>ERZ1106951.2645-NODE-2645-length-13793-cov-2.688310_pt1 | contig 13793 bp, 8 predicted proteins | sample MGYA00403676_ERZ1106951 | MGnify/ENA primary metagenome ERZ1106951 (study PRJEB35170, sample SAMEA104062398) | human gut metagenome | biome: human gut; feature: human-associated habitat; material: faeces | place: Denmark | collected 2012-04-23 ...
CAAGATGGGTGCGGCTGTATTTGAAGGAACGGCGGAGATGCTCAAAAAGGGGAGCTGCTTTTTCCATATGGCAGTCAAAAGCAACCATTTCATCCAGAATGGAATAATCTCCAGTTTCCTTTAAGTAAGCGGCCACAGCGGCAATCAGCCACAGCGGATCATCGTTAAATCCGCTTCCGATATCCAGGTTGCCCTGCTTGGTAAGCGGCTGGTACTGATGATAAGCACTTCCATCTTCGAACTGGGTTGCAGCAATGTCAAGGATTCGTTCTCTTGCACGCTCCGGGATCAGATGTACAAATCCAAGAAGATCCTGGCAGGAATCACGGAAGCCCATTCCACGGCCGGTTCCGGATTCATAGTAAGAAGCGGAACGGGACATGTTGAAGGTTACCATACACTGGTACTGGTTCCAGATATTTGCCATACGGTTTACGTGAGGATCCTTACTCTCTACATGATAGCGGGAGAGAAGATCATCCCAGTAAGTATTCAGGATGGCGAAAGCTTCATTTACCTGTTCGGAAGTTTCGAATTTCTCCATGATCTTCTTAGCAGGCTCTTTTTTGATCACGTTTAAAGCTTCCCATTTGTCGTCTTTTGGGTTTTCACAATAGCCAAGAAGGAAAACATATTCTTTTTCTTCACCAGGTGCCAGAGAAACATTGATCTGCTGGCTGGCAATGGGATACCATCCGCTGGCAACAGAATTGTGGCTCTTGCCTTCCTCTACAACGATTGGAGCATTGTTGCCGCGGCCAAGTCCTAAGAACTCATCACGGCTGGTGTCAAAACCGTCTACAGGAGTATTTACAGTGAAAAAGCTGTAGTGATTGCGTCGTTCGCGGTATTCGGTCTTATGGTAAATGGTGCTGCCGATGATCTCAACTTCACCGGTGCTTAAGTTTCGCTGGTAGTTGGTCATGTCGTCCACAGCATTCCAGAGGCAGAATTCTACATATGAAAATAACGAAATCTCTTTCACTTTATCTGAATTGTTTCGCAGAGTCAGTTTGTTGATCTCGCAGGCTGTGTCAACAGGGACGAATGCAAGAAGATCAGCTGCCAGGCCGTTTTTCTCACTGTGGAAACGGCTGTAGCCAAGTCCATGGCGGCACTCATAAACATCAAGAGGAGTGCGGGTTGGCATTGCACCTGGATTCCATACGGTATCCCCATCTTTGATATAGTAGTATTTTCCGTTGGAATCTACCGGGATGTTATTGTAGCGGTAACGAGTGATACGGAGCAGCTTTGCATCTTTATAGAAGCTGTAGCCGCCGCAGGTGTTGGAAATCAGTGTGAAGAAATCCTGGGAGCCAAGGTAGTTGATCCATGGCAACGGGGTATCTGGTGTTGTAATGACATATTCTTTATTGGCGTCATCAAAATGTCCGAAATTCATAGTGGATCTCCTTTGATAAATTTTATTCTTGCTGAATTCTTTCTAATTGGTTGATTGCTATTCGTGATTTACATCAGGGTGCATTAATTTATTTTTCGAAGCTGCACAGTGATCTACGCTTATATAGTAATAATGTTTTGCAAATGCAATGAGTAGTTTCGAAAAAATCAATTGGATTGAATTGCGAGATAATTAACATACGAAAACGAATAAGTAAAGGCAATTAGAAATAAAAGTAAAGAATAATGGTATATATTTGCTCTTAGTATAATAGAAAGACTGATTAAAAGCAACATAAAAATTACTGTAATAATGAAATCTATTATATATTACAAATCAGAGATTTAAAACACGAAACTTTTCGCGAAAACATTTCGGAAAGGGCTCTTATTCACAATTAAATTGTTAAAAACACAAATATCTAAATTGTGCAATAGGTAGAATGATGTGAAAACGCACAAAAAATGCAGGAAACCACTTGATTTTTTGTGCACTAGGGGGTACTATAAGCTCACGAAAACGATTTAGAGATGACAGGAAAGAAAAACAGGAAAGAATGAGGCAGGCATATGGTTTCCATGAAAGAAATCGCAAAACAATGTAATGTCTCAGTCGCCACTGTCAGTAAAGCATTAAATGGTTACTCCGATATCGGAGAAGAAACAAAAAACTACATATTAAGAACGGCTTCAGAGATGGGATATCTTCCCAACTCATCGGCAAGAGCTTTGAAGACGAAGCGAACCTTTAATCTGGGAGTTTTATTTGTGGACGAGGCCCGAAGCGGTCTCACACATGATTACTTCAACAGAGTACTGGAAAGCTTCAAAAGCACCGCAGAGGCGAAAGGCTATGACATTACTTTTACAAGCGGAAATGTTTCCGGTAAAAGGATGACCTACCTGGAGCACTGCAGATACCGGGGCGTGGACGGAGTGGTAATGGCCTGTGTGGATTTCACCGCAGAAGAGGTTCAGGAGCTTCTCCTTTCAGACATTCCGGTGGTGACCATCGATCATATCTGTGATGGAAGGATATCGGTAGTATCCAACAACATCCAGGGAATGGAAGAACTTGTTACCTATATATATAAGAAGGGACACCGCAAGATCGCTTACATTCATGGAGATGACACATCGGTTACCAAGAATCGTCTTGGAAGCTTTTACCGGACCTTGCAAAGACTGGGGATTGAAGAACCGGATGAATATGTAAAACCGTCTTTTTACAGAGATGCTGATCTGGCAGGTGAGAGAACCGGTGAACTTTTGGATTTGAAAGATCCGCCAACCTGTATTCTCTACCCGGATGATTATGCAGCCGTTGGAGGCATGAATGTGATCAAGGAAAGAGGACTTCGGATACCGGAAGACATTTCAGTAGCCGGGTACGATGGAATTAATATCGCCCAGGTTCTTGAACCCAAGCTGACAACCCTTTGCCAGGACACAGCGGCAATCGGAAGGATAGCGGCAGAAAGGCTGATTGAGCTGATTGAGCACCCGAAGACAACAGTTATTGAGAAATACACAGTGGATGGAACCCTTTTTAAAGGAGCTTCCGTGAAAACTTTGTATCCATCAAAAAATTTCAAGTAGTTATTAAAAAAAATTAAAAGATATAATTAAAGGAGGAAGTAACATGAAGAAAAAAATGGTGAGCGTATTATTAACAGCTTCTATGCTGGCAGGAATGACATTATGTGCAGTCCCGGTTATGGCAGAAGATGCAGAAACACCGGAAAACGAAGTTACCGGTGACGCTTCCGCAGATGATTCCTTTGTAGTATGGGGATGGAACGATGATATCAAGAAGATCCTTGATGGACCATTCAAAGAGGCTTATCCAGATGATTACGAAAGAATCGTTTTCGTAAACACAGGTGGATCTGATTATTATCAGAGCAAACTGGATCCTGTACTTGATGATCCTTCAAATGAGTTATATCCTGATATGATGGGCCTGGAAGTTGACTATGTTCAGAAATATGTAAACAGCGACTGGGTACAGAATGTAGCAGATCTTGGAATCACAGCTGATGACTATGCAAACAGCTATCAGTACAATCTGGATCTTGGATCCGATGTTGATGGAAACGTAAGAGCTCTGTTCTGGCAGGCAACTCCTGGATGCTACGCAGTTCGTGCAGATCTGGCTGAGAAATATCTTGGAACAACAGATCCTGCAGCATTAGCTGAGAAATTCAAAGATCTGGATACCATCGTTGCTACAGCTAAAGAGGTTAACGATGCTTCCGGCGGAAAATGCAAACTGTTCTCCGGCTATGATGAGATCAAACGTAGCCTGACCGGTTCCAGAACTCAGGGCTTCTATGATGAGAACGATAAGATTACAATTGATGACAACATCAAGACATATATGGAAACAGCTAAGACTCTTTATGATGAAGACCTTACCTTCAATACCGATCAGTGGAGCGCTGACTGGAGTGCAAACATGAGTGGTGATGGCGTTGATTCTAACGCAGCACTTGCTTATATGGGATGCCCATGGTTCGTATACTGGAGCTTAAGTGATGCTTGGAAAGGCAACACAATCCTTGTTCCTACCCAGACAAAATGCTATTGGGGCGGCACAGGACTTGCAGCTACAACAGATTGTGCAGATACCGAGCTTGCAGCTAAGATCATGAAATTCTTCACATGTGATGAAGATGGAATGGTTGCAATCAACGCTCTGAACTCTGACTATGTAAATAATACAGCAGCTGTCAGCAAGATCATTGAGGCTGGTACATCCGCAGATGGTAACGGATATCTGTATCCAGACGCTGGACAGAACTTCATGGAGTTCTTCCTTCCATTAGCAGACGGACTTGATGCTTCTATGGTAACAGCAGAAGATCAGCAGATCCTTTCCCTTATGGATACTCAGACCAAGGCTTATGCTACAGGCGAAAAAGACCTTGATACTGCACTTGCAGATCTGACCGCATCTATCCATGATACATTCTCTTACCTGAGCGCAGAATAATGTGGTTTAAGAGTTTGCAGAGTCAATCATAAGTAAGTAGTGAGTGTGCTGCTTCTTCCCAAAAGAAGGAGCAGCACATTCTTATATAAGCGAGCAGCTGCTTTTGCTATAAAAAAGCAGAATGACTGCCAGTGGAAGAGGAGGATGGCGCAGAAGCCCGGAGGGGCAGGTACTCCCGCCAGTGTCAGGCATTCTGCCTGGGAAAAGCAGGCAACTTCAGACAGGAGGCTGTTATGAATAAGAAAAAGAAAAAAATGATCGATTATGGAAGGTATGGCTACTTCTTTATTGCACCGTTTTTTATCACTTATCTGGTGTTCCAGCTGTGGCCACTGATCAATACTTTCTATTATAGTACCTTATCCTACTACAAACGTAACGGGCGTGAATTCATGGAGTTTGCAGGACTTCAGAATTTTGTAAATATCCTTGGTATGGCTGCAGGAGAGAGAGGTTATGTACTCAGCTATCTGAAAAATACCCTTGTAATGTGGGGCTGCAACTTTGTTCCTCAGATTCTGGTTTCCCTTCTTCTGGCTGTATGGCTGACGGATGAGAAGGTCAAGGTAAAAGGAACCGGTGCGATGAAGGTTATCGTTTATCTTCCAAGTGTTATCACTGCAGCTTCTGTTTCTGTATTGTTTAAATCTTTGTTTTCCCAGTACGGACCAATCACCCAGACTTTGAAGGACTGGGGCGTTCTTGGCAAGAACTTCGATTTTATGTCCAGCGTAGCAGGAAGCCGTGGGCTGATCTCCACAATTCTGTGGTGGATGTGGTTTGGTAATACGACCCTGCTTCTGATTTCAGGCGTTCTTGGCATTGACCCGGGACTTTTTGAGGCTGCTGATATTGATGGTGCAACAGGCTGGAAAAAATTCCGCTACATCACTTTACCGCTTTTGAAACCAATTATGTTGTACACATTGGTTACCTCCGCAATCGGTGGTCTTCAGATGTATGATATCCCGGCATTGTTTAACGTTCCGGAAACCGGACTTGTTGGTCTTCCAGATGATAAGACTACTACAATGGCTATGTATATTATGCGTCTGTATAACAGCGATGTTGGAAAGGCAGCAGCCGTTTCCGTAGTACTGTTTATTATCACGTTGGTTGTCAGTTTGATCCTGTTCGCAACTATGAGCGATAGCGAAGACAGACGTATGAAAAAAGAGCAGAAACAGCGTAGAAAGGCAGGTGGAAGATCATGAGTAAAGCCGCAACAGCAGACAGCTACAGCAAGAATATGCTGCATCAGAAAGTCTTCCGTACCATTATTTGTATTTTATTCTGTATCATTGCACTTTTGCCATTTGTTCTTCTGGTTATGAACGCAACAAGAGATTCTGAGTCTATCAAGGCTGGTGTTTCCCTGATTCCGTCCACACACCTGAGAACTGGAAAAACCTGATGATCAAGCAGAACGGTATGCAGATCACTTTGCAGAAAGCAATCATTAACTCTGCAACCATTACAATCCCTGGAACCTTCCTGTCAGTTTACTTTTCATCTCTGACAGCTTATGGTATCCATGTATATGATTTCAAATTCAAAAAATTTGCATGGGCATTTATTATGGCAGTTATGATGGTACCAAGTCAGATTTCCATCATCGGTTTCTACCGTTTCATGCTGGATCTGAAGCTGATCGATACATACGTTCCGCTGATCATTCCTGCCATTGCAGCTCCAACTGTTGTTTTCTTTATGAAACAGTATATGGAAAGTACACTTTCTCTGGAGATGATCGAGGCAGCCAGAATCGACGGTTCAAAAGAGTGGAATACCTTTAACAAAATTATCCTTCCAATTATGAAACCGGCAGTTGCCACACAGGCAATCTTCCAGTTCATCGCACAGTGGAACAACCTGTTTACACCTACCATTTTGCTGACAACAGATTCCAAGAAAACACTTCCTATGTTTGTACAGCTGCTGAGCTCCAACCAGTTCCGTACGGACTATGGTGTAGTTTATGTAGGACTGTTTGTTACCATTATCCCTCTGGTTGTTGTATACCTGGTACTTTCCAAGTACATCGTCGCAGGTGTTGCACTTGGCGGTGTTAAGGGTTGATGGCGTGTATGAAAAGCATTTGATTAAGAAAAATATTAAAAGAGAATAACATGTACAGTCAGGGGAGAAATCTTCTGGCTGTATTTTTGCACTTTTTTTGAAAAATAATTTAGCATCACTGAAATTTATTAAGAATTTTGGTATTTTCAGGTGGCAAACAGAGAATTATATGTTATACTGATTTGGTGTCATTTATAGGAAAAAGCAGCATGTTTTTTGAGAATGGCATAGAGCCTGTTTGAAAAATCATTCACGTAATCTTGCAGAAAGTCTTTTTAAACATGCTTTAGGATAAAATTGGGCGAGGTTATTGTTTTATGGGGTATCAGGAAACAATCACATTTATTTTGGAGATGATTGGAACTATTGCATTTGCAGCGTCAGGTGCACTGGTGGGATCGGAGCAGAAGATGGATATTTTCGGAGTTTCGGTTCTTGGGGTGATCACTGCAGTTGGCGGGGGTATGATTCGTGATGTGACGCTTGGAATTACCCCTCCGGGAGTTTTTCAGAAGCCAGTATATGCGGCTGTAGCAGTGCTTACTTCAGTGCTGGTGTTTTTTCTTCTTTATTTTAAAAGGGAGATGCTGAAAGGAAATGTTACTTATGACAAAGTAATGCTGGTGATGGACTCTGTAGGACTTGGGATATTTACTGTGGTTGGCGTAAATACTGGAATCCGTCAGGGGTTTGCAGACAACACTTTCCTGCTGGTATTTGTGGGAACCATCACCGGTGTTGGCGGAGGATTGCTCCGTGATATGATGGCAGAGGTGCCGCCTTATATTTTTGTAAAGCATATTTATGCATGTGCATCCATTGTGGGAGCTATTGTTTGTGTGTATACGTACCGCTGGTTTGGAGTGGTGTTCTCCTTGATCTTTGGATCTGCAGCGGTGATCCTGATGCGGTATCTGGCTGCACATTACAGGTGGAACCTGCCGAAATTAAAATAAAAGGCAACTATTAGAGGAGTACTTATGATTAAAGCAGAGAATTTATCCTATTCTTTTCCACATAAAGAGTTATATAATAAAATTTCATTTACCCTGGAGGATGATGTGCATTGTGCCTTTATCGGAACCAATGGAACCGGTAAGAGTACACTGGTGAACATGATCCTTTATCCGGATAAATATTTATACGATGGAAAGCTGATCGTGGATGTACCTGGAAGGATTGGATATGTCAGTCAGTTTTACACCATTGAGAGAGAAAAAGAGGTTACGGTATTTGATTACATCAGTGAAGAATTTGTAAGGCTTCAGAATAAGATCAACCAGATCTGCGAGGATATGGCAGTTACAGATCATCTGGAGGAGCTGATGGAGGAATATCAGCAGACTTTAGATGAATTTAATGCCATTGACGGTGACTTTTACGAAAGTAATATTCGCAAGCAGCTGAAAACAGCGGGTCTGGCTGGGTATGAAGATCAGCTTCTTACAAATTTAAGCGGTGGAGAGTTCAAACTGGTGCAGGCCATCCGGGAGATGATGATCAGCCCGAAATTTATTATTATGGATGAGCCAGATGTGTTCCTGGATTTTCAGCACTTAAATGCACTTCGGAATCTGATCAATTCCCATAAGGGAACATTGCTTGTGATCACCCACAACCGCTATCTTCTGAATCATTGCTTCAACAAGATCCTCCATCTGGAAAATACGGAGATGCAGGAATTTGATGGCAATTATGTGGATTATAATTTTGCACTTCTTCAGATGAAAATTGAGCAGCAGGAGCTGGCTGCGGCAGATATGGAGGAAATCGAGCGTAACCGCAAGATTGTAGAGCGTCTTCGAAACAGCGCTACTGCCATTGACAGTGCAACAAGGGGAAGAAGCCTTCATGCGCGAGTTTCCCTTTTGGAACGTCTGGAAGCGAGAAAGACAAAGTCTCCATTTGTGGATATTAAGCAGCCGGAGATCGTATTTCATGCAGATGAGGTTTTGAATGCGGAAGTTTCTGGTGAAAATCCGGAAGAATCTTTGGAAAGTGAAAGAAAGTCCGGACAGGGAGATACGAATGCGGAAAATGCAGCTGAGAAGATAGTGTTAAGTGTAGAAGACTATAATGTGACCTTTGACCGTGAGATTATGGAACATGTTTCCTTTGTTCTTCATGCAGGGGATAAGGTTGCAATTGTGGGACCAAACGGTACTGGAAAGACGACCCTTCTTCGTGATATTATCAAAGGAGAAAACCCAGCAATCCGTCTTGGCGAAAATGTTAAGATGGCATATCTTTCCCAGATGCATGGGGAGGTATTTGATGAGAAGGCCACTGTTCTTAAAAATTTTGAGGATGCAGGCTTTGATACCGATGATCAGGTGATAGCTTACCTGAAAACCTATGGTTTTGAGGAAGAACTGATCTACAGTTCGGTATGTGATCTGTCTGGTGGAGAAAAGAATCTTCTCCAGCTTGCGAAGATTTCCAGAACAGGTGCAGGTCTGCTGCTACTGGATGAGCCAACCAGTCATCTGGACACATATTCCCAACTGGCACTGGAGCAGGCGGTAGAGAAATACAATGGGACAGTTCTCATGGTTTCCCATGATTTTTATACCGTAGCCAACTGCATGGATTATGTGCTTCTCACAGAGGATAAGGGCCTTCGCAAGGTAAGTATGCGAAAATTCCGAAAGATGATTTACGCCGATCACTTTGATAAGGATTACCTGGAATATGAGCAGAAGAAAAAAGAACTGGAGAATCGAATAGCTTTCGCACTTCAGGCTGGCAAGTATGAGGATGCGAAAAAAATTTCACAAGAACTGGAAAAACTTTTGCGGAAATATAATGGATAACAAAATATTTGTATAGGAAGCAGCAGTGACGGACATATGTGCCGGAAACGTATAAGAAAAACAGCCCCCGGAAAAATTCCAGGAGCTGTTTTTAAATAAGGGAAACAAAAATATAGTAAGATGTCAAAATAATTTATTACTCTTCGTGAGTATCCTGCAATGCCAGGTAACCTTCCTCGCCGGTTCTGATCTTGACAACGTTTTCGATGTCGTATACGAAAACTTTTCCATCACCGATCTGACCGGTATGAAGAACTTTCTTGGCGGTTTCGATAACCTTCTGAACAGGAACAAGGCTGACAACAATTTCAATCTTGACTTTCGGAAGCAGGTTCATATCCATCTCAACGCCACGATAGTAAGCAGGAGCCCCTTTCTGGACACCACAGCCAAGAACGTTTGTAATGGTGATTCCGGTTACGCCGATTTCATTCATAGCCTGCATAAACTCTTCCAGCTTGTTCTGACGGGTAATGATAACAACCTTTGTAAGCTTATGAACGCCGTCTGTCGGGATTTCCGGAATGAATTCAGCTGGAGCAGAAGGTCTGGGAGCAGCGGTAAATTCTCTGGAAGTTCCCATAGGAGTGGGAACAGAAGCAACAGCATCGCGAATAGCAAATCCGTCATAAGCACTTGCAAGACCATGTTCTTTTATATCAAGACCCTGAATCTCCTCTTCAGCAGATACTCGAAGACCCATAGTATGTTTGATAACCTGGAAAATAATTGTCATTGTAACTGCAACCCATGCAATTGTGATAAGCATTCCGGCAAGCTGTACACCAAATCCGTGGAAACCGCCGCCAACAAGAAGACCTTTCCAGTCTGTACCAGCTCCATCGGAGAAAAGACCAACGGCGAGAGTACCAAATGCACCGTTTAAGCCATGGACACCAACAGCACCAACCGGATCATCTACTTTTAATACTTTATCAATAAATTCAATACCAAATACTACAATAAAACCAGCTGCAATACCGATAATAGCAGCAGATGCAGGAGATACGGTATCACATCCTGCAGTAATTGCAACAAGACCTGCAAGAGATCCGTTCAGGGACATGGACACATCTGGTTTTTTATAACGGATCCATGTGATCATCATAACCGTTACAGTTGCAACTGCAGCAGCAAGGTTTGTGGTAACGAAGATTTTTCCTGCACTTACAATTGCATCGCCTTCCATGGATACAGTGGAAGCACCGTTGAAACCAAACCAACAGAACCAGAGGATAAATACACCAAGTGCACCGACTGTCAGGTTATGACCTGGAATCGCTTTTGATTTTCCGCTTTTGGAATATTTTCCGATACGTGGTCCAAGAATGACGGCACCGATAAAGGCGGCCACACCACCTACCATATGTACTGCACAGGAACCTGCGAAATCATGGAAGCCCATCTGACTGATGAAACCGCCGCCCCAGATCCAGTGACCGGAAATCGGATATACTACAAGGCTGATCATAAGACTGTATACACAATACGATGAGAATTTGGTTCTCTCAGCCATAGCACCGGAAACAATTGTAGCGGAAGTAGCACAGAAGACTGTCTGGAAAATCAGGAATGCCCAGAACGGAACTCCGTCAGGAAGCATTGCACTGCCATAATTTGCTTCTGAAGCGATACCACCGATTCTTCCGAAGAAGCCGTTTCCTGCACCGAACATGATTCCAAAGCCAACCAGCCAGAAAGCCGGAGTACCGATACAGAAATCCATCAGGTTTTTCATAATAATGTTACCTGCATTTTTGGCTCTGGTGAAACCTGTCTCCACCATAGCAAATCCGGCCTGCATAAAGAAGACCAGCGCGGCACCAACAAGTACCCAGATCGTGTTTACTGCTGAATAATCCATAATAATTTCCTCCCTCTTTTCGCACTTTTCGAAATGTTTCGAAAAACACGTTTTTAATATCAAAAAGCGCGAAAGAGAAAACAAATTTGTTTTTTCTTTCGCGCCTTTACGATCCTGGTATATTGTCTGCGTCTGCAGAAATATTCAGTTGTAAAATTAATATGTAAAACAGGGGATATCCGTATCGTGTGATTAATGGATGAGGAAATCGATAATGAATTATGAAGTAGAGTTTCATAATAGATATCCCCTGTATTTACCTGTGTGAGAAACAAATTCCAAAAACAGGAACAGTTTCTTTCATTTAGAATTCTCCTCTGTAAATCTGATCAGATATAGAAGAGAAGTTTTCCATATGTAGGATATGGAAGCAGATCATCCGGAATGAGAGTTTCAGCTTCATCAGCAGATTTTCTCAATTCCTCCATGTCCTCAAGTACTTCAGCCTGATACAGTTTTGCATTTTCCAGAACATCATCAGTTGCTTTTGCTTTTGCTGTATCAGCTTTCAGCTTCTCAAGACCTTTTGTCATAGCATCCTGAAGTCCGGACAGCTTGGTGATAAGAGCAGTTTCACTCTCACAGGTGATTCCAGGAACAACAGATGCTTTCAGGCTTGCTGTGCTTGCAATTTCTTCAATATAAGACATAACAGATGGAAGAAGGTCTTTCTGAACCATTTCAACCATTGTATTAGATTCGATGTTGATGGTCTTGGAGTAGTTCTCAAGCCAGATTTCATAACGGGAGTGCAGCTCTTCGCTGGTGAAAATGCTGTGCTTTGTGAACAGGTCGATATTCTTCTGGGCAATCCACATTGGGAGAGCATCCGGGGTAGACTTCAGGTTGTAAAGACCACGTTTTTCAGCCTCTTCAATCCACTCATCTGTATAACCGTTACCGTTGAAGATCACACGTTTGTGTTTCTTAATGGCTCTCTTAATCAGTTCATGAACTGCATGTTCCATATCTTCCGGAGCTACACCATCAAGCTCTTTGGCAAACTGGTCAAGAGCTTCCGCAACAGCTGTATTCAATACAATATTCGGGTTTGCAACAGAAGCAGCAGAACCAAGCATACGGAACTCGAATTTGTTTCCGGTAAATGCAAATGGTGAAGTACGGTTTCTGTCAGTATTGTCTTTTACAAAGTGTGGCAGAACAATTGCTCCGATATCCATCTGTACAGCGCCGTGAGAAGTAAAGTAAGTATCATTTTCGATAGACTTCAGAACTTCTGTAAGTTCATCACCAAGGAAAATAGATACAACTGCTGGCGGAGCCTCATTGGCACCAAGTCTGTGATCATTTCCTGCACTTGCAACGGAGATACGAAGAAGATCAGCATATTCATCAACTGCTTTAATAACTGCCATTAAGAAGACAAGAAACTGAATGTTTTCAGATGGTGTTTTTCCAGGATCCAGAAGATTTACGCCATCATCTGTGATCATGGACCAGTTGTTGTGCTTACCACTTCCATTGATTCCCTCAAATGGTTTTTCGTGAAGCAGGCAAACCAGATCATGTTTGTCAGCAACCTTTTTCATGATTTCCATTGTCAGCTGGTTGTGGTCAACGGCTACATTTGTGGTATCAAATACAGGAGCCAGCTCATGCTGTGCAGGAGCAACCTCGTTATGTTTTGTTTTTGCAGGAATGCCAAGCTTCCAGAGCTCTACATCAAGATCATGCATGTAAGCTGCAACCTTTGGCTTCAGAGTTCCAAAGTAGTGATCTTCCATTTCCTGTCCCTTAGGAGCTGGAGCACCAAGTAAGGTACGTCCACAGAATACAAGATCTTTTCTTTCTTTATAAAGCTCCTTTGGAACCAGGAAGTATTCCTGCTCAGGTCCTACTGTTGTGGAAACATGTTTAATTCCCTTGTTTCCAAGAACGTGAAGCATGTTTACGGCTGCTTTATTTAAGGTATCCATAGAGCGAAGGAGAGGAGTCTTTTTGTCAAGTGCCTCTCCCGTATAAGAGCAGAATGCGGTAGGAATACAAAGAACCGTACCGATTGCATCCTCACGGAGAAATGCCGGTGATGTACAATCCCATGCAGTATAACCTCTAGCTTCGAATGTAGCACGGAGTCCGCCGGATGGGAAAGAAGAAGCATCTGGTTCACCTTTAATCAATTCTTTACCGGAGAACTCAAGTACAGCGTGTGCATTGGATTCCGGACTTAAGAATGAGTCATGTTTTTCGGCTGTTACACCGGTCATTGGCTGGAACCAGTGGGTATAATGAGTAGCACCGTTTTTCAATGCCCATTCTTTCATTGCATGAGCAACCACGTTTGCTACTTCAGGAGCCAGCTCCTCACCATTTTCAATGGTATCCCTCAACTGGGCGTATGTCTTCTTTGGCAGGTATTCCTGCATGACATCGTCGTTAAAAACTTTTGTTCCAAAAACATCTTCGATTACATTTTTTTGCATAGTTAATTCCTTCCTTCCCATGTTATTTGAATTGCAGACGCCTGACAAAAAAGAAAGGTGTCCCCATGAATGAGAACACCTTCGTTCTTGTAAAACGTACTATGCGTATACCATATCATGTTTACTTTCAAAAGTAAAGAGTTTTTTTGAAAATATTTTTTATGATAGGCAAAAGATATCCATCCATTGATTCA
>ERZ1106951.2657-NODE-2657-length-13751-cov-3.619524_pt1 | contig 13751 bp, 15 predicted proteins | sample MGYA00403676_ERZ1106951 | MGnify/ENA primary metagenome ERZ1106951 (study PRJEB35170, sample SAMEA104062398) | human gut metagenome | biome: human gut; feature: human-associated habitat; material: faeces | place: Denmark | collected 2012-04-23 ...
AGCCTCTTCCTTTGTCATCAGTTTCAGGGCAACCGGTGCCATCATAATATTCTGCTTTACCGTCTTGTGTGGAAACAGATTAAACTGCTGGAAAACCATTCCGATCTTCTGACGATGTCGATTTATGTCAACCTTAGGATCTGTGATATCTGTTCCTTCAAACAGGATTTTACCTCCTGTAGGCTCCTCCAGAAGGTTGAGAGAACGAAGGAAAGTGGATTTACCAGAGCCAGATGGTCCAATAATGGCAACAACCTCGCCCTGACAGATATCTGTGGAAATTCCATCCAGAACCTGATTGGATCCAAACGCTTTTTTCAGATCCTGTACCTGGATCAAAACTTTACTCTTATCAACGCTCACTGGTTCTCAGTCTCCTCTCCAGTTTATTCATAAAGAAAGTCAGTACCATGACCACGATCAGATAAATTGCTGCTGCTGCCAGAAGAGGCATAAAAGCATTGTAGGTACGGCTCTGGATCAGCATTGCACCCTTGGTCAGGTCCATCATTCCGATGTAACCGATAATAGAAGTTTCCTTGATCAGCACGATAAACTCATTTACCAGTGCAGGAAGCACATTCTTAAACGCCTGTGGAATGATAATAAGACGCATGGTCTGGGTAAAATTAAGTCCCAGGCTACGTCCTGCCTCTGTCTGTCCCTGATCAATTGACATGATTCCGGAACGGACGATCTCCGCAACGTAGGCACCTGAATTGATACCAAATGCCAGACTTCCTACCAGAATCTCATTGACGCTTACAGAACCAAAAACTACAAAGTTCATGATCAGAAGCTGGATCACAGTAGGTGTTCCACGGATCACAGTCAGATAAACTCTGCAGATGGAGTTGGCAATTTTAAAATTCCCGGATTTATCGTGGGAAGAACGGATAATTGCCACCAGAAAACCGATACAGATACCGATCAACAGGGCGAAAACAGTGATGATCATGGTATTTTTCAAACCATCCAGCAGCCAGGTGTATCTGTCATCTTTTATAAAATTGATATAAAAATCGTGTCCAAATTTTTCAAACATATTATTTCCCTTTTTATTTGCTTATCTAATGGTGCAGTGCCTGCTTCTCTTTCGGCACCATTCCATATAGGAAAAGCTGCCAGAACTGTATGCTGGCTGTTTTCATTCTTTCAGTCAGTAACATTAGTATGAGTCACCTTGATCTGCCTGTATCCAAAGCTTATACATTCCAAGCTTTTCCCAAACAGCATTCATCTAGGTGACTCACACTTCTCTGACAGCTTATGCTGTATTATTTCTATCAGTCAGCTTTTACAATGATAACCTGGCTTGCATTTGCATAGGTGTCTGTGAAATCAACACTCTCCAGACGATCCTCTGTAACGGTCATTCCGGCAGCACCGAAATCAGCCTTTCCAGACTGTACTGCAGCAAGGATTGCATCAAACTCCATATCGTCGATCTCAAGCTCATATCCAAGCTTATCGCAGATTGCCTGTGCAATATCAGCGTCGATACCAACAATCTCATCACCGTCACGGTACTCATATGGCTCGAACTCAGCGTTTGTTGCCATTACAAGAGTTCCGTTGGAACGGTCTACATCTTCCGGAGACTCATATGGTGTCTCGCCAATGTTATCACCGATGTAGTTGTTCATAATATCATCAACAGTTCCGTCCTCTTTCAGTTCTTTTAATGCGCCGTTGATCTTGTCAAGAAGCTCATCATTGCCTTTCTTCAGGCAGATTGCATACTCTTCTTCAACGAATGGCTCGTCCAGGATCTTCAGTCCGTCTGCATTCTCAACGAATTTCTGAGCTGGCTGGGAGTCGATGATCACACAGTCGATCTGACCGGCCATAAGTGCCTGGATTGCTTCGCTTCCTTTGCTGTAACGCTTAACAGTTGCTCCGTCAGCCTCATATTCACTAGCTTCAATATCACCGGTTGTACCAAGCTGTACACCGATTGTTGCATTCTTAAGATCATCCTTTGACTCAACAGTTGCAGCAGATACGCCAGCAGTCATGGAAACTGCCATTACTGTGCCAAGTGCAAGAGCTACTAATTTTTTCATATTCTTTTCCTCCTCTTAATCTCATATACAGAACCAGTTCCTTATATCTTCATCCACATAGTAAGCTGCTGCTGTTTATTTCTTCCACAACAACCGACTTCACAAGATGGGGACATAATTATTCATGCTTTCTGCATATTCATTCATCTATCTTTTCCTCATTTTATCAGCTTTTGGGAAAAATGCAAGAGTTTCCATAAATTTCCCCAACTTCTTTGTCATTATTTGGAAAAATTCACTTTTTGATAACAGATCTGTGTTATGATATGATTCGTGTGGAGTAATTAAATAATTGAATGACCAAGGCGTTAACCGCCTAAACAGGAGGTATTTGTTATGAAATTTACAAAAATGCATGGTATCGGCAACGATTATGTATATGTGAACTGTTTTAAAGAAACTGTGAAAGATCCATCAGCAGTTGCCAAATTTGTGAGTGACAGACATTTTGGAATTGGCTCAGACGGACTGATTCTGATTAAGCCGTCTGACATTGCAGACTGTGAGATGGATATGTACAACCTGGATGGTTCCCAGGGTGCTATGTGCGGCAATGGCATCCGCTGTGTAGCCAAGTATGCTTACGATTACGGCATTGTAAACAAGACCAGTATCAGCGTAGCGACCAAAAGCGGCGTGAAATATCTGGATCTTTCTATCCGTGACGGAAAAGTCAGTATGGTAAAGGTCAATATGGGCGCCCCTATTCTTCAGGCTTCTCTGATTCCAGTTGTATCTGAGTCTGAGCAGGTCGTAAATGCCCCTATTGAAGTAGACGGACAGATTTATCACTTTACAGCTGTTTCCATGGGAAATCCTCACGCCATCGTATACATGGATGACGTAGACGGGCTGGAAATCGAAAAGATCGGTCCATCTTTTGAAAACCATATAAATTTCCCTGACCGCGTCAATACCGAATTCGTAAAAGTCATCGACCGACACACTGTCCAGATGAGAGTCTGGGAGCGCGGTTCCGGTGAGACTCTGGCTTGTGGAACAGGTGCCTGCGCAGTTGCAGTTGCTTCTATTTTGAACGGGCTGGTTGACCGTGATCAGCCGGTTACCGTGAAGCTTCTTGGTGGCGATCTTAATATTTTCTGGGACGAAAATGACGATCAGGTTTATATGACTGGTCCGGCGACTACTGTATTTGATGGGGAAATTGATCTGGGATTTCTTGGAGAATGACTCAATAAAAAGGCCCTTGCGGACTGTAGGCATTTTGTAATGCTTACACCGCAAAGGCCATTATTCTTTCTACAATAAATACTGCACCACAGGCAAGAAGCGCCACAGTCAGCAGACTCTTCTCTTTGTACGCTGCAATCAGCGCCACTACAAATCCCACTACAGCTGAAATTACACTTGCCGTTGCCGACAAAATCGCCGGAAACGTCATAGCTGCCAGACAGGCATAGGGCACATAAAACAGAAATGATTTTATAAAAGGATTGGTAATCTCCTTCTTCGCCAGTGCCAATGGCAGCATACGGATCAAATATGTAACGCCAGCCATAACCAGGATATAAATATAAACATTAGGCTTCATGAGCTTCCTCCTTGGCATTTTCTTCATCAACCGGGCAAAGCCATGCTGCCAGTCCGGCTACCAGAATTGTAGTAATAATAATCACAAATCCGGATGAGACTTTCGATAATACAGGAACCCAGGCAAATAATGCGCTCACTGCCATTGCTCCAAGAACAACCAGAAGCACTGCTTTGTTTTTCTTGGATGGCGGAATAATGACAGCCAAAAACATTCCATAAATGGCAACTCCAAGTGCACTCATAATAAAATTAGGAAGAATACTTCCTGAAATAGCTCCAAGCAGGGTTCCAATGGTCCATCCCGGGATTGCTACACTCATTACACCATAATTATAAAACGCACTGACTTTCCCCGGTTTACTGGCACTGACTCCGAATATCTCATCTGTTACGCCAAATGCAACTCCGTAACGATGCCCCCAAGTTTCATCACGTCTTAGCTTCTGTGAAAGGGAAAACGACATCAGACAGTATCTCAGATTGATAATCAGCTGAGTAAGTGCCATTTCCCATAAGGAACCTCCTGCTATGATAATATCAAGACCTGCAAATTGTCCCGCTGACGTAAGATTCGTCAAAGAAATCAAGACCGCCTGCCAGATAGACAGTCCGCCCTGCACCGCCATCATACCAAACGTAAAGGAAACAGCCAGATACCCCAGGGCAATGGGGATTCCATCTGTAATTCCTTGTTTAAAGCTCTCTTTTTTCATGAGAGATTTCCTCCGGTTTCTTCTGTAGTCACGCAAAGAGCCTGGGAAACAGTTTTGGCCTCCCAGGCTCTCTCATTGTAGCACTTTACACTAATAAATTCAACTATTATCCCTTGTATTCTCACTTTCTCTCTACAATCTTGTAATAAACCTTCGCTGTCAGCCCATAAATCACGCCATAAACCAAAGCAAATACCAATAATGTCACCACCGTGCATCTGGCAAACAAACCGCTGTTTGTCATGCTAAACAGCGCCAGCAGTCTCTTTACCATAGGAAATGCCATAGCAATATGCAGTGCTGCCATTCCAAGAGGAAGGAAAAATACCATAAGGATCTGTCTGTGAATGGAAGATTTCACCTCTTTATGAGTCATGCCCACCTTCTGCATGATCTCGAACCGTTCCTTATCCTCATAGCCCTCTGAAACCTGCTTGTAGTAAATGATCATGGCCGCCCCCATCAGGAACAGCAGTCCAAGGAAAATTCCAAGGAACAAAATTCCACCGAACATACTGTAAAAACTGTTATACAGATCCTGTTTTATAGTATTGTAGTTCATTCCCACTTCTATAGTTCCAGCTGCTTTTTCGGAATCCAGAAGCTCCGTTGCAAGATCGCTTACTTTGATGGCAGATGCATATTTTTCTTCTTCACTTCCAGACAGATACACATCCGTTTCCAGTTCCATCAGAGACATTGCACTTTGATAAACTTCCTCCTGCTGCAAAAACAAAGCAAAAAAGTCTTCGTCATTTACAACCAGCTTCAAAGAATCCATAGAAGAAAAATTATCTCCCACATACTGATAATTTTTCAGCCATTCTTTCACCTGGTAAACCTTGTTATGAATCTCCAGAGTCTCACCGTCTGTTTTTCCATTGTGGTAAGCAAGAACTTCACCTGGCGCAAGGGAAATCTCTTCTCCCGTAACCCTGGCATACTCTTCCTGTGGAACCACGGTAAGGGTTTCCAATGAGGCTGGCATTGCCATAAGGGAACTCCCATCAACATTTGCAAATTTCCAGCTCCCATCTTCGCTTCCCACAAGCGTAGATGAAAAAGCAATTTCGGTGTTAATTTTCTCATAAGAAACCTGGTTTTCAATTTTTCCCAGTAATTTCTCTCTCATTTTTTCCAGATCTTCATAAGAATTTCCCCGGTACAGCACATTCACATCCGCCGGACAGCGTTTGTTCATAATATCATCCAGTCCGGAATTCAGGCACACCGTAGAAGAGATCATCAGAAGTACGCCTGTGCTCAGAATGCAGATACTTGCAAGTCCAACTGCATTTTGTTTCATGCGGTACAGCATACCGGAAACAGCAGTAAAATTCTTGGTTTTATAATAAAATTTCTTATTCCAGCGCAGAACTTTGAGCACCACAATGCTTCCTGCTGTAAAAAGAAGATACGTTCCTGCCATTACCAGAACCACTGCCACAAAGAACAGCGCCAGCGCCGAAAGAGGTGACTCTGTGGTAATGGCAATATAATATCCGATAAACAGACAGATAAAACCAGCAACCGCCATCAGCCATTTTGCTTTTGGTTCCTTTTCCCCTGCATTTTGTGCCTGAAGAAGCTGAATCGGGTTTGTTTTGTAAACCTTCCTGATATTTACCAGAAGGATCAAAACAAAAATAGCTCCAAACACTTCCAGGCATATTCTGATTGCCGGAACGCTGACTTCGAACCCAAAGGACGCCGGAACCTTGATCAGTTTCAAGAGCAGCAGAAGCGCCAGCTTGCTTCCCAGAATTCCCACAAGGATTCCGCCAACAAAACTGATCAAGGCACTAAACAGATTCTCCAGCATCATAACCCTGCTGATATGCTTCTTTTCCAAACCGAGAATGTTGTAAAGTCCCAGTTCCTTTTGTCTTCTTTTCATGAGGAAACTGTTGCTGTACAACAGGAAAATAAAGGAGAAAATAACAATAACGCCAACTCCCATAGTCGTGATCATCAACACGTCACCACTGTGACGGATCGTTTTCATTCCTGCATTATGATTGATAAAAAGCATCATATACAGCATTGCCACATTGAACAGACACGCCAGAATATAGGGCACATAGATCTGTTTGTTTTTTCGGATGTTTACAACTGCCAGCCTGGCAAAAAATCCCTTACGCATGATACTCACCGCCCGTCATCAAAATGGTTAAGGTATCGGAAATCATCTGGTACATCTCCTCTTTTGTTTTCTCGCCGCGATAGATCTGGTGGAAAACTTCACCATCTTTTATGAACAGAACCCTGGATGCCCGGCTAGCTGCCTGGGCGCTGTGAGTAACCATGAGAATGGTCTGGCCCTGTCTGTTTATCTCTTCGAAAACGTCCAGAAGAGCATTTGCAGCCTTGGAATCGAGAGCCCCTGTGGGTTCATCCGCAAGGACCAGGCGCGGCTGTGTAATCAGAGCCCTGGCAACTGCACATCTTTGTTTCTGTCCTCCAGAGACCTCATAAGGATATTTTTCCAGCAGCTCATAAATATGAAGAGCCTGTGCAATAGGACGGATTTTCTGCCCCATTTCCCGGTAATCTTCACCAGCCAGCACCAGCGGCAGATAAATATTATCCCTCAGGCTGAAGGTATCAAGAAGATTAAAATCCTGGAACACAAAGCCCAGATTTTTTCTTCGAAATGTAGAAATCTCCTTATCAGAAAGGTGTCCCAGGCTTTTTCCATCCAGAAGTACGTCTCCGGAAGTAGGTTTATCCAGTGTTGCAAGAATATTCAGAAGTGTAGTTTTTCCGGAACCGCTTTCTCCCATAATTGCAACAAATTCACCTTTTTCCACAGAAAAATTCACATTGTTCAATGCCTGCACCTTATTTCCGCCAAAACGAGTGGTATATATTTTTTTCAGATTTGTAACTTCAAGTAATGACATTTTTTACTCCTCTCCTTTATCAATGAGCTTTTTCATACGCTTCCTTGCAAAAAACAGTATACTTAAAAAAGTCACTTGCTGCCATCGAATCAGATTACAAAATGCAGGCAGAATCTTACAATGTTGTAAGGTTGTCACATAAAGTTTGCAAGAAAAAAATTTCATCTGGCAAAACTCTTTATGATATAGAAGATTTGGTCAGTATTTTTTGCAATATAAAAAGGCCGCTGACATATACGACCTTTTTTATATTATAATCCCCTATTGGGCATATATCTTCTCTGGCGTCATTCCGGCAGCCAATGTAAGATAATACACCGCGTCCGCCGCCACACACACTACGTTTTCCTCATGCATGAACTCCGTGATTTCCGAATCAAAAAGCATGTTTGCCTGTGCTTCAAATTCCTCATCCTTATCCCAGAACAAAACTGCAATATTCAAAAAAGGAAATACCGGAAGCACATACCCCACATCTCCCTGAGGAAGCAAAGTTCCCCCAAGAACCTCACAGGCTTTTCTTAATTCTTCTGTTTTCCCGGCGAAAAGCTCCTGCAGCCTGGAAATAATCGTCCTTCTGTAAGCAGCCTCAAAAGGATACACTCTCTTCACCTGGCGAAAAGCCACCAGATTGCCCGATGCCACAGGATGAGCTGCTGAATAGTAAAACGTATTATAAATATTCATCACCGTATCAAATCCAGGGCTTTTCCCATCTTCTGTAATGAATCCGTTTTTTCGGTCAATTCGAAATCTTTTTGAAAAGTAGATGATATAAAGAAACTCCTCATCAGCTTCCAGCTGAAATTTGCGAATCAGTTCCTCCTGATCCATTTCCAGGAATTTCAATCTCCAGTTCTCGATTACCTGGTCATAATTAGACTGCCTGTTTTCTAGCATAACACATTCTCCTCTTATCCGCTATTTACCTTTAGCTATGCCATATAACTTGAAAGCTTCCTGTTTCAAGTATTTTTACCAGCTGCTCCACTTCATCGGAGTTCCAGTTTTGCGCAGTCTGTGCTTCCCCTGTGAATTTCACGCAGGTTCCGCAGGAAGAGCTTAAATTCCTTGGCACCGGCATGATCGTAGCCGGATATCCCTCTTTCTCACATTTTTTCTTGAAAGACATAGCTCCAAAATGGGAAAAAAATGTGGCTATGTAATCTCCCATTATTTCTCAAGAGTGAGGACAAAGTCTTCCCCATCCTCTTTTACAGACACCTTATATCCCTGATGCAGGGCGAAACGGGATACGTTTTCTTTGGCTGTTACGTTATCTACCATTACCGTATATGCCTTCTCACCGGATGCCAGCGCATTCTTAGTACGGATCACAGGTTCCGGGCAGGAAAGCCCTCTTGCATCTATTGTTTTCATACACTTAATCTCCTTAGATTTTTCATTATTTCAACTAAACGGAATTGTCTGTTTACACAGATATACTATAAATGAGCGTCCTTAATCAACTTCACGCTTCATTCTTACGCATGGAATTTACTGTCGCAATCACGATCAGAACCACAAAACCGATCACAACAGCGATCTTGCCATTTGCAGTCGGGCCTTCTCCAGAAGATGCCAGTCCGAAATTATGTGCTACAGCTGCACCAGCCATCAGACCAAATACTGTGATGGCGGAGTCTGTGTTTCCTTCACCAGCCAGAACCAGCTGACGAAGCGGGCAGCCTCCAAGAAGGACACAGCCAAATCCTGCAAGCGCCATTCCAAGTGCATTCCAAAGACCATCTGTATGTGCGACAGGTTGTCCTGCAAATCCTGGATTAAAATATCCCAGGATCATGTTTCCGATCAACGCACTTACCAGAATTGCAATAAATCCAAGAAGCAGCTTCCACTCTCCAAACAGTACCACGTCACGGATTCCTCCAACCATACACAGGCGGGTTCTCTGTGCAAGTGCACCTACCAGAAGCCCTGCGATCAGGGAGATTGCAATTGCAGCATGCTTTGCTCCAGGACCACCGTCAGCTTCTGTGAAGTGGATGAATGCAGGTGCTGCAATGAGAAGCAGAAGAATTCCGATTTCCACTACTGGGAAAATGCCGCCTTCAACCGGCTGCATTTTATAGGAACGTTTCAGAGTATAGCCTTTTTTCAGGAAAAATACTCCGGCAAGGATTCCAGCAATAAATCCGATCAAACCAAAGATGGCGTTGAAATCGCCGCCAGCCAGACGAAGGATCATGCGGAATGGGCAGCCAAGGAACATCAGGCAGCCGATCATAACGAACATTCCGATCACAAAACGGGTAACAGGTGCGGAGCCGCCTCTTGGCTTAAATTCTTTGGTTGCAAGAGCAAGAATGCAGGAGCCAAGTACCAGTCCTACAATTTCCGGGCGGATGTACTGAACCGCAGCTGCACTGTGGAATCCCAGTGCTCCTGAAGTATCACGCAGGAAGCAGGCAATGCAGAAGCCCATATTTGCAGGGTTTCCGAAATATACCAGAGCCACTGCAATGATTCCGATGATGACACCGGCTCCGATGATTATGGGTGTTTCTTTCTTTGACAATGTTTCTTTCATACTCTTTCCTCCTTAGATAACTGTCAAATCTTTCCTCTATTTTAGCATTTTTTGTCAGAAAACTCTAATTGATTATGTGGGATTATTTTAAGTATTTATAGATATTGTCGATAAATCGTGGTATTATAGATATATTAAATAACCATTTTCCAAGCGAAAGGATATAATCATGAACCGAATTTACCTCGACCAGGCCAGCACCTCTTTTCCAAAGGCTCCAGGTGTGGCACAAGCTATGATGGATTACCTGACTATGAACGGAGTTAACGTGAACCGCGGCTGCTACTCCAGTGCTTACTCAGCAGAAGAAGTTATTTATGAGACACGCCAGCTGCTGGCAGAACTTTTCCACTTTTCCAAATGCAAAAATGTAATTTTTACACCGAATGTCACCACCAGTCTCAATTTTATTTTAAAAGGATTCTTAAAACCAGGAGACCATATTCTGGTATCCGCCATGGAGCACAATGCAGTTATGAGACCTGTAGTACAGCTGGCTTCCTTAGGGATTTCCTTTGACCGGATTCCTTGCAGAACGGACGGCTCTATGATTCTGGAAAAAGTAGAAGAACTGATCCGCCCTGAGACGAAAGCTATTGTCACTTTACATGCTTCCAATGTATGCGGAACCAGGATGCCCCTTGATGCCCTTGGGGAAATCTGTCAGAGGCACCAGCTTTATTTTGTTGTGGATTCTGCACAGACGGCTGGGATCGTACCAATTAATATGGACAAAATGCATATTGACGCGTTAGCTTTTACCGGACATAAAGGACTTCGGGGACCACAAGGGACAGGTGGTTTCCTGGTTTCCCAGGAATTGGCAGAACAAATGGAACCACTGATTTCCGGCGGTACCGGAAGTGTATCTCATACGGAAGAAATTCCGGATTTTATGCCGGATCGCTTTGAATCCGGGACACCTAATCTGCCTGGAATTTATGGACTGCATGAAGCACTTTTGTACTTGAAAACGCATTCTTTGCAGGCGATAAATGAAAAAGAATTGTCTCTCACTGGTTATTTTCTGGAACAGCTGCAGGCACTGGACGATACTGGCAGACATATCCGTATTATTGGAAAAAAAGATCTCACTGACCGAAATGCAGTTGTTTCGATCCAGACACCAGAAATCGACATGTCACAGGTGGCGTGGCAGCTGGACAATGAGTATGGTGTTATGACCAGAGTCGGACTCCACTGCGCTCCAAACGCCCACAAGACGCTTGGTACTTATCCTGCCGGAACTATCCGGTTCTCCTTTGGACCGGAAAATACAAAGAATGAGCTGGATTTTGCCATCCAGGGATTAAAGAAAATTTTAGACTTATAAATTCAGCATTAGTAACACTTAATTAGTCTTTGAGAAAGGAACCAGTATTTTTACCCTATGGAATTTAAACAATTAGAGGCCTTCGTAGCCGTAGTCGAAAATAAAAGCTTCTCTGAAGCCGCCCGCCAGCTGAATCTGACCCAGCCCACCATCAGTGCCCACATCAATTCCCTGGAACAGGAATTGAATTCGCGGCTGCTGATCCGCACCACCAAGAAGCTGAACATCACCCAGCGCGGTCTTCTGCTCTATGACTGCGCCTCCAATATGCTGAACATGCGCAGCAACATTATAGAAGAGTTCACCGGACAAAATAAAAAGATCATTGACCTGGCTGTTTCCACCATTCCTTCCTCCTACCTTCTGCCAGGTATTCTCAGTGCCTTCACCTGCCAGATTCCAGACGTATATTTTCACTCCTGGCAATCCGACAGTCTCGGCGCTGTGGCAAGAGTTCTAGATGGCAGCGTGGATCTGGCTCTGGTGGGAAATACCTTTGACGAACCAGACTGCTGTTTTATTCCTTTTTGCAAAGATAAACTTGTAATTGCCACCCCGGTCAACCAGCATTACCTGCAATATCAGCAAAAAATGGATTCCGGTACCCTTGATTTCTCTGATTTTCTAAGAGAACCCTTTATTATGCGCGAAACTGGTTCTGGAACCAAAAAGGAAATTGACCGCTATCTGGAAAAACGAAATATCCCGGCTTCTTCCCTGCACATTGTAGCCCGCATGAACGATCTGGAGGCCATCCGCAAGTCTGTAGCCGGCGGCCTTGGAATCTCCATCCTCTCTGCCTGCTCTGCCAAAGATCTGGCCGACACCCACCAGATTCTCATGTTTCCCCTGAATCACGAATCCGCCATGCGAACCTTCTACATTGTGTACAGTAAGAACCGGATTCTGAAGCCACATGTGAAGCAGTTTTTAAAATTCGTAACAAATTTTTATTAGAGCGTGTTTAAAAAAGGCTTTCTGCAAGATGTGCGTCACAATTTATGGGAGATTTTTCAAACACACTCTAATAACCGCCTTTTAGAAATACCAGACAAAAGGAAGCTGCCCACCAATTTCCCAGTGAACAGCTTCCCATTTCATTCCCACATATTCAAAATTCAATTTCAGCAACTGCCGCCAGCTTATTTCTCCTCAGCAGTCTCTTCAGCCTCTGTCTCAGTCTCCGGAACTACGTTGTGAACTGGTGTTACAGTTGCGACAACTGCTTCCGGATCAGTTGTGATGTGGATATTCTTATTCTTGGCGATTTCAAGGTCTTTCACACGAAGCGTATCACCAATCTTCATACCAGCCACATCAACCTTGATCTTGTCAACCAGATCTGCCGGAAGTGCTTTGTATGCAACCTCTTTCAACTCATCCTGCAGAACACCGGACATAACCTTCTCTTCATTTTCCAGAATGATCTCAGCAGTGGAATGAACCATCTCATTGCTTACCAGTGCCTGGAAATCAACTTCCTCTACTGTATGTGCAAGTGGATTATAATCAACTTCCTTGATCAGCGCATCATAGGTTTTACCATCCAGTTCCAGCATTACCTGGCTTCCTTTATTGTTGTTCTTCAACAGAACTTCAATTTCTTTCTTAGTAAACTTAAGGGGAATGGAACCTTCAATTTCTCTGCCGAACAGGTTACCTGTTACAAATCCTTCTCTTCTTAATTTCTTTGCTTTGACATCCATGCTTCTTTTTTCAGCTTTTAAAGTATTCATTTATCTTTTCCTCCAAAATTCTGAAACGCTTAGCAGCCTTCAACAAAGAGGTTTTGTTAAGTACTTCTTTTTTCTTTTTACGTCCCTTATTATAGTCACTTGTTTCAATTATGATTAACCAAACATAACTTTTTTTTAAGGGATTTTTTTGTTAAAATCTGCTCTTGTTTTTCTTGGAAAATGGAAGTATAAAATAAATGAATCACTCAAAATTTTCAGGCAGTTGTCTTCTCTGCCGTAAAAGGCAGTTTTCGCTCTGCAACCTGCTTCAATAATGCCTCACTATGAGATACCACGATCAACCCGATTTCCCGCCTTTTTACTTCATCCAGCAGAAAATTCCAGATCTGGCTCTGCGTGATGAGATCCAGCATGGTACTGATCTCGTCTGCAATCAGAAACCTTGTCTCTTTTCCCAGTGCTCTTGCAATACAGAAACGCTGCAATTCCCCACCGGATAATTCCTGAGGATACCGGTTCAGCCAATCTTCTTCTATCCCCAGCCCCTCTATGATCCGATTTTCAACCTGCCCTCCATCAGACAAAATTTTTTCCATTTTCAGTCTGGGATTCACAGTCCTTTCCGGATGCTGCCAGATCATCTGCACCGGACAATACCCTTTCTTCGGCAAAGGCTTTCCATCCAGCAAAATCTGTCCTTTGCAAGGTTCCAGGTAACCCGCCAGAATTTTACACAATGTGGTTTTTCCATAGCCACTTGGTCCTGGCACCCACACTCTTTCGTTGTTTTCCACTTTAAATTTTATATTTGAAAAAAGTTCTGCACCTTTTCTCTCATAAGAAAATGAAATATCTCGTGCTTCCAGAATCATTTTATATCTCCTGTTATAGCTATTCAGTAGGCAATATACATTAAAGTCATTCCATATCTGAC
>ERZ1106951.2661-NODE-2661-length-13743-cov-2.855640_pt1 | contig 13743 bp, 7 predicted proteins | sample MGYA00403676_ERZ1106951 | MGnify/ENA primary metagenome ERZ1106951 (study PRJEB35170, sample SAMEA104062398) | human gut metagenome | biome: human gut; feature: human-associated habitat; material: faeces | place: Denmark | collected 2012-04-23 ...
CCCGGCTTCCAGGCTCAGGCGGCGGATCAGCAATTTTTTATCGACGATCCGATCATACAGCGCCATGGCGTGTTCCCGCAGAAGTCTGGAAGAAGCGGTAGATTCTCCCAGATTTTCCGTTCCGTGGGCCGGTTTAGGAAGCTTCCGGCCGTAACGGTCGATCTTGGTCTCGCCCTGATATCCAACGCCTGGCTCTTCATTTTTCAGGTTATCAATATCATATCCCACATGCAGGACCAGCTGATCGGTCACCAGTCCCTTTGCCACCAGATCCAGTCCCAGCTGGTCCGCCATCTCCTTTAGCACCAGACGGGCTTTCTCCCATTCATAAGCACAAGCTAACACCTGCCCCGACACCGTGCTTTTGTTCTCCGGCTCATAGACCTGGATATCCGCAATGGTACATGGCTCCCAGCCCCAGGCATGGTCGATGAGAAGCTCGGCATTGACGCCAAACAGCCGGTACAGCAGTTCCTCATTATAATACTCCTCCGGCTTTCCGATGGAACACCGGGCAATATCGCCCATGGTATACAGCCCATGAGCCTCCAGCTTCGTCTCATACCCCTTTCCCACGCGCCAGAAATCCCGCAGAGGCCGATGATCCCACAGAAGCCTGCGGTAGCTCCTCTCGTCCAGCGTGGCGATCCGCACTCCATTTTCATCCGGCTGAATGTGTTTGGATACAATGTCCATAGCCACCTTGCACAGATACAGATTGGTTCCGATTCCCGCTGTCGCCGTGATCCCTACAGTCTCCTGCACGTCCAGAATCATTTTCCGGGCCAGTTCTTCTGCAGTCATGCGGTAAGTGGCCAGATAGTCGGTCACATCCATCATCACCTCGTCGATAGAATACACGTGGATGTCCTCCGGGGCAATGTATTTTAAGTAAACCTCATAGATCCTCGTGCTGTAAGTCACATAGAGAGACATCCGTGGCGGCACTGCCAGATAATCCACCTCCAGATTCGGATACTTTTTAAGCGCACACGCATCCCAGGAGGAACCTTCCAGCCTCTGTCCCGGTGCCAGGTTCTTTCGTCTGGCATTGACCTCCCGCACCTTCTGGATCACCTCAAAAAGCCTGGCTCTTCCCGGAATTCCATAGGCTTTTAAAGACGGCGAGACCGCCAGACAGATGGTTTTCTCCGTTCTGCTCACATCCGCCACCACCAGATTCGTATTCAAAGGATCAAGGCCACGCTCCCTGCATTCCACGGAGGCATAGAAGGACTTTAGATCAATGGCGATATAAGTTCGGGAATATCCAGGAACACAAAAATCGCTTTGATCCGATAACACTGACTTTTTATTTAAGGGCTTATTATGTTGCATGCGAAATCCTTTCTTATTTCTCCACGCTTTAAGCAAACAACAGTTCTCATCTCATATTATACCACACTTTCCCCTTGCATACCTCCCCATTCCGTTCTATAATACAGACGAAAGCATTGGTTCCGGGAGGAGTGCGGGCGCATATACACCTGTATCGCCGGTGTCCGGTCTCACACTGAATATCCCGGGAACACACGGCGGCCGGTGTTTTTCATGAAAATGCATGGACAAACCAAAAGAGGAAGTATTGCAGTACGAACTGCAGACTTCCTCTTCTTATTATTTCCGTTCTTTCATTAATTTACAATTTTTCAAGCGTTTTCTCTTTAGATACGGTCTGGGTTTTCTCTTATGAAAATGAATTCCGCCACCGAGCGGTCAAAGGTTTTGATATGTCCAAACAACCAGTCAACTACATTCTTCTGTACAAGCTCACTGAACTGCTCCGTTGGTCCTTCAGAATCACGAAGATATTCATGTAACTCCTGAATCGTTTTTTTAAACTCCTCATGCTTTTCATGGTGTCTGTCACGCTCCGGATAACCAGCCTTCTCCTGTAATGCTTCCTCTTCTTTGAAATGAAAATCCGTATACTCATCCAGATAATCTAACATTTTAATCGCTTTCACTTTGCTGTCTCCATTCTGACAGGCAACAACAAAGTTCCGGATACGATCTATCAATTCCTTATGCTGGGCATCAATCGTTCTATTACCAGTCAGTAAATTATCATCAAACGTAATGTTAAAATCGTATGTCATAACTTGTCCTCCATTTCTTTTATTCGTGTTTTCGACGTTTTTATTTATCTCTAGTATATAGGATAATCAATAGTTTGTCAATAATAATAATCATTATCATTTTTTAATGATCAGTATATACAATAAGCTCCAGAAGCATTTTCTCTTCTGGAGCCTATAACGAAACATCATAGGATGCCATGTTTCTAATTTTATTCCTCCATTTTCACTTCACATTCCTTCCGATAGCAGGCAATCCCATATGCCAGAACCCTTTTCATTCCATCTTCTATGAGTTTTTCCTCATATCGCTTTTCCCTGATCTGCTGCAAAGCCGCTTCACAGGCCTGATCAAATCTCCCCTGCTCCGCATATTTCATTTCAATCACAATTCCTATCCTCTTTTGCGGAATCTCAATAAGAATATCGCTGTAACCGGCTCCTGACTCTGCATTGGATTTGATATACCAGTCCTCACGAAATCTCAGAAGCCCCAGCAGCATTCCATGATAGAAATTCTCCTTTTTCTCCTTAGAAGCGCTGTCCCGGACACTGATCATATTCCAGAGATAATTTCCAAACAGTTCCTGGATTTTTTCCACATTTCCATCGGAAAATGCCTGGCAAAAAGCATTTAATGTGCCCTGATCTGCTCTTGAAGAAATCTGAAACCACTCCTGGATCTGACGGATGAACAATTCCTGGATTTCTTTGTTCGGAATACAAAGTTCATACTTATTCTTCTCAATCTGCCTTTTTCTGGTCAGATAACCGGTGGTAAACAAAACACTCCATAAATGATCAATAGACGAATCAAGTTCATTATACGTCAGTTCCTGATAAATCTCCTTGATAATCGTCTTTCCATCGATCAAGTGTTCGATCTCATTGCGGGTCTGAATATTGGCCATATCCACAAACCGCCGCACAATGGCATTTCCACTGGTATTCAGCCAATAGTTCTGCGGCGGCATCTTCCGGTCATTCCGGTGATCCGCACAGTAATTGATCACATCCCACGGGCAGTATACATTTTCATCGCCAAACGTATACCCATCATACCACTCTTTTACGGTCTGCCTGTCATCCTCCAGTCCATATTTCCGCAGCATATCGCCTACTTCCTGGTCCGTAAAACCAAAATACTCATCAAACGCAGATTCCGCAACCGAATACACTTTAAAATTATTCAGCCCCGTGAAAATACTTTCCTTGGTGATCCTCAAACAGCCAGTCAACACTCCCATCTGCAGACTGTCATTGGTTTTCAGCACGCTTCCCAGCATTCCACGAATCAGAGATACCATCTCATCATAGTATCCATGCTGAAATGCCTTATCCAGCGGCACATCGTACTCATCGATCAGAACGATCACCTTTCTGCCATAATGCTTCTCTAAAAGTTCCGTCAGTTCCTGCAATCCATTGACAATTTCCCTGCGGTCCATATCCGGGTCCAGAAGTCTGCCATATAATTCCCGGTCCACCTCTGTCAGCTTCGTACTTTCAGTTAGAAACTGAAACCTTCTGGCCTCCCGGTTGAGCATTTTCGCAGTCAGTGCCTGGGCTTCCCCATAGGAAACTGCGTCAATATTTTTCAAACTGACCATCACGACTGGAAATCTGCCCATATACTGTTCACACAGTTCTTCGTTTTTCAAAATTTTAAGCCCCTTAAACAATGCCGGGTCTGTCCCAACCTCAAAAAATGCCTTCAGCATACTCATATTCAGGGTCTTTCCAAAGCGGCGCGGACGGGTAAACAAACTGACCTTTCCATATTCCTTCAGTAATTGTTCAATAAAGCCTGTTTTATCTACATAATAGAAATGTTCTCTTCGGATATCCTCAAAATTTTCGACCCCAACCGGAAGTCTAGGCAATTTTTCCACGAATACTCCTCCATTTCTGCTCATTCTTACCACCATTATATATGATTCTAAAAGAATACGCAAATAGGGAACACAATTTCCAATAAGTTTCTAAAGCGAAAAGGCGCCACCCGCAGGCAGCACCTTCTCTCGATTACATTCTATTTCACTCTTAATTATTCATCTACGGAATAGTTCGGAGCCTCTTTTGTGATATGGATATCATGTGGATGGCTCTCTTTTAAGGATGCAGCGGAGATCTTCACGAATCTTCCGGTCTCCTGAAGAGTCTTGATATCTTTTGCTCCACAGTATCCCATACCGGATCTCAAACCACCAAGCATCTGGAACACGGTGTCTTCCACCAGACCCTTATATGCTACACGGCCTTCAACGCCTTCTGGAACCAGTTTCTTAGCATCAGACTGGAAGTAACGATCCTTACTTCCGTTCTCCATAGCTGCGATGGAACCCATACCACGGTATACTTTGTATTTTCTACCCTGATATAACTCGAAGGTTCCCGGGCTCTCGTCACATCCGGCAAACATGCTTCCCATCATGCAGACATTACCACCGGCCGCGATCGCCTTCGTAATATCTCCGGAATACTTGATACCGCCATCCGCGATGATCGGAATCCCGTACTCTTTTGCCACTGCGTAGCAGTCCATAACCGCCGTGATCTGAGGTACACCGATACCTGCAACCACACGGGTCGTACAGATAGAGCCAGGTCCGATGCCAACCTTAACAGCGTCTACACCAGCCTCGATCAGAGCCTTAGCTGCCTCTCCGGTTGCTACGTTACCTGCGATGACCTGCAGATCCGGATATGCTTCTTTGATCATTCTCACACAACGGAGAACATTAGCGGAATGGCCATGGGCGGAGTCCAGAACTACCACATCCACATGAGCCTTTACCAAAGCTTCTACACGCTCTAATACGTTAGCAGTGATGCCAACGGCAGCGCCGCAGAGAAGTCTTCCCTGCTCGTCTTTTGCGGAAAATGGATACTTGATCTGCTTCTCGATGTCCTTGATGGTGATCAGTCCCTTTAAATTAAAGTCATCATCCACGATCGGCAGCTTCTCGACTCTTGCCTTTGCCAGGATCTTCTTGGCTTCTACTAAGGTGATTCCCTCTTTCGCAGTTACCAGGTGCTCAGAAGTCATACACTCTTTGATCTTCTTGGAGAAATCCTCCTCAAATTTCAGGTCACGGTTGGTGATGATACCAACTAACTTACGTCCTTCTGTGATCGGAACGCCGGAAATACGGAACTTACCCATTAATTCATCTGCATCTTTTAATGTATGTTCCGGGGAAAGATAAAATGGATCTGTGATTACACCATTTTCAGAACGCTTTACCTTATCTACCTCTTCAGCCTGCGCCTGAATCGACATATTCTTGTGAATGATACCGATACCGCCCTGTCTTGCCATGGCAATGGCCATACGGTGTTCTGTAACCGTATCCATGCCGGCACTCATCAGCGGAATGTTCAGCTTGATCTTTTTCGTTAAATAAGTGGTAAGATCAACCTGATTTGGAATTACTTCTGAGTAAGATGGAACCAGAAGCACATCGTCAAAGGTAATGCCTTCACCGATAATTGTACCCATTCGTTTTTTCCTCTCTTTCTTCATCAATTTTTATCTAAAGGTTCAATATAACGCCAGCGCTAAAAAAACATCGGTTTTATCAGACACTGGCGTTTTGGCCTTCTTATTAGTAAATAATACTAGCAAATTTTATATGGATTGTCAAACCCATTTAACGGAAAATATTCATTGAAATTCCTTATGATTTTTTATGAGGTAAACTTATCACTAGATAAATTTTCTTGGAAATACCCTGCGCATCGCTGCCTTCATCTTATCACCCGGTTCAAATAATACCTTGGTGGTCTGGGCCCCTTTCTGGCTGATCAGGGCATAGACATCTGCTCCGGCGTTATGACTGGTACAGTCGATCACTTTCATTCCCTGCTTTTCATAATCCTTTAAAACATAGGAATTTGCCGGTGCGATCACCTGTACATCTTCTTTATCGCAGTCAAACGTTTTCTTTCTTCTTGCTTTTCCAAGAATACTGTCTACACTGAAACCGCCATCTGCAAACAGGTATTCATATTCTACACTCAAATTCAGAAAAACAAAATACGTAGCCGCTGCTGCTGCCGCCAAGATCAGAATTCCCAATAACATCTGCAGTGCTGCCAGTACTGATAACGCGCACACAACGATCATCAGGATCTTTACCGGCCAGGCATATACGGGATCTTTCCGTTTTACCAGCCATTCAATATAATTTTCTTCCATGATAATTCTGCCTTCTCCTGTTGTATTTTTTATAACCTATATTGTTAATATTATAACCCATCTTTCTTAAGTTTTCCAGCTATTTTCACTGCTTGCATCGGATTTTTAACCTTTTGACCCTTGGTATCATATAATAAGTACAAATAACTTCCCAGGCAGGTAATATTCTTATGACTTCCCCTCTTTGTCTGAACGATATAAAACCTGGTGAAAAAGCACGGGTCTGCTGCCTTACCTCTTCCGGCAGCATCCGACGCCGTTTTCTTGATATAGGTCTCGTTGAAAATACACTGGTAGAATGTGTTGGGATAAGCCCTTTAGGGGATCCTGCTGCCTACCAGATCCGCGGAGCTGTGATCGCTATCCGTAAAGCAGACAGCAGAAACATCCAGATCTGCAGAAAGGAGAAAGCATGAAGCAGCCAAAAGCCATACCGGATCACTATCCTGTGATCGCCCTTGCAGGAAATCCCAATGTAGGAAAAAGTACTTTATTTAACAGTCTTACTACCGGGAAGAAGCAGCACACCGGAAACTGGATCGGCAAGACCACAGCTAATGCCTGGGGGATCTGCCACAGTCCGGCCCGTGATTACACACTGGTAGACATTCCAGGAACTTACTCCCTCTCTTCCCGTTCTGCAGAGGAAGAAGTTGCCAGAGATTTTATCTGTTTCGGTGTTCATCAGGCAGTGGTCATTGTCTGTGATGCCACCTGTCTGGAACGCAATTTAAACCTGGTCCTTCAGATCCTGGAAGCTACGGACCGTACATTGGTATGTGTCAATCTTTTAGATGAAGCGGAAAAGAAAAACATCACCATTGATCTGGATCAGTTATCAGACCTGCTGTGTGTACCGGTAGCAGGAACCTCTGCCAGAAAGAAAAGCACACTTTCTTCTTTCTTGGAGCGGTTAGATGATATTACTGAAGGTCCTGCCATTCCCCACTATCAGGTCACTTACTGCCCTGAACTGGAAAAAGCAGTCTCCATGGTGGAACCTGCTGTGAAAAATTGGCTGGATACCCATGAACTTCCATTTTATACCACTTCCCGCTTTCTCTCCCTGCGCCTGCTAGAAGATGATCCGTCCTTTCTCCGGTCTTTTACAAATGCCTGCCAGCTTGTTCCGTCACAGGATCCTGCCATTGCAGACTGTTTAAAAACTGCCTGGGATCATTTAAACAGAAAAGGCATTTTTAAAGACATATTAAAAGACCGCATTGTCTCCGGCCTGATCGACAACGCTGAAACCATTGCCTCCCTTTGTGTAAAGCTGCCGGAACGCAGCTACAATGAAACCGACCGGAAACTGGACCGCATCCTTACAGGCCGCCTGGCTGCCTATCCTGCCATGGCCGGACTTTTAGCCCTTATCTTCTGGATCACCCTGGTTGGGGCAAACGACCTGTCCGCCCTGCTTTCCAGACTGTTTTTTTCCTTTCAGCCGGTACTGGATCAGGCCCTTTTATCCCTTCATTTTCCAGACTGGATCCGGGACGCCTTCGTTCATGGGGTCTATCAGGTCCTCGCCTGGGTGGTTTCCGTTATGCTGCCTCCCATGGCTATTTTCTTTCCTCTTTTTACCTTATTGGAGGACTCCGGCTATCTGCCCCGTATCGCCTACAACTTAGACCGGCCTTTCCAGTGCTGTAAAGCCTGCGGGAAACAGGCTCTTACCATGGCAATGGGATTTGGCTGCAACGCAGCAGGGATCACAGGCTGTCGTATTATCGACTCCCCAAGAGAACGGCTTATTGCCATGATCACAAACAGTTTCGTTCCCTGTAACGGCCGTCTGCCTCTTTTTATCACTTTGATCCTGCTGTTTTTATCCGGAAATAGCCATGGCCTGCTTTCTTTTGCTGCCAGTGCCCTGCTGCTTACTTTGTTCATCCTTTCAGGGATCGCCATGACTTTTATTACCTCTTACCTTTTATCTGCAACGATCTTAAAAGGAGTTTCCTCTTCCTTTACCTTAGAGCTTCCCCCTTACAGGAAGCCCCAGATCGGCAAAGTGATCTTTCGCTCGGTAACAGACCGGACCCTTTTCGTCCTTGGAAGAGCTGCCGCTGTAGCTGCTCCTGCCGGTTTTCTCCTGTGGATCATGGCAAATACAGCTCCGGGAAATATAAGCCTTCTTGCACGTTTCAGCCGGTTTTTAGACCCTCTTGGACGTCTTATGGGGATGGACGGGGTGATCTTAACTGCCTTTATCCTGGGACTTCCGGCAAACGAAATCGTTCTTCCTATTATCCTTATGGCCTACACAGCCCAGGGAAGCCTAACAAATTTTGAAAATATGGGACAGTTAAAAGAGATCCTTCTGTTACATGGCTGGACCTGGAAAACAGCTGTCTGCGTCCTGCTTTTCTCCCTGATGCACTGGCCCTGTTCCACTACCCTGATCACACTGTATAAAGAAACAAAAAGTAAATGGTGGACCTTTGTTTCTGCTTTTCTGCCGGCATTTTGCGGTGCTTTATGCTGTATCATTTTTACGGTCCTGACCCGCCTGTTCCAGACATTTTAACATTTAGTTTAATATTTCCTTAAACCAGTATTTACCTGCCTTGACATCCCTTATCCCTTCTTATATAATACAAAATCTGTAAAATACTTTATAAAGCATATGAAAAAGCATATGAAAAGAGGGATATTTATGTCTTCAAACAAGAATTCCCGCTCTTCCTATCATGGTCCCAGAGGAAGACGGGATAAGGATCATACATCAAAGCGGCTGCATTTTGACTATGACAGGCCGAAAAGAAAACCAATAAAAGGAGGTTGGATCCCCTTTGCAGCAGCAGGAGCTGTTGTCGTACTCTTAGGCATCTCCGCTGCTGTACTCCATTCCCGTTCTGTTTCTGAACCGGAAAGAGCCGCAAAAGCAACTGCCAGCCAGGCATCTGAAACTTCTCCTGTCTTACTGACTGTCAACGGCATTTCTTTAGAGGGATTAAGCAAAGATGAGGCTGTTTCCCGGATCAGTAAGTCTCTTTCCTGGAATATGACTGCCGCATATGAAGATGACAGTAAGGAACTTCCCAACATTCTTACAGACGCCATCCGCAACTGGCTTACCAGTAAAGAAGAGGAAACCGTTTCAGGAGATCTTACATTAACAGCGGCAGAGCTTCCAACGGATGCCCTGAAAAATTCCATTTCCCAGGAACTGGAAGAACTGGCAAAAGAATGGGATGTTCCTTCAAAGATCAGTACCCTGGACCACTATGACAACCAGAAGGGACAGTTTGTGTTCAGGGAAGGCTGCGCCGGCTCACGTATTGACCGGGACCAGCTGGCCAATGATATTTTAGCTGCCATTCATGAAAACCGCATGGATGCTGTAGTAGAAGTACAGTCCCATAAGGAAGCACCTTCTATTTCCTGTGATGAGGTAAAAGCCAGCTACAAGACTCTCGTCACCTTTACCACAGAAACCACGGACAATGATAAGCGCAACACCAATGTACGCCTTGCTGCAGAAGCTTTAAACGGAACCATTGTCCAGCCCGGGGAAGAATTTTCTTTTAACTCTGTTGTAGGACAGCGTACTGCGGAAAAAGGATACCAGGAAGCAGCCGCATACAACAGTGGCGCTGTCGTCCAGGAACTGGGAGGCGGTGTATGCCAGATCTCCAGTACCTTATACCGGGTAGTATTTCAGTCCGGCATGGAAGTTACCTTCCGCCGCTCCCATACTTTCGAGCCTAACTATGTAACTCCGGGCCAGGATGCTGCCATCAGCTGGGAACAGCCTGACTTCCGTTTTGTAAATACTTCTGACAAACCTATCGGTATTCTTGCAAGCTACGCTGACCGCAAGGCAACTGTTTCTATTTTCGGCGTGCCTGTATTAGAGGATGGGGTTGTATGGGATCTGGCTTCTGAAAAAGTAGAAGAAATCGACCCGCCGGAACCGGAATACGTAGAAGACCCTACTTTAGCTCCGGGAACAGAAAATACAATAAAAGCGGCCACCAAAGGCAGCCGCTGGGATACTTATAAAGTTGTATACAAAGACGGACAGGAAGTCGAACGTACTCTGGACCACTCCAAAACCTATCTTGGCCATAGTGCTGTGATCCACCGCAATACTTCTTCCGCTTCCGGCACAACTACTTCCGGTACAACTACTTCTGATACAACTGCCTCCAGCACAAAAGGAGCACAAGAAAGCAGTTCTATTGCAAATCCAACAAAAGCAGCTGCTCCGACTAAGGCTGAGACAACAGAGAAAAAGGCTCCAAAACATGAAACAGCCCCGGCACAGACAGCTCCGGCACCAACAGAACCCGCGCCAACTGCTCCGGCTGCACCGGAAACCTCACAGCCAGCCCCGGAAGAAACCATTGCTCCCTTTGTTCAGTAAGTCCTTATTTTAACAGTTTTCCAAGGGTCTCCCGCAGTTTATCCACTTCGATCGGCTTGGAAAGATGGGCATTCATGCCGCTTGCAAGAGACCTGCGGATATCTTCATCAAAAGCATTGGCACTGATGGCAATGATAGGGATCTTTTTATGATCCGGATGATCGGTGGTCCGGATGGCATGGGCTGCCTCCAGTCCGTTCATAACCGGCATCATAATATCCATAATGATCAGATCATAATATCCTTTCTCGGAGGCGGTAAACTTATCTACCGCCTCTTTTCCGTCACAGGCATTTTCCACAGACATTCCCATATCTTCCAGAATATACTGTAATATCTCCCGGTTCAATGGATTGTCCTCTGTTACCAGAACGCGGACACCTGTAAAATCTCTTTCCACCCTGGAAACTTCTTCTTTTACATGGTGGGCTCTGACCGGCTTTAACGTAATGGAAAACCGGAAGGTACTTCCTTCCCCGATCTGGCTTTCAAGCTCAATGGTTCCGCCCATCATATGTACCAGGCGGTTGCTGATTGCCAGTCCCAGTCCAGTTCCCTGCTGTCCTACCGCAGAACGGTCCACCTGCTCAAAACTTCTGAAAATACGCTGGCGGTCTTCTTCACTGACACCGATGCCGTGATCCTTCACCGCAAACTGTAATTTAGAAAGACCATCAGAAAGCCTTGTTTCCTCTACTGTTAAAGTGATCTCCGTGTGATCCCCGGAATATTTCACTGCGTTGCTTAACAGATTGACCAGGACCTGACTGAGACGTAAAGCATCCCCATAGAACCACTGGTTGACCAAATGGATCTCCTGATGATATTTCTGAGATTTTTCCTCAAACTTAGCTTCCAATAACGGATACAGTTCGCCGATCATCTTATCAAGCTGGAAATCATCTTTTACCAGTTTCATCTTTCCGCTTTCGATCTTTGACATATCCAAAACATCATTTAACAGACCTAACAGATATTTGGAGGATCCTTTTACCTTCTTTAAGCAGTCTAAACGCACTTCCTCTGTCTGCCCTTCTTTTAGAGCGATCTCTGTCATACCAATGATACCGTTCATAGGAGTACGGATCTCATGGGACATATGGGCCAGGAAGTCAGACTTTGCCTGTGCAGACTGATCATGACGGTCTCTGTTGATACGGTTCTGGATGATAATGCCAATCTCCCAGAGAAGCTTTCTGTCCTCCTCATTTTCATAAACAGATGGTTCTATTCCCAAAAGGAAGATGCTTCCGGAATACTGTCCGTTATCTGACATAAGGATCCCCACACCGGTCTGGTCTATATCTGTTTTCCTGAGAACAGGTACAACGGACAACAGCTGTTTTACAGGCTGCACTGCGTTGATCTGGGCATCCTGATTTAATTTTTCATACTCTTCTTCTGTACAGTGGACAACGCCCCGTTTTCCCATGAGGCCATGAAGATGCTTCCACTGGTATTCCAGCTCGCTGGAAAGGAAATCATAATGAAAACTGGTGATCAGCATATTTTCCATTCCATAACGTGCTTTTAAGCGGCGGGAAAGCAGATCCAGACCTGCATCAATAGACGGACAGCGGTCTAACAGATTTAATGCCAGGGAAGCCAGACTGATCTGTTCCATATATCCCATGGAAACGATCTTTCCAAATGTTTTCGGCTGTGCTCCCGGATCCTTTACCTCATTCCAGGAAAGGACACCGATCTCCTGCTTTTCCGCTTCTGTAACAGCGATCCGGACCCGTCTTAACAGAGAGGTGGTTGTTACACTTTCATCCCCTCTGGCAATTCCAGCCTGGAAATTAAGATTTAAGGCACTGCGCCGGATCATCACAGAAAAACGTTCTTTCAGTTTTTCCAGTTTCTGCCTGCAGCTTTCCTCTGTAATTTTAGGGATCCAGGCAAGGAGTTCATCAGAACCTGCACGGATCATCACCGGAGGTCTGGAAAGATCTTCGGCACACACCTCCAGAAACATTTTGGAAAATTCTTCCAGGACCACATCCCTAAATGTCAGACCAAAGTCCCTGGTTATGATGGTAAAATGACAGATATCCACAAGAATAAACATACCCTGGGGATACTTTCCACGAACCTTCTCAATTACCTCCATTCCCGGTTTTAAACGGTAAAATAAGGTAACAGGATCTATCATCTGCTTTCGTTCCTGTTTCAGTTCCCGCATCTTTGTTTCATGGATATCCCGGACAAAACCTACGATCTTTCGATCATCCTCTTTTGTCTCTGCAATGGTCTTTCCTCTGATCTCGATCCAGCGTCCCTGTGAGTGGTTGCCATTGATACAGCAAAACTGACCATAAATTGTATTCTCATGACTTTGCAGCATAGAAAGGAGCTTTTTCTGGTCTTCCCTTGAAAAATAACGGTCCAGGATCTTTTTTTTGGCATTTTTTATATCCCACAAACCATCCATTTCCCTGCTGTTTACGATCTCCAGTGTATTTCCTTTTTCACGGTATGTAAAAAACAGGTCATTGGAACTTTCTACTGCGATCCGGTAACGCTCTTTTTCTTCACTGAGCTGATGTTCTGTGCTGATCTCACTTTCTGTCAGATTTTCAACCACCTGATGCAGCTCATCTACTTCCTGGATACCGGAAGGCGCAAACTCTTTTAAGCCTGCAATTCCGCTTCGGATACTGTCCATAAGCCTGTATACCGGTCGTGTTACGCAGCGGATCACCACACTCATGATCACCAGTCCCAAAACTGCACAGGCCACAATAGTCGTCAAAATATCGCTGTACAGCTTATCTCCCAGACTGAAAATAGAGTCCTCTGCCACAAAACCACATAAAACCCAGTTTGTATTCTTATAAGGGACATTATTGGCATACAAATTCATTTTTGAAAACAGGGCATAGATCTCCTGGGAACCGATCTTAGAGTCCTTTACCTTGAAAAGATCCTCATGCTTTGTACTTTCCAGCTTAAAAATACCATTTTCACGCTGTACCGCATCATAAAGATTACCTTTTCCTGCAATATTTTCATACGTACCATCTCCGTTATCAACGGCAATGGCGTAACCGGCTGTCTGTTGCCTGTTCAGATCCTGTACACGGAAA
>ERZ1106951.2674-NODE-2674-length-13703-cov-50.194387_pt1 | contig 13703 bp, 10 predicted proteins | sample MGYA00403676_ERZ1106951 | MGnify/ENA primary metagenome ERZ1106951 (study PRJEB35170, sample SAMEA104062398) | human gut metagenome | biome: human gut; feature: human-associated habitat; material: faeces | place: Denmark | collected 2012-04-23 ...
TCGCCGCCATCCGCGCCGGCAGCACCGAGGACTTCCGCATGAAGTACCGCGTGGCCGACCTGCTGCTGGTGGACGATATCCAGTTCATCGCCGGCAAGGAGTCCACCCAGGAGGAGTTTTTCCACACCTTCAACTCCCTGCACGATGCCCACAAGCAGATCGTGATCGCCTCTGATCGCCCGGCCAAGGAGATCAAGAGCCTGGAAGAGCGCCTGCGCACCCGCTTTGAGTGGGGCCTGACCGCCGATGTCCAGCCGCCGGACTTCGAGACCCGCGTGGCCATCGTCAAGCGTAAGGCCGAGCTGCTGCACCTGGATCTGCCCGAGGATGTGGCCGAGTTCATCGCCAACCACCTGAAGAACAACATCCGCCAGCTGGAAGGCGCCGTGAAAAAGCTGAACGCCTACTACATGCTGGAGGGTATCCAGCCGGTGATCAGCGTGGCCCAGAACGCCATCAAGGACATCCTCAACGAGACCCAGCCCGTACCGGTGACCATCGAAAAGATCATCGGCGAGGTGTCCCGCACCTTCAATGTCTCCCCTGCCGACATCCGCGGCACCAAGCGCAACGCCAATGTGGCCTCTGCCCGCCGTGTGGCCATCTACATCCTGCGGGAGGTCACCGGCATGAGCATGGAGGAGATCGGCCGGGAATTCTCCGGCCGGGACCACTCCACCATCGTCTACTCCCTCAAGACCATGGAACGGGACATGAAGAACGACCAGCACCTGCGCGAGACCGTGAGCGACATCATCAAAAACGTCAAGGCCTGAGACAGATTTTGACGTAAAAGTCATACTCATTTCAGGGTCTCACCCCAAAATATGGGGAAAAACCGGGGCAAAATGGGGAAAACAGACCCATATCTTGTGGTAAAATCGCAAACCTTTCCACACTTTCCACCGAGTTTTCAACATTCAACCTGTTCTTTCCACATCCGCTGTGGAAAGCGAGACTTCTCTTCACGATTCCACAATTCCTCCACAACGCATTCACAATCCGGTGGAAACCAAAACCCCCGCATTCCGACAAGGCTTTTCCGAGTTTTCCACAAGTTCCCCACCCCCTACTACGGTTACTACAACAAGTTCAATAAGATAGACCGGTCAGCAGGCAATTCTGAAGAACAGACCCACAATACGACCGGTGAACAAAAAGGAGCGATTCTGGTTTGAACATTGTATGCGATAAAACCCTTCTCAGTGCAGCGATCGACGGCGTTTCCAAGGCCGTCACCATGCGGTCAGCCATCCCGGTGCTGGAAGGCATCCTGCTGAAAGCCGAAGGTTTTCAGCTGACCCTGACCGGCTATGACCTGGAAATGGGCATCGTGACCACCATCGAGGCCAACGTCAAGGAACCCGGCGAGATCGTGCTGAACGCAAAACTGCTCAGCAGCATGATCAGCCGGATGCCCGCCGGTCAGATCAGCATCCTGTCTGCCGACAACGGCAAGACCACCATCAAGAGCGGTGTGGCGGAATTCGAGATCCAGTCCATGGCCGCCACCGACTTCCCCGACCTGCCCAACACCGGTGCCGAGGAGACCCTGACCATCCCCACCGGCGTGCTCCGGGACATGATCGACCGCACCCTGTACGCCGTGAGTCAGGACGAGAAAAAACCGGCTCACACCGGCGAACTGTTCGAGATCGAACCCGATAAGCTGACCATCGTGGCCCTGGACGGCTACCGTCTGGCCATCGTGGAGCGCCCGGTCACCGCCGTGAAGGACATCCGCATCATCGTGCCCAGCAAGACCATGACCGAAGTGGCCCACCTGCTGCCCAACGACGACGAAGAGCCGGTGCACATCTGTGCCAACCGCCGCTATGTGGTGTTCATGGCTGCCGGTTACACCATCATGAGCCGCCTGATCGAGGGCGAGTTCCTGAACTATCACAACGTGATCCCCGCCGGCAGCCGTACCCGGGTGACCCTTGACACCAAGGAGTTCATCGAGACCATCGAGCGTGCCTCTCTGATTATTACAGAGCGTTTAAAAAATCCCCTCCGCATTACCTTTACCGAGGGGAAAGTCGTGGTGCGCTGCCAGACGAATCTGGGCCGCGTGGTGGATGAATTCAACGCGCAGTGTGAGGGCGACGAGGTAGAGATCGGCTTCAACAACCGCTATCTGCTGGACGCTCTGCGCAACGCCCGCACCGAACAGGTGCGCATGGAGATCAGCGGCCCCCTGAGCCCGGTCAAGGTGCTGCCCGTGGATGGCAGCGATTTCCTGTATCTGGTGCTGCCCGTGCGCTTCAAGAACGACTAAGAAAGGCGATTTTATGCAGAAAATTCTCATTCATACGGAATTTATCAAGCTGGATGCCCTGCTCAAGTACGCAGGCCTGTGCGAGACCGGCGGCGAAGCCAAGGAGCTGGTGCAGGGCGGTGCCGTGAAGGTGAACGGCGAGGTGTGCACCATGCGCGGCAAGAAGTGCCGTGCCGGTGACGTGATCGAGCTGGACGGCCAGTCCGTGGAAGTCGGGCAGGGCCAGTAATGCGGCTGCTTTCACTGGAAGTTACGAATTACCGCAACATTGCGTCGGCCCGGCTGGAACCCGGCCGGGAGCTGACGGTCATCTGCGGCAACAACGGTCAGGGCAAGACCAATCTGCTGGAGGCCATCTGGCTGCTTACCGGCGGCAAGAGCTTCCGGGGCGGCAAGGATGCCGAGCTTGTGCGCCGCGGGGAGACATTCGCGGTGCTGGAAGCCGTGACCCAGCGCACCCGGCAGGAAGATCAGGAGCCGGATGACCCGGCCCGGGTGCGCATCACGGTGGGCACCCCGGACGCACCCCGCCCCGGCCGCTATGCCTCGGTGAACGGGGCTGCCCCCAAGCGGGCCGCCGGTCTGGCCGGCAGCTTTCCCGCTGTGGTGTTCGACCCCGGCCACCTGAGCCTGGTCAAGGGCGCACCGGAGGGCCGCCGCCGGTTTCTGGACGCGGCATTGTGCCAGCTGTACCCCGGGTATCTGGCCACTTACCGCCGCTACGTCCGGGTACTGCAGCAGAAAAATGCGCTGCTGCGGCATTCTGCCACCGGGCAGGAGCGCCATTATGCGGAAAAATGTGCTCTGCTGGAAGTGCTGAATGTGGAGCTGGCCGCGCAGGGCGAGGTCCTGCAGCAGCGGCGGCGGGATTACCTTGCCCTGCTGGGGCCGCTGGCCTGCGCCAACTATCAGGAGCTTTCCCACGGGGCGGAGCGCATGAGCATCCGCTATGCGGCCCAGTTTGCGCCGGGCGGTCTGGCCGATCTGCTGAAGCAGCGCCAGAACGAGGAGCTGCGGGCCGGGCAGAGCCTGTGCGGCATCCACCGCGAAGATCTGGAACTGCTGCTGGACGATCAGCCTGCCCGTGTGTTTGCCAGCCAGGGACAGCAGCGCAGCGTGGTGCTGAGCCTGAAGATGGCCGAGGCGGCCGCTGCTGCCCGCATCACCGGCGAACACCCCGTGCTGCTGCTGGACGATGTGCTCAGCGAGCTGGACGAGGGCCGCAAGCAGTATCTGCTGACCCGCATGAAGGAAAAGCAGACCTTTGTCACCAGCTGCGATGACACCGCCTTCCTCAAGACGGACGGCGAGGTATACCGCATGAACGGCGGCGTGCTGAGCCGCGCCTGACAGCATGCAGAAATGTTGCAAAAATGAATGCATAAAACCTGCATGAAATGCTGAAATATCCAATCGGAACTGCACGAGGAAAATACAGTATGTATATTCATCTCGGACGCGATTATGTGCTGAACGACCGTGACATCATCGGCATCTTCAATCTGGAGACCACCACCATCTCCCCCCGCGGGCGGGAATTTCTGAACTACGCCCAGAAGAACGGGGCCGTGGTGAGCCTTTCGGATGAGCTGCCTCAGAGCTATGTTCTGGCGGACGGCGGCGTGGTGGACACGGTATACCTTTCGGAGCTGTCCAGCGCCGTGCTGCGCCGCCGCGCCGAAAAGATGATCGAGTGAACGCTGTGCAGCCGTCCCTTGCGAGAACCCCGCAGCCTGCAGGCGTGGAAAGTGCCTGCCGCTGCGTTTCCAGAATAGAGAAACAACACGATATCTACACGAAAAACAAAAAGGGAGAAAGGAAATGGCAGAAGAAATCATCACCAGCACCAATGCCGAAACCGCTACCGACCACGAGTATAACGCCAGCGAGATCCAGGTCCTGAAGGGTCTGGAGGCCGTGCGCAAGCGCCCCGGCATGTATATCGGCTCCACCGGAGAGCGGGGCCTGCATCATCTGGTCTACGAGATCGTGGACAACGCCATCGACGAGGCACTGGCCGGTTACTGTGACCATATCGAGGTCAAGATTCTGAAGGACAACATCATCCAGGTCACCGACAACGGCCGCGGCATCCCCGTGGACATCCAGGCCGACACCGGCCTGCCCGCCGTCACCGTTGTCTACACCATCCTGCACGCCGGCGGTAAGTTCGGCGGCGAGAACTCCGGCTACAAAGTGGCCGGCGGCCTCCACGGCGTGGGTGCATCCGTTGTCAACGCCTGCTCCGAGTGGCTTACCGTCAACGTGCGCCGCGACGGCCATGAGTATGAGCAGACCTTCCGCCGCGGCGACCCGGACGGCCCGCTGAAGTGCATCGGACCGGTGGCCGACGGGGTCACCGGCACCCGCGTCACGTTCAAGCCGGACCCGGAGATGTTCCGGGATACCACCGTGTACGACTTCGACACGCTGGAAAAGCGCCTGCGGGAAGAGAGCTTCCTGAACGCCGGTGTCAAGATCACCCTGACCGACGAGCGCGAGCTGTACACCCCCGTGCTGGAAGACGGCAAGGAGGGCGAGCCCTGCTACCGCACCGAGGTCATGTGCTATGAGGGCGGCATCAAGAGCTTCGTCACCTATCTGGGCGAGAAGCGCAAGCTGGAAGTGCTGCACCCCAATGTCATCTACCTCAAGGGCCAGACTGACCGCGGTATGGCCGAGATCGCCCTGCAGTACAACTCCAGCTACAACGAGCTGCTGCTGAGCTTTGCCAACAACGTCAACACCCCGGACGGCGGCACCCACGAAGAGGGCTTCAAGTCCAGCCTGACCCGCGTGTTCAACGATTACGGCCGCAGCCACGGCCTGCTGAAGGACAAGGACGAGAACCTGTCCGGTGCCGATGTGCGGGAGGGCCTGATCTGCGTCATCTCGGTCAAGCTGCAGGAGGCCGAATTTGAGGGCCAGACCAAGGCAAAGCTGGGCAACACCGAGATCCGCACCCTCGTGTCCAACATGGTCTATGCAAAGCTGATGGAGTTCTTTGAAGAGAACCCCGGTGTGGCCAAGGCCATCTTTGAAAAGGCCACCCAGGCTGCCCGCGCCCGCGCTGCCGCCAAGAAGGCCCGGGAACTGGTGCGCCGCAAGAGCGCGCTGGAGACCAGCCGCATGCCCGGCAAGCTGGCCGACTGCCGGGAGAAAGACCCCACCAAGACCGAGATCTTCATCGTCGAGGGCGATTCTGCAGGCGGTTCCGCCAAGATGGGCCGTGACTCTGCCATCCAGGCCATCCTGCCGCTGTGGGGCAAGATGCTGAATGTGGAAAAGGCCCGCGCCGATAAGATCTACGGCAACGATAAACTGATGCCGGTGGTACTGGCCCTGGGCTGCGGCATTGGCGAGGAGTTCGACATCTCCAAGCTGCGGTACGACAAGGTGTTCATCATGGCCGATGCCGATGTGGACGGCTCTCACATCTGCACCCTGATGCTGACCTTCTTCTTCCGCTATATGCGCCCGCTCATCGAGCAGGGCCATGTGTATGTGGCCCAGCCGCCCCTGTTCAAGGTCCAGAAGGGCAGCACCATCAAGTATGCCTACAACGACGCCGAAATGGCCGTGCTTTCGCAGGAAATGCCGGGTGCCAAGGTGAACCGCTACAAGGGCCTTGGTGAGATGAACCCGGACCAGCTGTGGGAGACCACCATGAACCCGGACAACCGGGTGATCGTGCAGATCACCATCGACGATGCCGAAAAGGCCGACGAAGCCTTTACCATCCTCATGGGCGACCAGGTGGAGCCCCGCCGCCGCTTTATCGAGACCAACGCCCAGTACGCAAAGCTGGACGTGTAATTGGAGGAAACAATGGAAGAAGATTATGTGATGATACCGGGCAGCGGTACCAAAAAGATCATCCGCGATGTCAAGAAGGAGATCGAGACCGCGTTCCTGGACTACTCCATGTCGGTCATCGTGTCCCGTGCCCTGCCTGATGTGCGTGACGGCCTGAAGCCCGTTCACCGCCGTATTCTGTATACCATGCATGAGCGCGGCAACGACCCCAGCCATCCCTACCGCAAGTCCGCCGACACCGTCGGTGCCGTGCTGGGTTCCTACCACCCCCACGGCGACGCATCCGTTTACGACGCCATGGTCCGTCTGGCACAGGACTTCTCGCTGCGCTACCCGCTGGTGGACGGCCAGGGTAACTTTGGTTCGGTGGACGGCGACCCCCCGGCTGCTTACCGTTACACCGAGGCCCGCATGAGCCGCATGGCGGTGGAGATGCTGACCGATATCGAGAAGGACACCATCGACTGGGACCCCAACTTTGACGAGACCAAAAAGGAACCCAGCGTGCTGCCCTGCCGCTTCCCCAACCTGCTGGTCAACGGCAGCCAGGGCATCGCGGTCGGCATGGCCACCAACATCCCGCCCCACAACCTGAGTGAGGTGATTGACGGCTGTGTGGCCTATATCGACAACCCTGACATCGACCTGCCCGGCCTGATGGAATACATCAAGGGCCCGGACTTCCCCACCGCCGGCATCATCATGGGCCGCAGCGGCATCCGTGCCGCCTACGCCACCGGCCGCGGCAAGATCACCCTGCGGGGCCGTGCCACCATCGAGGAGACCAAGAACGGCCGTACCCAGATCATCATCACCGAGATCCCCTATATGGTCAACAAGGCCCGCCTGATCGAGAACATGGCGGACCTGGTCAAGGATAAGCGCATCGAAGGCATCACCGGCCTGAACGATGAGACCAACCGCAAGGGCATGCGCATCGTGGTGGATGTGCGCAAGGACGCCAACGCCCAGGTCATCCTGAACCAGCTGTACCAGTACACCCAGCTGCAGGACACCGTGGGCGTCATCATGCTGGCCATCGACCACAAGGTGCCCAAGGTGCTCACCCTGAAGCAGATGCTGCAGAAGTACGTCGAGTTCCAGGACGAGGTGGTGCGCCGCCGCACCCAGTTCGACCTGAAAAAGGCCAAGGAGCGCGCCCACATTCTGGAAGGCCTGAAGAAGGCCACCGACATCGTGGATGAGCTGATCGCCACCATCCGTGCCTGCAAGGGCGGCATGGCCGAAGCCAAGGCTGCCATCATGGAGCAGTTCGGCTTCGATGATCCGCAGGCAGATGCCATCGTCAAGCTGCAGCTGGGCCGTCTGGCCGGTCTGGAAATCCTCAAGATCGAGGAAGAGCTGGCCGGTCTGCACGCCAAGATCGAGAACTGGGAGGCCATTCTGGCCGATGACGCCCGCGTGCTGGCCATCGTCAAGGAAGAGCTGCTGGACATGAAAAAACGCTTTGGCGACGAGCGCCGCACCGAGATCCAGTCGGTCACCGGTGAGGTGGACATCGAGGATCTGATCGCCGAGGAGCAGTGTGTGTACACCCTGACTGAGGCCGGTTATATCAAGCGCCAGCTCAAGGCCACCTACCAGGCCCAGCGCCGGGGCGGCCGCGGCATCTCCGGCATGACCCGCAAGGAAGAGGATATCGTGCAGGAGATGTTCGTAGGTTCCACCCACGACTATGTGCTCTTTGTCACCGACAAGGGCCGCCTGTTCCGCATCAAGGGCTACACCATCGCCGAGGGCAGCCGCACCAGCAAGGGCAGCAACATCGTCAACCTGCTGCAGCTGGCCGAGGGCGAAAAGGTCACCAACATGATCTGCCAGAGCAAGGACGCCGACACCGAGGGCGGCTTTGTGACCATGGTCACGAAGCAGGGCCTCATCAAGCGCACCCCGCTGGAGCAGTACGCCAACATCCGCAAGACCGGCCTGATCGGTATTGCCCTGAACGAGGGCGACGCGCTGGCCTGGACCCGCCTGACCTCCGGCCACGACATGCTCATCGTTGCCACCCGCAACGGTCAGGCCATCCGCTTCAATGAAGAGGATGCTCGTCCCATGGGCCGCAGCGGCCACGGCGTGCGCGCCATCAAGCTGGCCGAAGGCGACGAAGTGGTGGGCGTGTGCATCTGCCGCGAAGGCGGCACGGTGCTCACCGTGACCGAAAACGGCAAGGGCCGCCGCTCCGACATCGACACCTACCGCATCACTGCCCGCGGCGGCAAGGGCATCCGCAACTACGATGCCTCCAAGGATAAGGTGGCCGCTGTCAAGATCGTGGATGACGTGGATGACGTGCTGCTGAGCAGCCAGGAGGGCATCATCATCCGGCTCCACGTCAACGAGATCCCGCTGCAGAGCCGCTACGGCTCCGGCGTCCGGGTGATGCGTCTGGGCGAGAACGACAAGGTGATGGTGCTGGCCCGCACCGACCACGATGACGAGGCACAGACTGAGCAGATCGACGCCTCCGAGGCCGAGGCAGAGCCCACCGCCGAGCAGCTGGCTGAGATGGAAGCGGCCGATGCCGCAGCCGCCACCGAAGCCCCGGAGGCAGACCCGGAAGAGAAGGAATGATTGACCTGTCGTCAGGTTTGTCTGGACTTTGCCTTGAAACTGTGCTAGAATAAACAAAATCACAATACCCGTGGGGGAGTAGCAGGCGCTTTTGCAGGGCGCAGCAAGTCAACACAATGGTCGTCGGTTCCGGCCTGGCTTGCTTTCATTTGCGAGACTCATGTGTTTTGGTGCGTGTTTGCTGCGCCCGTGCACATGGAGTGGATTTCAAAAAATCACCCGGTCCCGGACGTACAACGCGCCCGGGACCGGGTTTTTGTATTGTTTGGAATACGGTCAACAAACAGGAGGCAGACAAGATGGAATGGAACTTTGTGTTTTTCCTCAACAGTGCCCTGCTGGGCGTAGGTCTGGCGATGGATGCGTTTTCGGTGTCCATGGCAAACGGTCTGCATGACCCCAAAATGGGCAAAGACACCATGTGCAGGATCGCGGGCACCTTCGGCGTGTTCCAGGCCGTGATGCCCATGACCGGCTGGATCTGTGTGCACACCATCGTGGAGCTGTTCTCGTCCTTTGAAACGTTCATCCCGTGGATCGCGCTGGCCCTGCTGGGCTACATCGGCGGCAAGATGCTGGTGGACGGCATCAAGGGTGAAGAGGCCGAGGAGGCCACCGAGCTCAGTGCCGGTGCCCTGTTCATGCAGGGCGTAGCCACCAGCATCGACGCGCTTTCGGTGGGCTTTACCATCTCGGAGTACGGCTGGCTGATGGCGCTGGCAGCATCCATCATCATTGCGGTGGTCACCTTCTTCCTCTGCATGGCGGGCCTGAACATCGGCAAGAAGTTCGGCACCGAGCTCTCCGGCAAGGCATCCATCCTGGGCGGCGTCATCCTCATCGGCATCGGTCTGGAGATTTTCATCTCCGGGGTGCTGTAAAAAATATTGCAAAAAGCAAGCCCGGAAGGTGTTTCTGCCTTCCGGGCTTGTGGTTTGCTCCTTCCGGGAGGGAAAACCCTCTCAGTCATCTCGCTTTGCTCGATGCCAGCTCCCCCGAAAGGGGGAGCTTTATTTGTGCTGACCGGAAGATGCAAAAAGCTCCCCCTGAGAGGAAAGACTTCCCCCGGCCGGGGGAAGATGTCGCACAGCGACAAAAGGGGGAATCTGGCACGCTGTAAGGCGTGACTGAGAGGGTTAGCCCCCTTCCGTGAAAAAAGCGAGACGGGAAGATCCGCAGATCTTCCCGTCTCGCAAATAAAAATCATTTTTCCGCTGAAAATGCCCAGAGCAGTGCGGAGGGCATTCCCAATGGTCATTGTTCCCCGTGGAACATTTTGGGTCACTTCTGGGTCTCCGGCTCAAAATAGTCGGCGTATTCGCCGGTCAATTTGGAGCCCAGGCGGCGGATGCCGCCGTACAGGTGCCGCTCCACCAGCGGCTCAAAGGCAGCCAGGTCGCACCGCTCAATGGCGTTGAGCAGGTTGCGGTGGTCGGCGATCACCTCGTCCAGTCCGCCGGTGGTCATGGTGTCCAGCATCCGGAAGCGGCTGTAGTCCGCGTGGGCGTTCTGCAGCGTGCTCCACAAATACATCTTATCCATAGCCGCAAACCAGGTCTCGTGCAGCAGGCGGTCGGCCTCGTACAGCTTGTTGTAGTCCGGGGCCTCGGCACGTGCAAGGGCTTCGTAGGCATCCACCCGCACCCGGATCAGCGCCCGCTGCTCCGGAGTGCATTTGGGGGTGAAGTCCCGCAGGACCTTTGCCTCCACCGCCGTGCGCTCGTAGATCAGTTCATCCACGATGCGGCGGTTCAGGCGGGTGACGGTGGTGCCCTTGTAGGGCACGATGCGCACCAGACCGCTTTCTTTCAGGCGCTGCAGCACCATCCGGATCAGGGTGCGCGGTGCGCCGAAGCGGGCACACAGCGGGTTTTCACTCAGGGGGGAGCCGGGACGGATGGTCAGGTCAATGATCTCCCGCTCCAGCACCGCATAGATCTCAGCATCAGTTTTGTATTGTTCCATCGTTTTCACCAAGGCGCGGCATCATTCCGCGAACAGATTCCAGGGGGCAGTGTCCGGCAGCGGCAGCGTGAAGTTCATGATCCTGCCGGTGTCCGGGTGTACGAACTGCAGACCGCAGCTCTGCAGGGCAATGGCACCCTTCACACGGCTGCCGTATTTGCCGTCGCCCCACAGGGGGTGTTTCCGGGAGGCAAACTGCACCCGGATCTGATGAGTGCGGCCGGTGTGCAGGGTGATCTCAGCAAGGCAGGCATCCTGCGTCTGCCGGACAATGCGGTATTCCAGCACGGCTTCCCGCACGCCCTTGCGCGGGCGGCTGACCGGGAATACCCGGCCTCTGCGGCTGTCCTTGAACAGCCAGTCCCGCAGGGTGCCTGCCGCAGGCAGGGCGTCGTTTGGCCCGCCGGAAAGCACCGCCCGGTACTGCTTGACAAAGCAGGGGGCCTCTGCCCTGCCCTCGGCCCGGCCGTCCTGCACTGCATAGGCTTCCTGGCTTTGGGTGATCTGTCGGCTCAAGGCCGCGGCGGCCGCCGGGGTGCGGGCAAAGACCATCAGGCCGGACACGCCGGTGTCCAGCCGGTGCACCACCCCCACAAAGGCATCCGGGGTGTCCCAGTGCTGCCGCAGGGCGGCCGGGACCCCTTCCTCGCTGGACAGCCCCGCAGGCTTGTCCAGCACCACAAGAGCATTGTCCTCGTACAGGATGTTCACAGCTTGCCCTCAGCCAGCAGGGCTTTCAGTTTCAGGATGCCGGCAATGGTCTTGCCGTCCTTGATCTCGCCGCGCATGACCATCTCGTAGGCCTTTTCCAGCGGCACCCGGTCCGGGGTCAGGAACTCGTCCGCGTCCAGGTGCATGTGGGTCTCGTGCAGGCCGGTGGCCACCCAGGTGTAGATGATCTCGGTGTCGTAGCCCACGGTGGGGTAGAACTCGCCCAGCGAGGTGTAGTGGTCGGCGGTCAGGCCGCACTCCTCTTCCAGCTCCCGCTTCGCAGCTTCAAAGGGGTCCTCCCCTTGTTCCAGCTTGCCGGCGGGCAGCTCCCACAGCTCCTGCTGCATGGCATAGCGGAACTGCCGCACCATGCAGATGGTGCCGTCGGCAAAATAAGGCACGATGCACGCGCCGCCGTGGTGATGCACCACTTCGCGGGTGGCGGTCCTGCCGTTTTCCAGCAGTGCAGTGTCCTTGGTCAGGGTGATGACCCGCCCTTCAAACAGCGTCTCGCTGGACAGTGTCTTTTCAAAATGGACCGGATTGCTCATTTTCTTCAACGCCCCTTTTTCCGGCACAGCGCCGGTTTTCTGCTTCCCAGTTTACGGCAAAATGCGGTTTGTTGTCAATGATGAGATTCGCCCCGGAGCGGGCATTCCGGCCGGAATTTTAAAATTTCTGTAAAAGAGAAGGCTGCCTGTTGCCCAAAAACCGGAAAATCCGCGCCATTGCTCACTTTAACACGCTAAAGACGTACAAAAGCGCTAAAAATTTTTTTTTATTTTTGGTGCGTTTGTCGGGCGGTTTGCGTTTACTTTGCGAGCGGAATTTGCTATTATAGTATACAAGCAATAGTGCCTTTATGGGGTTCTCCGGTCCCATGTGGGGCATATTGCCCCGCGCAAAAGGTACCAAATTCTGAATAATGGAGGAAGAAAAATGCCTAGAGCAAAGCAAACTATGGATGGCAATACCGCTGCCGCCCATGTAGCGTATGCCTACACGGACGTGGCTGCCATCTACCCCATTACCCCGTCTTCTCCGATGGCTGACTCTGTGGACCAGTGGTCCGCAGCCGGCCAGAAGAACATCTTCGGCAACCAGGTCAAGGTCGTCGAGATGGAGTCTGAGGCAGGCGCTGCCGGCGCTGTGCACGGCTCTCTGGGTGCAGGTGCTGTCACCACCACCTTCACCGCTTCTCAGGGCCTGCTGCTGATGATCCCCAATATGTACAAGATCGCTGCTGAGCAGCTGCCCTGCGTGTTCGATGTTTCCGCACGTACCGTTGCTACCCAGTCCCTGAACATCTTCGGTGATCACAGCGACGTCATGGCATGCCGCCAGACCGGTTTTGCAATGCTGGTCGAGAGCAGCGTGCAGGAAGTCATGGATCTGTCCCCGGTCGCCCATCTGGCAGCCATCGAGGGCAAGGTTCCCTTCCTGAACTTCTTCGACGGCTTCCGTACCTCTCATGAGTACCAGAAGATCGAGAAGTGGGATTACGCCGACCTGAAGGAAATGTGCAACATGGAGGCTGTCGAGGAGTTCCGCAAGAAGGCTCTGAACCCCGAGAACCCCAAGATGCGCGGCTCCCACGAGAACGGCGACGTGTTCTTCCAGCATCGTGAGGCTTGCAACAGCGTTTACAACGCTCTGCCTGCTGTTGTTGAGAAGTACATGGCCAAGATCAACGCAAAGCTGGGCACCAACTACGATCTGTTCAACTACTACGGCGCACCCGATGCTGACCGTGTGATCGTGGCTATGGGCTCCATCTGCGACGTTGCTGACGAAGTCATCGACTACCTGAACGCACGCGGCGAGAAGGTCGGTATCATCAAGGTCCGTCTGTATCGTCCCTGGGTCTCTGCTTCCCTGCTGAAGGTCCTGCCCAAGACCGCCAAGAAGGTGGCTGTGCTGGACCGCACCAAGGAGCCCGGCTCCCTGGGCGAGCCCCTGTACCTGGATGTTGCCGCTACCCTGCGTGAGGCTGGCCTGAACGATGTCGTTCTGACCGGCGGCCGTTACGGCCTGGGCAGCAAGGACACTCCCCCGTCCTCCATCTTCGCTCTGTTCAAGGAGCTGGAGAAGGATCAGCCCAAGGAGCGTTTCACCCTGGGCATCACCGACGACGTCACCTTCCTGTCTCTGCCGGAAGTCAAGCCCGCTCCCATCACCGCAGCTGCTGGCACCAAGGAGTGCAAGTTCTGGGGCCTGGGCGGCGACGGTACGGTCGGCGCTAACAAGAACTCCGTCAAGATCATCGGCGACCACACTGACAAGTATGTTCAGGCATACTTCCAGTATGACTCCAAGAAGACCGGCGGCGTGACCA
>ERZ1106951.2689-NODE-2689-length-13666-cov-2.786496_pt1 | contig 13666 bp, 7 predicted proteins | sample MGYA00403676_ERZ1106951 | MGnify/ENA primary metagenome ERZ1106951 (study PRJEB35170, sample SAMEA104062398) | human gut metagenome | biome: human gut; feature: human-associated habitat; material: faeces | place: Denmark | collected 2012-04-23 ...
GGTCATGCATAAAAACGCGCCGTCCGCGCCGTTTTCATCGTGATAGCGCCGCATCGCGCGCACCCGCGCGTCCATCTGGGGCAGCCCCGTCGAAACGACGATCACGTTTTGCAGCCGCTCCCCGGCGAGATCGACGCCCTCCGCGAACGCGCCGCCCAGCACGGCCAGCAGCACCGTCCGCCCGTCCCGCTTGTCAAACGCGCTCAGCAGCGCGTTTTTTTCTTCCTCCGTCAGCCCGCGCGCCTCGCGCAGGATCGCCGCGCCGGGGACGCCCTCTGCCGCCAGCAGCGCATCGACGCGGCTCAAATACGCATACGACGGAAAGAACACCATCGCGTTGCCCGGATGCGCCGCAAGCTGCGCCCGAATCGCCTCGGCCACCCGCGGCGCGTTCGCCTCCCGTGCCGCGTAGCGCAGGTCGATGGGCAGAATCCGCGCGTCGAGCTGATGCTTGTCAAACGGCGAGGGCAGCGCCAGACATGCATCCCCTTCGAGGCTGCCGAGCATCCGTTTGGCCGCCTCAAACGGCGCGAGCGTCGCGGAAAAAAACACCGCGCCGCGCGCCCGCTTCGTCTTTTCCAGAATATCCTGCGCCGCGCAGAGCAAAAACAATTCGATCTTCGCGGTTTTTTCCGTTCCCTCCGTCAGCACGGCATAGCGCGCGTCGAGCCGCCCCGCCGCGTAGCGCCAGCAGGCCGCCAGCGTAAACGCCTCCGCCGCCTCCGTCCCCGCGCCGCTCAGGAGCGCCCCGTCCGCCGCTTCCAAAAGCCGTGCCATGGCCGCGTCCAGCGCCTCCGGCGGCCTTTCCAGCCGCCCGGAAGCGAATTCCTCCGTCCCCGCCGCCGCCTCCAGCGCGCGCATCGCCGCCGTCAGCGCCCCGTAGAGCGGGTGCTTTCGGCCGAGCGCCTGCCCCGCGCCGCGCCGAAGCGCGCGAAGTTGCGGCACGCTCACCGCCGCCGAAGCGTTATCCTGCACGCGCGGCGCGAGCTGGTGCGCCTCGTCGATGAGCAGCGCCGCGCCGCCCTGCATCAGCGCGTCGATGGCCACGAACGGATCAAACACATAGTTGTAATCGCAGACGACGACGTCCGCCTCCTGCGCCAGCGACAGCGCCAGTTCAAACGGGCAGAGCGTGTGCTTCTGCGCCAGCGCGTCGAGCTGCCCGCGCCCCCAGTCCCCGCCGGTCAGCGCCTCGGCCAGCGCGTCCGGCAGGCGGTCGTAAAATCCCTTCGCATACGGGCAGACCTCCGGGCGGCAGTCCCGCTTTTCCATCGGGCAGACCTTGTCCTTCGCGGCGATTTCCACGGCCAGCAGCCTTGCGCCGTGCGCACGCAGGATGGCCAGCGCATCCATCGCGCTCTTTCTGCCCGTCGTTCGCGCCGTCAGCATCAGCACGCGGGCGCATTTGCCCTCGCCCAGCGCCAGCGCGGCGGGATACAGCGCGGCCATCGTCTTGCCGATGCCCGTCGGCGCCTGCGCGAAGAGCCGCTTTCTCTCCCGGATGGCGACGTACACGTTCGCGGCGAACGTCCGCTGCCCCGCGCGATACGCGCCGTAGGGAAACGCGAGGCCGAAAAGCGATGCGTCCCGCGCCCGCCGCCGCGCCAGCAGCCGCTCCGCCCACGCGCAGTAGGCCGCGCACAGCGCCTCAAATTCGCCCTTCAGCCGCGCGCTGTCCGCCTCCTCTTCATAGAGACGAACGGGCGCGCCGTTTTCATCCACATATAAAATGCGCAGACGAACGCCGGTCAAGCCCTCCTTTTGGCAGAGCATGTGCCCGTACATCGCCGCCTGCGCCCGATGCGCCGGGACAAGCGGGTTTTCCGCCGTGCCCAGCTTGATTTCCTCCACGATGCGCGCGCCGTCCGCGGCGAGCAGCAGCCCGTCCGCCCGCCCGGTGACGCGCAGGGTGATTTCGCGGGCGGCGTAATCCGCGCTCAGCGATTTTTCCGCCTGATAGGCCGTCTCCTCCCGCGCGCCCGCGCTTTGCCGCGCCTTATGCGCCGCCGCGCCCTCCCGCATGCGCTTGGCGGCAAAGGCCGCCGGGGAAAGGTCGCGCTCATGCAGGCTGAATTCCACCACCTGACGAACGCTCGCGCGCAGCTCCGTCATGCGCGCCTCCGCATCCGCCGAAGCGACGCGGCCAGCAGCAGCGCACCCAGCACGCTCGCGCCCTGCGCGATCAGCCATACCGTCGGCGGCTGATACCAGACGTGAACCGTGCCGCTCTCGCCCGACGACAGGCCGTAGACGCGCACCATGTTGTTCGTTCCGCGCGCCACCGTCTGCGCCTGACCGTCGATCTCGGCGCGATAGCCGGGGTAATACAGCAGCGGCAGCTCGATATACGCCGCCTCGCCCTCGAGCTGCACCGTCGCGGTCAGCTCTGTGCCGCGCTTTTCGTAAGAAAGCACGTTGCAGATGCCCGGCTGGCTCGTTCTGACGTCGCCGACCTTGAGCGCCGTCTTCTCCGTGCACGGATAGGTGTATTCAAACTGGCCGATGCGTGTGTCGGTGTAGGTCTCCTTTTCCAGCTCGGGCAGCCGCTGCACCATCGTCTGCATCGTATAGCCCGAAAAGACCACGCACAGCGCGATGAGCGCGGCCATGCCCGTTTTCGCGTCCTTTTCCTCGCGCAGATAGCCCCACGCCGCCGCCGCGCTGAGCATCGGCACGGCCATGCCGACAAAGCGCCACGGGAACTGAATCTGCATGAAGAAGGTGGAAAACGGCTTCCGGATCGAACAGAGGGTGCGCCACGGGAAGAAATCCGTGCTCAGCCCCAGCGCCAGCGCGCCCAGCGCCAGCAGCCCCAGCGCCAGCCTGTCGTTTTCCGTCCTCATCTCGGCGCGCCCCGCCGCATAGCGCCGCGCCAGCAGCAGCGCGCAGCCGATGAGCAGCGCCAGCCCCGGCACCACGCCGATGGTATAGGCGAAATCCTCCGGCGCGTCCGCCTTCACGTCGCCCGCAAAGCCGACGAGGAAGCTGCCCGGCCGATGCACGTATTCCGACGAATTGAGTACGACGCTCGTACTGATCCCGTCCGCCGTATACTGCATCATCGGCACGAAGAACCACAGCGCGCAGAGCGCCGTAACGCCTGCCGCCGCCAGCACCGCGAGGATGCGCCGCTTCCGGGCAAGCAGCTTTCCGGCGCTCGCCAGCGCCGCAATCGCGCAGAAGAGCACGCAGAACATCGTGCTGAGCAGGTGGCTCATGCACACGCCCGTCATGCCCAGCGCCAGCAGCGGCCACTTTCTTTCATCCCGGCGGAGCACCTCGTACAGCCCCAGCATCACCACCGGGAAGAAGACCATCGCCAGGCTTTCGCCCAGCGTCGCGCGCGTGTACACGTTCACCAGCCGATAGATGCACAGCGTATAGAGCACGCTCGCGCCGACGGCGACGCGGCGGCTGTTCATCATGCCGCGCACGCACAGGTAGCACGAAACCGCCGTCGCCAGATGGATGCAGGCCTCAAACACCCGCACGCACGCGCACAGGGACACGCCCAGATTGCGCAGCAGCGCCGGGAAATAGAGGAACAGCTCGGGGTAAAATTCCGGTGCGGCATAGCCGTAGCCCAGCAGCGTCGAGCTGTGGATGCGCACGGGGAACTGCCCGTTTCTCATCCCGTTTGCGATGCCCTCGATGCGGTTGAGGTGGAAAAACAGGTCGTGCCCGTCGTAAATGCCGCGCCAGAGCAGCGGCATGCAGGCAAACGCCGCCGCGCAGAGCACCACCGCCATATCTCGGCGGTTTTTGCGGCCGCGCTCGGTCTGATCCCACGAGAGCACGAGCAGCGCCGTCAGCACCGCGCCGACGAGCGCCGCGTAAGCGCACAAATCGGCGGAAAGCACGCCCGCGCCGACCTTATGCACCGTAACGGCGCGGATCGCTTCCGGGTTTTCGCTCGCCAGATAGAGATTCGGCGTGGAATCCGTCAGCCGGAAGACGAAGCTCAGCCGATGCAGAAGGACGTTCTCCGCCTCCGCCTCGTCGTGCGCATCGCCGTTTTCGATGAACGCCTGATACCCGGCGGAAACGACGTGCGCATCCATGCGCACCGCGTCTTCGTATTCAATCGTCGCCTGATAGTCGCCCCACATCAGGTTCAGGCCGCCGTTTTCGCCCTGCGTGGGCAGGAAATCGTCTTCCCATTCGTTTTCGCTGCCCCAGAGCCCCGCGTCGGTGCGCGCCTGCGCGGCCTGCTGCATCAGCGCCATCGCCTCATCAGCCTGCTTCTGCCGCGCGTCGGCCTCCTCGCGGGTGATGACGATCTGCGCCAGCTCGCCGCCCTCGTAGCGCCACGTATACTCGTCCCTGTCCGTATAGATCAACGCCAGCGCGAGCAGCGCCGCCCACAGCAGAATCAGGTTCAGAACCTTTTTTCTCATATCGTCAAACCTCCGAATCGGCCATTCTCGCATAAGCCCCCATGATGATGTTTATGATACCATGAACAGGCGCATAATGCAACAAAGCGCCGCCCGCTTTCTCAATGCCGCGGGCGGCGCTCTGATTGGATTTTTTATGCGTTCGGGTCAACCGGCGGACGGCGGCGGCGGCGCGGCGCGGCCTCCGAAGCGGCCTCGCCCGTCGTCGGCTCGGTCGGCTCGGTCGGCATCGTCGGCTCGGCCGGCTTATACGGGTTGACCGTGCTGCGGATGTTCGGCTGCGGAGCCGCCGTGTTCTTCATGTAGCTCGGCACCTGTCCCGACGGGCCTTGCGGCGCGCGCGGGGTCTGCGGCTGGGCGTAGCGGCTGCGCTGGCGCTCCAGCTGCTCGGCGCGCATTTCGTCCTCCTCGTCCTCATCCGTGTCGGCTTCTTCCTCCTCGGCTTCCTCGGTCTTGCGGCGATAGACATACACGCCGTAGACCGCCGCCGCGACGACGACCAGCAGGCCGCCGATGATGAACGGCAGGATGCCCAGACCGCCCTCTTCCTTGACGGGCTCGGCGGTCGGCATGGGCTGCGCGGTCGGTTCGGGCGTCGCGCCGTTGTCATAGGTCACGCCGTAGTTGGCGTAAGACGTGCCGGAAGCAAACTCCACGATGTACTCGCCCGGCTTGGGCAGGGTCACATCCATGGTGTAGCGTCCCGCGCCGTCCGCAACGGCCTGACCAACCGTCTTGCGGGTGGTCTGCGCCGCGTTTTCCGCAATCGCGGAGGCGATGAAGCCCAGCTGCTGCGGCGTGGCCGTCGGCTCGACCTTCACTTCGACGGTCGCCGTGACGATGGCATACGCATCGGTCGTGCCGTAAACGGTGAACGTGCCGTTTTCGCTGACGGCAGGCACGTTGCTGACCGTCAGGTTGCCGCTGCTGCTGAGCAGCGCCGCCGGGTTGGCGACGGGCTGCGGGGTCGGCGTGGCGTTCGGGTCAGGCGTGGCGCTCGGCGCGGTCGTCGCGTAGTTCGGCATGCCCGTGCCCGTGCCGCTCGACCAGCTGTTGTCGGTCGGCAGCAGATCCTGAAGCGGTGTGCCGTTGATGGTGACGGTTGTGTTGTTGTTCTTGTTCGGGGTGACGGTCGCGCCGTTCGGGGCAGGCGTGGCCCGCGCGGCCTCGGCGAGATACTTCTGGAGCTCCGCGATGGTCAGCATCTGGCACATGTCGCTGCGGACATAGCCGTCCATGCCGCTGTAATTGACCTGATACCAGGTGTACGTGCCGTCGTATTCCGTGCCGGTGACCAGCAGCAGCGTGTTCACCGGGATGCGGCCCATCGACGTGCCGGAGGCGGACGGCGTGCGGCGCAGGTTCACCGCGTCCTTAATCAGCTTGGCGTAAGCGCTGGTCGCGTCCGGGCCGAGCGGTTCCGGCGTGGCCTGCGGCAGCGGGGTCGGGGTGGCCTGCGCGGCCTCCAGCGCGGCGAGATATTCCGCCGTCTCCTGCTCGCCCATCACGCGGACGAGGTCGGCGCGCACAAAGCCCCACTGGCCGCTGTACTGCACCAGATACCACGTCATGCCGTCCTCGGCGAACTGGCTCTGGAAGATGTAGACGACCTCTTCCTTGTTCAGGATGTTTTGCAGATACGCCTGATTGCTCGGGTTGCCGCGCAGCGGCGTGCCGTCGTTGAGGATGCGCGCGTACAGGCTGAGCTGCACCGGCGCAGGTGTGGCGGTCGCTTCGGCCGTGGCCGTCGGGGTCGGCGTGGGTTCCTCGGTCGGTTCCGGGGTCGGCGTCGCCTCCGGCGTGGCCGTCGGGGTCGGGGTCGGCTCTTCGGTCGGTTCCGGGGTCGGCGTCGGGGAAGGCGTCGGCTCGGGGCGCGTCTCCGGGTCGCCGAGGGTGGCGATATAGGCCGCCTCTTCCTCCACGCCCATCAGCTTGACGAATTTCGCCATCATGTAGCCGGTGTCTCGATCCGTGCGCACATAGCACCAGTCGCCCTCGCGCTGCATGACCCAGAGGATCGTGCCCGCCGACAGCTTGGTAATCACCTTGTCGCTGTTCGGCGCTTCACGCAGGCGAACCTGCGTTTCGGTGTTGTAGCCGTAGTGATACACATCGCCCTCGGTCAGCTCCTGCGGAATGGGTTCCGGGGTCGGGTCGGGCGTGGGCTTCTCGGTCGGTTCCGGGGTCGGGGTTTCAATCGGCGGAACGGTCGGGGCGGGCGTTTCCACCGCGTCCCTGGCCTCCTGCTCGGTGACGACGCGCACGTTATACGCCTCGACATATCCCGTTTCGCCGTTGTTCAGGTTCTCGATCTGATACCAGACCTGCTCGCCTTCGCCGGTCTTCTGGCCGTCGATGCGCACCGGGGTCGGCTTGTTGATCGTCTTGAGCGCGCCGGTCGTCGGAATCTCGCCGTTCGGCTCGTCGCGCAGCAGGATCGTCGTTTCCTGCTGAACGGTGATGCCGTAGGCCGGGAAGGTCATCTGCTCCGGCGCGGGCTTCGGGGTTTCCTCGCCCGCCGGGGTCTGCGTCTCTTCGCCCGTCGGGGTCTGCGTCTCCTCACCCGTCGGGGTCTGCGTCTCTTCGCCCGCCGGGGTCTGCGTTTCTTCGCCCGTCGGGGTCTGCGTCTCCTCGCTCGGCGGGGTTGTCTGGCCGGCGTTGATCTCACCAATGCGCTTGAGCGCGTCCGCTTCGGAAATCTGCGTCAGCAGATAATCGCGCATATAGCCGCGGTTGCCGTCGCGAACGACGGTCACATCATACCAGAGGCTGTCATCCGACACGCTGTTGACAATCACCAGCTCGTCGTTTTGATAGGTCTGGATGAGGTTCGCCTTTGTGCTCTGCGCGTCGCGCAGGTTGTTGGTCTTGTTGCCCTTCTGGTTGTTCGTGACGGCATAAACCACCGTCGGCTGCTCCGGCTGTTCCGGCTGCTCGGGCTGTTCCGGCTGCTCCGGCTGTTCCGGCTGCTCCGGCTCGGTCGGCTGATTCGCGTCGATCTGCGCCATCAGCGCCCGCGCCGTTTCCTCGTCCACCGCCGTCATCTGGTTTGCGATGACGTAGAACTCGGCCTTTGTCCGGTAATCCGTTCCGAAATACCAGAGCACGCCCGCGTCATCCGTCGTGTAACCCGTGACCGTCAGCACGTCGGCGGCGTTCGGGGTGTCCGCCACGTCCCACGTGTTGGCGCTGTTGAACCACGTCGCGCCTTCGCCCGCCGCGATCACATACGCCGGGATTTCCGGCTCGCTCGGCTGTTCCGGCTGTTCGGGCTGCTCCGGCTCGGTCGGCGCAGGCGTTTCGAAGCCATACTGCCAGAGCGCGTTGTCGGCCTCCTCACCATCCATCGGCGCGGCCGTCTCCGCGGGCAGCACGGTCAGCACGCCGCCGGGGATCATGTCGTTCACGATATCCAGCCGCTCGTCAATCGCGCCCGCAAAGCCGCTCTCCAAAAGCGGCATTTCGGCGTACAGCTCGCCCGTTTCACTCACCAGTTGGAGCTGAGCCGTGGACAGCGAGGCGATTTCGTCGTCGCTGAGCATGCTTTCATCCACCCAGTAAACGGTGTTGCCCATCGTGTTGGTCACAGGCGTGACAGGCAGAAGGCTCATCGTGCCATCCGGCTGCGTGATGACGATCTGCACCGTCAGCAGTCCGCCCTCCGGCGTCATCAGCTCCTGCGCACTGGCCAGCGGCATGGCCATCATCAGGATGGCGCAAAGCGCGAGGGCTGTCAGCCTGCGGATGATTTGCTTCATGTTGTATCCTCCTTTACAGGTGAACCAAGGGCTTACGCCCATGAATCGCTGTGTATGATCCTCATTTTAAGGCGGGAAGCGCCGACTGTCAACCTCGCGAGCCGTTTTGGCACGGATTCACAGCCGCTTCCTGCGTATAAGACGAATGAAAAGCAGGGATTCTTCCCCGGTTCAGAGAATTATCCTGCAAAATCCGTTTTTATTTTCGATTCGGGAGGTTTTTGGATATGGTTACGATTGACACAACCCATGACGACGCGCTCCGCGAGGTTCCCTTCGCCAGGGAGACGATTTACGACGGCCACATTCTGCACGTCGAAAAGTGGCGGGTCACCTGCCCCAACGGCCGCGAGGCGCCGCGCGAAATCGTGGTGCACAAGGGCGCGGCGGCCGTCGTGCCGGGGTTTGACAACGGCGATACGCTGCTGGTTCGCCAGCACCGCGTGGCCGTGGATCGCGTGACGCTGGAAATTCCGGCGGGCAAGCTGGACAGCGTGAGCGAGGATCCGCTGGATTGCGCGACGCGCGAGCTGCGCGAGGAAACCGGCCTTTCCGCCGAGCGCATGACCTGCCTGACCACGCTTTTGACCACGCCGGGGTTCTGCACGGAGAAAATCGCCGTCTATCTGGCGCAGGGGCTCTCTCAGGGCGACACGCACCCGGATGAAGACGAGTTTCTCGGCCTCGTCCGCCTGCCGCTGGAAGAGGCGTTTGAAATGGTCATGCGCGGGGAGATTTGCGACGGCAAGACCATCTGCGGCCTGATGATGGCGCGCGAAATCGTCGCGCGGCAGAAGGCGTGAGACCGCTGACGCGCTGGCGCATCCGCGCGCCCCGGCTGCCCGAGCGCCTGACGGAAACCGCGTCGCCCGACGAGGCCTTTCATCTCCCCGGCGCGGACGCGCTGAGCGCCTTTGCCGACCTGCTGGGCGCGCCGCCGGAGGGCGACGCGGACGACGCGCAGGCAATGCAGGAGGCTGATTTTCCCCTGCCCGCCGCGATCCCCGGCGACGTGGGCGGCGCGGTTGAATTGACGTATGCGCTGGATTTCGGCGCGCTCTGCGCCGACGACGCGGAGCTGACGCTCGAATTGGTGCGCGGCAGGGGGCGCGTGCTGGCGGATGATGTGCCCCTCTGCGCGTTCCAAAATCCCAAGGACGGCCTTGTGCGCGTGCCGCTCGCCCACGCGCTGCACGCCGGGCGCAGGCAGACGCTCCGCCTGTGCTTTGACGCATCCCGTCCGGCGGGCGTGCTCGGGCCGGTCTGCCTGCATCTGACGACGCGCGCCCGCCTGCGCGATATCGCGCTTTGGCCGGATGTGCAGACGAAGACCGTCCGCCTCCGCGCGGCGCTCTCCGCGATGGAGACGGGGCGCTTCGTCCTCCGTGCGCGCGCCGCCTGCGCGGACGAGGCGCTGCCCGTGCACGATCTGCCCGTCCTTCTGACGGCGGGCGAACCGCAGACGGTCGAAATGACCCTGCCCCTGCCGGGGAAACCGTTTATCCCCGGCCAGCCGGCGGACGGCCCCTCCCTCCGCGTTCAGCTCCTCACGCCGGGGCGGCACGGCGCGCTCTGCGACGAGCTCACGCTGCTGTGCGGCTATTCCGGCGCGCCCGCGAAATACGATATTCCGCTGCTCCCCGCCGAATGTCTCGATCCCGACGCGCTGCTGGCGCGCATCGGGCGGCTGTGTCTGCCCGGCGTTCGGCTGGACGTGCCCGCGCCGGATGCGTTTTACCGCGCGATGACGCTTTCCGGCGTGTCCGTCCTGCATCCCTTTGCGACGCAGGCCCTGCGGGAGCGGCTGGCGCGCCACGCCTGCGTCGTCTTCGGCAACGCGCCGCTCCCCCGCATGCGCAGCCTGCCCGCGCTGGATGCGTGGCTGCTCTGCGGCCTGACCGCCTGCCCGCGCACCCCGCCCACGGACGCCACGCCCGCCGAGCTGCTTCTCGAGGCCGCCGGGCGCGAGCTGGACGCGCAAAGCCCGAACATCGCCGCCGTGCTGCTGTGGCTTCGCGCCGTCCGCATCCGTCTGCTGGCCGAGGCCGCGCGGCAGGGGCGCTTTTCCGGCGCGCTCTGCCCGCCCGGCGTCTGGCAGGATGAGGATGTATTCGCCGCCCTGCAAACCGCGCTCGCGCCGACGCATCTGAGCGCCCTGCCCCTGTGCGGCGCGTGGTTCGCGGGTTCGGCCTTCAGCGCGTCGGTCTGCGCGTTCGTCGATGCGCAGGACGCGGACGACGGGCTGATCGCCCGCGCGTGGCTCGAGGATGACGACGGCAGGCGCCTTGCGACGCTCAAGCGCCCCTGCCCGCCGCGCGGCGGCGAAATCGGCATTTTGGAATGTGCCCTGCCGAGCGCCGCTTGCGTGCTGACGCTGTGCGCCAGCCTCTCCAAAGGCGCGGAAATCATCGAGCAGAGCCAGATTCCCGTCTACGTCGGCGTAAACGGGATGCTGGAAGCGGCGTTTTAAGTGCCAAAAAATGGACGCGCTTTTCGCGCGTCCATTCATTTTTTCCGATCAAAGCAGCCCCTCAAATAACCGTTTTCCCGAAACCGCATCGTACACAGCCAAGCAGAAGTCGATGTCTCCCTTTCCTGCTGTCTGAACGCGCCACACGGGGCAAAGCTCATAGCTGGCCTTCGTTCCCGTTCCGTGCCGAATGCACAGATTCATCAGACGCATTTCAAATTCTTCCGAATCGCTTGCGTACGGATTGTTTTTTAAATCTTCACGAGCGATTGCCTGAATGGCTGATTTGGGAAGCGCATCTGCCTTCCGAATATCGCTCAAATCAAATGCATAAGCGAAATCCAGAAAAACTAGTCCTTCTTTAGATAGTACAAGACATGCCTTAACAGGAATAATCGAATCTGATGAATCCACAGAGCCGTGTATACCCCGCGCATCCCCCTCTGTGCAGACGGGAACGCCGCCGATATTCAGCCGCATTTCCACATAATACAACCCGTTTTCCACTTCACTCGGCAATTCCCGATAGAAATATCGCCACACGTTCCTTTCCCGATATAGCGTTTGATGGATTCTTTTAAGCTGCTTGCCCGTATACCCGTACAGGCTGACCACCTCAGCCCTGCAAATTTCGGATTGAATTAGCGATTCCATCAGCTTAAGTGCCGTTTGCTCCGCTTCATCTCTGCTCAAATCATCCAACTCTGCGATATACGCCTCTTCACCTGCCTGCCTGACCTGTCCATCTCTTTCGGTTGCCCGTGCAGGATAAGACGTCAGTTCAAAAAGCTGATTGGCCGAATCATTAAGCTTATACAAAATTCTGCCCGATGAAAGATACAGGTTTTCACCTTTTTCGTTTGAAATACTGACGCTGTCCTCACCTTTTAAAACGTTTTTCTTCGTTTCGGTGTATTGTGACAATTGGGTATAGGCTTCTTTCCATGCATATTGAGTATAACGGATGGTGCCAACATAAATAGCTTGATTTTCGGATTCAAACCGCGGCGTTTCGTCAGAAATCGCTCCTTCGCTCTGCTCGGTATTCACCGTTCTTCCCGTCTCGGACGCAACCCCTTCGACACTTTGCCAAACAGCAGGCTCTTCCGCTAAAACCGATGATTTGCCTGTTTCATCCGGCTGTTTCCCCATTTTCCTTATGACGACCAGAACCGCCAGTCCAACAGCAACTAATACCACAAGCACTCGACAGGCTTTGCGCCATCCGTTCATGTTCATTCCACCTTCTTCATCCGAATTTCATGCGTATCAAACCGCCGCTTTTCCCAGCACTCATACGCGCGGAGGGTGTAGCGGTCGGCCTTTTCGCTGAGCGACAGCGTGCCGATCTGCCGGAAATGCGTGTCGTCCACGGGCTCGACCGATCCCACGCCGGAAAACCCCTCTTTCAGCCGCTGGTCATACGGCTGTTCTTCCCTGCTGTTCGGGTCGATAAATTCAAACCAGAGGCCGTCGTCCGTCTGCGCAAATTTTTCAGTGTCCACAACGGTGTACTCGATGGCATAATCCATTTCCAGCGGCTTGGTCGTCACCGTCACCCGATCAACCCGAACGCCGATGCTCTCGTATTCGACAGGCTCGACGCTGACGGTTGTTTCCTCCTCTACGGCGGATGCTTTCGCCGTGAAACGGAACTTCAATTCCACAATCGGTTTCTGGTTCACGTTCATCCTGCCGTCTTTTTCCTCATACTTGAACGCCCGGACGGACACCGTGATTTCGCGTTCTGCCTTTTCCTGTTCAAACACGAGGGATTCGTAAAACGTCAGCGTTCCGTCGTCCTGCAAATGGGCTTCGCAGGATGTATTCTTCTCGTCGTCTTCGTCATAGATAGCGGCCGCGATATAGCATGCGTCCGTATACCCTTCCTCTCGATAGACCTCCAGAATGGATCGGTCGTCCGTCTCGCTTTCATCGTGTCTCAGCCACGCCCATTCGTCGTCCAAGCCGTAATCAAGACCCGTAAGCAGCGGCTTTTCGCCGTCCATGTTGATATCCACCGTCGCCCACAGCCTGTGGCCGTCATAAACGACTTCGCGCACCGCGGCGTGCAGGCCGTCCCGCTCGTCCGACGCGATATCCGTCTGCACATAGTCGCCGGCGTTTTCGGGAAGCGTTGCTTCCGAATAACTGAGAAAATCGAGCACACCCTTGCGGTTGGCCACCGCCAGCGCGACGGCCACAACCAGCACGCCGACCAGCGCAAACGCCAGCGCCGCGGAAAATTTACGTTTCATTTTCGGTCTCCTTTCCTCGCTGCCGCGCATCGCGCAAAGCGCCCTGGCGCGCAGCGCCGGGGAGAGGCGCACGGCGTTCATCGACTCGCGCAGCGCATCCGAAATTTGGCTTTCCTTCATGCGTCCTTTCCCCCTTCCATGTCGATTTGAAGCATCGCCCGCGCGCGCCGCAATCTGCTGGATACGGAATTCTGCGGAATGTGCAGCGCCTCGGCGATTTCACGAATTTTCATCTGCTTATAGTAAAAGAGCACGACGGTTTCGCGGTATTTATCCGGCAGCGCCAGCACGGCGGCCGTCATTTCGCGCAGGCGTTCATCCTCCTGCCCGGCCAATTCCGGCATGACCTCCAGCGGCACGCTGCGCCTGCGCATGCGCATCCAGCCGCTCCTGAGCATATCCCGGCAGGTATTCACCGCGATATGAAACAGCCACGTCTTTGCGCCGCTCTCCCCGCGAAATCCCGGCAGCGCGCGCCACGCTTTCACCATCGTCTCCTGAAACGCATCCTCGGCGAGCTGCCGGTCGCCCAGATAGAGCAGGCAGAGCCGAAGCAGTTCGTCTCCGTAGGCGTCTATCAGCGTTTCCGCCGTCCACGCCCGCATGGGTTCAGTCAAAGGGAATCCCTCGCTTTCCTCACCCGGCGCGTCCGCCGAGCGGCTTTTTCTGTTTCCTTCGTGTTTCACCTGTATAGACGATGGGAAGGGCGCGTTTTGTTGCACCCGCGAAAATTTTTCTTTGACGCAAATAACGGACGTGCCCGCCTGACTCCCTCAGTCACGG
>ERZ1106951.2692-NODE-2692-length-13658-cov-11.038006_pt1 | contig 13658 bp, 10 predicted proteins | sample MGYA00403676_ERZ1106951 | MGnify/ENA primary metagenome ERZ1106951 (study PRJEB35170, sample SAMEA104062398) | human gut metagenome | biome: human gut; feature: human-associated habitat; material: faeces | place: Denmark | collected 2012-04-23 ...
CGACTTTTCCACACTCCAACAAAAATTGGTTCAAAACTTTACCCGATACGCTGCTTCTTCAATGGAGGCGGCGTATTTTTTCGCTCAAATCCCTTGCATCTGGCCGGTGGGTGAGGTATGCTTAACCAATAGAGCATTGCAGAGGGAGGAAACGGGCATGGACATGGAAGAGATCCGCTATCTGCTGGGCAGCACCATCTTTGCACGGGCCAAGGCGTATCTGGACCGGGTGGAAGACCTGGATTGTGAGACCAGCGAAAACGGCGTGCGGCATCTGACGGCCGATGTGCGCGGCGGCGGACGAAACCGCTACCATACGCAGGCCTGGCTGCGGGAAAACGGCAGCTTTGTGAGCGCCAGCTGTACCTGCCCGTATAACGAAAACGGCGAGGGCCCCTGCTGTAAGCACATCGGTGCCCTTTTGATGCTGGATGAAGAGGGCAAAACGCAGCCTGCCGCGGTGGAGCCTGCGCAGAAGCCCCAGCTGAACAATATTCCGGGCGTGGTGCGGGGAACAGAGTTTGCGCAGGAGAGTGCTGCCCGGAAAGACAGCTATGCTTCCAGCCTGGAAATGCTGTTTGGAAAGAAATGGCGGGGCGATGAGCCGGAAACGGATGCCGCCGCCCGCCAGCTGCTGCGGACCTATCAGGAAAATACACTGGCCGAGCTGCCGCTCCCTGCACCCGAAGAGGGGCAGCGCCGGGAGTTTGCCGAGCTGGAACCGGAACTGACCCTGCTCTCCGGGGAGCAGCCCTGGCTGCGGCTCCGTATTTCGGATGGCGGGCGGCAGTACCTCGTCAAGAGCATCCCGGACTTGCTGAACGCTGTGGAACAGGGCCGGGTGGTGAGCTACGGCAAAGCGCTGACCTTTCTGCACCGGAAAGAGGCCTTTGCCCCGGAGGCACAGCAGCTATTGGCCGTGCTGCGCCGCCAGCAGAGCGTGCGGGAAAGTCTGGAGCAAAACCTCCAGAAGCTGCGCGGCTACGCCACAGCGGCCAGGAGCCCGGTGGCAGGCGGCATGGCCCTGAGCGGCGAAGGGCTGGACGAGCTGGTCCATCTCTATGAGCCGACGGGGCAGGTGGGCGGTTATGCCTTAAAAACGGGTCTGCCCGCCCTGACCATGAAGGTGGAAAAGCGCCGGGGCGGCGTGCAGGTCAGTGTAACGCCCTCGCTGGGGTTTGTGGCAGGGCTGGACCACGATTACCTGTTCAGCGACGAAACACTCTGGAAGCTGGACCGTGTCCAGAGCGGGCGCGTTTTACCGGCCCTCAAGACGCTATGCGGCAGCAGCCTGTTTTTCACGACACAGGATGCAGCGGATTTTTGCAGTTTTGTCCTGCCGGAGTTGGGCCGGAGCGTGACCATCGAGGATCCGGAGCGGCTGCTGCTGAATCAAATTCCGTTGGAACCGGTGGTGCAGTTTTATCTGGACGCGCCCCGGATAGGAGCCGTCTCGGCCCACGCCGAGTTTTTGTATGGGGAGGAAAAAGTGACACCCTTTGCCCCGGCCCCGGGTGGCCTGCTGCGAGATGCCCGGGCCGAAAAGCGGGCCGCGCGGCTGCTGGGAACCTACTTGCAGCCCGGCGAGGACGGCAATGCCACCCAGTACAGCACCGACGAAGAAGAAATGGTCTACACCTTTCTGGAAGAGGGCGTGCCTGCCCTGCTGACAGAGGGGGAGGTCTACCTGAGCGATGCATTCCGCAATCTGCAGGCCGCCCCGCCCAAGATTGCGGTGGGGGTGTCGGTGCATGGGAGTGTGCTGGACCTGGAAGTGGACACCGGGGAGTTCCCGGTGGGGGAGCTGCGGGCCTTGCTCAAATCTCTCCACCAGAAAAAGCGGTATCACCGCCTGAAAGACGGGCGGCTGCTCCGGCTGGACGACTCGCTGGAGGGGTTGGACGAGCTGAACGAGACGCTGGAACTCTCGGGCGCGAAGCTCGGGCAGGGCCACACCCAGCTGCCGTTGTACCGGGCTCCCAGCCTGGACTGGGCCCTCTCGGGCCAGAACGGCATCCGCTTCAACCGGGACGACGCGTTCCGGCGGATCAGCCGGAGCTTCCATGCGGTGAAAGACAGTGAGTATACTCCGCCTGCATCCTTACAAAAAGTATTGCGAAAATACCAGCGGGACGGCTACCGCTGGCTGCGGACGCTGGATGGCTACGGCATGGGCGGCATCCTGGCAGACGATATGGGCCTGGGCAAAACGGTGCAGGTGCTGAGCTACCTGCTGGCCATGAAAGAAAACGGGCAGGAACGGCCCGGCAAACCGAAAGACGAGGGCGTTCTGCCCAGCCTCATCGTCTGCCCGGCGTCGCTGGTGCTCAACTGGGCCGAGGAATGCCAGAAGTTCACGCCGGAATTACACTGCCTGGTCGTGGACGGCGACGCCGCCCACCGGGCCGCGCTGGCAAAACAGTGGGGCAGCGCCGATGTGGTGGTGACCAGTTACGACCTGCTCCGGCGGGATGAAGAGCTGTACGCCGGGCAGGCATTTTACGCCTGCATCCTGGATGAGGCCCAGGCCATCAAGAACCACACCACCCAGAAATACAAGGCTGTCTGCCAGATCAACAGCCGGGTGCGGTTTGCACTGACGGGCACCCCGGTGGAAAACCGGCTGGGAGAGCTGTGGAGCATCTTCTCGTTCCTGATGCCGGGCTATCTGCCGCCTTATAAGAGCTTCTGCACCCGGTTTGAAAAGCCCATCGTGCAGGAGGACGACAAGGCTGCTGCCCGCCGGCTGAACCAGCTGACCGGGCCGTTCCTCCTCCGCCGGATGAAAGCCGACGTGCTGAAAGAGCTGCCCCCCAAGACCGAGAACATCCACCGCATTGAGCTGGAGGAGGAACAGCGCAAGCTCTATCTGGCAGCGGTGGTGGACGCCCGGGACAAGCTGCAGGCGGCAAAGCCGGAGGACAAAATGGCGGTGTTCGCCGTTCTCATGCGGCTGCGGGAGATCTGCTGTGATCCCCGCCTTATCGTGGACGGCTGGGAGGGCGGCAGCGCCAAGCTGGACGCCTGCATCGAACTGGTGGCCTCCGCTGTGGAGGGCGGACACCGTATCCTGCTGTTCAGCCAGTTTACCTCCATGCTGGAGCTGCTGGCCAAACGGCTGGACGAAGAGGGCATCAGCCACTTCACGTTACAGGGCTCCACGCCCAAGCCCGTGCGGGCAGAGCTGGTCCGCCGGTTCAACGGCGGCGAGGTGAGCGTCTTCCTCATCTCGCTGCGGGCAGGCGGCACCGGCCTCAACCTGACGGCGGCCGACATCGTCATCCACTACGACCCGTGGTGGAACGTGGCGGCTCAGAATCAGGCCACCGACCGCGCTTACCGCATCGGGCAGCAGAACCCGGTGCAGGTGTATAAACTCATTGCGCAGGATACCATTGAAGAAAAAATCGTGGAATTGCAGCAGGCCAAGCAGTCGCTGGCCGATACTGTGACCGGGACGGCGGATGGCGCCATCCTGTCCATGCGGCCGGACGAGCTGCTGCAGCTGCTGGAGGGGAGCGAAACATGAAATACGCATTGTTTTCCGTGCCGGTAGGCACCATTTACGATCTGCCCCAGCCCATCAAGGAGGGCGAAACGGGGCCGGTCTCCACCATTGGCGATGAGGGGCTTTACGGGCAGGCCTGTCAGGTGCGCACTGCCCCCGGCGGCGTGACGGCGGCCGGAGTCCATCTGGCCCCGGATGTGGCCGAGGTGGTCAGCTTTTACGGCTACCACGGCTATGTTTTTACCCGGGAGCTGCAGTTTATCGAGGAAGCTCCCCTGCGGGACTACCTCGCGGAGCCGATGGTCCTGGCGGGACGGGCCACCGATGTCCTCAACCTGCCCAAGGTGCAGGGCGTCCGGATGATGGAGCTGGAGCGGGGCGGCCTGCTGCGCCGGGTGGCGGAAGCGCCTGAGGAGGCTGAGGCCCACAAGGGCTGGGCCAAGGTGCGGCTGGTGGATGGCCGTGTTGGCTATGTCCGGGATGTGGCGCTGGAACCGGTGCGGTATGAGATGAGCGCTGTGTTCTCGCAGGAAGAGGGCCTGCCTTTTGACGAGGCGCTGGCAAAGCAGAAAGGCATCCCCGCTGCAGAGCTGGTGCAGGAAGCCCTGAACCGTTGGTACGGCGGCAGCGAGGAGGTGTTCCGTGCCGCCGTCTGTGAGCAGGCCAGGAAATACATGGGCACGGAGTACCGCTGGGGCGGCAAATCCGGCCGGGGCATTGACTGCTCGGGCCTTGTCAGCAGCGCCTACATGCAGTGCGGCGTCCTCATTTACCGGGATGCCAGTATCGTGGAGGGCTGGCCCATGCACGAGGTGCCTTTTGAGGAAAAGAAGCCGGGCGACGCCCTCTTCTTCCCGGGGCATGTAGCGCTCTACCTTGGCGGCGGGCGGTATATCCACTCCACGGGAGCCGCGGTCAGCGGCGGCGTGGTGCTCAACAGTCTGGACCCGGCGGACCCGCTCTACCGGGAAGATCTGGTCAAGTGCCTGAATGCGGTGGGAAGTATCTTTTGAGAACGGAAGGCGGATATGATGAAAGTCTTTGATTTACATTGCGACACGCTCAGTGAGCTGCGGTATGCCGAGGAGGCAGGCCAGCCCAAGAGCTTTGCGGAAAACGATTTACAGATCGACCTGAAAAAGCTGCAAAAAGGTGACTACATGCTGCAGTGCTTTGCAGCCTTTGTCAACCTGGCCCGCCCGGGGCAGGACCCGCTGGTGGCGGCGCTGGAGGAGATCGACATCTTCAAGCGGATCATGGCAAAGTACAGCGATTTTATCGCGCCGGTGTATCAGCCGGAGGATCTCCGCAAGAATGCGGAGGCGGGCAAGATCAGCGGAATGCTGACCATTGAAGAGGGCGGCTGCTGCAAGGGCAGCCTGGGCGTGCTGCGGCTCATGCATGAGCTGGGCGTCCGGATGATGACCCTGACCTGGAACCACGAAAACGAGCTGGCCAGCCCCAATGTGGTGCCGGGAGCCGACACGGATACCATCTGGCCCTGCCAACCCAATACGAAGACCGGCCTGAAAGAAAAGGGCTTCGAGTTCCTGGCCGAGATGGAGCGGCTGCACATCATTGCAGATGTGAGCCACCTCTCGGATAAGGGCTTCTGGGACATCGCCGAGCACAGCACCCGTCCCTTTGCAGCCAGCCATTCCAACTGCCGCGCTCTGGCACCCCACTGCCGCAACCTGACCGATGAGATGATCCGGGCCATGGCAGAGCGGGGCGGCCTGGTGGGCCTGAACTACTGCTCTGGCTTCCTGGACAACCAGCCGGAAGAGTCTCTCTGCCGCAGCACCGTGGCCCTGATGGCAAAGCACGCGGCGCACTTTAAGAAAGTGGGCGGCATTGAGATCCTTGGTCTGGGCAGCGATTTTGACGGCATCGGCGGCGAGCTGGAGATGGACGACTGCTCCAAGCTGCCCCTGCTGGCCGAGGCGCTCCGCCGCGAGGGCTTCACCGAGGACGAGGTGGAGCGCGTCTTCTACCGGAACGCACAGCGCTTCTTTGAGGACAATCTGTAAAAATAAGAGAGGATATTCCAAAATGGATCAGAATATGACGCTGGAAAAGCGAATCGCTGCCGAGCTGTACTCCTATCAGGGCAAAATGAGCGTCTTTGTGGACGACCTGCAGGGCCACACCGTGGAGATGGGAGCCGACGAGGAGTTTGAAACGGCCTCCACCATCAAGGCCTATATCCTGGCGGTGCTGTATTTACAGGCCAGCCGGGGCAAGGCCAGCCTGACCGAGGAGATCGAGTATCGACCGGAGCACTTTGTGGACGGCTCCGGAATGCTGCGGGCTCTGGGCGTGGGAGCAAAGCTCAAGGTGAAAGACACGGCCACCATGATGATCATTTGCTCGGATAACATCGCCACCAACATGGTCATTGATTATCTGGGGCTGGAGACCATCAACGCCTGCATCAAAGAGCTGGGCTTTGCCCACACCGTGCTCCACAACCCCCTCCACTTTGACCGCTATGAGAAGCTGGGCACCACCACGCCCCGGGATTACGCCTCCCTGTTTGCGCAGGTGGCCAAGGGCACCCTCGTCAGCGCCGAGGCCAGCGCCGAGATGCTGGCCATCTTCCGCCAGCAGCACTACAACACCATGCTCACCCACGATTTCCCCCAGTTCTACCTGGACTGCGAGGAGACCGGCGAGCCGGAGCTGATCTGGGTGGCCAGCAAGAGCGGCAGCATGAACGCCTGCCGCAACGACGGCGGCATCATCCATACCCCCTACGGCGAATACGTCATCGTGCTGATGAACAAAGACTTCCATGATATCATCGAGTACGACGGCCACCCGGCCATGGTGTATGGTGCAAGGGTCTCCCGGATGATCTTTGACCAGATCCTGGCCTGTGAGGGCAAGCTGTATCGGAATTGAAAAGAAAACCTCTCACCGCTCCAAACCCGCTGCCAGCGGGGATGTCGCGGAGCTCCTCGATCAGGGGAGTCTGATGGGGAATTTAGGATAATAAAGAGGAATTATAACAATGGGTATTACAATTTCCCCGGTCATGATGGTGTTTCTTGTCTTTATGACCGGATTTGCAGGGTTTGTGGATTCCGCGGCGGGCGGCGGCGGGCTCATCAGCCTGCCAGCCTATCTGTTTGCAGGGCTGCCGCCGCACTACACCTATGCCACCAATAAGTTCAGTGCTGCCTGCGGCACCACCTTTGCCACGGCCAGTTTCTTCAAAAATGGTGCCATGAACGTCAAGGTGGGCATTCTGGCGGCCATCGGCAGCTTTGCGGGCAGCGCGCTGGGGGCGCACATTGTCCTGCTGCTCAGCGATGAGGTGTTGAAGACCACCATGTTCATCATCCTGCCCATTGCGGCGGTCATCATCCTGTGGCAGCGCAACCTCCCGGACGAAAACCGGGATGACGGTACCATGAACCTGAAAAAAGCGGCGCTGGCGCTGGGCATCGGGCTTGGCATCGGCCTGTACGATGGTCTGGTGGGGCCCGGCACGGGCACCTTTGCCATCATCGCCTTTTCCAGCCTGATGAAGTTTGACCTGCGCACCGCCAACGGCAACGGCAAGGTGCTCAACCTGGCCAGCAACTATGCCAGCCTCTTTACTTACCTCATGAGCGGGCTGGTGGTCTTTTCCATCGGCATCCCCTGTGCCATCAGCGGCATCGCGGGCAACCTGCTGGGCTCCCACTTCGCCCTCCGCAAGGGGGCAAAGTTCATCCGCCCCATGATGCTGGTGGTGCTGGTGCTCCTGCTGGGCAAGCTCATTTCGGATGCGGTGCTGTAAAACAAGAAGTGTAGACGCAAAAAAGCGAGGAGCCTGACTCCTCGCTTTTTTCATGGATCCTATTTTTATTCGATGACCAGTGCTTCATCAAAGAACGCCAGGCCGAACGCGCCGGGGCCGGCGTGGGTGCCAATGACGCAGCCGATCTGGCGGGTCAGGGCCTCGGGACGGTGCAGATTATCCTGCAGGTAGGTCTGGATGGGGGCCACCTCGCGGGGGGCGACGGTGTAGCCTGCCAGCGCGGGCAGCGTGGGGTGGATGCCGCCCAGCTCTTCGATCTTTTTGAAGAGGGCAACGTAGGCGCCGGGCAGGCCCCGGGCCTTGCCAGCCAGAGCCACTTTGCCCTCTTTGATGGTGATGAGGGGCTTGATGCCCAGCATCCCGCCTGCTACGGCAGCAGCGGCGGGCAGACGCCCGCCCTTGCGCAGATATTTCAGGTCGTCAATGGCGGCCACCAGATGCAGGTGCTCCTTGGCGTGCTCCAGCGAGGCTGCGATCTGCACGGCCGTCTTGCCAGCGTCCCGCAGCTGGACGGCCAGCCGCACCAACAGGCCCTCGCCCAGGCAGACATTGGTGCTGTCCACAAACAGCACGTTGTCCACGTTGGCCAGGTCTGCCGCGAGCTTAGCACACTGGCAAGTGCCGGAAAGCTCATGGGAAAGAAAGATGCCAATGACCTCGTCGCCTGCGGCCGCTGCCTCGGCGAAGAAGCGCTCAAACAGCTCCGGGCTGGGCTGGCTGGTGGTGGGCAGCTTCTTGCAGGCGGCCAGCTGTGCATAATATTCAGAGGGGGTCTTGTCAAGGCCGTCCCGGAAGACGGTGCCGTCCTCCAGCGTGACGTTGAGGGGGATGACGGTCACACCCAGCTGCGCGGCCTCTGCGGGCAGGATATCGGACGCGGAATCGGTGAGAATGCGGATCATAAAATACCTCCATGGGCGGAAGCCGCCCGGAACGGTTGTAAAACAACAGAAATCAGTAAAAAGTCGGTAAAATTATAGCAGAACACCAACCGGAAAGTCAATCTTTTGAAGCAAATTTCTTCGTGCAGGCGCAAAACTGCTTGCACCCAAGGGGGCGGGTGTGGTACAATGTCCGCCGACAGGAGGCAGCGCCATGAACAAGATCGAAAAAGGCCCGGCGTTCTGGAAAGCGTTCGGGCAGGCGGTGGCCCTCTGGGCTGCGGTGGCCGTGGCCGGCAGTCTGCTGCTGCCCGGCGGAAGCATGACTCTGCCGGAGGAGCCGGAGAAGATGGGCTGGACGGTTCTGCGGGTCTGTGCCGTGCTGCCGCTGGGAGAGGAATTGATTTTCCGGGGCGGGGTACAGCGGCTGCTCCGCCCGCTGGGGCCCGGCGTGGCGCTGGCGGGGCAGGCGGTGCTGTTTGCCGCTGCCCATGGCAGCGCGGAGGCGAAAATTTACGCTTTTGCCATGGGGCTGGTGTTTGGCTGGGCCGTGGAGCACACCGGGCGGCTCTGGCCCGGCATGGGGCTCCACTGCCTCAACAACTGCATCGTGCTGGCCGGATGTCTGGCAGAGAGGGGACTTGGATGACCGATTACGAACTGATGGGTGCAGCCCTGGCCGAAGCCGAAAAGGCCGCGGCGCTGGGCGAGGTGCCGGTGGGAGCCGTCATCGCAAAGGACGGCGAGATCATTGCCGCCGCCCACAACACCCGGGAGACCGAGAAAAACGCCCTCCACCACGCGGAGCTGCTGGCCATTGACGCGGCCTGCAAAAAGCTGGGCGGCTGGCGGCTGTGGCAGTGTGAGCTGTTCGTCACGCTGGAGCCCTGCCCCATGTGCAGCGGGGCCATCCTCAACAGCCGGGTCAAACGGGTGGTGTACGGCGCGGCCGACACCAAGGCGGGCTGCTGCGGCTCGGTGACAGACCTGTTTGCCCTGCCGTTCAACCACCACCCGGTGGTGGAGCGGGGCCTCCGGGCCGAGGAAGCGCAGGCTCTTTTGCAGGCGTTTTTCCTCCGCCTGCGGGAGCAGCGGGCTGCAAGGCCGAAGTGGAAACCGCCGGTACAGGGACAAAACAAGTCCAAATGATGAAAAAAGTGGGAACTGCGTGAAAAAAGCACGGGTTCCCACTTTCTTTTTTCGGCAATTTGTGCTATATTATTCAATGGTAACTTGTCGAAACCACGCGCAGGAGCCAGCGGGCGCACCGCAGGACCGGACATGACCGGAAGAAGAAAGCAGAGTGCAGCTCCGCTGGGCGCAGGGCCGACCACCACCCCCTGCAAGGCTGGAAAATGCCTTGCAGAGAAACAAGCGACAGGAGGGTTTGACTCTTGTACGACGACGAATTTGAACTGACATTTGACATGGCGGAGGACAACGCCGAAACGGTGAAACTGCCCGGCAAGCCTCTGCAGCCTGCCCCGGAAGCCCCTGAGGCCCCGGAACCGGCTGGAAAGGCGAAAGAGCCGGAAGCCCCGGATTTCCCGGACGACGAACCCACCATCGTCATCCCGGCCCGGAAGCCGCGGGAGATGCCCAAACAGGAGCGGGAACCTGTGCGGACAGAGCCTGTGCCGGAGCTGGCCCCGGCGGAAGTGAAAGCGCCGGAGGAGCCCACAGCGGCCCCGGAAGCACCTGTGCCGGCGATCCGGACAAACGGGCGGACGGTGCTGATCTCCGGCGGAGACCGGGGCATCGGTGCGGCCACCGCCAAAGCCTTTTATGAGGCAGGCTACCGGGTGGCGGTGCTCTACCACAAAAATGCGGAGGCCGCTGCGGCGCTGGAAAAAGCCCTGCCAGGCTGCACCATCGTTCAGTGCGATGTGGCCAGCCGGGCCAGCTGTGAGCTGGCGTTCCATGCGGTGGAGCAGGCGCTGGGCCGGGTGGATGTGCTGGTGAGCAACGCGGGCATTGCCCAGCAGAAGCTTTTTACCGACATCACGCCGGAAGAGTGGCAGCACATGCTGGATGTCAACCTGACCGGCGCGTTCAACCTGTGCCAGCTGGTGCTCCCCGGGATGATCCGCCGCAAGGCGGGCCGCATCCTGACGGTGAGCAGCATGTGGGGCCAGACGGGCGGCAGCTGCGAGGTACATTACTCAGCCGCCAAGGCGGGCCTCATCGGCCTGACCAAGGCACTGGCCAAGGAAGAGGGCCCCAGCGGCATCACCGTCAACTGTGTGGCCCCGGGTGTCATCGACACCGATATGATGGCGGCATTTACCGCCGAAGATAAGGCCGCTCTGGCTGAGGAGACCCCTGTGGGCCGCCTGGGCAGCGCGGACGAAGTGGCAAAACTGCTGCTCTACCTTGCCGGAGAGGACGCCGGATACATCACCGGACAAGTGTTTGGTGTCAACGGCGGGCTGGTGATCTGATGCAGTTTTGTCCGCGGATTTTAAGAGCAACACCCCGGACGGGGTTTTCCCAAAGCGAAAAGGAGAGAGCGAAATGGGCATGACTTTAAAGGAACTGTTGACCAAAGGTGAGGGCACCCTGTCGGCACAGGAGGCCAAAGATTTGGCTGCACAGTGCAGAATGGACGTGGAAACGCTCTACACCCTCCTGGAGGAGCGCGGCATCAAGATCCTGGACAACGAGGTCGAGGCGGATACCAGCCTGGACGTGGACAGCATCATTGCCGAGGTGGAAAACGCCGAGAACAACAGCGATGACATGGGCATCAGCGAGGAAGAGGAGGAGAGCGCGGAGGAGAACCCGGCGGACCTCAAAGCTGCCATGGATGAGCTGCTGGACGACCCTGTGAAGAACTACCTCAAGCAGATCGGCCAGATCCCGCTGCTGAGCGCGGAACAAGAAGTGGAACTGAGCCGCCGCATCCATGCCGGTGCCGAGGCTGCCCACATCCTGCAGGCCGACCGCCAGAAGTACGGCGCACCGGAATACATCAAGAAGAACAGTGCCCGCTTCTCCTTTGAGGAGGACGAGAACAGCCGCAGCTATACCGAGGACCTGGACGAAGAGGGCAACGAGAAATCCAGCGAGGACGCTGAGGAAAAGGCCGCGGAAGAAGAGGCCATGGAGGCGGTGGAGAACGGCCCCCTGACCGAGGAAAAGCGTCAGGAGCTGCTCAAGACCCGCCGCGACGGTTTGAACGCCCGCCGCAGCCTGAGCGAGGCCAACCTCCGTCTGGTAGTCTCCATTGCCAAAAAGCATGTCGGCCATAACCTGGCGTTCCTGGACCTGATCCAGGAGGGCAACATCGGCCTCATCAAGGCCGCTGAGAAGTTTGACTGCGACCGCGGTTTCCGCTTCTCCACCTACGCCACCTGGTGGATCCGTCAGGCCATCACCCGCGCCATTGCGGACCAGGCCCGCACCATCCGCATCCCGGTGCACATGGTCGAGACCATCAACCGGATGCGTCAGGCCACCAACCAGCTGGTCTACCAGAATGGCCATGAGCCCACCCCGGAAGAGCTGGCAAAGGCTATGGACATGAGCGTGGAGCGCGTGCGCGAGATCCAGCGGATGGCCCAGGAGCCCGCCAGCCTGGAGAGCCCTGTGGGTGAGGAAGAGGATTCCTCCCTGGGCGATTTCGTCGCCGACGAGAACGCCGAGGCTCCCGGCAAGGCAGCTGACCGTGCGATGGTGGCCCAGCAGATCAACCAGGCCCTCAAGAGCCTGACCCCCCGTGAGGAGAAAGTCATCCGCCTGCGCTTCGGCCTGGACGATGGCCGTCCCCGCACGCTGGAAGAGGTTGGCCGCGACTTTGGTGTCACCCGTGAGCGTGTCCGCCAGATCGAGGCAAAGGCCATCCGCAAGCTGCACAGCCGCAAGTGCCTGGCCCTGCTGAACGGCCTCATTGAGTAAGAATCCCGAGCAAACCCATCCAAAGGAGCTGCCGCGGCACTGCGGCGGCTCCTTTTTTGCAAAAAAACAAAATTTTTTGCCAAAACCTCTTGCAATTCACGGTGCCTTATGTTAAAATAATCGAGCTGTGAGTGTGCTGCTATAGCTCAGTTGGTAGAGCGCATCCTTGGTAAGGATGAGGTCTCCAGTTCGAATCTGGATAGCAGCTCCACATAGGGGTATAGCTCAGCTGGTAGAGCAGCGGTCTCCAAAACCGCGTGCCGTGAGTTCGAAACTTACTACCCCTGCCATAACGCCTGGAACTCTTTTGGGAGCTCCGGGCGTTTTGTTTTGCAGGAGGGCGCTCGGGGAGCTTTGCCACGCAAGTGAGGGGCATTCCATCCCCCTCCCAACTGCCTGCGGCAGTCGGGCCCCACCCTCCGGACACTTGCTTTGGCAAACTCCCGCTCGTGCCAGCCGGAAGAGAACGACTCTGACAAAATAATTTGTCTTTTTCTGAAAATACTGCTTGACAACGCACGGCTTCTCCGGTATAATAGTCAACGTTCCCGCGGTCAAAACGCCGCGAACTTGAGCGATCATGGCCCGGTAGCTCAGTTGGTTAGAGCACCAGCCTGTCACGCTGGGGGTCGTCGGTTCGAGCCCGATCCGGGTCGCCATTTGCTGCTATAGCTCAGTTGGTAGAGCGCATCCTTGGTAAGGATGAGGTCTCCAGTTCGAATCTGGATAGCAGCTCCAGAGCAAAACCACCTGAATCCGTTGAGATTTGGGTGGTTTTTTTGTTTTTGCCTTGAAGCAGAGCCCAAAATGGTGTATCATAATGGGTATTAGAAAAAGTGTAACATTCGGGCAGCTATGCCCTGATAAGGGGGAAAGCCACCATGGCAGATAAAAACTTTTTGACGGATATCATCGACGCGGACCTTGCGGAGGGCAAGGTCAAGGAGATCCACACCCGTTTCCCGCCGGAGCCCAACGGCTACCTGCACATCGGCAGCGCCAAGGCCATCTACATCAACTGGTCCATCGCCAACCAGTACGGCGGTAAATTCAACCTCCGCCTGGACGATACCAACCCCGCCCGTGAGGGAGAGGAGTATGTCAACAGCATCATCGAGGATCTGCACTGGCTGGGTGCCGACCCCAACGGCGGCATCTTCTACGGCAGCGACTACTTTGATCAATGCTACGAGTACGCCGAGAAGCTCATCAAAGAGGGCAAGGCCTATGTGGACGACCTGAGCCGTGATGAAATGCGTGAGTACCGCGGTTCCGATGCCGGCAAGCCCTCCCGCCCCTCTCCGTGGCGGGACCGCGCCCCGGAAGAAAACCTGGACCTGTTCCGCCGGATGCGTGCAGGCGAGTTCAAAGAGGGCGAGAAGACCCTGCGTGCCAAGATCGACCTGGCCAGCCCCAACATGAACATGCGTGACCCGGCCATCTACCGCATCAAGTACGCCGAGCATCACCGTCAGGGCAATAAGTGGTGCATCTACCCGATGTACGACTTCGCCCACCCCATCCAGGACGCCATCGAGGGCATCACCCACAGCATGTGCAGCCT
>ERZ1106951.2693-NODE-2693-length-13657-cov-5.401412_pt1 | contig 13657 bp, 10 predicted proteins | sample MGYA00403676_ERZ1106951 | MGnify/ENA primary metagenome ERZ1106951 (study PRJEB35170, sample SAMEA104062398) | human gut metagenome | biome: human gut; feature: human-associated habitat; material: faeces | place: Denmark | collected 2012-04-23 ...
CATCTTGCTTCGGACAATGGAGCTGGTATGCATAAATATAATACGTTATACACTCGTACATTAAGTTGGCATGTTTTGACCTCAACATCTTTGCATGATTATAATATAATATCATTTTCGACAATGGTCATCCGGTTTCCAAGGCTCTTTTTACTCTCATACACACCGATATCCGCTATCTTATACAGCATGTCAAAATTCATGTCCTTCTTATAAAATGCAGCGCCAAGGCTTATATGTATCTGCTCCTCCATCGGATCGACATGTATCTTTTCTATCTCAGAGAACAGCCTCTCTATGACAAGCTTGGCATCCTCATCTGTGTCTATGTTGCGGAAATACATCGCGAACTCGTCCCCGCCAAGGCGCATTGATATGTCATCCTCACGCTGTGCCTTCTTCATCGCAGTGGCAATAGCAATCAGTACTTTATCGCCTATATCATGTCCGTATTTATCATTCACACTCTTGAATTTATCCACGTCAAACAGACAGAACAGCCCTTTTTTCTCTTTAACCAGAAGCTCCTTTATGCTCTGCTCGCCATAACCCCTGTTATAAAGGCTTGTCATAAGGTCTGTCTGCGAAAGATACATTAGATAGTTTTCCTTCCGCTTCTCCTCATCTATGCATTCTACTGTATATACGACATTGTGCAGGCTTCCGTCCTCGTCATAGTCGATTGCGATAAATCTTGCCCTGCACCAGCCGTTAATCTTTCCCTTAAAGACAATCGCAATATCGCTTTTCCCCTTCATCCTCTCATCAAGAGTGGACATGTTGACAAACTCCAGCATCATATCGACATGTTTTTCCTCTGTCAGGTTCTTCACGGTATTATATGTCTTGTTCTGCGCCCCTTCGACATTCTTTGACCACATATCTATATATTCATTTGATTTAAAAGGATACTCAATATCCTTTTTCAAATCAAAGGTGTAAATTGATATGTATATCTTTGAAAGTGCATTTAACATTCTGTAATACTCATTCGTGCTGTCCATATTATACCTCCTGTATGACGCATACTGATATTACTATCAGCCTGCGCGTCTCTTCATGCCTGACATTGCCGGTCTTTGTGCATGCTCCTTAATGCTTTTACCGCTAAGCTTTATACATGCCACTTAATGCTGTATCCCAGTTTATTGCCAAAAATTTTATTGTGTTACATACTCAAAGTGCTGGTAGTCCTTGCACGTCTCCCAGTCACCGCCCCACTCAAATCCATGCTCCGTGAACAGCTTGTAGCATAAATCCTCATGGTCTATCTTGTACAGAAAATCCCCGCTTCTGTCCGCATAGCTTATTGCATCCTCCGGGCTGACCTCGACACCATTCTCCGTCTCCTTAACCTGCGGGTTATAGAATGGGTTAACATCCACCGCAAGCCCCATGCCATGCTCAGATACAATGTCCGTTCCGGCTATCGTTCTGAAATTGAATGCTGAGGTATTGTTATCACTCATCGACTGCTCATCATCGCCATCGTACTCATCAATAAGCGCTATCCTCTCAATAGGATACTGTGCCTTGTAAAGCTGCTTAAATATATCAAGTATATCATCCGCAATGAGCTTGTTTACAACCAGCTCGCCCTCACTGCTTCTTCCCGCGAAGTCCACATACATGACATGAACATAGCGCAGGTCTTTACGCTCAACAGGGCAGCCCTCCTTATAGCTCTTCCCCTGCATGTTCTCCCACACACTGTCAGGAAGCTCTGATACATAGAAGCTACTGTAATCGTTGTCAGCTGTGGTCTGTGTGACATCCATTCCCGCACTGCCTGCATCAACACCATCTGATATGTTACCATCTGTTGTGCTGTTAACTGTACCATACGATATACTGCCATCTGTTGTGCTGTCACTGCCACCGGTGTATGTCCCACCACCCGCTTCAGCTGTAACCTTGCTTAAATCTATAGTGCCTCCCACCGGTGAATCAGCCGTGCCTCCAAAATACAGCATCGCTCCAAGCATGCCAAGCGGCACAAGCGAAACTGCCATAATTATCAGCAGTATCTTAGTCGTTTTATTCATATATTTCTCCAATATTCAGCAGCAGCCTGCCAAAGCATGCATTTTAACCATCTTTGGCAGCCTCACATCGAAATCCATCCAAACGCATTCGCGATAGAGCTTAACAAAATTAACGCCGCAAAAATCGGACACAGATACTTAATCATAAAGCAGAATATCTTCTTTCTGCGGAATGTGCCTCCACCGTAGGTCACTTCCTCCTCAATGCGTTTTACACCGACAACTCTTGACACGAACAGACACGTTGCTATAGCCGCAATCGGCATCATAACAGTGTTGGTGAGGAAATCGAAAAAGTCCAAAAACTGCATTCCGATTATCTTTACATCGGCAAGAAATCCGTAACCAAGGGCAGACAGACTTCCAAGCACCAACATAATCACGCCGATAATGACCGTGGATTTCCTTCTGTTCCACCCAAACTCATCTTCAAATGTGGAAACTGCACTCTCCGTCAACGCTATTGAACTTGTGAGTGCGGCAAAGAGAACCAGCAGGAAGAACATAACCCCTGCAAAAGTTCCAAAACCCATACTTGCAAAAACCTTTGGAATAGTGATAAACATAAGTGCCGATCCGGCTTGAAGTGTCTTAGCATCACCACCCGAGAACGCGAACACAGCCGGAATAATCATAAGTCCTGCTATCATTGCAATCGCTGTATCAAAAATTTCAACCTGCTTTGTCGACTCCTCGATTGAATTTTCCTTTTTCATGTATGAGCCGAATGTAATTAGAATACCCATTGCAATTGAGAGCGAATAAAACATCTGCCCCATAGCCGTTACCACTGTCATCCATGAGAAATTGCTCACATTAGGCACCAGAAAATATTTGACACCTGCCAGTGCCCCCGGTCTTGTCACCGAATACACGGTGATTATCAGCGATAAGATTACCAGAATCGGCATCATAAACTTAGAAACACGCTCAATTCCGTTGCGCACACCCGCAAAAATAATGCCCAGCACAATCAAGGCAAATATGATAAAGTAAATCTCCGTCGAAGCACCAGCAGAGATAAATTCCGAAAAATATCCGTCCACCGCCAGAGCCTGTGTCTGCCCTGTGACGTATCCGACAAGATATTTTATAACCCAACCGCCGATTACCGAATAGTACGGGACTATGAGGATTGGGATAATCGCATTTATCCATCCCCCTGCCTTAGCCAATTTTGACTTGCCGAAGGAGGCGTACGCTCCCACAGGACTTTTCCGTGTCATTCGCCCCAATGCTGTCTCCGCTATTATCATTGTATAGCCAAACGTCAATGCCAGAATAATATATATTACAAGGAAAATTCCTCCGCCATATTTCGCCGCCAGATACGGAAATCTCCAGATATTCCCCAGTCCCACGGAAGCCCCCGCCGCTGAGAGAACAAATCCTATCCTGCCGGAAAAAGAACTTCTCTTTGCCTCATGCTGTTTCATTGCCTCTTATACCTCATTTCATATAGAATCTTTTCCCTGCTCTTATTAACGAACATACCGTGTCCGCCGATGAGCTCTAATGCTCATCCACAACCTGGAAAATGTAGAACTTAAGATAATAGGATTCATTCGCAGCCCACAGTATCGGATGATCCGGTCCCTGTGTGCGGAATTCCACCTGTCTTAGACGCTTATGGACACTCTGCGCCGCCTCCTTGATGGTCTTGGTAAACAGCTCCTGTGTCATAAAATGTGAGCAGGAGCAGGTCGCAAGGTATCCTCCGTCCTTAACAAGCCTCAAGCCCTTCATGTTAATCTCCCTGTAGCCCTTTATCGCATTCTTTGTCGCCTCACGCGATTTGGTAAATGCCGGCGGGTCAATTATCACCACATCATACTTCTCTCCCTCTGCTGCAAGACGCGGAAGCTCATCGAGGACGTTCGCGCACTTAAAACGTACTGTTCCATCCAGCCCATTGAGCTTTGCGTTGGCTTCCGCCTGCTGTATCGCATACTCGGATATATCAAGTCCCGTGACGTCCGCTGCACCTGCAATTCCGGCATTGAGGGCAAATGTTCCCATGTGGGTGAAGCAGTCTAAGACCCTCTTTCCCTTACATAGTCTCTGTATTGCAAGTCTGTTGTACTTCTGGTCTAAGAAAAATCCTGTCTTCTGTCCATTCACAACATCCACCATATAATGCACACCGTTCTCCACAATCTCGACATTGGTATCGAACTCAGCACCTATGAAACCCTTTACAGTCTTAAGCCCTTCCTTCTCGCGCTCCCTTGCGTCACTTCTTTCGTATACCCCACGTATAGCTATTCCATCCGCCTTCAGAATCACCTTCAGGTCATCTACTATCTTTTCCTTGAAGCGCTCTATGCCAAGTGTGAGAGCCTGAACCACGAGTACATCCTCATACTTATCCACGACAATTCCCGGCAGGAAATCCGCCTCACCGAAGATGACGCGGCAGGATGATGTGTCCACTGTGTCCTTGCGGTAATCCCATGCCGCCTTGACTCTGTTATATATAAACTCATCATCTATAAGCTGATCGGCATTTCTCGTCATCATTCTTATTCTAATCTTAGAATTCTGGTTGATATAACCTCTTCCAAGCATATATCCGTTAAATGCATGTACTGCAACTATATCTCCGTTCTTAAATGTACCGACAATAGTGTCTATCTCATTATCGTATATCCACGGACCTCCCTGTCCGAACTCTCTTCCTTCTCCCTTTTTTAATGTAACTATTGATTCAGGCATGTCTTTTCTCCATCTCCGCTAATTATTCTGTATATTCTTTTTCGATATAGTAAATAATATATCCATCAAGATATAAAATCAAGCTTGAATAATGTTTCTCCTGCGAGGTAATCAAATGATTAAACAATTCATATTCTGTGGCAGTCTCGGCTGGTGCTTTGAAGTGTTCTGGACAGGTCTTGGCTCATTATTTAAACATGACAAAAAGCTGATAGGGCAGAGTTCACTGCACATGTTTCCCATATACGGAAGCGCAATTATCATACCACCCATTCACAGGCTTATCAGAAAAGCCAATGTCTTTATACGCGGCACCATCTACGCGCTGTGCATTTTCCTGACAGAATTTATCAGCGGCAGCTTCCTGAAAAAACGCAATGCCTGTCCATGGGACTATTCCGATGCCGCCTTGAACTATAAAGGAATTATACGCTTAGATTATGCTCCGGTATGGTTCATTGTAGGTCTGATATATGAGAAAATGCTGTGTGCCACGAACAAGCGTCCGGCATTTCCTGAAGCTCTGAGACTTTTAAAAACACCTTGATTCACTATAAAAGCATGTCATATATGTACATCTTACACATGACTAAAAATCCGGGGCACCATATAGATGTCCCGGATTAATTTTTAATATTTATTGACTGCTTTACAGCCCGGCAGCCTTAGTATAAAGGATACTTATCCGTAAGTCCCTTCACAAGGCGCATAGCCTCTTCCCTATTAGCCTCAGGCGCAGCTATCGCAAGAGAAATTGCCTCCGCAACAGTATCCATATCCTCTGTCTTGAAACCTCTTGTTGTGACAGCAGGTGTACCAAGTCTTATACCACTTGTGACAAATGGTGAAGCCGGGTCATTAGGAATGGCATTCTTGTTACATGTGATATTAACAGAGTCAAGGAGCTTCTCTGTCGCCTTTCCCGTAACACCCTTGCTTATGAGGTTCACAAGCATAAGGTGATTGTCTGTTCCACCCGATACAAGGTCAAAACCTCTGTCCATAAGTCCCTTTGCAAGAGCCTGGGCATTATCAACGATATTCTGAGCGTACACCTTGAAGCTTGGGTCAAGTGCTTCCTTGAAGCATACAGCCTTGCCGGCAATAACATGCATAAGAGGTCCTCCCTGAATACCAGGGAAAATTGCCTTGTTAAAGTTGAATTTATCAGCAGCTTCCTGATTGCAGAGAATCATTCCACCTCTAGGTCCCCTGAGTGTCTTATGGGTTGTTGTTGTAACAACATCAGCATAAGGAATCGGACTCATGTGAAGTCCTGCTGCGACAAGTCCTGCGATATGTGCCATATCAACCATAAGAACTGCACCGACCTCATCCGCTATCTCACGGAACCTCTTGAAATCTATTGCTCTGGCATAAGCGCTCGCACCTGCGACGATAAGCTTAGGGCGGCACTCCTTTGCTATTGCAAGTACATTATCATAGTCTATGTATCCGTCCTGATTAACTCCGTAAGGAACAATGTTAAAGTATTTTCCTGAAATATTGACCGGACTTCCATGTGTGAGATGTCCACCATCGGCAAGGCTCATACCCATAACCGTATCGCCGGGCTTAACGATTGCGAAAAATACTGCGAGATTAGCCTGTGCACCTGAATGTGGCTGTACATTGACATAATCACAGCCAAACAGCTTCTTGGCTCTCTCAATTGCCAGGTTCTCCACAACATCCACATACTGGCAGCCACCGTAGTATCTCTTTCCCGGATATCCTTCGGCATACTTATTGGTCAAAGGACTCCCCATAGCCGCCATGACCGCTTTGCTCACAAAATTTTCAGAAGCGATAAGCTCAATATGATCTCTCTGTCTTCCAAGCTCGTCCGAAATCGCAGCAGCAATCTCAGGATCAAATTCTTTAACTTCTTCAAATGAATACATATTCCTGCCTCCGTTAAATTGTAAATTTATTTATTGCCTCAACAAGGTCCTCAGAATGGCTAATAAGCTCCTCAGACTCATTATTAAGCTTCTTGACAGCCTCTAACTGGCGGCCTGCCGCCTCGTTAACCTCAGTAACCGCCGATGCCGTCTCCTCTGCAACAGCCGATATACTTTCTATAGCTGCAAGAGTATCCTTCTTTGCCCCTTCCATCGCGTCAATACCTGCGGAAATCTGTGACAGGTTCTCTGCAAGTCCCGATACATGCTTATCTATATCGTGGAACACATCTATAGTAGCCTTAAGCGCTTCCTCCTGCGAATTTACAATTAACTCAGCCTGCTTTGCAACCTCTACCGTATCAACCGTCTGCTTCTGAATCTTTCCAACTATATTTCTGATTTCATTTACGGAATTCAGTGACTGCTCCGCAAGCTTTCTGATAGATTCTGCAACTACGGCAAAGCCTCTTCCTGCGTCTCCTGCTCTCGCCGCCTCAATTGAAGCATTGAGTGAAAGAAGGCTTGTCTCATCAGCAATATCATTGATTGCGCCGACAATATTTGCAATAGACTGCGAAGCCTTCTCAAGATCCTCAATATTGGAAATAACCTCCGCCGTTACCTGAGTTGTGGCCTTCACCTTATCCTGCAGGGTATCTATTGTCGCAAGTCCATCCGATACAGTTGACTTGGTCACATCGGCAATATCGGCAATCTTTCCTGTGTTTTCGGATACAACACCTATCTTCTTGGATAAGTCATCCATTCTTGTAAGGCAGTTTTCAGCATCCTTTGCCTGCATTACAATGCCCTGCTCCACATCAGAAATTGAAGTAGTGATCGACTTCGTCTCCTCAAGAAGAATCCCGGAATTGCCTCCGACTCTCTCAGATGCATTTCCTAAAGCCTTGGCAACCGTATCTGCCTTATTAATCAAAGCCCTGATATTTCCAAGCATCTGGTTGGTACTCTCGCAGAGTATCATAAACTCATCCTTACGTTTTGTATGAATGTCAACGGTGAGATCTCCTGTGGAAGCCTTCTCAAGTCCGTTCATAATCTTGCGGATTGTTGTTCCCATGCTTGTTGATAAAATAAATCCTATAACTATTACAATAAGAGCCGTAGCAGCTACTGCAGCCGCTGTAAGTCTTGCGGTCTCGTCAGCGTCTGCGATAATGTATGACTCAGGGACAAGCGATACCATCATAAAGCCCTGCGACTCAAGCTTATTGTAGAGCAGGAGGTATTTCTCACCATTATACTCTACATATTCGCTTCCGTTATTCTCCTCCGAAGCTAATATCTTGTCATACAGCTCGCTGTTAACAATATACTCTGTATCAAGAGAATCATTAGCCTGACCCTCCGCCTCACCGCTTACCGGTATATTTTTATAAGATATCTCTCTTCCATCCGGTGTTATAAGTGCAAGTATAGCATTCTCACCCATATTTATCGAGGCAATATGGTTGGCAATCTCATCATAATCGACATCGACAACAACATATCCAATCTGTCTGAACTTCATATTATATGCCTTTCTCATAATACCGAAAGCATATCTTGAGGTGCCTATATAGTCATCAAGCTCGGGATGATTTCCAAGCCATATAAAATCTTCCTTGTCTGTCCTCTTGGCACAATCTAATTTTCTGACATTTTCATAAATCGAATCATCCAGATACGATAAAGCAGTGGAAATAGCGTTGCCATAGTTAGCTACAAATGCAATATTTCGTATATACTTGTTGGCAATCTTACGAGATTCAATCTCAGTTCTGAGTGTACTGAAAACCGTGCTCTCCTTATATGCATCCTTAGCATACGTCTGGCCATAATACTCTCTGGCTATCGTGGATACCGATATATCATAAGATGCTGTACGAATCGTCTCAATGATCAGATTCATGTAGCTGGCTGCCGTATCCAATGTCGACTTCGAAGATGACTCATAATTCGACGTGAGCGCCTCTGCAGAGCGATTATAGGAAATGACTCCCAAGCCAATCATAAGAACTACCGGCACGATAAATGCCACTGTAATCTTAAAGCGTATACCTGAAAACAGGTGCAGCTTCTTTCTGTCACTGCGTCTACCCTTAAGTGCCTTTACATCCTCACCCGCTTCAGCCCTTGCCTTGTCGACATGCTTTCTTACATTCTCTCCCATCTCTCCGGCAATCGAATCCGCCTTAACCTTGACATCCTCATAAATCACCTTTGCATTGGCGGATGGTTTCTTTTTATTAATTTTTCTCTTCGTACCCATTAGCATCATCCCCTTTTCCGATGTACTTATTATTATTAGATATTACTATACAAATTAAGATTTTGCAATCGTTTCAAAACATTTCACACCAATTATATATAATACTTTGATAAAGTGAGCGCATTTTTTCAGTAAACATGCACCAATTACGGATTAATTACAATAATCTGTTTATTTCTCAAAAAATACATATCAGGAATCAAATTCCTGCATATCATAATCTATTGAGGACTGGCTCTGCTTAATCCTGTCAAACATCCCATCCTCATGTATGACATCCATGAATGCAAGGAAAACCTGCATGTCAAACTCCTTGACGTCCTCAATCATAATCCCTATCGCACTGTCAAAATCAAAGGCTTCCCTGTATGGGCGTTCTGATATAAGGGCAATAAACGCATCTGCAACATGCATTATCCTCGCACCTAACGGAATCTGCTCAGCCTTGCGGTTATCAGGATAGCCTGAACCATCATAATTCTCGTGATGATACAGCACAGCCTCGCATATTGCATTGTTATAGCCTTTTTCCTTCAAAATATCATAACCAAGCCTGGAATGCATTCTCATATACCGGATTTCTTCTATTATCATTCCATTCGAATTTCTGCCATATAGATATGATGACAGCCTGAGCTTGCCGATGTCATGTACCATTCCTGCAATGGCAAGATTATTGCATGCTTCATTATCAAGACCTAATTTTTTTGCAATCAGGTATGTGAGATTGCTCACACACATACCATGCTTTATTCCGTCTATGAGGTCGATTTCCAATATAGTTTTTGTCCATTCATCAACCATAAAAAAATCTTCTCTTTCTGTCTATCATTTCATCAATATTTTCTATATATGTCGTGACATCCTTCACATTCTCGACGCGCTCTATGCGGTTCTCTTCCGGGAATACAACCTTCGTTGAAGCTCCCGCTCCAACTGCCATAATGGTCTGTTTCTCCTCCATTATCAGAATATTATATATCCCTTCCCTGCCCGGCTTTGAGTAACCCACGTTTTCAAAATTACCTGCCATGTTCTTCTGCCTATACAGATAATATGGTTCCATTCCCATAGCGGCTGCACAGTCTGCAGTCATGTTGATGATGTCATCAGTGTTGACCATCGCATAATCCTTATATTTTTCCCATAAGATATTAAGCCTTGCAGCTCTCTTGATTGCAAGAGAATGCACTGTAAGGCTGTCCGGAGCAAGCAGCGCGACCTCTCTCATCGTTCTCTCGATATGCTCTCTTGTCTCGCCCGGAAGCCCGATTATCAAGTCCATATTGATATTGTCAAAGCCACATTCGCGTGCAAGCGTGAATGCCTCCTTTATCTGCTCGACTGTGTGATGTCTTCCGATAAGCTTAAGCGTGTCATCATTCATAGTCTGTGGATTGATTGAAATTCGGTCAACCCCATGCTTTTTCATAATCCGGAGCTTATCCCTTGTTATGCTGTCCGGTCTGCCGGCCTCAATTGTATATTCCTTAAGACCCGTTGTGTCAAAATGCTCCTCAAAAAAGCTGAGAACCCTGTCAAGCTGCTCCGGCTCAAGCGTTGTCGGAGTACCGCCGCCCATGTAGAAGGTATCCAGCTTCTTATCCTTCATAAGCCTTGAAGTGAACTCTAGCTCCTTAAGCATCGCATCAACATATGTGTCCACTCTGTCCTTCCACACCGCAAGAGGGTATGAGGTGAACGAACAATACAGGCATGTTGTAGGACAGAACGGAATACCAGCATAAAGACTGTAGCCGTTGTTATAATCAAGCTTCTCAAGAAGTCTTTTTTCATTAGAAGCGACCTTTATGGCAAGGTCACCCTTTTTTTCACTTACATAGTACTCCTTTTTCAGGTAGTCCCTAATCTCACGGTCATTTTTGCCATCCTCAAGAAGCGTATACACTATCTTTGTCGGTCTTACGCCTGTTAGAGTTCCCCACGGCAGCTCTCTTCCGGTAAGCTTCTTTAACATATCGTACATCATTCTTTTGAATACGTTCCGCGCTTCCTTCTTTCCTGATGCCATCTGCTGTGCTTCATCCTCATACTCATCCCACCTGTCCGTGGAATCCCTATGAAAATATATTCTGATAAGTCTGTCGCAGTCCGCATTGTCAAGCCCTGCCATCTCCTGCCTGATAACCCTTACCTGCACAAAAAGCTCCGGAGCCTCATCCTCATTCTCCGGTATACTCGTGACTATCTTCGCCTCCGGGAAAAATGCTTTCAACATAACTCTTGAATCATTTTCCTGTTCGGCATCATTAAATTCAAGTAATATCATATATAACCTCAAGTTCTTTTATTTTCAATCTCAACCCTGAATAAAAGGATTGTTGACACGCTCGCAGCCTATCGTGGTGCTCTCCCCATGTCCCGGATATACCTTTACATCATCCGGAAGGCTCATAAGCCCTGACTTAATCGTGCGGATAAGCTGTCCCGCATTTCCTGTAGGAAAATCGCTTCTTCCAACCGAGCCTGCAAAGAGTGTATCACCGGAAAACAGAACCTTCTGCTCTTCAAAATAATAACATACACTACCTATTGTATGCCCCGGAACCGGGATGGTTTCTATCCTGAAACCTGCAAAATCAAGCTCTTTGCCCGGCTTAAAGTATTCGTCCGCCTCAAAAGTCATTCCCTCGCCTGTAAAAGGCAGTGACAGATTATAGGAGCTGCTGTTCATAACAGGTCTCTCCTCATTGCCCGCATATACCTTGATTCCGTATCTCTTTCCCACTGCATCCGCCGCTGACAGATGGTCAAAATGACCGTGTGTCAGCAGCACTGCCACAGGCTTAAGCTTATATCGAGCAATCATTGCTTCTATGCATGCCGCATCTGCAGCCGGATCGATAATCACAGCCTCCTTCAGCTGTCCATCGTCGACATAACCTCCCGGTGTCTTAGCTCCGCCGTCAAAAACAGCATAACAATTAGTGGCACACATTCCCAACACAATATTCTCTATTCTTATCATGAATTCGTCCTCTCGATATCGAGTACGCCCTCGACGTTTCTCAACTTCTCAACAAGATGTCTTAACTGTTCAAGTCCCTTTATATCAAACGACATGGAAATCGTAGCTGTTCCCTGCTTGCTTGTACGGCAGTTCATACTTGTGACATCAATCTTATTCTCCGTGAGGATTCTGGATATATCGACAAGCATACCTGTTCTGTTATTGGCAAAAATCTTAATCTCGGTTGAATAGCTCTCTCCTGTCTCCTTATAAGCCATCTCCTGCCATTCAGCGTCAATTATCCTTGCCCTGTCCGACTCAGGAAGGTTGACAATGTTCGTGCAATCCGTTCTATGTATCGAGACACCTCTTCCTCTGGTGACGAAGCCTACAATCTCATCCCCAGGCACAGGAGAACAACACTTCGAGAAACGTACAGCAACATCATGTATACCCTTTACAACTATGCCGCTCTTGGATTTTTCTGCTGTTACAGGCTTATCCTTGCCGTCCGCCTGTGTCTGTGCAAGCACCTGTGCATCCGTAATCTCCTTGCGGTGCTTCTTCTCATACTCCTCCTGAAGCTTATTGACAACCTGTCCTTCCTTCAAGGCTCCATGTCCTACAGCCGCAACAACCGAATCCCAGTCGCGGAAGCCGTACTTTGACAATACCTTCTCTACAAATTCAGGCTTATATATATCCGAAAACTGTATATTCTTCGTCTTACAGTAGGAGGCAATAAGGTCCTTACCCTTCTGTATATTATCCTCCTTAAGCTCTGCCTTGAACCACTGATTAATCTTTGTCTTAGCCTGTGCACTCTTGACTATATTCAGCCAGTCCCTGCTTGGTCCCTTTGAATTCTGCGAGGTGATAATCTCCACACGGTCACCATTCTTTAACACATAATCGATTGTGACAAGCTTGCCGTTGACCCTCGCTCCAATCATCTTATTGCCGACGGCGCTGTGGATGCTGTAGGCAAAATCGACCGGCGTGGAGCCTGCCGGAAGATTCTTTACATCTCCCGATGGTGTAAAGCAGTACACATTGTCGGAGAACAGGTTCATATCATTCTTGATAAGGCTTAAAAATTCCTTATTATCGGATGTATCACGCTGCCACTCAAGTATCTGCCTGAGCCATGCAAGCTTAGCCTCCTCATTATCACCGCTCTTGGTTCCGTCTATATTCTCCTTATATTTCCAGTGCGCAGCAATACCATACTCAGCCGTTCTGTGCATCTCATAGGTACGAATCTGTATCTCAAACGGCTGTCCGTTAGGCGCGATAAGCGTTGTATGAAGCGACTGGTACATGTTCGGCTTAGGCATGGCTATATAATCCTTGAACCTTCCCGGAATAGGCTTGTATATCTCATGTATAACTCCAAGAGCCGCATAGCAGTCCTTCACAGTCTCAACAAGTATTCTGACCGCAAAAAGGTCATATATCTGGTCAAGTGTCTTATCCTGATTGACCATCTTTCTGTATATGCTAAAGAAGTGCTTTACGCGTCCATCTATATCACATTCAATTCCTGCCGCCTCGACATGCTCCTTAACCTCGGCAATGATATCCCTGACAAATGCCTCTCTTGCATCCTTGCTTAGAGCAATCTCATCCGCAAGCTTCTGGTAAACCTCCGGCTGGAGATACTTAAGCGAAAGGTCATCAAGCTCAATCTTAATCTTGGAAATACCAAGACGCTGTGCTATAGGAGCATATATATCCATAGTCTCCC
>ERZ1106951.2695-NODE-2695-length-13653-cov-3.113987_pt1 | contig 13653 bp, 9 predicted proteins | sample MGYA00403676_ERZ1106951 | MGnify/ENA primary metagenome ERZ1106951 (study PRJEB35170, sample SAMEA104062398) | human gut metagenome | biome: human gut; feature: human-associated habitat; material: faeces | place: Denmark | collected 2012-04-23 ...
GTGGCACGCAGGTGTCGTCGTGGTCGTCGTGAATAATCAATAGGTGACCTTTCAGTTGGCCGGCAAGGTTTTTCAGATTACATTCTTTGTAGCCTTCCGGATTGCTTTCCGGTGTGTCCATATAGCGTTCGCCGTACATTATTTCATAGTAACCCCAGTCGATTACCGGACCTCCGGCAACGCCTACTTTGAATATCTCCGGGTAACGGAGCATCAGGGCGGTAGTCATGTGACCTCCAAAACTCCATCCGTGTACGCCGATGCGCTCGCTGTCTACGTAGGGGAGGGATTTCAGGAATTCAACGCCTTTCACCTGATCTTTGCCTTCTTCGATGCCGAGACGGCGGAAGGTGGCATTTTCAAATGTTAGTCCGCGGTTGCTGCTACCGCGATTGTCGATGGTGAACATGATATAGCCTTTGCTTGCCATGTATGTGTCCCATCCGCGTGCGCCGTTCTGCCATCCTCCGGTGACGCATTGCGCGTGAGGGCCTCCGTAGACATATACGATTACGGGATATTTCTTAGCCGGATCGAAGTTTGCCGGCTTCATCAGGCGGTAATGCAGGTCGGTAGTGCCGTCTGCCGCTTTGATTGTTCCGGTTTCGATGCTTGGCATCTGGTATCCGTCGTAAGGATTTTCGGCTGTCAGCAAGTTGGCTGTTTCTTTGAAGTTTTTGGTGTCTACCAGGTTGATGACGCGGGGTTGGTCTTTGGTGGAATAACGGTCGATAAGGTATGTACCAGAGGCGCTAAGTGTTCCGCTATGTTCGCTTTCCTTGCAGTTCTCGAACGGCTGGCTTATCTTTCCATTACTTACGTTTACTGCAAAATGGCCGCTTCTCAAGCCTTCTACGGCAGTGAAGATGACCTCTTTACGCTTTGTGTTGAATCCTAGGATTTCGCTGACCAGCCAGTTGCCTTTGGTTAGCTGTTTTACTTTACCGGCCTGGAAATAACTACCGCCGTTGGCACTATTATAGGTTTCACCTTTCATGTTTGCTGCATTTGTCTCAAAGAGATAAAGGTGATTGTAGCCGTCACGCTGACTTTGATAGATGAACTTGGTAGGGTCCCACGGCAAAAATACGATGGGGTTTTGCGGTTCAACGTATTTAGGGTGCATTTCTTCATAGAGAACTCCCATGGGTTCTCCTGTCTCTGCGTTGTACTGGCAGAGTTTGGCATGATTCTGGTCGCGGTTTACTTCGATCAGGTAGAGGCTCTTTTCATCCGGTGCCCAGCTGATGTTAGTGAAATAACGGTCTGTCGGATCGCCTGCATTCAGATAAATGCTTTTACCGGTAGCAGGGTTGTAAATGCCTACTTTTACCTGATGGCTCGTCATTCCTGCCATCGGATAGCGTACGTTATTTACTTCGCCTACACGTGCAGTGATGTCTACAAGCGGGTATTGTGTCACCATGCTTTCATCCATACGGTAGAAAGCGAGCAGGTTGCCTTTCGGACTCCAGAAAGTTCCTTTGTTGATACCGAATTCATTGCGGTGCACTGTTTGTCCGCAAACGATGCCTTCGGGTTCATTGGTTACTGCTTTCTCATTCACATATAGATTGTTATCTATCGTGTAAGCCACATTTCCACTGGCTGCGCAATAGTCTTCATTATTTGCCCCGTCCTTTGGTTTGAAAGTGCTGATAACCTGATTGTTCTTGAAATCATATACAATGAACTTTCCTGCTATCGTGAATAGCATTTGTGCCTTGTCTGTCCATAGAAAACGGACGGAATACAGGTGTGATAATTTTCCTGCTTTGTTTTCTTCAAGCACTTTGTTGATTTGCTCGCGAGTGATAACCATTGTTTCTTTCCCGGTTTTGGGTTGAATTGAATAAAGGGTATCTACTCCTGGCTTGATACATTCGTCGCCCCACCATTGCAGCCCGTACAGGTTTTCTGCATAGCGGTAACTCTCGCCGCCCGGAATCAGTTCTTCCAGCGTCGGTTTTTTGGTTTCTTGTGCCATAACATTGAATCCGATTGGTAGTGCCAACAATAACAGAATGGCTCTTTTTCCAATTTTACTCATTGCTCTTTTCTTTATTATTTGTTTTTAAATCCTTCTATTTTTACTCTGTCCAAAGGAGTCTGTCTTGATTGGATAATTGCACTTATTTTAGCAAAGGCATTAAATAGGTCGTCAAATTGTTTTTCGTAACTTTCCCTATCAGAAGTAATATCTTCTTCGAGATATTCGATGCGTTGTTTTAATTCTTCCAACTCCTTTTTAGGTATATTGGATAGAAGATATTGGCGCATACGTACAAAAGCACGGATAATATTGATATTTACTTCCACAGCGGTCTTGGATTTGAGGACGCTGGATAACATAACTATACCATATTCAGTAAATGCAAACGGAAGATATTTGATGTTATATCCTTGTCCTGTTTTCAAGGTCGCAATTTGCGACCTTGAAATTGCAACTTCTTCTTTTGTTAGCTCGAACATGAATTCAGCAGGAAAGCGTTCAATATTACGACGTACTTGTTCCTTGAGGCGTTTAGTTTCAACTCCATACATTTCTGCCAAATCAAAGTCAAGCATAACTTTTTGCCCTCTGATTTCGTATATTTTGTTTTCTATAATAGCTATATCATCCATTTTTTGTTTAGACAGGTTCCAATTTGTGACTGAACATTAGAACTATGATGTAAACTTGAAGTTCCAATTTGGAACTTCAAGTTTTTAATTAATTATTAACTAGTGAATTACAGGGTGAATAAGTTGTTGGGATTATAACCGTTTATTCCTCTTCCTTCTTCGGAATCCTCGGCTCCCGGTTTCCCCTAAATTCTCTTGGTCCTCTTGAATCTCTTCCTCCGCGGAATTCTCCCCGTGGTTTTCTATCTCTTTCATCGCCACCTTTGAAGTCGCCACCTTCTCTGCGTGGCTTGTATTCTCCCTCTCTGCGAGGTCTGGATTCGCCGTCCCGACGCGGCTTGAACTCACCTTCGCGGCGTGGCTTAAATTCTTTTCTTTCTCTGAATCTTGGAGCTTGTTCTCCTTCACCCTCTTTCTTCTCTTCGCCCTCTTCCTGGCTCTTGAACTCTTTATATTTTCCGTCAAAAATCTCATATTTGCGGAATTCACACTCCAACGGTCCATTGAACAAAGGAACCTTCTGGCTTGCCTTCAAGCCAATCTGGTCGAAACACTCTTCCCGATAAGAAAGCACCCATGCTTCGTTTCCTACAAATGCATGTTTCAGACGTTCGCCGATCATCTGGTAAAGACCGAGCAAATCATTCGTAGAGATACGTTCCCCATAAGGAGGATTGGTGATGATGATTGATTTCTCTTTCGGCTGTTCGAACTGCTGGAACGGTTGCAATTTTAGCACGATATCTTTCGATACACCGGCAGCTTTTATATTGTGAGTTGCAATCTCATTCGCTTTCGGATTGTTGTCATACCCATAAATCTTATGAGTAAACTCACGCTCCTGACTGTCGTCATTGTAAATCTCATCAAACATATCCGCATCGAAATCCACCCATTTCTCGAAAGCAAACCCTTTACGGAATACTCCCGGAGCGATATTCTTAGCAATCAGTGCGGCTTCTACAGGGATAGTACCCGAACCACACATCGGATCGATCAGATCACATTCTCCACGCCATCCGGTCATTAAAATCATGCCGGCAGCCAATACCTCATTCAACGGAGCTTCTACCGCTTCCTGGCGATAACCGCGACGGTGAAGTGATTCCCCGGACGAGTCCAATGACAAGGTACAGGTAGTCTGTGCAATATGAATGTTCAGAAGTACATCCGGGTTGTTGATGCGTACCGACGGACGTTTACCTGTTTTCTCGCGGAAGTAGTCCACAATCGCATCTTTCACCTTGTACGAAACGAATTTTGAATGGCGGAACTCCTCACTGAATACTACTGCATCGATAGCAAATGTCTTGTTCACATCGAGATATTCTTCCCATGGAATAGCCTGTATTTGATTGTAAACCTCGTCAGCATCTTTGGCCGTAAAGTTCTTGATGGGTTTCAGGATACGGATGGCGGTACGTAGACAGAAATTAGCCTTGTACATCATACGTTTATCTCCTGTAAATGAAACCATACGACGTCCTATTTGAATGTCGTTGGCTCCTAATGCTGTCAGTTCTTCTGCAAGTATCTCTTCCAGTCCCTGGAAAGTCTTGGCTATCATCTCGAATTGTTCGCTCATATAGATTCTTTTGATTTTATTTTTTTGCTTTAGTTTGTACGATTCTTGCTCCTGCGGGCACGTTTTCCGTTACCCAGATATTACCGCCTACGGTTGCATCACGTCCGATGGTGATTCTTCCCAGAATAGTGGCGTTGGAATAAACAATCACATTGTCTTCCAGGATCGGATGGCGGGGGATTCCCTTGATCGGTTTCCCGTCGGCATCCAGCGGGAAGCTCTTGGCTCCCAGTGTGACACCCTGATATAGTTTGACGTTGTTTCCGATGATACTCGTGGCGCCGATTACGACACCCGTACCATGGTCGATGGTGAAGTGAGTGCCAATCTTTGCGGCCGGATGGATATCAATTCCCGTTTCGCTATGCGCCATCTCCGTGATGATACGGGGAATCAGAGGAACACCCAGTTCCAGCAATTCATGCGCGATACGGTAATTGCTGATCGCTTTAATGGCCGGATAACAGAATATGACCTCTCCATAGCTTTCGGCAGCCGGGTCACCGTTGTAGGCGGCTTCCACATCCGTTGCCAGTATCCTCCTCATGGCGGGTAACTTACTGATGAATTTAGCAGCAAGACGTGCAGCTTCTTCTCGTTTGGAGTCGGAGCAGACGTTGCATTTCCCCTCTATGGAAGTGCTAAAACATAATCCGGCCAGGATTTGCTCACAAAGTAAATCAAACAATTTTTCAATGTTTACACCGATGTGATAATTGATGGTCCGGCTGTTAATAGTAGAATTTCCGTAATATCCGGGGAAAAGAATGGAGCGTGAAAGCTCAATAATTTCATACAAGACTTTTGCAGAGGGCAGTGGTTCGCCATCTTTGTGCTGATGAAACAGTCCTTTATAAGATTCGCTTTCCGATAGCTCATCGACTGCCTGTGTCAAAATGTGGGTGAAGTTCAGTGGACTCATTAGGTCAGTTGCTCATATTTATATGGGCACAAAGGTATTAAAAAAATAATAAAATTCGCTGGGATTCAGGATAAATAATGTATTTTTGTCACATTCAAAACATGACATGAATAAGGGGACTGATGAATCAGAAGACTGCTATGAAACTATTTGGACTGTTGGGGCTGTTGATGTTGTTGAGTTGCGGATATGCTGATAGACACCGCAATAGCTCTTCATGCGAACAGGCGTTGGTTGATTCTCTGGAAGTTCGTGTACAGGATTCTTTGTTTTCCAATGTGCATTATTCCCGCTCACAACTGCTTGAGGCACTGACGCAGACGCAAGATTCCCTGGTTTATTATCGTCTGCTCGCCCTTTACGGGAAAACATTTTTTGTCTCTTCCGATTTTGATTCTATACTCTATTACAACCGCCGGGTAAAAGAATTTTCCCGCAATGCTTCCCAATCTTCTGAATCTCTCCAGTCTCCACGATGGAATGATGTATTGTCCGATGTCTATAATATCGAAGGCAACGTATGGATGCAACTGAACCGCCCTGATTCTGCAATTATCGACTATAAGAAAGCCTATGGATATCGCCTGGAAGGAAAAAAACTACACCTGCTTCCGGATATTTGTATCAATATAGCTGATGCCTACCTCGCAGTGACTTGGCGCACACTGCTTCGTATTACCGGCGCGCCCTGTTTCTCTGTGATTCTTTGAACTTGTCCGAGCACACGAAATTTCCTGTCTACTACGGATTGGGGCAGACTTATATGGAACTGCGCGATTTCGATTTATCCAATCATTACTATGAATTGGCCGGGCAGTTCTTCGATGAAATGAACGTGAGCGAGCAATGGACCTATCTCAACAATCGCGGCAACCATTATTATTACCGGAAAAACTATCAGGAGGCTTTGAAATATATGCGCAGAGCCAATGCACTCGTATCTTCTTATCCGCAGATGGTGTTTGAACAGAACTTTATCAAAGTAAACCTGGGAGAATTGTACTTGTTGACTGACAAACTGGACTCCGCACAGATCTGCCTGGACGAAAGTTATCGTTTCTTCTCCGATATACAGCATAACTCGGCCATTCATTACATTGAAACCCAGATGATTGAACTGGCATTGAAGAAAGGAAATATAGCCCAAGCGAAAACTATGATCGCCCGGACTGCTCCTGTGGGGCATCTTGACGCCAATATGCTAACTATACGCAATCAGTATCTGCAACATTATTTTGAGCATACCGGTGATTACCGTCGTGCCTATGAATACCTGAAACGTGATTGCCATTTGGACGATTCCATTCGGAGCGAACGGATACAGATGCGTGTTGCCGAATTGGATATGCGTTACCGGCAGGATACGATAGTACTTCGTAAGGAAATGAAGATTCAGCAGCAGGCAGCAGAGATGAGAGTGCTCAAATTGAGCGTATCTATCTGGGTACTTGTCTGCGTGTTGCTTGTGGCAGGGGTAGTGGTAGTTGTCTGGTATATGCGTAAAAAGAGGGAGTTTCTTCGCCAGCGTTTCTTCCAGCAAATCAACCGTGTCCGCATGGAGAATTTGAGAAGCCGGATTTCTCCTCATTTTACTTTTAATGTACTGGGACGTGAGATCAATCAGTTTAACGGCTCGGAAGAGGTGAAACATAATCTGATGGAACTGGTGAAATATCTCCGTCGTAGCCTCGAACTTACCGAGAAATTGAGTGTATCTTTGCAAGACGAACTGGATTTCGTGCATACATACATCGAACTGGAACGTGGGCGTGTCGGAGAAGATTTTGTCGCAACAATCACATTGGAGGAGGGTTTAGATGCAACCCGCATCATGATTCCGTCTATGATTGTGCAAATTCCGGCGGAGAATGCTATTAAACATGGACTGGCGGGAAAGGACGGAAAAAAGGAGCTAATGGTATATGTTTCCCGTGAAACAAATGGGATTCGTATAACGGTTACCGACAACGGACGCGGGTATCTCCCGCAGGTAGTTTCCGCCACACGGGGTACTGGTACAGGATTGAAAGTGTTGTATCAGACCATTCAATTACTGAATACAAAGAATAAGAGTGATAAAATACGTTTTAATATAACCAACAGAAGCGATGGACAAACCGGTACGGAAGTGTCGGTATATATCCCGTTTCGTTTTTCTTATGATTTATGATGGAGACAGAAGAAAAGTATAAGGTAGTTATCGTTGACGATGAACGTACAGCGATTGATGCTTTGCGCCGAGAGTTGGAGCCCTATCGTGAATTTGAAGTAAAAGGAATCGCAGGGAATGGTGCAAAGGGTAAAAAGATGATTATGGAGTTGCATCCGGACTTATTGTTTCTTGATGTGGAACTTCCGGATACGTTGGGACTCAATCTATTAAGTGAAATCAGGGAGGATATTTTGTGGGATATGAAGGTCGTATTTTACACCTCTTATGACAAATACTTGCTTCAGGCGTTGCGTGAGTCGGCTTTCGACTTCCTGCTGAAGCCTTTTGAAGCGGAAGACCTGAAAGTAATTATAGACCGTTACCGGAAGGCTATGACCTCTACTTCGCTTCCTCTTTTGCCTTCTTTTGCTTCTTCCATTAGTGCATTGATGCCCCAGCAAGGCATGTTTATGATTAGCACAGTGACAGGCTTCAAGCTTTTGCGGCTGGAAGAAATCGGTTTTTTTGAATATCTGAAAGACAAACGTCAATGGCAGGTGGTCTTGTTTAATCAAACTTGTCTGAATTTGAAGCGAAATACCAAAGCAGAAGATATTATCAGTTATTCACAAGCTTTTGTACAGATTAGCCAATCTGCTATTGTAAATGTTAATTATCTGGCAATGATTGATGGTAAATGCTGTCAACTTTATCCGCCTTTTCACGATAAGAACGATTTGGTTATTTCCCGAAGTTATCTAAAAGAACTGCAAGAGCGTTTCTTTGTTTTGTAATGTAGACCTCATATTATGAAATACGCCACTTCTTCAGCAGAAGCGGCGTATCCTTTTGTTAGAATATTAGAATGAGAGAGTTTATGTTACATATTTGTATTATCCATCGTAACGGTCATTTCGGGTACCAGTACGTAGGCTTGTTTTTTAGCGTTCCATTTATAATAATTCGTAGTAACGGTCTTGTCTTCATAAGTATAATTGATGCGTAGGTCTTTTTCCCATGCGTCCTTGCTATTGTTCCATTTCAAGGCTTCGCTTTCAATCATACGTTTGTTGTCATCGTACTTGTAATTGTACTTCATGTAGTTGGCAAGTGTATTTCCGTCCATTTTGTAAACGGTTTGTCCCACTGTCATACCATTCTCCTCGATTGGATTATAAATCAATTGATTATCGTAGCTACGTGCAGAAGTAGCAAGCGATACAACAAGAAGAGCTGCAGATAAAACGAACATTTTTAAAGATACTTTTGCTTTCATGGCTATTTAAGTTTTTGGGTTATACTTTCATTTGTCTACCAAATGCATTGGTTTTACGCTGCAAATCTACATATTAATTTGGTATTTATGCATTTTTGAAGATAAAAGATTGTCAAAATGTCAAGAGTGGAGGCGGGTGATAACTAGCTTTTTGCCAATATTGGTGACAAAAAAATATCCGGCAGTCAATCTGCCGGATATAGAATGAATCACTTCGTCGAAAAAGGAATCTTTTTTCTAGCTTTCTGGATACAGAGTTAAATAATGTTATTATCCATACTTGCTTCTATTTTGTAAGCGAAGGCCCCTGATAAGATGGAGTCTCCTTGTGCAATTAGTGTCTAAAAGATAGCAATTCCTTATTGAGGTGGCTTTTATTCACTTGATGATTTAATGTGCCTCAAGCCAGTTTTTGCCCCATCCGCAATCTGCTTTCAAGGGGACGTGCATGCGGTATGCTTTCTCCATTTCTTCGATGACGATTTCTTCTACACGCTCTTTTTCATTGACAGGAACGCTGAAATTTAATTCGTCATGTACTTGCAGGATCATTTTGGCTTGTATTCCTTCGGCCTGGAACCGTTGATAGATACGTGCCATTGCTACTTTTATAATATCTGCCGCACTTCCCTGGATAGGGGCGTTGATGGCATTTCGTTCCGCATATCCGCGTACAACGGCATTCCGCGAATTGATGTCCGGTAAGAAGCGCTTCCGATGGAAGATTGTTTCCACATAGCCTTTTTCCTGGGCCACCTGAATGCTTTTATCCATATATGCTTTCACTCCCGGATAAGTTTCAAAGTAACCGTCGATTAACTCTTTGGCTTCTTTACGATCTACATTCATTCGTTCGGCAAGACCAAATACGGATATGCCATAGATGATACCGAAATTGGCAGTCTTGGCTTTACGGCGCATGTCGGAACCTACGTCTTTCAGGTCGATCTTATAAATTTTGGCAGCAGTGGCCGCATGAATATCGTGATTGCTAAGGAAAGCATCAATCATATTCTTATCCTCGCTAAGGTGTGCCATGATGCGCAATTCAATTTGCGAATAGTCGGCAGAGAAGAAGAGGCAGCCTTCATCGGGGATGAAAGCCTTGCGGATTTCTTTTCCATTCTCGTCGCGGATAGGGATATTTTGTAAGTTCGGATTGCTTGAACTAAGGCGTCCCGTAGCGGTTACAGTCTGGTTGAAAGAGGTGTGTACCCTTCCTGTGCGTGGATTGATAAGCTGGGGGAGTGCGTCGATATACGTGCCCAATAGCTTTTTCAGTCCTCGATGTTCCAGAATCTTTTCTACTACCGGATGTTTGTGCCGGAGGCTTTCGAGCACTTCTTCCGAGGTGACGTACTGGCCGGTCTTAGTCTTTTTTGCCTTCTCTACGATTTTCAGTTTGTCAAATAGTACCTCACCGACTTGTTTGGGCGAAGCGATATTGAAAGTCTCACCGGCCAATTCGTAAATCTCTTTTTCGATTTGCTCCATCTGGGCGGTGAAATGGGCGGACGACTGCTTCAATGCTTCCGTATCCAGCAATACCCCGTTCCGTTCTATATTAACCAATACGGGAACTAGCGGCATTTCTATATCATAGAACAAACGTTCTGCGTCATTTTCTTTCAGTTCTTTCTCCAATACATTTTTCAGTTTCAGAGTTACGTCTGCATCTTCGCAGGCATACAGATATACATCTTTCGGATCGAGATCGCGCATGTTCTTCTGATTCTTTCCTTTGGGACCTATCAGTTCGTCAATGTGGATAGTCTGATAGTGCAGGTAAATTTCCGCAAGATAATCCATGCCATGACGAAGTTCCGGTTGAAGAACATAATGAGCGATCATCGTATCGAAAAGCGGACCTTTTACTGTTGCGCCATAATTTTGAAGAACAATCATGTCGTACTTGATATTTTGTCCGACTTTTAATGAATTCTCATTTTCGAAGACCGGACGGAACTCATTTAAGATTTTTAACGCTTCGTCTTGGTCCGATGGTACGGGAACATAAAAAGCTTCATTTTCTGCAATCGAAAAGCTCATTCCGACTAATTCGGCATCCATTGGTTCAGTTCCGGTGGTTTCCGTATCTAACGAGAGAATTTTCGATGTAAGTAACTTTTGAATAATTTCCTGTCTTTTCTCCTCTGTATCAACGAGTTGGTAGTTATAAGTGAGCGATTCTAACGTCTCTAGGTTCGATTTTTTTGCTTCACCCGGTTCATCGGGCGTGAAATTCGCAAATAAATCGCCTTGCATTCCGCCTCCTTCTTCGGGAAAAAGTGGAAGAGGAGAGGGGGTGCTTTTCCCAGTGGCAACTTTGCTTCCGGTGGCAGAGGTTATTCCGTTTCCGGAAATATCTTTTTTGAGCACCCGGTCAATGAGTGTTCTAAATTCCAATTCCTCGAAAATGCTACGAAGTGAATTTTCGTCTGCTTCTTCGCGGACAAGAGCATCCATTTCAAGTTGGATGGGGACATCGATTTTAATGGTGGCGAGAAATTTCGAGAACGTAATCATTTCCCGGTTAGTTTCCACTTTTGTTTTCAATGCTCCTTTCAGTTGGTCGGTATGTTCCAATAGGTTCTCGATGCTTCCGAATTCGGAGATTAGTTTTTGAGCAGTCTTTTCTCCTACTCCGGGACATCCGGGGATGTTATCCGAAGAGTCACCCATTAGTCCGAGCATATCGATCACCTGTGCCGGAGACTGAATGTCAAACTTGGCTTTCACTTCCTCAACGCCCATCACTTCGAAACCTCCTGTGTGTTTAGGGCGATACATAAATACTTTGTCACTTACCAGCTGCCCGTAATCTTTGTCGGGAGTCATCATATAGGTAGTGATACCCTGGCGACCGGCTTCAGTAGCGAGCGTACCTATCACATCGTCGGCTTCGTAGCCTGCCACTTCCAGAATGGGGATGCGGTAGGCGCGTATAATATCCTTTATAATAGGTACGGAAAGACGGATTGCTTCCGGAGTTTCTTCGCGTTGCGCTTTATATTGTTCAAAAGCCTCGTGGCGGAAGGTGGGACCTGCGGGGTCGAAGGCTACTCCTATATGAGTGGGATTCTCTTTTTTCAGTACTTCTTCGAGGGTGTTCACAAAACCCAGTATGGCTGAAGTGTTGAATCCTTTGGAATTGATTCTTGGGTTCTTAATAAAGGCGTAATACGCCCGATATATCAATGCATAAGCGTCTAAAAGAAATAATTTATTACCTGAATCCATAGATTTAATTAATTTTTCATGGTAAAAGTACAAAAAAATACGGTATTAAGCGTTTTATTATTACTTTTGTGCTCAAATTGTGTAATAAATGGACAGTATCTCACTTATCAGAACTCCGATTGAAGCGGAACTGGGCGACTTCAAAGAACTTTTTGATAGTTCTCTCTCCAGTTCAAATGCATTGCTCGATAGCGTCGTATCTCACATACGGCAGAGGAATGGTAAGATGATGCGGCCTATTCTTGTTTTACTCGTGGCACGTCTTTATGGCGCAATATGTCCTTCCACTCTTCATGCGGCTGTTTCATTGGAACTCCTTCATACGGCCAGCCTGGTACATGATGACGTAGTGGATGAAAGCTCCGAACGTCGTGGACAGCTCTCGGTAAATGCTATCTTTAATAATAAAGTAGCGGTGCTGACGGGTGACTATTTATTAGCAACCAGCCTCGTACACGCCGAACTGACAAACAGCCATCGTATTATTCAGCTGGTGTCCACTCTTGGACAGGATCTTGCTGACGGTGAGTTGCTTCAGCTTTCAAATGTAAGTAATCACAGTTTTTCCGAGGAAGTCTATTTTGATGTAATCCGCAAGAAAACTGCTGCTCTTTTTGCTGCCTGCACAAAGGCTGCCGCTTTCTCGGTAGGTGTGGGTGAGGGGGAAGCTGAACTTGCCCGTTTGCTGGGCGAATATATTGGTATCTGTTTCCAGATAAAGGATGATATTTTCGATTACTTTGATAATAAGGAGATCGGTAAACCTACGGGTAATGATATGCTTGAAGGTAAACTGACATTACCCGCTTTGTATGTGCTGAATACGACGAAAAACGAGGAAGTGCAAGAAATTGCAATCAAAGTAAAGGAGGGTACGGCTACTCTTGATGAAATAGCTCATTTGATTTCGTTTATTAAAGAAAACGGAGGTATTGAATATGCGGTTCAGACTATGAATGTCTATAAGCAAAAAGCTTTCAATCTATTGGCTTCTTTGCCGGATTCCGATATCTGTGCAGCTCTCCGGGCTTATCTGGATTACGTAGTAGACCGCGAAAAATAGTTACTTCCGGTATTTTGCCAGAAGTGAATAGCACAATAATAACCGGTCCCAATCTTCTATCTTTTCCGATTTCATCGCTTTTCCTAAAAGGAAACTCTTGTCTATTTCTTCCGCTGTATGAAGATCTAAAGAACATAATTTGGCGGCTTGCTCTATGTAGTCCCAGGCTTTCTCTTTGGTGATGTGACCACATGCCTGGGAGGCGCGCGCCAGGCTCACAAGCAGTCCCATATCCCATCCGATAATGCCTTTTTCCAAATCATTTATCCATATAATAGGGTCCCTTCTTTCCTCTGTATATTTAACGAATTTGTATAGATTCTTTCCTTGACGAATAAAACGTTCCACTCCGAAAAAACGCTTTTGAATGACGTTTTCGAACTCGTTGATGTTCTCTGTAGAGAGTAAATAGGGGAGCATAATCTGGTAGGAGACTCTGTCGCCTTCGTTGATAAGGAACTGGAATAGTCCGGTGACGGACTCATTATTGGTGCAGTGAAACTCCTCTGTTAGCAGTTTGGATAGTTTTTGTGGATGGATTCCGGTCTCCATGGAGTTGAGATAGAAGCCTTGCAGTCCGGCTTCCATATAACCGATGCGTAGCCCCTTCTTTTTCTCTGCTCCGAGGATGAGGTTCAGAGGGTTGTGATTGAATCTTAAGGTTCTTGTATATGCGTCCATCCTAATACCTTCAAAGGTTCATGAAAAGCGTGAGAACTGTTGCCATGTATTTTCCTGAGGCTTCGGCAAGCCGTTATGAGTATACAAGCAACAGTCCCACGCTCCATTC
>ERZ1106951.2699-NODE-2699-length-13633-cov-3.140006_pt1 | contig 13633 bp, 10 predicted proteins | sample MGYA00403676_ERZ1106951 | MGnify/ENA primary metagenome ERZ1106951 (study PRJEB35170, sample SAMEA104062398) | human gut metagenome | biome: human gut; feature: human-associated habitat; material: faeces | place: Denmark | collected 2012-04-23 ...
TAGAGTTTTTCAGGATACAAGAATGGGTACAGCCTCTGATATGTCTATTGAACAAAACCTTGCTATTGCCTACAGACGAGGCAAAAAGCGTACTCTCCGTTGGGGTATTACAGAAAGAGAAAGAGGTCTTTACAGAGAACTTTTATCTCAACTTGATTTAGGTCTTGAACATAGACTTAAAGACAAAACTCGTTTCCTTTCTGGTGGTCAAAGACAGGCACTTACACTTCTTATGGCATCTTTCCACCAGCCTAAACTTCTTCTTTTAGACGAGCATACAGCTGCCCTTGACCCTAAGACAGCAGCAAAGGTTCTTGATTTAACAGTAAAAATCGTAGAGGAAGAAAAACTTACTGCTATGATGGTTACTCACAATATGAAAGACGCTTTAAGAATTGGTAATCGTCTTATTATGTTGCACAACGGTAATATTATTTTAGACCTTTCTAAGGAAGAAAAGCAGAATATGGAAGTTTCTGACCTTCTCAAGATGTTCGAAAGAGCAAGTGGCGAGGAAATGGATAACGACAGAATGCTTTTACAAAAAGATTAACTAAAAACGCAATGTAAGTTGATGTGCTTACATTGCGTTTTTGTTAATTATTTCACTTCTATTTATTAAATATTCATTAAATAAATAAAAAAATATAGAAATCAATATATTATAGTTGTATAATAAGCAAAAAATGAAACAAAGGAGAAATGTTATGCCTCAAACTCCAAAAGCTCCATGGCTTAAATATTTTGGTGACATTCCTGAACATCTTGTTTATCCGCAAGGCTCAATGTATGAAGCCATAAAGGATAATGTAAATCAACTCAATAAAATAAATTCCGTTGCATATGAATTTCAAGGAAAGAAAACAACATATAAAACTTTTTTTGAAAAGATTGAAACACTGGGCAAGGCTTACAGAAACATCGGAATTTGCGAAGGCGACTGTGTAACAGTATGTATGCCAAACACGCCGCAGGGTATTGATACATTTTATTCACTCAACCGTATCGGCGCAATTCCGGCAATGATTCACCCGCTTTCAGCAGAAGGTGAAATAGCATTTTACATTAACACAACCAATTCAAAAGCTATTTTGGTAATTGATTTATTTTATGAAAAGGTTCTTCGTGCATTAAAAGATGTTAAACATCCTGTTAAGGTAATAGTTGCACATATTAAGGATGAGCTTCCTTTTCCGCTTAATATGCTCTACCCTCTTACAGTTAAGAAAAAGCCGGCTCCGCTTCCAAAAGATAATAAAAATATAATTGATTGGAGCGACTTTATAAAAGGTGCTAAAAAAGCACCGGCACTCACAAACAATATGCCTAAAATGGATGATACCGCAGTTATTCTTTTCAGCGGCGGCACAACCGGTACTTCAAAAGGCATCGAACTTACAAATATGAATATGAACGCTTTAGGTGCTCAAGTTGCTGCAAATGCCGGCTTTTCAATGGATGGGCTTCGAATGTTTTCCGTTATGCCTTTATTCCACGGTTTCGGCTTAGGTGTAGGAATACACACAGCACTTCAAGCAGGCGGAACCTGCATAGTAATCCCGCAGTTCACAATTAAAACTTACGCAAGGGATGTAAAAAAATACAAACCTAATGTTATTGTAGGTGTTCCTACCCTTTATGAAGCATTGCTTCGCAGTGAGGGATTTGATTTTGACCTTTCATTCCTGCGCGGAATGTTCTGCGGCGGCGACTCTCTTTCAGTTGAGCTTAAGAAAAAAGTTGATAAATTCCTTAAAGAGCATAATGCTACAATCCAAGTTCGTGAGGGATACGGTACAACAGAATGTGTAACCGCATCTTGCCTCACTCCGTTTGATACATACCGTGAGGGTAGTATAGGTATTCCGCTTTCAGATACATACTATTCAATAGTTAATCCGCAAAACGATACTGAACTTCCGTATGGTGAAGAAGGTGAAATTTGCATTACAGGCCCTACCGTTATGAAAGGTTACCTTAATAACGCAGAAGAAACCGCATCAACACTTCGTACACACAAAGACGGAAATGTATGGCTTCACACCGGTGACCTCGGCACTATGGATGAAGACGGTTTTGTTTATTATAAGCAGAGAATGAAAAGGCTTATTATTGTATCGGGTATCAATGTTTATCCATCTCAAGTTGAAAATGCGATTGATGCACATCCCGATGTACTTCTTTCATGTGCAATCGGCATACCTGACCCGTACAAAATGCATGTTGTAAAAGCTTTTGTTGTATTGCGCCAAGGCGCTGAACCAAGTGATAAAATTAAAGAAGAAATACTTGAATACTGCAAGAAAAATATTTCGCGTTACGGTGTGCCTAAAGAAATCGAATTCAGAGATTCACTTCCTAAAACCTTGGTAGGCAAAGTCGCTTACCGCAAATTAGAAGAAGAGGAAGCCGAAAAAAGAAAAAATAAATAAGTAATTAAGATTAAAGCAAAGGCAATGCAGAATACACTGACAAAGATTTCAAAGCTTGATGATGAAAAACAGCTTGACAGTATTTTGAAAGCAGAAAAATAACACTCAATCCAAAATACCGGAACTTACATATTGTAAGCTCCGGTATTTTGTAAATACGGTTATTATGGAGAAAAAAATGACTAAAGAAGAATACTTAAATCAAATCGAAGATGTAATTGAAAAAGGAAAATACAAAGATAATTGGCAATCGCTTGCGAACCACAAAACTCCCGACTGGTATTATAAAGGCAAGCTTGGAATATTTATTCACTGGGGAATATACAGTGTACCGGCTTATGGCAACGAGTGGTATTCGCGTTCAATGTACGATAAAAAATGCAAAGAATATTTATATCACAGAAAAAATTACGGGCCTCAAAATAAATTCGGTTACAAAGATTTTATACCTATGTTTAAAGGTGAAAAATTCAATGCAGATAAGTGGCTGGCTCTTTTTAAAGAAAGCGGTGCAAAATTTGTAATGCCCGTTTGTGAACATCACGATGGATTTGCAATGTATGATACGCAATTTAACCGCTGGAATGCCACAAAAATGGGGCCGTGCCGAGATGTTATAGGCGAAATAAAAAGTGCCTGCGAAAAACAGGGTTTAACTTTTTGTGCATCAAGCCACAGGGCTGAACATTACTTTTTTATGAATATGGGAAAAACGATTGACAGTGATGTAAATGATGAAAAATATCAAGATTTTTACGGACCTGCTGTGCATTGCCCTGAATTTGACGGTAATACACTTCATAAAACAACTGCAAACACATATTCAATCGGTGCAAGCAAAGAATGGCTTGAAGATTGGCTTGTGCGAACCTGCGAACTTATAGATAAATATCAGCCGGCTGACCTTTATTTTGATTGGTGGATACACAATCACTCATTTAAACCGTATTTAAAAAAGCTGTGTGCATATTACTACAATCGTGCAGACGAATGGGGCAAAGAAGTTACTGTTAACTACAAGCACGAAGCGTTTGCACCTACTGTTGCTACATTTGATGTTGAGCGCGGCGCTTTAACAGATATATCCCCTATTCCTTGGCAAACCGATACTGCGATAGGCAAACGCTCGTGGGGATATACAAAAAACAACGAATTCAAATCATCAAGGCACATTATTACTGATTTAATAGATATTGTAAGCAAAAATGGAATGTTACTTTTGAATGTAGGCCCAAAAGCCGACGGTACAATTACAGATGAAGAAACTGCTGTACTGAAACAATTAGGCGCTTGGCTTAAACTAAACGGTGAAGGAATTTACAACACAACATTTTGGAAAACCTTTGGCGAAGGAAAAGTCAATAACAAAGCGGGATTTTTCCAAGATTCAAGTGAAAAGAAATTTACAAATAAAGACTTTCGCTTTACATATAAAAACGGGTATATTTACGCTTTTCAAATGCGCCCTAACGGTAAGGACGCTGTAATAAAAACGCTGAAAAAGAAAAACGGGCCTGATTTTATAATTAAAAACATTACACTTCTTTCAACCGGAGAAAAGCTTGAATTTGAAAGAAGCGATACTAAATTAACAGTTAAAGCAAACAGCCGATTTAGCGATAACTACCCTATTTGCTTTAAAATCGAAATAGAATAACATCAAAATCAAATTCATACAATATTTGAAGTGATAACCGCATTGTAGATTGCATGGGCGAGAAGTTGATGTCCCTCTTTAGTCAAATGCTCTTGGTCAACATTGCTCGGCCTAGCAAAATCGGAAGCAGAGATTATATTTGTACCTTTGGTTTCGGCAACTTTTTTATATTCGTTGAAAAGGCCTTTTGCTATATCTACCGAATGAGCATCAAACTCAGGGTCAAATTCCTCTTTCCAAACTGCATCGCCGAGGAAGATTGGTGATACAATAAGCACTTTTTCAGGTGAAATATACTTTAGCAGTTCATCAACACACAACCCAAGTCCCTTGGCAATATTGTATGAATTTGATTTATAATACGCTTTGCAATCATTAGTTCCAAGCATTATTACCGCTGCATCAATAGGATAACTTGTTTCTAAAATTTCAGGCAGTGACTTTAAACCGTTTCGGTTTTTGCGGTATGCATCATCAAAAACAGTAGTTCTGCCGCAAAGCCCCTCTTCTAAAACACGAACATCTTTATCATACAATTTTTCCTGCAAAATACTGGTCCATCGTACGCCCCAGGAATATCTTTCATTTGTTTTCGGAATTAAACCCCAAGTGTTAGAATCGCCAAAGCATAAAAGCTGTTTCAATTAAATCACCTTACTTCAAAATAATGGTATTTTGGTATCATTATATCATTATTTCCTACTTTGTCAATAGGTTTTATAGGCTTTTATAAAAAATCAATTTCAATTATTAAGAGATGAATAGTAATGCAACATCATAAAAGCAAACATACAATATGAAAACAAACACAAAAGCAAAAGGTAAAATAAATTAAAGGAGGCAGATATAAAATCAAAATAAGCGTGTTGCCTTATGGCAGCAAAAGGCATCTTTACCGTCTACTTCAAGGCGATGATGTGCCATTCCGCTTGATGACCATACATCTTTTATTGATGAATCGGCTAATACCGACATAACAGGTGTTATACATGTAAACACTGTTAACACTGATAACAACAATGCAAGTATCTTTTTGCCAACTTTTTTGTTGAATTTTAATTTAGTTGTCATATAGTTCTCTCCTTTCTTTGAGACTTTTAGTTTTTAATTTACTTTCCGGAAAATAAAATAAAATCTTTAAATTTCATTCTAAATGAATCCTGAAAAATATTTTTTCATTACCGTTCACCACCTTTCAATTATTTAGTTTTTTGCATAAAAAAAGAACTATCAAATACGAAATTTGATAGTTCTAAAAAAATATATTTTATTTGAAAACTGAAGTTCTACACTTAGGACAAATTTCACGAAGTTGGTTGTTCACATTTGTATAATCTTCTTTAGTACCATGTGGTTGTTTAGACTCATAAAGTTCATAACTTTTATCATCAAGTTTCAAAGTTTGACTCAATTCACGATCTAATTGATAAAATCCTTCCATACCACCACTTCCATTGTTGCCTGTTTCACAATCATAACCGTACCATTTACCGTCTATACAAATAAGATTTCGTACATGACCACTATTCGTATATGTATATTCAAGATGTACTGAATAACTTTCAATGCCTGCTTTATTTGCAAAATAATTAAAATTATGAGCAAACTGACCGCAAGCACTACTTTTATATTTGGCAAGTTCGTAGCCCCAATCTGCATCATCATAATGTTTGTACTGTGAATATACCCAATGATTACTAATCCAATTTTGAATAGCAGCAAGTTTTTGAATGTCACTCATTTGAGCAGTAATACCCATTTCGCCATAAGCCTTATCCATAAGTCTGAGATAATCTTTTCTTTCAGGAGTAAGGATTGAAGTGGTCTTTGACCAACCGGTATATTTTACTTTCGTTGTAAGTGAGCCTTGATTTTTCTTTGCCCTAATTCTTACATACCAAGTTTCATCACCTGCCGGATCCTTTTCATCAATTTTGAAGTTTACTGAATTTTTATTTTTCCCTACTTCAAGATAATGACCTAAATATGGATAACCTGTATCTTTATCATACACATCTGAAAAATTCTTATCAGTGCTATACTGAATCTCATAACCACAAGCTTTAGAAACTTTGCTCCAAGTAAGTTTAAAGCCATATCCCTTATTAAGATAAGAAATAGATTTGATAGTAGGAACACTTGAATTGCTGCTTGAAGAACTCTTTTTAGCCTTAGTAGTCACACTATAATTAGCTGACCATTTTGAATAGTAATTCTTTTTCTTAACAGTCTTGTATGTTCTTACTCTTACATAATACTTTTTCTTTGCTTTGAGTTTCTTTACAGTTTTAGAAGTTGTCTTTGCTTTGTTTACTTTCAAAGTTTTAGAAGCTTTTGAAGTAAACTTCTTTGAGGTACTGTACTGCACCTGATAGCCGGTACAAGACTTCTTTTTCCACTTAACTTTAAAGCCATTATCAACAGCCTTAATTGAAGTAATTTGCGTTGCACTTGGCTTACTTGCTGCGAATGTCGGCACACCAATGCTGACACTTGTTAGAATCATAACAATCGCCAAAACGATTGATAACATTTTAGTTTTGTTTTTCATTTATTTTCCTCCTAAATTTAATTTATACAATGTGATAAAATCACTAATTTTTTATAGTATTATATCATATAGCTAAAATCATTACAATGGGTTATAACAGCTGAATACGGTGGCAGACTTGCTGACAGTTGGTACAGAAAACAACAGCAAAGTGTATTAACTTCATTATCGATGAAACACACTACGCATGAGGCTCGACACACTTGCATTACTCAAATGACAATACATAATGTAATCGATTGCTGACAACGGCCGCAGATCTTCCGGAAAAGTAAGGAAAACGCCGCCGGCGGTGCGCTGCGCGGCGGCGTGCACTTACGGGAAATCCCCTGCATATTTTCCCGTTCCGGTATACTTTTCACACAAAACAGCACGCCGGCAGCAACCCGGAGGCCTTTACGTTAATTTGACATAATTCTACATGACATAATTTTTACAATGAGTTATCCACAGTTTCCACCACTTTTTCCACACTGCGAAAATCCTTTTAAATACGCTGAATTTTCTTGTTATGGAAGAAAATGTAAGTACCGAAAAACACCTCTTTCACCCGCGAAACACACGCCGTTAGCTTAACATAATGTCATATCATGGAGAAGAACGAAGGATATAGGCGTGATGATTTCCATAACACCGCCGCCGGCGGTTGGTTGACAAAAAGCACCCCCGAAAACGGGGGTGCTTGGTCACAGTAGGGGTGCGCCCAGGTCCATGGTGGCGTAGGCGTTGAGGTCGAGCCCGGCGGTGCGGCCCGCCTGATACTCATAGTAGCCCTGGGCACCGATCATGGCCCCGTTGTCGCCGCACCACTTCAGCGGGGGGAGAAACAGCCTGACGCCCGCCTTGCCGCAGGCGGCATGCAGGTCGGCGCGGATAACGGAGTTGGCGGCCACGCCGCCGGCGGCCACCAGGGTCCTGCGGCCGGTAAGCTCCAGGGCGCGCATGGCGCGGGGCACCAGTTCCCCGGACACGGCGCGGGCAAAGTCCCGGGCAAGTGCCGGGGCGTCCAGCGGATCGCCCTTCTGCTGGGCGTTGTGCGCCAGATTCACCACAGCGGTCTTCAGGCCGGAAAAACTCATGTCCAACTCTGCCCCGGCCACATGGGCGCTGGGCAGGTCGTACACGCCGCCTGCGGACTGCTGCGCCAGCTGGTCCATAGGCCTGCCGCCGGGATAGGGCAGACCCAGCACCCGCGCCGCCTTGTCGAAGCACTCACCGGCGGCGTCATCGCGGGTGGCCCCCAGCACGGTCATATCGGTGTAGTCCGCCACATCCACGATCAGCGTATTGCCGCCGGAGATGGCCAGCGCCACGAAGGGCGGCTCCAGCTCCGGAAAGGCCAGATAGTTGGCGGCGATGTGCCCCCGCACATGGTGCACCGGAATCAGGGGCACACCCAGCGCGTAGGCAGCGGATTTGGCAAAGCTGACGCCCACCAGCACCGCGCCGATGAGCCCCGGTGCGTAGGTGACGGCCACGGCATCGATGTCCTTTTTGGCCAGTCCGGCGTCGGCCAACGCCTTGTCCGTCAGGGCAGCGATGGCCTGTACGTGCTTGCGGGAGGCGATCTCCGGCACCACGCCGCCATAGAGGGCGTGCATATCCGCCTGGGACAATATGGCGTCGGACAGCAGCGTCCGCCCGTCCCGGACCACGGCCACCGCTGTCTCGTCGCAGGAGGACTCGAAAGCTAATATGTTCATTGCGCCGCCTCCTCCGTGTAGTATTTCGTCAGGATCAGGGCATCCTCCTTGGGTAGGTCGTAATAGTTGCGGCGGCGGCCCACCTCGCGGAAGCCGAAGCCCTGATACAGCGCGATAGCCGCGGTGTTGGAGGGCCGCACCTCCAGCGTCAGGAACGCCAACTGATTGCCGTGGGCAAAGTTGTCGAATACCTGCAAAAGCTGGGCCGCCACGCCCTGCCGGCGACGGGAGGGGTCCACCGCTACATTGGTGATATAGCCCTCGTCGGCGGCTACCAGCAATCCCGCGTAGCCGATAACTTTCTCCGTCTCCGGCTCCAACGCCACCAAAAAGGCCGCGCACTGGTTGTCCAGCTCCTCGGCCAACATCTGCCGGGACCAGGGGCGGGAGAAGCAGGCCAACTCCAGCGCCGCCACGTCGTTCAAATGCTCCGCCGCCATGGGTACGATCTTGATGTGCTTCATAGCTTTATCCCTTCGCCTCCAGCCAGTTTTTTCCGCAGTGGGCGTCCACCGTCAGGGGAACGGACAGCGCTGCGGCGTGTTCCATCTCCTCCGTGAGGATGCGCTTCACCTGCGCCTGCTCCTCCGCCGGGCACTCGGCGATCAGCTCGTCGTGGACCTGCATCAGCAGCCGGGCACGCAGGCCCTCCCGCTTCAGCCGGTCATGCACACGCACCATCGCCAGCTTCATGATATCGGCGGCGCTGCCCTGCACCGGCATATTCAGCGCCACCCGCTTGCCGAATTCCCGCAGGTTGAAATTGCTGCTCTTCAGCTCCGGCAGGGGGCGGCGGCGGTGCATCATGGTCTGTACGTAGCCATCCTGCTCCGCCTGTGCCACCACGTCAGTCATATACTGCCGCAGGGTGCTGTACGTCTCGAAATAGCGGTCCATGTACGCCTTGGCCTCTGCCACGGTGACGCCGATATCCTGAGCCAGTGCAAAGGCGGAGATGCCGTACACAATACCGAAATTCACTGCCTTGGCCCGGCGGCGCAACTCCGGCGTCACCTCATCCTCCGGCACGTGGAAGACCTTGGCGGCGGTGGCAGTGTGGAAGTCCGTGCCGGACAGGAATGACGCCTGCATGACCTTGTCGCCGGACATATGCGCCAGCAGGCGCAGCTCGATCTGGGAGTAGTCCGCATCCACCAGCACACAGCCCTCCGCCGCCGTGAACATCCGCCGCAGCTGGCTGCCCAGCTCGGTGCGTGTGGGGATATTCTGCAAATTCGGCTCCGTGGAGCTGAGCCGCCCGGTGGCGGTGACGGTCATTTGGAAGCTGGTGCGTATCCGGCCGTCCATATCGATGACCTTCATCAGCCCGTCCACATAGGTACTCTTCAGCTTGGTGTACTGGCGGAAACACAGTACGTCGTCCACGATGGGATAGGCGTGACGCAGCTTTTCCAGCACATCGGCGTTGGTGGACCAGCCGGTCTTCGTCTTTTTGCCGTGGGGCAGCTGCAATTTCTCGAACAGGATATACCCCAGCTGCTTGGGGGAGTTGATGTTGAACGTCTCTCCGGCGGCATCGTAGATAGCCTGCTCCACGCGGTCCGTGGTCTTCTGCAGAGCTGCGCCGAAATCCGCCAGGGCTTCCCGGTCCACCAGGAATCCGGCTGTCTCCATATCCGCCAGCACCCGGCACAGAGGCAGCTCCACATTATAATACAATTCCTCCATCTCCAGCTCCCGCAGCTTGGGCGCGAGCGTCCCGTGCAGGGCGGACACGGCGGCGGTATAGCTGATAAGCGCCGTCTGGGCGGCGATGTTCTCCCCAGCCAGAGGATTGAAGGCATCCGCCGTCAGATGGTCGGGCTGGGGCAGCTGCTCGTTATAGTAGGTGACAAACAGCCGCTGCAGATCGTAGCTGCCGGCGGTGGCGTCTACCAGATAGGCGGCCAGCGCCGTGTCGAAGATGAAACCATCGGCGGGCAGTCCCTGGGCCAGCAGGGCACGCATCATGTCCTTGACATTGTGGCCAACCTTCCGGATATCCGGCGCAAACAGGGCGGACAGCAGCGCCCGCCAATCACCGGCATATCGGTTGACATAAATTTCAACCATCAGAGAGCTGTCTGCCCCGGTCTCGCATTCCACCGCCAGCGCCGCCAGATCCGGTGTACCGTATACGGTCACGTATGCCGCCTCGCGCCACAGGGCCAGGCACGCCTCGGCACGCTCGGCCGTCTCCAGTATTTCCGCCTCCGCGGTATATGTGGGCAGCTCCTCTGCCACGCAGGCCGGGGAGAGCTGGTATTTATCGATGAGCTTCTGGAATTCCAGCTTCAAAAACAGGCCGTACAGCTCCGGCTTGAAGGGCTGGCGCAGATTGGCCTCCGGGTCGAAATCCAGCGGCGCATTTGTGTCGATGGTGGCCAGCCAGTAGCTGCGGCGGGCAGAGGCCTCGCCTTCCTTGAGTTTACATAAAAATCCGGGCTTCAGGGGCACGCTGTCGATGTTCGCGTACACGGCGTCGATGGAGCCATATTGCTGTACCAGCGCCATGGCGGTCTTTTCACCAATGCCGGGCACGCCGGGGATATTGTCACTGCTGTCGCCGGCCAGGGCCTTCAGGTCGATCATGTGGATGGGGTCAAAGCCGTACTCCGCCCGAAAGGCGGATTCGGTCATGCAGCGGTCGCTGTCCGGTCCCTTGCTGCCGGTCAGCAGACGCACATGGGTGTGGGCGGTGATCAGCTGCAGGCTGTCGCGGTCGCCGGTGGCGATGACGCAGTCCCAGCCGACGGCCTCGCACTTGCGGCTGATGGTACCAATCAGGTCATCGGCCTCGTAACCGGACAGCTCATAACAGGGCACGGACATGGCATCAAGCACCTGCTTCAGCGGCAGCATCTGTTCGGCCAGCTCCTCGGGCATACCCTTGCGGTTGGCCTTATAGGCCGCGTCGGCCTTGTGCCGGAATGTTGGCTCCCGCCGGTCGAAGGCCGCGCACACGGCGTCCGGCTTCTCCTGGTCCAGCAGCTTCTGCAGCATGGTGACAAAGCCGTAAATGGCGTTTGTGTGCAGCCCCTGCCGTGTGGTCAGCAGGCGCGCCTTTCCGACGCCGTAATAGGCGCGGTTGACGATACTGTTGCCGTCGAGAACCATCAGTTTCATAGGTGAGCCTCCGTTTTGTGATCGTTTTCAATTTATTATACGCCGATTTTCCCGCCAACACAACCATTTCCGCGCGGAGTTGTTTTGCCTTTTGCGCCGGTCTGACCGGCACCCCCCTGCATCTCCTTGGGGCAGCCGTAGACCTGTGGAGAAACGCAACTCGATACATTGCACATGAAATGCCGATTAGCGGCCACAATTGCCGATATATGCGCAATTATAGAGGCGGAATATCGGTAAAGCGGAGCATTTCATCTCGCGAGCACCACTTTTTGTCGAATGCGGTCGCTGGGTGTCGAACGAAAATGTTGGTTTTCGACAAATTGCCCTTGCATTTGCTGTCTGTTTGTGGTATTTTTGATAGCGTCAAAGCGGTTCGTGGTGTGTTTATGGGGAATTGCGTGCCGTTAAAATTATGTTAAAGGGGAAAGTGAATATGGAGAACAAGATTACTGTATGCGTTGCGGATGCGGACCAGGCGTATCGGACAGAGCTGTGCGATTTCTTGAAGAAGCAGGGGGATATCTGTCTGATCGGCGACACCGCCGACGGCCGTGAGGCGCTGGCGATGGTGGAGGCACAGCACCCCGCCGTGCTGGTGCTGGACACGGTGTTGCCCGGGCTGGACGGCACAGGTATCCTGCGGCGGCTAAAGGGCAAGTCCGAGACGCGGTGCATTGTGGTGACGGAATTCCGCACCGCCGAGGCGGCCCGGGACATCCGGGATGCCGGCGCCTATGCATTCCTGCCCAAGCCGGCGGATGACACCTCAGTGCTGGAGCATATCCGCCACGCGGCAGGCCCGCGTTGCGACCTGCCGCTGCAGCAGCTGGAGATGATGGTCACGGCCATCATCCATGAGATCGGTGTGCCGGCGCACATCAAGGGCTACCAGTACCTGCGGGAGGGTATTATCCTGACGGTACGGAATATGGAGGTCATCAACGCGGTGACGAAGGTGCTGTATCCGGAGATTGCAAAGCGGTTCGGGACGACGCCCAGCCGGGTGGAGCGCGCCATTCGCCACGCGATCGAGGTGGCGTGGGACCGCGGCGACCTGGAAACGCTGCAGAAATACTTTGGCTATACGGTGAACTCCGCGAAGGGCAAGCCCACAAACTCCGAATTCATCGCCATGATCGCCGACCGCCTCCAATTGCAGGCTCAGGAAATGTGAACACGATATATCCGGGAAATGTGAACAAACCCATGCAAAAGGGGATACCTTTATGTACGCAAAAAAAGGCGCCGAAGGGCGCCTTTTTTATACCTATATGATACTTCCAGTTCACGCTTATGGCATCTTCCGATACATTGTGGGCAGACAGCCGTACTGGTCCTTGAAGGCGGCGGTGAATTTGCTCTGGCTTTCATAGCCTACCCGGCGGGCGACCTCCGCCACACTGGCATCCGTCTCACGGAGGAGGCGGGCGGCCTTCTCCAGACGGTGCTCCTTCAGATGGGCGGCGATGGAGGTGCCGTACACATCCTTGAACACCTCTTTTAATGTGGTCGGGTTGATGGGGTACAGATGGCAGAGGCCCTCGATGGTGATACGCTGGTCCATGTGCGACAGCAGGTAGTCGTGGATCTCCCGGATCAGCCGGACCTGCTCTGCCTCGGCGCGCCACTGGGGACAGGCCACGTCCATGACCTGCTCGATAAGCTCGTGCAGCAGCCGGGCCTGGGCGGTATCGGCGGCGCGGTAATAGACCTCCTTCCCCTCGCGGCGGGCGACGATCAGCCCCGCCGCGCGGAGGGGGCGCAGGTGGTGCGACAGCGCGGGCGAGGACATCTCCATACATTCGGAAAGCTGGATCACGCATTTTTCGCTGTGGCAGAGGATGAAAAACAGGCGCACGCGCGTCGGGTCGCTCAGGTATTTGAAAAGCTGCGCCGCCGCCTCAAACGACGCGGTATCCTGCGGCGCGGGATGCAGATGATGTTCGCTCATACGACATTCTCCCCTTTTGCTCCGTTTTCGCCCAAACGGAAGGTCCTTTCGCCCAATCGGAAGAGGTTGTGCGAAAGCCCTTGCGCGGGCGCTCTCAATGCATTATACTACGGTCACGACGAATAAACAAGTGCTTAATCGTTAAATCCATTGACTGATACTAATTCGCAGTTAAAATGCTTAACAGAGCGCATCAGATTTTTTGTTCTG
>ERZ1106951.2710-NODE-2710-length-13595-cov-2.957090_pt1 | contig 13595 bp, 7 predicted proteins | sample MGYA00403676_ERZ1106951 | MGnify/ENA primary metagenome ERZ1106951 (study PRJEB35170, sample SAMEA104062398) | human gut metagenome | biome: human gut; feature: human-associated habitat; material: faeces | place: Denmark | collected 2012-04-23 ...
CAGTCGCTGTACTCTTCTTTGGTCTTTACGTATTCTTTCATCATCGGTGATAATGTACTGGTATCAGCCGGAAACCCAGTGTTTATGCGGGTTTCAGATGCCTTATATTTTTTTTTGACCCACTTTTGACCCATTTTTTTCTCTTCTTCAGTGTTTCTTGCTTTTTCCAAATATTTAAACCTCTTCCTAAATTGTCATTTTATCAGTAAAATTAGCTTTCTTTTCCATACTTTTCTTCATAATTTCTTATCGTGGTTGCTTTAAGATTCCGAACCTTATAAAGTTCCATCCATTTCTCATACCATTTTGAAACGGACATACTCGAATCAAAGCCTGGAATACCTGGGAGAACTTCCGCCAAATACATGTTTCTTTGCTTTTTCACCTGCTGAAGATTTGTTCCATAGATAGAAAAAGGCGGTTGCCAGATCCCTTAATTGTGATTCTGGCTTCTTACCGCCCATCTTTTCTTTGTCGGATTCCCTTACCTATTTCTTTTCCTCTTAGATTTTTTCCATAACATTACCATCCTTTTTCTAATAACAATAGATGATCATGCATGGCACTGGACTTAATTTTAACACAACCCCAAAAACCTTTCAAGACTGCCGATCTATCCATTTCTGAAATTTTTCTTATCAATCAGGGTTCTTCGCCCAATTCGTACCATGAAGGTATTATTCTTCATAAGAATTCTCATGGTTTTCTCTGAAAGACCTGTGCGTTCACAGGCTTCCTTGACTGATATAAGAATCTTATCGTTATCTGCTGCTTGTATTTTTTATGTATCATATATATTACAGCCAATATCTGAAGGCAGATGATATTGGCTGTTCCTCTCTTCGATTAAATTATTCTTTTGTCATCTGATTTTAATTTCTATTTTTCCTTCCACTGGGCTATATAAATCCAGAGGATCTTCATCACTTTCATAAACACGTCCTTCGCCTTCTCCGTAAGTATCTTCTATTCCAGTTTCATATTTTTTATATGTTGTTCTGTTTTTTTCTTCTTTATTTACATATAATTCTAATGTCACCGTTTTAGCATCTGGAGAAATTCCTTTATATTTTGTATTATTTCTGCTTTCTTCAAACACAGTCTCTGTGTCTCCATAATTTGTCATTCTATAAAGCCCCTGATTTCCTTTATCGTCGGTTCCTATTAAATAATAATCTTCATATTCTTTATTATCCAAATTTCCATAAATTGTACTTGCCAAATCGTTTAAGCTCATTTTTGAAATCGTCAGATTTTGATTTGGAGATATCTTTATTTTTTTATTCACATTTACATTTATTGTATTCTTCTCCAGTTCTTCCCAATTTGATGAAAATTCAAAAATATAGTCATCCGTATCTTCTGTATCTGCAGTATCCATTTCTGTTGGATCAAATAACCATACTTTCATTTTTATATCTGCTGTATTATCTTTAATAGTTGTATCTTCCAACCTATAATGACAAACCTGACCATCTGTTCCGTTCTCCTTTTTCTCCAGAGCATATGTTCCATCTAACTGTGCCGCTTTTCCATTTATCTCCACTTCTGTTAGTAGAATAGTCTCCTTTTCTTTTGAAGCATTTATATTATCAGATATTGCCACCCATAAATTCTCCTTATCAGCAGCAATTTCATCTAACGTAATAGAAATTCCATTTTTAGTAATCGTTTTTCCAACACTATCTATATATGATTCTACATTTTCATTAATCCCCAATGCAGTTTGAATCCACGAAGTAATCTGTTCCCAGGCCGCCTTTATCTCATGCGGATGTCCCAAGCCTCCTATCAATAATGCTATTACAACTCCTGCTGCTGCAATCTTTGCTAATTTTAATTTCAAATTAACATTTCGCTTTTTCCATGGCAAGGAAGCTTCGTAAACAAATTTTTCATCTATTTCTCCCATCAGATCCAAAAAATTGTTTTCTTTTTTCATATGATTTCTTTCACCTCTTCCCATAATCTGTTTCTGCTTCGAAAAAGACTGGATTTAATTTTAGTCTCAGAGCATCCATGTCTTTTTGCAATGTCTTTAATATTATCCATATACCAATATCGCCTGACAAAAATATCCCTGTCTCCTGCTTTTAAATCACTTAAAAATTTTTCTAAAATATTCAAAATTTCCTTTTTCTTTATATCCTCTTCCACATAATCCTTTATTGTATTTTCCAGTTTTTCCACTTCACCACAAATATCCATCATATGTGTATCTGCTCTTTTTGAAGCATTTTTCTTTCTGAAATTGTCCAATGCCAAATTTCTGGTTATTTTTCCAAGAAATGCAGATAATTTTGTTGGCGTTTTGGGCGGAATCTTATTCCACGTTATCAGCCACGTATCATTTACGCATTCTTCTGAATCTTCTGTGTTATATAAAATATTCCATGCAATCTTAAAGCAAAATTTTTCGTACTTTACTTCTACCTGGCGAATTGCATCTTCTGATCTTTCTAAAAATAAATTTATAATATGTATATCTTCCATATCACATTTCTCCCCTGTATATTAGTGTTTTTATGCAGATAGGTTATTTGCAGTGTGCCATATTAATGTTTTCTATTATATAGAACGTATTTTTTTCTGTTTGGTTGCACTTTTTTTCTATTTTTATAATTTTTTTTGTTACCATGCTTCCATTATCACTATAACATATTATCTAATCATTCTTCTCTCCCTGGTCAACTATTAATATCGTAATCTACTTCTGCAAATAAAGCTACATGCAAAAAATGAAAAAAGGAGCTGCCATTCCATGTGTATTCATGAAAGGCAGCTCCTGCTTAAATCATTTTTATTTAACTACTACTTTTACTTTTTTGCGGATCTTTCCAGATTTCACTGTGATATAGGCTGTTCCCTTTTTCTTTCCGGTGATCACACCCTTGGAATTTACCGTCACGATCTTCTTATTCGAAGAACTGTAGGTAACTTTCTCCTGGGAAGTGATCGGGCTGATGACCGGTTTCAGCGCAAGTTTTTTATTTCTTGCAACGGTCACTCTTGATTTCAGTCCGGTGATCTTTGTTGTTCTTACCGTTGTTTTCTGCACAGTAATGGAAATGACCTGTTTCTTGCCGCTGGCCAGTGTAATGGTCACTTTGGCTTTTCCGGCTTTCAAGCCTTTCATCGTTCCCTTTCTGTTTACAGAAACGATTTTCTTATTGCTGGAAGTCCAGCTTTTAACGGAATCACCCTTTGCAAGTCTAGAAACCTTTATTTTGGAAGTAGACTGTTTTACTTTCAGCTTAATGCGGGTAGCCGTTACCTTGATCGTAGGTGTCAGTTTTTTGCCGACGGTCCTCTTTTCCTTGCGGCCCTTGTTGCTGGTACGCATCTGTACAGCCGGTGAAAATACCGTGGCTGCAGAGATCGTTTTCCATGGTCCGAACACCTCCGGTACTTCTGTAGGTGTTGGTGTCGGAACGTTTTCTTTCCGCTGTATGGTAAGAAGATAGTCTGTTTTTCCGCTTCCGGCAGCTGTTACCGTGATCTTCACCTGTGCTTCGCTTGCATCTGTTTCCCAGTATACATTTACACGTTTCGTTTTTCCGTTTGCCACAACCGGCATGGATACTTTCTCAACACCTTTTACTTTCTGTACCGTTACCGTGGCATCCCCATCTGAAGGTTCCACATAAAGGCGGAGGAACTTTTCCTTATTTTCCTCTTTGTCTGCAAGATACGAAACGGTATAGCTGGTTTTGGTGCTGTCAAATACCGGTGATAATGTAAGATATTTTGAAGTATCTGTAAAAGTATTGCTGGTACTTACCACCAGGTTTGCCAGGGAGGAATTTCCAAGCCCGCTGGTAAGGTGGAAGATATAATCCCTGCTCTTTCCGTTCAGTGTTGTTTTAACCGTAACATCTGCCTGTCCGGATCTTACATCTGCCACATAAGTTCCATTGGAAGCTTTTCCGTTGACAGTCAGGGTACATCCAGCAGGTGCTTTAAATGTCAGGGTCACTTTTGTAGCATTTTCAGCAACCCTTAAGGTATGCTCTTTTTCCGAACGCTGGAATGCTTTTTCCCAGCTGACCCGGCCAGTATCTGCTTCTGCTGATACACTGTCAAGGTAAGCTCCATTTGTTTCCAGTGCCATCAGATAACAGGAGTCATTCTTATAATAAAGTGTCCCATCCCTGTCTACGCAGATCGGACTGATGCAGTACTCCTGCTGTGCGAGTACCGGACGGAAGAGTTCTTTCGGTTTTCCGGAAGTCTGGCCCGGCTCATCTGTCAGCATATAGATACCGCCAGGTTTTGCATTGTAGGTAAAATACAGATAAACACGTCCATCCGCTTTGCCATCTCCATTAAAGTCCTGGTTTTCATAAGCGGTCGAAAGAAGCGGTGCTGCCTGCGGATATCCCGGGATAGAAACTTTATATGCAAGGGAAAGACCGGAAGCAGATTCTGTCAGGACATCAAAATGGTGTCCCCCATCCGCATTGTACTGTCCGCCGTTTCCGCAGACACCTACATAGATTCTTCCTTTATAGACGACCGGTGTGGATGTTGCCGCACCGCCCAGGTTATAGCTTGCCACTGCACCGAAAGTACCATCTGCATTCATGGCAACCCGGTAGAGATAGCCGCCTTTGGTCGTAAAATAAACATATCCGTTGTTATAAACAATGGTGGATCGGATATCGCCGATCATGTCCGTGCGCTTGTCGATCAGCTGTCCGGTGTGCGTATTAACTGAATACAGGATAGAAGTATAGGCATCACCGGCCCCGTCATCAGAACCAAACACCAGATAATTTTCGGACGCATAAGCACCTGTCCAGTAAAAACCGCCCTTATGGTTATATTTCCAGGTACAGTATTTTATCTCATCACCTTTTGACGGGTCTTCATCTGTAACAGAAAGGCAGAAGTAAGAACCAGGGGTTGTATCCGAAGTCCAGGTTCCGGTATAAATATATCCATCCTTATAGGTGATCGGGGAAAGTGTCTGGCCTCCCAGGCTCTCACTGATCCAGAGGGATTTTAAAGAAGTGGCACTCAGTGCCTGGATCTGTCCGCCGCCGATCTGTGCAAAAAGCATTCCTTCCGCATAAGCAAGCGGGATCATGGCATACTGCATATTTCCGTGCATCTGTTCACTGGTCTGCACGATATCCCCGGTATTTTTATCTATTTTATAGATGAACTGTCCGGATGCCACGTAAAGATAGCCGCCCAGGATCAGTGGAGGGGTAAGTGCTGCATCCCATCCCTTTGCATCCAGATGCAGGGACCATTTCTGCACCGTTGTATCCTTGCTGGTCGGCGTGGAGGTATTGGTGATCCCGTTGTTTGTTTCACTGTTCCGGTAACTGCTCCAGTCATTATCCGTGATCTCTGGCTGCGTTGCCGTCTGCTGTTCCAGTTTTACCTGGATCTCTGTTTCCTCACCTACCGTAAACTTCTCTCTTCTGGAGATATATCCATGTCGTGACACATTCCAGGTATACTCATCCCCGTAATAAAGAGAATCATACACAGAAGCATCTTTGGAAGGTTCCACACGCTCCCCTTTAGAATCATATACACTGACCACTGCATCCGATGGATCTGTTACAAAAGTGATCGAGGACTTTGCTTTTTTATGTACGGTGATCGTATAGGTTCCTGTGGAAGTATAAGTGATATCCTGATAAGCCGGATCCTGATAAGTCCCGTCTTCTTTCATCTGGAAAGTGATCCTGGTCTCAGAACCGTCAAGAGGAATCTCAATGGCATTGCTGCCGGATACTGCCTGTCCATTTACGGTAAGGCCATACCACTTGTCATTAAAGGCTTTTGCAGAAACTTTTACAGATTCTGTATTCTCACCCACTGTCACATCATAATCCCTGGTGATACCGGCACTGTCAAATTCTGAGATCAGGTTTTTGGCCATGTCCGTGTCCGAGGGAAGGTAACAGCCGATCATGGAAAGATCCAGCCTCCGGAGCACTACGATCTTGTAAGTCTGGCTGTCTGTGGCTGTACCGGCTGTTACTGTGTAAACAGCCCTTTTTCCATTATCCTTTGTAAAAACATTTGAAAAATTATAACGTTTTCCATCGGTATATCCGGTTGCAATGATCTCACTCTCAACCGTCTTTCCATCAAGATCGCAGGCAGATAACCGGATCGTTGATCCCTCCGGCGCATCGGCCCCCAGATCTGCCGTTACATAAAATCCGGTAGAATTATAACTGGATCCGATCTCAACGGTATAGGTTTTCCCGCCATAAGTTTCATCCAAATCTTCCCTGCGGCTGATCTCCAGAGGATCCTTAACGCCATAGCCGGAATACACACTGAGATCCTTGAGATATTCTTTCGTACTGTTCTCCCCGGCAAATGGAGCATCCTCAAAGGTAAGTTCTGCAGAATCTTCATCGTCAGAGCCGTCCATGACCAGTTCCTCCTGATCCTCGCCGTTAAATTCCCCCTTTGAGAATTCCGCATCTTCTGGTTGCTCTGTTTCCGGTTCTTCGGTGATCTCCACGTCACTGTCTCCCGGCTCTTCTGTGATCTCTGTCCCTTCCTGGACATCCGGCTGTGCTTCCGTCTCTGCTGCCCCGGAAGAAAAATCACTTTCCATGGATATGTCGGCTCCATAGACCGGAGCTGTCCCTGCCAGCATGCTCACCGACAGAAGGACTGCTAGCCATTTTCCTAGTCTTCCTTTCATCTGATGTTTACCTCCCTTTTGGATTTTTTACTGCTGAAGCAGTGGATTCCTGCTTTTTATTTTTCTGAAACTGCGTCTCGCTCCTGTCCATAAGAGCAGGTACAAAACTCCTGCCAGTGCAAATAAGGATAGAATCCTGGTAAAGAGTTTCATGTGCGTCCAGGTGTCTGTTACTTTACTTCCTACCAGTTCCGGGATACTTTTTCCTTCGTTTTTGGAGGAAGCGGATGCTGTCCCGGATGTAGTCTCTTTTTCTTTGCTTTCAGTCAGTTCTTCTGTGGATGACTCTTCTGTTTTCTCTTTTGTTTTGTCTTTTACGGCATCCGCTTTTTTGCTGCTTTTCTTTTCACCTGATGTACCGGAACCAGAGCCTTTTTTCTTCGTACCTGCATAAGCCGTCAGTTTCTTTTCCTTGTTTTCGTCTGTGCTATCCAATCCGTTCTTTCCGGATGCCGTACCTTTTCCGCCAACCGTTTTCAGATTTGTAAGGGATCCTTCCCCATTATTGCCTTTGCCCGGGACTCCGGCTTCACTTTTATTTCCACCATATCCGGGTCTCTGGGCGATCGAACCGGAATTTCCATTGCCCCCATTTCCCGCTGTCCCGTTATTCTTCTTTCTGACATCAGGGATCCGGATCACCAGCGGACTGCTTACATTGCCTGCAAGGTCTTTTACCACGATCACCACATCTTTTTCACCTTCTGACAGGCCTGTAATGGTCAGGGTATCGCTTCCTTTCAGTACTTCTCTTCCCTCTTTTGAGGTATCCGGGGTCTGTACTTTCGCGCCGGCCTCTATGACACGGTAATAGCATTGTCCCCTTTCACTGGTCTTATATACTACTGAGGCCTGGTCCACGGATATCCTGCTGGCACTGATCTTTTTCAGTTCCGGCGGGGTCTGGTCCGTAATCCCAAGTGTCAGGTAATAATCCCTCCGGGTGCCGTCCTGTGCGGTTACCTGCACCCGGACCATAGCTTCCTTTTCCTGGTCTCCGAAATGGATTTTCCAGTAAACATGCCCCTTTCCATCGTTGCTTTCTTTGATGGTCTCATCTTTTTCCACGGTAGAATGCTTCACTCCGCTCAGCGCATAGATCTTGACCGTGGCATGTTCTTCTTCCGCTGTCAGCCAGATGTTCAGGCTCTGGCGTTCCCCGTCATAAACCGCCTTGTATCTGTCACGGTCCTTGTTTAATGCGGGATCTAGTTTTAAGATCCCTTTTCCCCAGGTATCGGAGCTGGATATATATAATTCTTTCAGATCCGCATTGCTGCTTTTAACTTCCGGAGTGACGGTCGGTTCCGGTGTAACAGAAGGCTCCGGTGTAACGGATGGCTCTGGAGCTGCGGTTGGTTCCGGTGCAGCAGTCGGTTCCGGCACAGCGGTTGGTTCCGGTATCTGGGTCGGCTCCGGTTCTGCAGTCGGCTCCGGAACGGCGGTAGGTTCTGCGGGTACCGATGGTTCTGCCAGCGTTTCCCCTTCCGAACTCTCTGTGCTGTCTGCTGCATAAACTTCCCTGACAAAGATTACATCTGTTTCTGGTGCAGCCCCTCCTGCCAGAAGTCCTGCAGAAAGGGTCCCGATAATAAATTTGTTAATGATCGGTCTCTTTAAATTGTTTTTTTTCATTACCAGTCCCCCCATACTTCGCCGTTATCCCCGACACCCAGATCTGCTCCGGAATACAGGGTAAAGCGAAGCCTTACTTCGTCACCGTCTGCCGGGAAATAGCCCGACATTCCAATGTTCATATATTCACCGTTTACAAAATACATCCAGCCGGAATTCATGGTAAAATCAAATTCTCCCAGCCAGTTGGCATCATGCCCGGACAGCTGGCAGTTTACTTCTGTCAGATGCGCCATCAGGTCATCCGGGATCGAAGCTCCGGAAGTGATGCCGCCGCGTCCGATAGCTTTCAGGTAAAAACCTCCTGTTGCACTTCCATCATTCCTCCAGTCAAACCCGCTGTTCTGCAGAAGCCTTAAGACCACGGAGGAAAGCTGTTCGCCCTGATAAAAGTCGATGGATGTCGCCGGCAGGATTGTCCCAAGTCCGACAGTCCCCGCCTCAATGCTGACCGTGATGGAGCCGGCAGGTTCTTCCTGGCTCTCATCCCCTTTATAGATGGTAAACGTTGGAAGCGTGGTACTCCATCCCTCATCATCCGTTGCCTTGATATCCACAGTGTTGCTGCCCTCATTCAGATCCAGACGGTAAGCCAGGATTCCCGGCGAAGGCTCCCCTTTTGAAGAAAGTCTTTCACCGTTTCCATATACTTCCAGTGCCGTAGAGGATAAGCTGTTCCCGTACCAGTCTACCGCCTGTACATAAAATGTACGGTATGCGGCATTTACCGTTTCCCCGTCAGTCAGGTCTGTGGCGATCGTTGGATAATGGTCTTCCTCCGGTTCCTGTGTCGGTTCCGGCTCCGGAGATGGCGTCGGCGTTGCACTGAGCGGTACCTGCGCCCCATCCTGGTTCCGGTCATCGTCCTGGTCCGGTGTTTCTTTCCGGCTGTCATCATCCTGGTCACCATTTTTGTCATAATGGATGGTATTGTCTTTGGAGCTGTCATTATCCTCTCCTGTGGAGCCGTCTTCCGGATCGGTATCCCCTTTTTGGGTATCTTCCTTCTGGCTGTCCGGTTCCGGTGTCTGGGAAGCTTCCGGCTCTGATGTCGGCTCCGGGGTGACAGTCGCCTGTGCCTCTTCCTTTTTCTTTTCCGGTTCTTCCTCCGGTTCATCTTCCAGGATCTGTGCCTGTTCTTCAAAGGAAGATTCTTCACCCGTGGAAGCATCTTCCTGGCTTCCGGCATAAGCATATCCCTTTCCAAGATAGCCCTTTAAGGAGCTTTCACTGTTCACCCCCTGTACCGGATTTTCACTTTTCTCCGGTTCATAGTTTTTCATTCCCAGAAATAATACTCCAGCAAAAAGCAGGAGACAGACAATAGCTGTCAGAAAGGAAAGCCGGTTATTCTTTTTTCTCTTTTTCATGGTCATTTCCTCCTTAATACAGCCTTTCTATATATTTCATGATCCAGTTTCCATACCAGCTTCTGGCTTTTTTCAGTTCTTTTTTCATCTTCTGCACGCACAGAGCGGTATCCTTTCGTTCTTCTTTTGATACGGCATGGGGACTGAACGCAGCCTTTTCCCCGATAACGCTTGTTTTTCGGTAACACTTCATGGCATCTTCCGAATAAAGCTCAGGGCCATGATAATAAAGAAGCCGCGCATATCCGGCCATGGCGCGAACCGCCTGGCGGTCATCTTCACTTTCAAACAGTTTTCTCCGTCTTCTGTTTGCGTGGATGCGGAGCACACAGACCGTAAAGATAAATATCAGGCAGAAGAGGTCAAATACCGCAAGCAGGAGGATCAGAAGTTTTTCGATTCCGAACAGTGCCAGTTTTAAGCTCCAGTGTGTCTGGATGTTCTCCTGTGCAGGCGGTTCGTCCTGTGCTTCCGGGATGGCGGCTGCTTTGGCCCCTTTTGCCTCCAGGCCTGCCGTGAGGTCTGCTTCCTTCATGACATTATAGTATTCCGGTGTCATTTCTACCGGTACCCATCCAAGGCCGTCCATATAGATCTCGGTCCAGGCATGTCCATTCTTTCCCGGGACTTCTATCGTATCCCCCGGGTTTTTATCTTTGATATCTTCCGGTGTGATCAGATAGCCTTCCACATAACGGGACGGGATCCCGTAATAACGGAACATCAGTGCCGCTGCCGTGGCATAATGGACACTGTGGCCGATCCTGGTGTTTGTCAGGAAGTCCTCTGCAAAATCCCCCTGTCCGGTATACGGATCGGCTGCCGTGCTGTAAGTCAGGTTCTTTTCCAGATAGGAACGGATCCTGCTGATCGCTGTATAGTAATCGGTATGCCCCTGTTCCCGGTTTCCACCGTCCCCCAGTTCTTTGCGGAACAGGGTTTCCAGTGCACCGGACAGCTTCGTATCCTGGCTGTACACAAATGCGTTGTAATAACTCTCATCATCACGGTAGGAATCCCCTTCATCCCTGGCAAGTGCCTGATAGACCCTTGCCCCCAGCACCGTAAAATCTTTTACCAGGTTTCCATTTGCCTGATAGTGATAGTTTCTTGCTCCAAAGAGTCCTTTTGCTTTTAACATACTGTCAGCAAACGGTGTCTCTTTCCTGTATCCTGCAGGCAGTTCTGTAATCTCATAAGGGGTATAGAGATAACGGCTGTCTGCCTTTTCATTTTTTATGTCCACTTCGGATACTTTGTCAGAAAGGGCATCATCATCTGCAAGTGCCCTTGCACGGCTTAGCTGGGTCTCCCCATAAAATCCATCCTGATGGAGCCAGTAAAAGAGCGTCCTCTGTTTATAGGCATCCTCCGTATCCAGGCTTTCCCAGGAAGAACCGTCATACACGCTTCCCACAAATCCTCTCAGGTAGAGAGAATCCGGATTTTCCATGGTAACGGAAAGTGCCGTATCGTCTGAGGCACTCCAGGCACCGCATTCTTTCAGCTTTCCATCCGGAAGGGTATTGATCTTTCCTTTTTTGTACCGCAGGCTGCTGATCCCGTCCAGGGCCTCTTTTTTAGCTTCTGTGACAAGTGTCGAGGAACCATAGTCTTCGGACGGCATAAACTGTTCCAGAAGGATCCCGGCTGCCAGCATTACCGCACATGCCAGGATGCTTCCTGTCAAAAATGCCCGGCTGCTCTCTGCCCGGTGGCGTTTCCTTCCAGAACGGGAAAGGATAAGATTCAGTTCCAAAAGGATCCCCATGTAAAAAATAACTCCTGTGCCTGCATCCGGTTCCATACCAAGGATTCCCGAAAGGACAGGAAGTACCAGAGCCCAGGCAAGCACCAGTAGATAAAACTTCAATTTCAGGATAAGGAATCCGCAGACTGCCGCTGCCATTCCAAGATAAATAAGGAATACCATGCGGGCGGCATCCCCTCCCTGTATCCCGGCAGTCTCAAACCTTTTGAGGTAAATTCCTGCCCGGCTTCCCAGGATGTCTGCCATATCATTCCAGTATAATGCCATGCCGTCTAAGAGCTGTCCATGGAACAGGAAGATCCCTGCGATGGAAACCATTCCCAGTCCCAGCCGTCCATAAAGCCCATATTTTCCCATTCTTTCTGTTGCAGTACAGAACACTGCCATAAGAAGCACGCTTCCCAAAATCGGTGCCATGCGTTCCTGCTCAGTAAGGACACTCATAAAAAGCAGGAGCCCTCCGCCTGCACTAAGCCAGATCAGTGCAGTTTCCAGCAGGATACCGGACAGTTGTTTTCCATATGCTGTTTTTGACTGTCTTTTGGATTCTGTGATCCGTATTTCCATAATACCTGTTCTCCTCCACTGTCTCTGCCGCCTGTGCCGCATCCTACGATAGTCACTTCTCCCTTTGCTGCCAGGAGTTCTGCTTCTTTGTCCTGCGGGTCGCCGGTTATATATACATAGTTTGCAAAATTCTGTATTCCCGGGTCTTTCAGATATTCCCGTACTGTGACCGGCGTTTTTGCATCACTTCCATAACGCAGGAAGCGGTACAGGATGTTTTCGCGGTCCTCCTCTGTGCGGATCTTTTCCAGCCGAAACTTCCCGCTACTGTGGTCATAGATCCCGGCCTGACAGGAGATCTTCTTTTCCATAAAGCTCTGAAGGACTGCTGAAAAGACTTCTGCCACCGTTTCCGCACGCTGCGGATCCCGGTCTGCCTGAAATGCTTCTGCCAGAATCAGTACCGTATCATCCACCGGGAAGCTTTTTTCCCGGATCATAATGTCATCCAGCTTTCCGGACAACTTCCAGTGGATCTGCCGGATACTGTCACCGGAACGATATTCCCGGATGTCATAAGTTTCTCCCGGATCATCCCCCGGGCGGCTTCCGGAATAGCGGAAACTTTCCATGTCGAATCCTTCCCTTGTAAAAAGGGAAAGCTCACCTTTTTGTCTTTCCGGCATTACAACGGTATAAGCGCATGTATCAGCCTTCCTTTTTAAAGAAAAGACACGAAAAAAATCCTGGCATTTCCAGTCAGAAAAACAAAATCTGATGCAGCCGCACCAGCTGCTTCCGGTCTCAAACCCGATGACCTGTTTTTCCTTTCCTCCCAGGGAAAAGGAAAGAGGGATCTCTCCTTTTTCACCGGTAAAAAGATTTTCCCACCGGAGCACTCCTGCCCCGCCAAATACCGGCCATGCAGACTGATTTTCCAAATACATTTTTCCATGGAAACACTCCATTCTCTCTGATGCCTTTGGAAGATGCAGTTTGATAACGGCCTTTTTTCCGGATAAGGCCACACTCCCTGCGGAAAAGATCAGAAGAAGGGCGGAGAGTAAGAGAACCGCTGCAAAGAGCCATGTGCCTGTAATTACTGCTGCTCCTGCCATGCAGACCAGCCACAAAAGCCACAGGATCCTGTCCTTTATCATCCTTCCACCTTCGGTTCCGCCACGTCTGCCAGAATCTCAGAAAGGATCTCACGGGCAGATTTTTCCTGATACCTCGCCTTGGAATCCAGAATCATCCTGTGTGCCGCAACGTCCTTAAAGACATCCTGTACGTCCTTTGGAATAACATAATCCCTTTCTTTCATATAGGCAGCTGCTTTTGCCATCCTTACCAGTGCCAGGGTTCCACGCGGGCTTAATCCCAGTGTGATCAGTTCATGATTTCTCGTAGCCTCTGCAAGATGTGCCACATAATCAAGCACCTGGTCTGCCACATAGATCTCCTGTACCTGTTTCTGGAGTTCCAACACCTCCTCCCGGGTGACTACGGTCTTTGCATTTTCCAGGGGATTTTCCCTCTGTCTGTCCCTTAACAGTTCCACCAGGCTCTGGTGATCCGGGTACCCCATGCTGACACTGACCATAAAACGGTCAAGCTGTGATTCCGGAAG
>ERZ1106951.2712-NODE-2712-length-13581-cov-14.382005_pt1 | contig 13581 bp, 8 predicted proteins | sample MGYA00403676_ERZ1106951 | MGnify/ENA primary metagenome ERZ1106951 (study PRJEB35170, sample SAMEA104062398) | human gut metagenome | biome: human gut; feature: human-associated habitat; material: faeces | place: Denmark | collected 2012-04-23 ...
TAGTATACAGGTAAATCCACGAACCTACAATGTGGAGGTCATTACATATTGTCTAATCCTATAGGAATGATAGGAACTGCTGTATCTGCTGGTATGATGATATGGCAAAAATACAAGTCATCCGTGGAAGAACATGAGCAGAAGATGAAAGAAGTTTCTGAAGAATTAAATCAAACATGGAATGATGAAAAATCAGCTATTGATGATGCTATATCAAAATACGATGAATACAATAAAAAGTTACAGGATAATACATTATCAATATCTGAGGTTAATGATGTTAAATCTCAATTAAAAGATATTCAGGATAAGTTAATAGAGACATTTGGCAATGAAGCTGAAGGTATTGATCTTGTTAATGGCAAATACGATGAACAGATTTCAAAGCTTGAAACAATCTCTAAGCGTAAGGCTGAAGAGTACGTTGCTAAACAAGCAAATAATGTTAAATCAGATAAGGATTATCTTAATGAGAAATTAACAGATTATGTGAGCTTTGGTGCAACACATAAGCCGTGGGGAACTGGAAAAGCTGATTTGAATGATGGCGATATAGCTAACTCTAAGATTCCTGAATTATTGAAGAAATATGATAAATTGAATCTGATAGATGGTGATACGTTTGGTATTCAATTTAATCAGGGAACGAGAGAGGAGATATATAATCAGCTTGTAGATTTTTATACAGACCTTTTAAAAATAAAAGATGATCCAGCGGTCGAAAAATTCAAAGATGGTATTACAGAAACTATAAATTCTGATGATTTATTTGACCAGGATAAAATAGACAAAGCAAAAGAGAGTATAAAGAACTATGCAGAGGCAGAAATACTCAAAGATGATAACACCAGAAAAGCGTACAGTGATCTTACTAATGCGGTAGACAAGTATAAACAAGCGGTGGAAGATGATACTGGTGTTGAGAATGCGGAAAATAATCTTTTGACTGCCAAAAAAGCAGCAGAGGATGCAGCAAAAGGAATATCAAATGCTGGTGACGTATTACATGATGTATATAGCCAAATAAACAGTTTTGCTCCTACAGAGTTAAAAATAAAGCTTGGTACGATTTCTGATGAGGAGTTACAACAGTATCAAGAAGATACAAAATCCTTGAAGGAGCGATTAGGATATAGGGCTAATCCTTCAGGGGCAGAAGATACAAGTAACAATTCTAAAGTGGATTCATTTGTCAATGGATTAAGTGACGATGATAGAACACTTCTAATTAACGCTAAACTTCCTGATAATGTGAAGACATATACAAAGGAACAGTTAGCAGATCTATTAACTCAGCTACAAAATCAAGCTGATGAAAATTCCATAGATATAATACCTACTACACTATCATCTGCATGGGAACAGCTCAAAGCGTCAACAGATGATGCAACAAAGGGTGTAGCCGATGATCTTCAAGCCCTTGCCGATAAGGGCGAACTGACCATAGATACATTCAGAGATACAGATGGAGCAGAAAACTATTTCAATAATCTGGGTTATTCTGCCGAAGAAGCAGTTAAATACATCAATAGTTTATCCGACAAAAACTCACAGCTTGGCGCAATGTCCAAAAATATCAAGTCAATAACTGATGCACTTGGTACAAAGGCTTCTGATGGTTTGGTAAGCGTAGATGATTTATCAGGCTTTGACGCAACAATCAAGGGACTAAGCACATGGGAAAAATTCTCTACTCTTCTTGGCGATGCGTCATCTTCAATGGAAGACTGCCAGAAAATAGCTAATGAATTAGCCACAGAATACGTCAATAGTGAATCCGTGCTGTCTAATCTCAACGAGACAAATAGAGCATATTATGAGTCACAGCTTAATAACATGGGAGTGACCAATTCTGCCGCCGTTGTTGAAGCTGCTCTTGCAAAGAATTTGGGCGAAGAAAAGATAGCTACAGAGGAAGCTGTTAAGGCTGGTCTTAGTTTACATGGCACAAAGATTGATACTACCAATGCTACAGAATTATTCTCAAATGCGACTGCTGGCGAGATAATTCAGCTTGCAAACGAAGCAAGTCAGTCAGGCGTAAGTTCACAGGCTCTTGCTTTACTTGCAGTGAAGAAATTAAATAACCCTACTCTTACGACTGATGGTGATATTAAGAACTTAATGGATTTGTGTAAAGGACTTGATCTTGCAACACAGGCTATTAAGACATTCCAGAGTATAAAAAATAGTGTAATGAATCCTGATGGTACATTTAAAGCTACAGGAACTGCGGGAGCGCAACAGTCAGAGGCTTTAAATAATGCATTTAATGCCATGAAGAGCCTTGTCAAAACTTCTGTTGGTGGTGCATCTGTTAATTCACATGGTAGTTCAGGTGGTGGAACTTCAGGTGGTGGAGGTGGAGGCAGTTCATCCACTGCAAAGACTGCATTCGATAAACTCTCTGATTGGGCATCTCAATTCTTCGATTGGATTGAAGTTCGCCTGGATAGACTTCAGAAGAAGATCGACTCCAATATATCCAAAGCGGAATCAAAACTAAATGATAAGCGATACTCTTCTGCTACAGCTAATTATATGTCTGCTGTGGGTAATACATACACAAAGATGTATACAGAGCAGAAAGGTAGAGATAAGTATCTTAATACGGCAAATAATTATCTCAACAAAGCAATCAGTCTTGGTGCAATAAACAAGAAACTTGCCAAAGAGATTAAGACTCGTGTTGCGGATGGTTCGATCAATATTTCAAGATACAGCTCTGATATTCAGACAGTTATATCGACCTATAAAGATTGGATAGATAAGGCGAAAGACTGCACTACTGCTATGCAGACACTTCATGACTCTCTCAGGACATACGCTGAAGATCTCAAAAAGGTATCTGATGCACAGAGAGATACTACAGTGTCTATCGCCGAGACAAAGCAGACTATTGCCACAGGTGGTGTACAAAATACGGCTACAGCCAAGAACTCATCGCTTGGATATAACAATTCTGTCCTAAATACAAAGAACAGTGCATATTACACGGCTGCTAAGTCAGCTAATAGTAATGTCAATAGATTTGCCAAGAGTGCTACTTCTGCTTTGAACAAGGGCAAGATAAAGAAGAATACAAAGTATAATGCTACACTTAATTCTATCAAGGGTTATATCAAGAAGCGTGTTGCTATTCCAGATTCATTACTTACTATTGTGGCAAAGAAGAACGCTACCTTATACAATAGGTTGTACATGTATAATCTCAGTATTGAGAACCTTCAGACTGCTAAAGAAGAATACATTACAGAATTTGCAGCAAATAATGCAGAGAAGTACAACAATATAGCAGACAAGTACAAGAACTGGGATGATGCTACAAATGATGCTATGGACTTAAATAGTACCAAGTCATCTAATGCAGTTTCGGCAAAGGATAAGAATAGTTATCTTGATAAGCAGAAGTCAGGCTATGGTACGATTGTTACTCGTGATAAGAACGAGCAGAATGAATACAACAAGGCTAGGACAACTGCCAAAAGTAATATGTCTAAGTCGGCAAAGGGAGCATCATATAGCAGTCTATCAAAGACCAATAGAAATACGGTCAATAAATATATCAATGATGCCAGAAAGTCAGCCAAGAGTGGTAAGATAATATCTGCTTCTACTCTTGCGAAACTGTCTGAGTATTACAAGAAGGGCTATATATCTTCTGGGTTCTTTAATTCTTGTATAGATTACAACAATGCGTTGGAGTCATACAATCAGGCAAAAGCACAGACAGAAATTGATGAGCAGACACAGATTGCTCAGAGAGCAGAAATTGCTTCACAGAAGTTTTCTAATATCTCAACTGAATATGATAATAAACGTCATCAGTATGATCAGACTGCAACTGAGCTGAATAATAAGATGTCTATACTTGAGGAACGTGGCAATGGTGCTTCTGCTACTTGGTATAGTAGATTAGCAAAGAATGAAGAATCAAGCAAGGATAACTTGATTCAGAAACGTGCAAGTCTTATCAAAGAGTTAAATGACTCCGTTAAGAATGGTGATGTTGCCTATAAGAGCGAAAAATGGTATGAAATGAGATCACAGATAGACGATGTGACCAATTCTATTGATGAAGCAACCAAGTCACTTGCTGAATACAATAATCAGATCATGCAGGTACATTGGGATAGAATTGATGAACAGGCAAACAAGGTTCAGAATCTGATAGATGAGAACAATTTTATCATTGATGAATTGTCTCGTAGAGATTTGACTTCTGATGATACTGGTGGATTAACCTCTGAAGGTAATGCTGTCGCTGGACTTCACATATCCAACTACGAAGCATATAAGAAAAATGCGGAAACGTATTATGCCGAGATTGAGAGTATCAACAAGAAGTTGGCTAATGATCCATACAATCAAAAGCTAATTGACCAAAAAGAGAAATTGGTCAAGTCTTATCAGGATTGTGTAAAGGGTGCTGAAGATGAAAAGTGGGCGACCATTGATTTGATGAAATCGGGTTACGATGCCTTAAAAAATCACATCTCAGATCTTATTGATAAATTTAATGACCTTCTGGATTCAGAAAAAGATGCCTATGATTATGCAAACAATATTTCAGAGAAGACAAAGACTCTTTCAGATCTTCGTAAACAGTTGGTTGCTATTTCTGGTGATACATCAGAGGAGACTAGAGCAAAAGCCCAGGAGCTTAACCAGTCTCTCAAGGATGCTGAAAAGGATCTCAAAGATACACAGTATGATAAGCTCATATCTTCAACGAAGGATATGCTTTCTGACTTCCAGACTGATTTGGATGACAGTATTCAGGATGTAATCAAGAATCTGGACGACAATTTCAGCCAGCTCATAAATAACATAGATAGTCATTGGAACAATGAGACAATCACAAGTCTCATGGAAAAGATACAGTATGTCGCAACTGATTCATTCAACAATGTATCTGCTGATGGAAAAATATCTGAGAGCACTGGTAATGTTGTAAGTGATATTCAGAGTTTTATGGAGAGGGCTTGGGCTAAATACGATCGTGACGCTGAAACTACACAGCAGGACAAGATAGATGAAGCGACAAAAGAAAAAGTTAAGAATAATATTCTGAACAATTCTAATAGCGGATCATCTTCTGGATCTTCTACAGATGTGAAAATTGATGCCAATAAATTGATTAGTCGAATTGATAATCCAACCAATAAGATTTCTCCTGCATACAATAATACCACAACCAATACAAACAGCACAGCTCCTGTCGGTAAAGTATTATCAACTTCACAGAAAAAGTGGGTTAATGACTTCTTGAAGAAGAACATTGTTGTTGCGAAACAGGATGTTAGCAAGTATGGTAATCTGAATAAGGTACTCTACCGCAATTGGGGTAAGAAGATTCTTCCTACATCTAAGTGGACAGAGTTAGCTAAGAAGATTGGATTTAGCAACTTCTCATCTGCTACAAATTCTGCTTTTTATCAGACACTTCACAGGTCAGGTATTAAGGGGTTCAAGAAGGGTTCTGACGGTATTCCTTATGACATGATCGCCAACTTGGGTGAAAATGGTACAGAATTACAGTATGATGTGTCTAAGGGTGTTCTGAAGTCTGTTGGACAAGGTGATATGATATTCACTGCTGAACAGGCTAAAACTCTGATGGAATTTGCCAAAAATCCTATGGCATATAAGAATATGTATACTGGTACAGCGTTTAGTATGCCGAGTGTACCTGTAAATAATAAGGTGGATAATGATGTGAATGTTACATTCAATGGTGGTATTCATATGGATGGTGTAAATGATCCTAATACATTTGCCAAGACGCTTATTGATGTATATAAGAACAATACAGGTAATGCCAGGAAGATGCTTAAGGAAGATACCATTGGTAGTCTCAGCAAGGGATATAACTCTCAGAGCGTGAAGAGATGGTAATTGGATAGATAGTACATAGTAAAGATCAGGAAGATTTTATATCTGCCTGGTCTTTTCTTATGTTTCGAATAAATATAGGGGTGAAAAATATATGACAAATGAAAAAAATTTAGAAATGCCATTTTGGCTAAAACTTAATATGACAATTAAAGAGGCAGCGGCATATTCAAATATAGGAGAGAGTACACTTAGGAAACTTTTAGCAGAGAGAGGATGTTCATTTTTGCTGAAAATTGGTAATAAACAGTTGGTTAAAAGAAAAGATTTTGAAAAGTATCTGGAATGCGAGCATTACATATGTATGTAGTATTGGAACTGTTATGTATAGATGGTATAATATTATCACATTACAGTTCTTTGCTCTATATAAGGAGGATAGTACATGGGTAAAGATTTAAACGGCAAAGAACTTGGACAAGGAATAATGCAAAAAAAGAGTGGTAGGTATGAAGCAAGATATATAGATAGATTTGGGAAACGTATATCAATCTCTGGCAATGATTTAAAGGATGTAAAGAAACGATATAATGAGGCTATTTATGAAAATGAGAAAGAAATTAACCTCAGAGAAAATATCACGCTAGATGATTGGTATTTACAGTGGATGAATGTATATAAATACGATATTATAAGAGATGATACAAAACGACATTATAATAGTGTATTTAGAAAACATATATCTCCGTATTTAGGAAAATATAATCTTAGAGAAATAAAACAACTAGATATAAAAAAGCGAATTAAAGAACTTGATAAAGCTGGATATGGCTTTGAAACTAGAAATAAGGTGCGAATTTTATTAGTAGATATATTCAATAAAGCAATGATAAATGAGTATATCAACAAAAACCCAGCAAAGGGAATAATTCTAAAACGTGATGAAGAAAAAGAGATGAGAGTTTTATCTACAGATGAGCAGACGATATTCTTTGATTGTTGCAAGGGGACGTTCTACGATAACTTATTTGTTGTAGCAGTAACAACTGGCATGAGAATAGGGGAACTTGCTGGACTGAAGTGGTCTGATATAGATTTGGATAAAAAGCAAATTCATGTAAATCGTACTTTAGTATATCAAAAATATGATAATGATACAAAAAAAGAATTCCATATTGAAGAACCCAAAACCATGACAAGTAAAAGAGTAATACCTATCAATAAACAGTGTGAGATTGCGTTGAAGAAACAATATATGCAAAAAAATGTTATAGCTGTGAAAGCTCCCAAATGCAAGATTCCACAAGATGAATTTAAAGATTTTATATTCACAACTAAGTTTAATACACCACTTAATTCTCAGATAGTTTGTGATGCGATAAAAAAAATAGTTGATGAAGTAAATCTAACTAGGGATATTCTTGATGAGATAGAACCATTTTCTGCACACTGTTTTAGACATACATTTGCTACTCGGTGCTTTGAAGCAGGTATACAGCCAAAGACTGTTCAAGCATATCTGGGACATGCAACAATTCAGATGACAATGGATCTTTATACAGCAGTAATGCCAAAACATCTATTCAATGAGATGGAGAAAGTTGAGATTTTACTTGATTCGGTTGCAGATAATGGAGATAGTATAGTGGAGCAAAAATTTGCAAATTCAAAAAGTTTGGATAATAACATTATTCGCTTCAATGGAGATTCAAAGGTGGTATAGTTGGTATTTATGGAGATAGATACAAGAAAAATCTTGTAAAATAGCCATTTGTGGGTCGTAGTAAAATACAAATAGTATTTCTTATTACGTTTATCAGCTCACACCGTATAAGTGGGATTAGAAGCCGGTGAGACCGCATAAAATCTAAGGATTTAAGCCAAATGCGTTACATATCAATAAAATCATAAATGTATGTAAAATGATGTGATTTTCTGTAATTTTATGATTTTGTGGCGATTAATTGGTGTTTTTTCAAAATGCAGATGGTGTTTTTTTAAACGGCGTTAGGCAGGGAAGATATTATATACAAAATTAAAACACAGCACTATGTAGATGAGTGGTAGTTATCTATGTAGTGCTGTGTTTTTCGTTGTAATTTCTTAATCTATAGTATTTAGAAAGGCGAGTAATGCCTCTCTTTGTACAGAGTTGAGTCTATATATTCTGGTTGACAGTGGATCATTGATTAGAACCTTATTATCATCATCAAAAAAATCCCTTAATGAAATGTCAAGTGCTTTGCACAATTGGAAAAGAACTTCTATTATCACCGTAAGCAATCCGTGCAGAATGCCGGAGAAGCAATATTATAATTCAAGGAGGACGAGCCGGAGGGCAGACCCATCGGCATTTGGGGACAGCGACACCTGAGGTATATCCGCAAGCACAAGGTCAGCTTGTATGCCGAGCTGCTGACCACCGGCAAGCTGAACGATTACCTTGCAGACCTCAATGAGCAGGCGGAAGCAATGTTTTCTCGGCTGGTAAAACAGTTTTCCGAAAAAGAGGGCGTAACGGAAGCCCTCAAAGCGGAAAATCAAATGCTGTGGGTGCAGAGGATGAACAACAGACGGCGGCTTTTCCTTTTCAGGCAGTATTCAATAAGTCATAAAGTTCCGTGAGTAATGGAAGAAGCCAGCGTTTGCGGAAATGTCACAATTTACGGAGGTAAAGTTTCAAATTCCACTTGCCTTTTTGCACTTGTTATGATATTATTAGTATGTGTACTAGGATGCTCAAAGAGAGGTGATATATTTGCGGAGAGACAGCAGTGAAACAAAGAGGAAAATACTGACCGTGTGCGTCCGTCTCTTTTTGGAGCAGGGGTATAAAAACACCTCTGTCAGTCAGATTGTGGATGAAGCAGGTGTTGCAAGAGGAAGCTATTTGAATTTGTTTCCTACCAAGGACAGAATTTTGCTGGAATTGACCGAAACGATGTTCGGCGGACAGTTCGGCGTGGCAAGAAGCATTGCAGACAGCAAGCTGCCGCCGGTTTACGCTTATGCGGTGGAAACGGCGATTCAACTGACACTGACCGAGTTGAACGAGAACCTGCGGGAAATCTACATCGAAGCCTACTCCCTGCCCGAAACATCGGAATATATTTACCTGCATACCACAGCAGAGCTGAAACAGATTTTTGGTGAAAAATTTCCCGATGATACCGAGAGCGACTTTTACGAGATGGAAATCGGCACGGCGGGACTGATGCGCAGCTATATGGCGAGAAAATGTGATATTCATTTTCCGTTGGAACGCAAGCTCAGCCGCTTTTTGACGGCGGCTATGCGGGTGTATCGGGTACCGGAGGCAGAGCAGGCAAAGGTGCTTGCCTTTATTCAATCACTGGATATCAAGGCAATCGCCACCGAGGTAATGTATAAGCTGTTCGCCATGTTGGAAATGAAATATGACTTTAAGCTGTCAAAGGACAGCAAAGGAGAGGAGACTATATGAATAAGAAAATTTTGAGCGTTGTGCTCATACTGTGCGTGATGCTGGCTGTTATGCCTATGACGGCATATGCGGCGGATAGAGCGCTTTGTACTAGATGCGGCCAGGTACAAACGGTAAGGATGACTTGTCAATACTCAAATGATGAATGGCACCTATTCTCTGTTACATGCACGGTGTGTGATAATAAATGGTATTATGGAATGTCACACCAATGGAGCGGAACGGCGACTTGCACAAGCGGAAAGACATGCACGGTTTGCGGCGGATCTTCCGAACCGCTTGGGCACGACTGGAGCACTTGGACGCAGAACAGCGATGAAAAGACCCACACCCGAATCTGTAAGCGCGATGCCTCGCACACCGAGACTAATAACTGCACCGGCGGCACGGCGACCTGCACCGCCAAGGCTGTCTGCACGGTCTGCGGCGGCGAATACGGCGAGATGGCGGCACACAGCTTCACTGCCGAAAAAGCAGAGGCGCAGTATTTGAAGTCTGCTGCAACCTGTACCGAAAAGGCGGTCTATTACAAGTCCTGCGCAGTCTGCGGTCTGAGCTCCGGGGGCACGGCGGATGAGGCGACCTTCTTTTCCGGCAATGCGCTGGATCACGACTGGGGCGCTTGGACGCAGAACAGCGATGAAGAGACCCACACCCGAATCTGTAAGCGTGACACCAGCCATACGGAAACCGAGAATTGCCACGGCGGCACGGCGACCTGCACTGCCAAGGCTGTCTGCACGGTCTGCGGCGGCGAATACGGCGAGATGGCGGCACACAGCTTCACTGCCGAAAAAGCAGAGGCGCAGTATTTGAAGTCTGCTGCAACCTGTACCGAAAAGGCAATCTATTACAAGTCCTGCGCAGTCTGCGGTCTGAGCTCCGAGGGTACGGCGGATGAGGCGACCTTCTTCTCCGGTAATGCGCTGGACCACAACTGGGGCGCTTGGACGTCCAACGAAGACGGCACCCATACCCGCACCTGCACCGTTGACGGATGCTCTGCAGGCACGCAAACGGAGAATTGCATCGATACAAACAAAGACCACAAATGTGATATCTGCGATTATATAATCAGCGAGTGTGCAGACGATAACAAAGACCACAAGTGTGATTATTGCGGCAAGAAGCTGACTGAGCACACCGGCGGGAAAGCGACCTGCAAGGACAAGGCAAAGTGCGAAGTTTGCGGTGCGGAATACGGTGAGCTTGATGCGAAGAACCACACCAACTTAAAGCACTTCCCGGCAACTGCGGCGACCAAGACCACCGAGGGCAATATCGAGTACTGGTACTGCGAAGGCTGTGGTAAATATTACAGCGACAAGGACGGTACAAAGGAAATCAAAAAAGCCGACACCGTAACGGCGAAGCTGAAGGACGATTCCAAATCTCCGCAGACCGGCGATACAAGCAACCTTGCTTTGTGGATTGCCTTGCTGTTTGTCAGCGGCGGTGCAGCCATTGGCACAACGGTTGTCAGCAGAAAGAAAAAGTACAACAGATAATTGAATAGCGTTCCCTTGCTCCATCTTCCGAGCAAGACAAAAGCGTCGTAGCGATACGGCGCTTTTTTGTTACCCGGAAGCGACAAACAGCGGCTTTTGAATGGTTGGCGGTAAAGGATACCGCCGCTAAAACAAAGCCGCTCATATCGAAAGAAAACGCCCAAAATCGCCCAGAAAAATGACAGTTCGGAGAGGTTTTGGGCATTTCTGCGTTTCGGGAGCAAATCGGCAGTGAAAAGGAGGTGCTCGCTATGCCCCGTATGCCGAAATACCTCAAGGAAGAATTGGCGTTCTTTCTTGATGAGCGTGGCAGGAAGAAATACAACGAGCTTTGCAGGAAATGCGAAAGGAGCTGCAAGCAGCGTTTCATACTATCAAAGACAGTATTTCAATGCGTCCTCTGCCGTGGAACGATTGCAGGAACGGTATGACCGGCTCAAAGAAAAATGCCAGCCGTTTTTGCAGGCACTGGAACACTTTCCAAAGCTGGTGGAGGTCTTTGTGAAGAAGGTCAAGGAGCTTTTCAGTATCAAGGAAGCGTAGGAGCGCAAGGAACGGGAGGACAGAGCAGCCGCCCGAAAAGAACAATCCAAACATCGTCGGGGCAGAAATGATTGGGAACGGCAATGCCGCCAAGCTGGACATCCGAGAGTAGCATCCGAACCACGAGCGCTGCGGGAAGGGTATCACGCTCACGAAGGACGAGGGCAGAAATCTTTACGCAGCACTCAAGGCAATCTATGAAAAGGAATAATCCTTTTTCGGCTGGTAACGGGGCGTTCGGAAACGGACGCCCCTATTTTTACGGAGGGAGGTGATGACCGTGGAGGATATGAAAACCGGCTTTGTAGAGAGAATCGGCGGCACCATTTTCGTTGTCAACGCAATGCCCGCAGAGAACGCAAAGCATACGCAGGATGAGCTTGTAAAGGCTCTGATTGCAAGAGAAGCAATGGCTTTGCAGGAAGCAGATGTTGCCTGATTGCCAACACGACACCTAAAGGTGCCACCCCATCTGATCCGTTCTGGGAGAAAGCAGAGGGGTTGTTACTACAGGCAATATTTAACTATGTGTGGCTGGAAGAAAAGCCAAGTCGTAGGAATTTTGAGACCGTCCTGAAACTGCTTGGTGAAGCAGAGGTTACACAGCAGGGTAAGCCGTCAAAACTGGATACAAGAATGAAGTTTTTACAGGAGAACAATCCTCTTGGAGCTAATCATCCGGTGGTAAAGCAGTATAACAAATGTATGAGAGGTGCCGGAGATACCGTTAGTTCTATTATTATCAGTGCAAATTCCAGACTGGCATTTCTTGAAAATAAACAGGTACTCAGGCTGCTTTCAAAAGATGATCTTAATCTGCCTGAAATAGGGATAGGAGTAAATGGGGATGGTGAAACAAAGACAGCTCTGTTCTGTGTAATTCCAGATAGTGATAAATCATATAACTTCATTATCGGAATGTTATATACACAGATATTCCAGGAGTTATATTATCAGGCAGATTTCAATTGCGGTGGCAGATTACCGATTCATGTGACATTCATGCTTTATGAATTTGCAAATGTTGAATTGCCGGATGATTATATCCTTGACGAGATTGCCAAGTTTGTTGCTGTGCCACATAATTCCTGTCGGAGCTTTTCGGGGACAGCCGCTGTACGCCCAAGCCTTAATATCTGCAGGAGAGCCGACGATATATGTTTCCGTATCTTCCGTAAAATCAACAATTATGCCAACCGAAGCAATATCCGCGCAATGTTCAAAAAAATTCATCATAAAAGTTTATTCCTTACCATATAAAGTTGTTTTTCAAATTATCATTCTTGGAAATTTTCCTGTACTCACTCGGTGTGATCCCTGTTCTTTTTTTGAATATCTTCATAAAGCATATCTCATTTCCGTATCCGCAGAGGTCGGATATTTCCTTAACGGTCATATCGGTGGTCGAAAGATAATATTGTCCTGTCTTGATCTTTGCGGATAAAATATCTTCATAGCAGCTTATCCCGAATTTCCGTTTGTATATTGCCTGAAGATATGACGGACTCAGATTCATTTTTTCAGCAAGCTGATATATATTGCTGTAGCTCCCTGCATTGCTGTAAATATCGGTGCGGAGCATTTCAAGAGCGGAAATGCGGCTTTTATCGCTGTCAGGATTTATGCTGCTTTCGGATATTTTCATAAGTATCATCTGCATAAGCATATTTTCGTACTGTTTCCTGTTGGTCGAACCGGCTACATTTTCACGGCATAATATCGTAAGCAACTCTTCAATTGCAGGAATATCCGCCGAGGTGATAAGCGTGTCAGTTTTTATCCCATTCATAAGCTCGGTATCGTCCGTATCAAAATGGACAAAGTGATTAACATAACTTCCGCACAGAGTTTTGTAATGCTGCATTGTTCCCTTGCTGTATAAAATGAGACTGTCGGGAGAAACGGTTATTTCTTCACCGTTTTGTATCAGAACAGCGGAGGTCTTGAAGATAACAAGAAGATCATCTCCCGAACCATCCGGTCTGCATATTTCAAAATTCCCTTTGTGTCTTACGTTCTGACAGACTGTGTTTATACTTATCATATCATCACCTCAAAGTACGAACGGTTAGTATAATAATGTTATAAGTCATTGCAATACCAAAGTCAATGACTTATATATGATAATATAATAATTCAGTATGCGGCGGAGGTATAATATGAAAAAAATATCAATAGTAATAAATGCAGACGACAGGCTCGGACATATCTCTCCCGAGATATACGGACATT
>ERZ1106951.2730-NODE-2730-length-13537-cov-7.688548_pt1 | contig 13537 bp, 12 predicted proteins | sample MGYA00403676_ERZ1106951 | MGnify/ENA primary metagenome ERZ1106951 (study PRJEB35170, sample SAMEA104062398) | human gut metagenome | biome: human gut; feature: human-associated habitat; material: faeces | place: Denmark | collected 2012-04-23 ...
AAGTACGGCATCGGCATCGTGCTGGACGGTGTATTCAGCCACACCGGCTCCGACAGCCGGTACTTCAACCGCGAGGGACGCTACGGCGAGGGCGGCGCTTACCGCGACCCTAACTCCCCCTACCGCAGCTGGTACGATTTTGACCCCAAGTACAAGGGCGGCTACCGCAGCTGGTGGGGCTTTGAGACCCTGCCCGAAGTCAACGAGGAGACCCCCTCCTATGTCGATTTTGTCACGGGCGAGGGCGGCGTCATCGACACCTGGCTCCGCCGGGGCGCAGCCGGTTTCCGGCTGGATGTGGCCGACGAGCTGCCCGACAGCTTTATTGAAAAAGTGCGCGCCGCCGTCAAGCGGGTGGGCCCGGAAAAGTTCCTGCTGGGCGAGGTGTGGGAGGATGCCACCACCAAGTTCGGCTTTGACAAGCGCCGCACCTACCTGCTGGGCAAAGGGCTGGACAGCGTGATGAACTACCCGTTCAAAAATGCCGTGCTGGATTTCGTCAAAGGCAAGCCCGCCGAGCAGGCCATGAACGAGATCATGACCATCTGTGAGCACTACCCGGCCCCGGCCATGGATACGGCCCTCAACTTCCTCTCCACCCACGATACCGAACGCGCCCTCACCGTCATTGCGGATGAGCCCGCCAATGGCCGGGGCCGGGAGTGGCAGAGCGGCCGCTGCGTGACCGGCGACGCCTACGAAGAGGGCATCCTCCGGCTCAAGATGGCCTACGCCATCATCTACACTCTGCCCGGCGTGCCCTGCCTGTACTACGGCGACGAGATCGGGATGCAGGGCTACCGCGACCCGTTCAACCGCGGCTATTACTGCTGGGACAGCCACGAGAAGCGGCTCCGCCCGGTGCTGGCACAGCTGGCGCAGCTCCGCCACACCTGCGAGGCGTTCCACTCGGGTGCCCTGCGGGTGCTGCGGGCGGACGGCGGCGTGCTCCACTACCAGCGCATTGGGCTGGTGGAAACGGCGGAGATCATCGTCAACCGCACCGAGCACATCATCGTGGAGCCACTGGCCTCCGGCAAGCATACCGAGGTGAACCCCATGGGCTTCACCATCGTGGTGGAAGAGGCAGGTCACAACCCCAACCACAGCTATTACGATTACAAGTGACCGGATTTCGTATCCCACGCAACAATTCATGAAAAAATCATTGACCTTCACCCGGCTTTCTGCTTTATAATAGAACCAGAAACCCCGCAAAGGAGGGATGTGCATGTCTCTGGCTGTTTCCATCGACCCCATCTTCTGGCTGCTGTGTGCCATCGGTTTTGTGGTGCTGGAAGCCATGACCTGGAATCTCGTCTCTATCTGGTTTGCCGTGGGCAGTGCCGCTGCCCTGCTCAGCTGCCTGCTGGTGCAGTCGTTCCGGGTGCAGGCGGCGGTATTTATCGCCGTCAGCGCCCTCTGCCTGCTGGCCTTTAAGCCTCTGGCCAAAAAGCTGCGCAAAGCCCCCACCGCCACCAACGGCGACCGCAACCTGGGCCGGGAAGCCACGGTGCTGACCCCCGTGACAGCGGAAGCCACCGGCCGCGTCCGGCTGGACGGCGTGGACTGGAACGCCCGCTGTGTCACCCCGGGTGACACCCTCGCCCCGGGCGAAAGCTGCCGTGTCACGGAAATTCACAGCACCCTGCTCATCGTGGAGCCCATCCGTACCGAAACCACTCATTAACAAAGGAGCGAACTATGGTCTTGTTTTTTGTCATCCTCGCCCTCATCCTCGTGGTTCTGCTGGTGGTCATCACCAACATCGTCATCGTGCCGCAGTCCATGGTCTATGTCGTGGAGCGGCTGGGCAGCTACTCCGAGACCTGGGCCTCCGGCCTGCATGTCAAGATCCCGTTTATTGAGCGGGTGGCCAAAAAGGTCAGCCTGAAAGAGCAGGTGGCGGACTTCCCGCCCCAGCCGGTCATCACCCGCGATAATGTCACCATGCAGATCGACACGGTGGTCTTCTTCCAGGTAATGGACGCCAAGCTCTACACCTACGGCGTCAACCAGCCCATCGCGGCCATCGAGAGCCTGTCGGCCACCACCCTGCGCAACATCATCGGCGAGATGGAGCTGGACCACACCCTCACCAGCCGCGACACCATCAACAGCAAGATCACGGCCATCCTCGACGAAGCCACCGATAAGTGGGGCATCAAGGTCAACCGTGTGGAGGTCAAGAACATCATCCCGCCGCGCGAGATCCAGGAAGCCATGGAGAAGCAGATGAAAGCCGAGCGTGAGAAGCGCGCCGTCATCCTGAAAGCCGACGGCGAAAAACAGGCCGCCATCACTGCCGCCGAGGGCGAAAAAGAATCCGCCATCCTCCGGGCCGACGCCGTCAAGCAGCAGCGCATTCTGGAAGCCGAGGGCGAGGCACAGGCCATTCTGGCGGTGCAGAAAGCCAACGCCGACGCCATCCGCCTGCTGAACGAGGCCATGCCCAACGATAAGGTGCTGGCCCTCCGCAGCCTGGAAGCACTGGCCAAGGTCGCCAACGGCAAGGCCACCAAGATCATCATTCCCTCCGAGCTGCAGAACCTGGGCGGCGTGGTGCCCGCCATCAAGGAGCTTGTCACCGAGCCCCGGAAAGAAGAGTAACCTATGATCTACGATACCCTGAACAACCTCCCCAATTATCTGGGCATGAGCGAGAATCTGGACACCGTCATTGAGTATGTCATGGCCCGGGATATCAACACCCTGCCCACAGGCAAGACCCGCATCGACGGTGACAAGGCCGTTGTCACCGTGAGCACCGTCACCCCGCAGGTGAGCGAGAAAGCGCTGTTCGTCCGGCACGACGCTCATCTGACCCTTGAGACCGACCTCGAGGGCAGCGAGCTGTTTGAAGTTTCGCTGGGCGAGTTCTCCCCCACCAAACCCGCCGACGAGGCTGCGGACATCACCGTGGGCAGCGCCGGCACCAGCATTGCCGGAATGCTCTGCGAGGGCCGCTTTGCCCTCTATCTGGCCGGGGAGCCCTATAAATCCGGCCTCAAGGCACAGGGCTGCGGCAAGCTGAAAAAGGCCGTGTTCAATATCGCGCTGGACGAAGACCCGGATGACGAGAACGACACCGACGAATAAAGAGCAGAATCCGATTCCAAAACACTCCACGCAGCGTAGGTTGCGCGGAGTGTTTTTCTATGGTACGCTGGGTACAAGGAAAAGGAGGAAATAGCCCCATGAACACTTACGTCACCGGCAGCACCATCCGACAGCTGCGGGAAACCAAACACCTCACCCAGGCAGAATTAGCGGCAAAACTTTCCGTCAGCGCCAAGACCATCTCCAAGTGGGAGACGGCCAAGGGCCTGCCCGACATTTCCCTGCTGGAACCTCTGGCGGCCGCGCTGGGCGTCTCGGTACTGGAACTGATGCAGGGAGAGCCCGTGGTCAACCAGAACCGGGCCGCCAACCTCCTGCGTTCCAAGCTCTATGTCTGCCCCGTCTGCGGCAATGTGCTCCACGCCACCGGGCAGGCCGTGGTGAGCTGCTGCGGCATCACCCTGCCTGCACAGGACATTGCGGAAGCGGAGGACGCCGACGAGCACCACCAGCTGACCGTGGAGCGGGTGGAGGACGAGTTGTTCGTTACCATCCACCACCCTATGACAAAGGATCATTTCATCTCGTTCATCGCCTACCTCACGGGAGACAAGTTGCAGTTGGTCAGGCTCTACCCGGAGGGGGATGCCACGGCCCGCTTCCCGCTGCGGGGCACCGGCGTGCTGTACTTTTACTGCAACCGTCATGGCCTGATGAAAGCCCCGGATTTCCGCACTGCCACCCGGCGCACCGCACCCCGGAAGATTCACCTGCGGGAACCGGACGAGGGTGACAAAGCACAGGTGATGGCCTACCGGGAGGAGTTTCTGGCCATCGGCTCCCGGATGGACGGCACCTCCGCGCTGGACCAGTACCCCGATTTCGACGCCTGGCTGGCCAACATCCGCGCTTTGAACGACCCGTCCACCACCCCGGCGGGCTTTGTACCCGCCACCCAGTATCTGGCCCTGGACGAGCAGGAGCACCTGGTGGGCATGACCAACCTGCGCCATTACCTCAACGATTACCTGCTCACCTACGGCGGGCACATCGGCTACAGCGTCCGCCCGGCAGAACGTCAGCACGGCTACGCCATTCAGATGCTCCGCCTGACCCTTGAAAAGGCCCGGGAACACGGCATCGAAAAAGTGCGCATCTGCTGTGACCATTACAACGTGGCCTCCGCTAAGACCATCCGCGCCAACGGCGGCGTGCTGGAAGATGAGTGTTTTGATTCTTCCGACGGGACTCTGACCCAGCGGTACTGGATCCAGAATAAGTAAACAAAAACACGCTTGGTTTCTTCGTCCAAGCGTGTTTTTGTTTACTTTCGCTTTTATTTTGCGCAGAATCATGCTATAATAATGTATAAGAGGAGGTGGCTGTTATGCCTCAAATTAGACCCATTACCGATTTACGGAACACGACTGAAATTTCTGACCTCTGCCATGCCCGCAGAGAGCCCGTATTCATCACAAAAAATGGTTATGGCGACCTCGTTGTCATGAGTATCGAGACCTACGAAGCCATGACCGAGACTGCTGCTGTGGATGCTGCCATCTCGCAGGCCGAGGCTGAATATGCCCAGACCGGCCAGCTTTACGATGCGCATGAGGCTCTTTCGTCATTGAGGAGAAAACATTTTGGAACAGTACAGCGTTAAGTTGCTTTCCCACGCCCTGCAAGATTTAGACAGTATCTACACCTATGTTGCCCAGACACTGGTAGAACCCGAAACCGCGCAAACCCTCATTGGGCAGTTAGAAGATGCGATCTTCTCTCTGGAGACATTCCCCCACCGCTGTCCGGAACGGCGTAATGGCACTTACGCCAATCGCGGTTACCGCCAGCTTCTTATCAAAAATTATACCATTGTTTTCCGCATTGATGAAATGCAGCGGCAGGTTCTGGTTGTAACAGTACGCTATTCTCCCAGTCAATTTTAAGGAACGAAAAAGCTCCGGTGACGCCGGAGCTTTTTTGTCTTTATTGATATTTTAGCCCAGATGGAACATCTCAATGAGCACGATCATGGCAAGGCCATAGTAGACCACCACGGCCACCAGATCGTTGATGGTGGTGATGAGCGGGCCGGAGGCCACAGCGGGGTCAATGTGGATCTTGTGGAACAGCATCGGGATCACGGTGCCGACCAGACTGGAAATGACCATAGCCACAATGAGGGAGATGCCCACACAGCCCGAGAGCAGAAACGCCTGCCCCCAGGCATAGGCCTTGAAGAAGTGGATATACACGCCCAGGAAGCCCAGCGCCATCACGGCCAGCAGCGCGCCGTTGACCAGGCCCACCCGCATTTCCTTGAAGAGCAGGTGCAGCTTTTTGCTGGTGGTCAGGTTCTCGTCCACCAGCACCCGGATGGTGACGGCCAGCGACTGGGTGCCCACATTGCCTGCCATATCCAGCACCATGGACTGGAAGCAGATGACGATGGGCAGCACTGCCACCACCGATTCAAAGGCACCCACCACGGAGGAGACCAGCATCCCGAGGAAGAGCAGCGCCACCAGCCAGGGCAGGCGCTTTTTCACGCTCTGGAACACGCCCTCGTTCAGGTCTTCCTCGCTGGTCAGGCCGCCCAGCTTTGCGTAATCGTCGCCCATCTGGTCATCCACCAGCTCCACGACGTCCGCCGAGGTGATAATGCCCAGCAGCTTGCCGCTCTCGTTCAGCACGGGGAGGCTGCGCTCGGCGTAGTCCACGATGCGGTCAATGCTGTCGCTGATCTTTTCGTGGTCGGTCACATAGGGGTAAGACCGGGCGATCAGCTTTTCCAGGCTGTCGTCCGCCCGGGCCACGATGAGGTCTTTCAGGTCGATGGCACCGTAAAAGTGCTCGTTCTCATCCACCACATAAAGGGTCGAGATATTGTCGTTCTCGCCCGCCTGCTTCACCAGCTCGCTCATGGCCTGCCGGATGGTCATGTCCTTGCGGATGCAGATATAGTTGGTGGTCATGCAGCTGCCGATCTCGTCCTCGTCGTAGGAGAGCAGCAGCTTGACGTCATCGGCGGCGTCCTTATCCACTTTGTCCATCTGGTGGACGATCTTCTCTTTGTCCTCTTCTTCCAGGTCGTCCAGAGCATCCACAGCGTCGTCGGAGTCCATGTGGGAGACCACCTGCGCGGCCTCTTCCGGCGGCAGCTCTTTCAGGTAGGGCTCCGCGTCGTCCAAGTAGGAGAAGATCTCTGCCACCTGCTCCACACCCAGGATGGCGTACAGCTTCCGGCGTTCTTCCGCCGTCAGGTCGGCCAGTGCGTCGGCCAGGTCGTTTTCATGGTAATCGGAAAGCTTTTCCGCCAGCTCCGCCTGCGGCAGGCCGCTGTGGATGATGTCCAGAATTTCCTGTACATAGTTTTTCTTCTGCATGGGTTGCCTCCTTGTCCGCCCCTGAAAATGGGCACAAAAAATACACCGCGTCTTGCCAAAGGCTCCTGCGGTGTATCAAGGACACATGCAATTCAGGACGCGGCAGACACACTTGCCATGTCCACATCGCAGGAGAAGCGTGGTTTCGGGTGATCGCTACTGTCGCTGTTCATACGGGAAGCTTCTCCTCCGTTCTTTGAAAAATTCTGCTTTTCGGCCACGTTATAATACTACGCCGGGCTGGATTTTGCAACCCATTTTGCAAAAGTTTTACTGTTTTCTTTCCGGCATTTCCACGCCCGTTTTTCTCCTTGGCTTTTGGCGCCAAAAGGAGTATACTGGGCACAGAAAATATTGTACAAAAGGAGTGCATGACCATGCAGGCAACCATCCATAATGAGTTTCTGACCCTGACGGTGGACACCCACGGCGCAGAGGCCGTCAGCCTGAAAAACGCGGCGGGTGAAGAGATGCTCTGGCAGGCTGACCCGGCCATCTGGAAGCGCCACGCGCCCATTCTCTTCCCCTGGACCGGCAAGCTGACAGGCGGCACTTTTACCGCAAACGGCAAGACCTACAAGGGCGGCCAACACGGCTTTGCCCGGGATATGGAGCACACCCTGCTCAGGGCCGAGGGCGACACCATCCAGCTGGAGCTGCGGGCGGACGACGCCATCAAAGCAGAGCGTTTCCCCTTTGATTTTGTCCTGACCAGCACGTTCCGGCTGGAGGGCAAAACCGTCCACCACACCCTCACGGTGCAGAACCCCGCCGAGGCCGCTCAGGAGCTGCGGTTCGGCATCGGCTACCACCCGGCGTTCAACGTCCCGTTTGACAGCGCCCACACCACCGAGGATTACGAATTCCGGTTCGACCAGCCCGAGAGCCCCATGATTCTGGACGCCTCCCCCAACGGCCTGTTGAGCGGCAGGTGCTATTACCAGTGGAAGAACGCCAGCGCCATCCAGCTGACGGATGACCTGTTTGCCAACGACAGCTTCTGCATGGCCGGCCTGCGCACCAAGACGCTGGGCATCTATGAGAAGGACACCGGCCGCAGCGTGGTCTGCAATGTCGCCGGTTATCCCTATACTCTCATCTGGAGTGCTCCCGCCAAACCCGTGCGGTATGTCTGCATTGAGCCCTGGCACGCCCTGCCCGGGGCCGAGACCGACCCGCAGGAGTGGAGCGAGCGTGCCGCCACCGCCTGCCTGGCCCCCGGCCAGCAGTGGGAGACGACCCTTTCCACGACATTTGACCGTTAAACATAAAAACTCCTCCGGCAGCTGCCGGAGGAGTTTTTGCGTGTAGGAAAGATGTTACAGGGCCTTGATGGCGTTCTTGATGCGCTCGGCGGCCACTTTGGTCTTCTCGGCATCGCCGAATGCAGTCAGGCGGAAATAGCCCTCGCCGCACTCGCCAAAGCCGACACCCGGAGTACCCACAACGCCGCAGGTGTTGAGCAGCCAGTCGAAGAACTCCCAGCTCTTCATGTTGCCGGGGCAGCGCAGCCAGATGTAGGGGCTGTTCTTGCCGCCGCAGTACCACACGCCGCACTCGTCCAGCGCGTCGGCCAGGACTTTCGCGTTGCGGCGGTAGTAATCGAGGTTGGCCTGAATTTCCGCCATGCCGCTCTCGGTAAAGACAGCGGCAGCCGCGCGCTGCACGAGGTAGGGCACACCGTTGAACTTGGTGGTCTGGCGGCGGAGCCAAAGCTTGTTGATGTTCATGCCCTCGCGCTCCAGCTCCTTGGGCACCACGGTGTAGCCGCAGCGGGTACCGGTAAAGCCTGCGATCTTGGAGAACGAGCAGATCTCGATGGCGCACTCACGGGCACCCTCGATTTCAAAGATGCTGCGGGCCAGCGCGCCGTCCGAGATGAAGCACTCGTAAGCGGCATCGTACAGGATGATGGCATTGTTCTTCTTGGCGTAAGCCACCCACTCCTTGAGCTGCTCACGGGTGTAAGCAGCGCCGGTGGGGTTGTTGGGGCTGCAGATATAGATGATATCCGCCTTGACGTTCTCGTCCGGCATCCCCAGGAAGCCGTTCTCCTCACTGGTGCGGCTGTAGATGATCTTGCGGCCGTCGGTCACGTTATCGTCCACATAGGTGGGGTAAACGGGGTCCGGCACCAGCACGGTGTTGTCCACGTCAAACAGGCCCAGGATATTGGCCAGGTCGCTCTTGGCGCCATCGGAGATGAAGATTTCATCCTCTTCGATCTTGGTTCCGCGGCTGGCGTAGTAGCCCTGGATGGCCTGCTTGAGGAACGGATAGCCCTGCTCCGGGCCATAACCGTGGAAGCCCTCTTTGGTGCCCATCTCATCGGCTGCCTTATGCATGGCCTCCACCACGCACTTGGCCAGCGGCTGGGTCACATCGCCAATGCCCATCCGGATGATCTCTTTTTCGGGGTGAGCTTCCTGGTAGGCAGCCACCTTGTGCGCAATGTCCACAAAGAGGTAGCTGGCTTTCAGCTCCCCATAGTGATGATTCATTTTCATCGTTGTTCCCTCGCTTTTGTTGTTCCTCTCTTTGGCTCCCCTGCCAGGACAGACTCCCTCCGGCCGGAGGGAGATGTCGCGCCAGCGACAGAGGGAGGATCGCTGGCCGCGCCAAAGCGCGGCCTGAGAGGTTTCATTTCAAATTGATCCTTCTGCAATTCCCTCATATACCGTCACAGCGGCTCCGGTCATGAGCAGTTTCCTGCCCGGGAGCACCCGGATGATGAGCTCGCCGCCCCGCAGTGCCACATGCACATCCTCCCCGGCCGGGCAGAGGCCCAGCTCGGTCAAGGCCGCCACCGTGGCACAGGTACCCGTACCGCAGGCCCAGGTCTCGCCGCTGCCCCGCTCCCACACCCGCATTTTCAGGTGGGTGGCGTCCACCACTTCCACAAACTCGGTGTTGATCCGCTCCGGGAAGTTCGGGTGGTTTTCAAAGGCAGGGCCGATCTCTTCCAGCTTCAGGCTGTCTACCTCCGGCACCACGGTCACGCAGTGGGGGTTGCCCACGCCGATGCAGGTCACCTGCCAGCGTTTGCCCTCCACTTCCAGCGGGCAGTCCACCAGCGGGCCCTCGCCCATGTTCACGGCAGGCAGGGCCGCGGCCATGGTGGTGTACTCGCCCATTTCCACCTGCCACAGCCGCGCTCCCATCCGGGTCACCGTCTTGCAGCCGGCACCGGTATCAATGGCCAGCCGCGGCTTTGCCACTCCGTGGGTGTACAGCCACTCGGCCACACAGCGGACGCCGTTGCCGCACATCTGTGCCTCGCTGCCGTCCGCGTTAAAAATGCGCATCCGGCCATCGGCCCCGGGGGTAACGGGGGCACAGATGCAGATGATGCCATCAGCTCCCACGGAAAAATGCCGCCGGGACAGGTCCCGCGCCAGCGGGACGATGTTCTCCGGCACGCCGCTTTCCCGGCAGTCCAGATAGATGTAATCGTTGGCACAGCCCTGCATTTTGGTAAAGGATAATTTCATGGAAACCCCTCGTTTTCATGGTGTTTGCCTCGGCAGCAGGGCACGGTATCCCAAGAGCCGCAGGCGACAAAAAACAACCAAAACCGGCCTGCCAAGGGCTCCCCTGTCAGGGGTGCTGTCCGCGAAGCAGGCTGAGAGGTTGTTTGTCTTATATAATCATAAGAAGCAAAGGCCGTTCTGTCAAGCAGAAAAACGGACTTTCCCGCAATTTCTGCTGTTAAACTTTGCGGCAAAAGCTCCCAAACGTCAAAACAGGGCTTGACAATCCACAGTCCATGGGATATAAAAAAAGAGAGCGCTTTGCACAGTGTTCCACAGCCGGGCCCGCCAAGGGGCGCAATGGTCAAACCGCCCCAGCCCGGGCGGACGGTGCAGGGCCAACAATTTACCGCACAAAAAGGAGACCGCGACAAATGGATACGTTTGAGAAGATCCGCGCACTGCTGGCAGAACAGCTGGACATCGACCCCGCTAAGATCACGATGGACAGTGACATTATGGGCGATTTTGAGGCCGACAGCCTCGACATCGTGGATATGGTGATGACGCTGGAGGATGAGTTTGGCATCGAGGTGCCGGACGACGCCATCGAGAACCTGCGTACCGTGGGCGATGTGGTAAACTTTGTGGACAGCCACCAGGCAAACGGCTGAGTTTCAATTTGGCAGAAGCCCCGCAGCACTGGCTCTGCATCCGGCAGAATCAGGGCGGGGCTTTTAATATGGGTTCGTGCGGAACGCAGGGGAAATGAAACGCGTTTGGCGCACGGCCTTTGGAGGAAAAGACAAAAATGGCAAAAGACAACAAAAAGCTCGTACAGGCGATCACCAGCCAGGAAGACAACTTTGCACAGTGGTACACCGACATCTGCGTTAAGGCAGAGCTGGTGGAGTACTCCAGTGTCAAGGGCTTCATCATCCTGCGCCCCTATGGCCAGGCCATCTGGGAGCTGATCCAGAAAGACATGGATGCCCGCTTCAAGGCAACCGGCCATGAGAACGTGGCCATGCCTGTGCTGATCCCTGAGAGCCTGCTGCAAAAGGAAGGCGAACTGGTCAACGGCTTCGCGCCGGAGGTGGCGTGGGTCACGATGGGTGGTTCTGACAAGCTGGAAGAACGCCTGGCCGTCCGCCCCACCAGCGAGACCATGTTCTGCGATCACTGGTCCCGGGTGCTGCACAGCTACCGTGAGCTGCCCATGAAGTACAACCAGTGGTGCAGCGTCGTCCGCTGGGAGAAGACCACCCGCCCGTTCCTGCGCAGCCGCGAGTTCTGGTGGCAGGAGGGACACACCATCCATGAGACCGCAGCCGAGGCTGAGGCAGAGACCCAGCAGCAGCTGAACTGCTACGCGGATGTCTGCGAGCAGGATCTCGCCATCCCTGTTGTCAAGGGCCGCAAGACCGATAAAGAGAAGTTTGCAGGCGCAGAGGCTACCTACACCATCGAGGCCATGATGAAAGACGGCAAGGCCCTGCAGAGCGGCACCAGCCATTACTTTGGCGATAAATTCAGCAAGGCTTACGACGTGACCTTTACCGGCCGCGACAACCAGCTGCATCACCCGTTCCAGACCAGCTGGGGCGTTTCCACCCGTCTGGTGGGTGCCATCATCATGACCCACGGCGACGACGACGGCCTGATCCTGCCCCCCGCTGTGGCTCCCATCCAGGTGGTGGTCGTTCCCATCGCGGCCCACAAGCCCGGCGTCAGCGAGAAAGCCGCTGAGCTGGCTGAGAAGATCGGCAAGTACGCCCGCGTCAAGCTGGACGACAGCGACAACGCCCCGGGCTGGAAGTTCTCTCAGTGGGAGATGAAAGGCGTGCCTCTCCGCCTGGAGATCGGCCCCAAGGACCTGGAGAAGAACCAGTGCGTCCTGGTCCGCCGCGACACCCGTGAGAAGACGTTCGTCTCTCTGGACGAGCTGGAGACCGCCATCCCCGCCCAGCTGGAGGCCCTGCGCAAGGACCTGTACGAGCGTGCCCTCGCCAACCGCAAGAAGCGTACCTGGTCTGCCACCACCATGGACGAGGTCAAAGAGCTGGCCAAGGCCAACACCGGCTACATCAAGACCATGTGGTGCGGTGACCTCGCCTGCGAGATGAAGATGAAAGAGGAAGCTGGCCTGTCCAGCCGCTGCATGCCCTTTGAGCAGGAGCACCTGAGCGATGTCTGCCCCTGCTGCGGCAAGCCCGCCAAGACCATGGTCTACTGGGGCGTGGCCTACTAAGATTTTCCCGATGAGATGATCTGATTGCAAAGAACCACACCGTGTGCCAGCAAAACGGCACATGGTGTGGTTCTTTTGTTCTGACCGTCTCTTTTTTGTGCAGGGGTTCCGTGCCGTGGTGCCGAACACCGGAGCAGACTGCGGAATAAGCTGGCTCGAACGATTCTTTCACACAAAGGAGAGCATGAGCATGGCAACCGGAATTTTGCGCATCCAGGCCTTTGCGGCCCGCCAGTCCAGCCCGGTGGAAGGCGTGACCGTGACCATTACCGGGGACGGCTTCACCGTGACCCGCCGCACGGACGCCGAGGGCAGCGCCGGGGACGTGACCCTCACCACCCCGGACTGCGCCCTCTCACTGGACGAAAACAACACCACCACCCGCCCCTACGCGGTGTGCGACCTGACCGCCTTTAAGGAGGGCTGGCGCACTGTCCGCATCCAGGGCGTGCAGGTCTTCCCCGGGCAGGTCACATTGGCCCAGCCCGAGATGATCCCGGACACGGAGGAGGACCGGGACACCCCGGCAGAGCCCATCGTCATCCCCGCCCACGCCCTGTTTGCCGGGGGCGGCGGCAGCGGCCCGGAACCTGCCACCAACTGTGACCCCAAAGTCCTCAGCCGGGTCATCATCCCCAAAAACATCACGGTCCACCTGGGCAGACCCGCCGCCAGTGCCCAGAACGTGACCGTCTCGTTCCGCCGCTATATTGCCAATGTGGCGTCCAGTGAAGTCTACCCGACCTGGCCGGAACAGGCCCTCCGGGCCAACATCCACTGCCAGATCTCGCTGGCGCTCAACCGCATCTACACCGAGTGGTACCCCAGCAAGGGCTACCGTTTCAACATCACCAATTCCACCAGTTATGACCAATACTATGTCCACGGGCGGACGGTGTTTGACGTGATGGTGCGCCTGACGGACGACATCTTCAACACCTACATCCGCAAGACAGGCACTGTGAACCCTTACTACTCCGAATACTGCGACGGCAGATCCGTCACCTGCCCGGGGCTCAAGCAATGGGGCACCGTCACGCTGGCCAACCAGGGCCGCAACGCCCTCAGCATCCTCAAATACTACTACGGGAACAACATCGAGATCATCCGCACCAACAACATCCAGTCCATCCCCCAGAGCTACCCGGGCAGCCCGCTGAAGCAGGGCGACCGGGGCACCAGCGTGTTCACCCTGCAGCGGCAGCTGAACCGCATCACCAAGGATTACCCGTTTCTGGGCCTGCTGACCGTGGACGGCATCTTTGGCAGCAGCATGACCAGCACCGTGAAAAAATTCCAGAAGCAGTTCAACCTCACCGCCGACGGCGTGGTGGGGCGGCAGACCTGGTATAAGATCAGCTATATCTATG
>ERZ1106951.2735-NODE-2735-length-13520-cov-4.777646_pt1 | contig 13520 bp, 8 predicted proteins | sample MGYA00403676_ERZ1106951 | MGnify/ENA primary metagenome ERZ1106951 (study PRJEB35170, sample SAMEA104062398) | human gut metagenome | biome: human gut; feature: human-associated habitat; material: faeces | place: Denmark | collected 2012-04-23 ...
CAGACTTGGCATAGGCAGACTTATATACCAGCTTCCACTTCCTTTATGTCAGATGTTTATCAGGGAAATATTTGACGGCAAGTCGCCTGACGACCTTGATGAGGAAACATTATCAACAATTAACAAGTTTTTTGATAACAGTCTGAATGTTTCGGAGACATCTAGACAGTTATATATTCATAGAAATACCCTTGTATACAGACTTGATAAGCTTCAGAAGACTACAGGTCTTGACTTAAGGGTATTTGATGATGCAATCACATTTAAGATTGCGCTTATGGTTGTTAAGTATATGAAGTATATGGAAAGCAAGGATACATATTAATATGTGCAGCAGGCGGTTTTAGCCAGCATTAATCGTGGTCGTTATAATATCAGAATTTAGTTATATGTACAGTTTGGAGGAATATATACAATGATAATTATGGAAGATGTTACGAAAACGTATGCATCTGGTTCAGATGTTCCTGCACTGAATGGGATTAATCTTCACATTCAGGAAGGCGAGTTCGTATTCATAGTAGGTAAGAGTGGTTCCGGTAAGTCGACACTTATCAAGCTTCTTCTTAAGGAACTTGACCCTACATCAGGTAAAATATATGTAAACAAGAAGTACCTTAATAAGCTTACAAGAAAGAAGCTTCCTTACTTAAGAAGAGATATAGGTGTTGTATTTCAGGATTTCCGTCTTTTACCAGATAGAAACATTTATGAGAATATAGCATTTGCACAGAAGGTCGTAGAAGCGCCAACTAAGAAGATTAAGAGTAATGTTCTTAAAATGCTTTCAATGGTCAACCTTCTTGACAAGTATAAGTCTTATCCTAATGAGTTATCAGGTGGTGAGCAGCAGAGAATCGCAATTGCAAGAGCGCTGGTTAACAAGCCGGCTATATTGTTGTGCGACGAGCCAACAGGTAACCTTGATCCTGCCAATTCTAATGAAATCATGAAGATTCTTAATCAGGTTAATAAGCAGGGAACAACAGTACTTGTAGTTACCCATAATATGGAGATAGTTCAGCAGATGAAGAAGAGAACTATTACTATGAGTGAAGGAAAGATTATCAGCGATCAGGAAAAGGGTGGTTATTTCTATGAAGATTAGGTCATTAGCATATCATATTAAAGATGGATTTAAGAATATCCATCGTAATAAGATGTTCTCACTGGCATCAATAGCAACAATTACAGCATGTATATTCCTTTTTGGAGTATTCTATTCTATAGTGGTTAATTTTCAGTATATGATTAAGAAGGCTGAGACAGAGGTCTGTGTAACAGTTTTCTTTGACGAAGATCTCAGTGAGACGGATATTAAGAAGCTTGGAGATGAAATCAGCAAAAGAGAAGAAGTATCAAGAGTTCAGTATGTATCAGCTGATGATGCATGGGAAAGCTTCAAGGGTGAGTATTTCGCCGCATATCCTGAACTTGCAGAAGGCTTCAAGGATGATAATCCTTTAGCTAATTCTTCTTCTTATGAAGTATATCTTAAGGATGCAAGTAATCAGGGTACACTGGTTAAGTACCTTGAGAATAAGGATGGAATAAGACAGGTTAACCGTTCAGAGGTTACAGCAAGCGGACTTGCCAGTGCAGCAAGACTTGTAAGTTATGTTGCAGTTGCAGTAATTGTTGTTCTTCTTGCGGTATCTATATTCCTTATTACTAATACAATTGTAATTGGTATTACAGTACGAAAAGATGAGATATCAATCATGAAATATATAGGAGCTACGGATGCATTTGTTAATGCACCATTCTTCGTAGAAGGTATCGTTATAGGACTTATAGGTGCTATTATTCCGGTAGCAATATTGAGGTATATTTATGGTGGAGTTGTTAATTTTGTTCTTGGAAAATTCTCTGTTTTACAGAATATATTAGCATTTATGCCAGCATCAGAAGTATTTGAGGTACTTATTCCGGTAGCAGTTATTCTTGGAATTGGTATTGGTCTTATAGGAAGTTTCTTCGCTGTAAGAAAGCATGCCGATGTATAGTTTCGGATAGTTTTTGGGGGCTTTTGCAAACGGATGCAGAAGTCCCTGTTTGTTTTTAGAAAACATTTTAATTATGGTAAAGGAGTGGCTGTATGGAGAAAGCACTGTTTTGTAACAATTTAATAAAGAAAATAACAGCGGCACTCATGATTGTAATGCTGCTTATACCGTATTGTTTTGCACAGGTTACATTTGGAGATAATAAGTCGGATCTGAAGAATGCCCAGAACCAGCAGAATGATATACAGAATAAAAAGAAAGAAACAGAAGACAAGATTGCTCAGCTTAAGGCGCAGAGTTCAGATCTTACATCTCTTATTCAGGGACTGGATGCCCAGATGGGGGAATTGTCAGCGTCATTAGATGATATTAATACCCAGATTGCAACATTAGAGGCTGAGATTGAGGAGACACAGGCACAGCTTGAGCAGGCTGAGGCTGATAAGGAAAGCCAGTATGAGGCTATGAAGCTTCGAATCCAGTTTATGTATGAGCATAATGATTATACATATGTTGAAGTGCTTTTATCATCACAGAGTATGGCGGATATGCTTAATAAATTTGAGTATATTAATAAGATATCAGAGTATGACAGACAGATGCTTGAGGAATATCAGTCAACGATTAATCTGATATCATCTTCTAAAGTAAAGCTTGAAGAAGATAAAGGGACTCTGACTGCCAGTCAGGAGGCACTTCAGGCACAGGTTGATGCACTTGAGGTTGTCCAGAATGAGAAGACTGCCCAGCTTAATGCTTTGAGTAAGAATACGGCTGATCAGGTGGCTTATAAGAAACAGCTCGAAGCTGACGAGAAGAAGCTCGATGCAGAGATTGCTTCTATAACAGCCAAGATTAAGGCAGAGGAAGCAAACGGAGTTACTCCGTCTAACAGATATGATGGCGGAACTTTCAAATGGCCAACAACAAGTACAAGAATAACTTCTCCATACGGAGATACATCTGACAGAACTTCACCGCATAAAGGTGTGGATATTGGAGCGGTCAGGGCAGGAGTTTCAGGTGATCCTGTATATGCAGCTTATGACGGTAAAGTTGTTATTGCACACAGACAGAGTGAGTATTACTCAACAGCGGGTAATTATGTGATGATTTATCATGGTAATGGACTGTATACGAGATACCTGCATCTTGATAGTTTAAATGTATCAGTAGGACAACAGGTTACTAAGGGACAGAAGCTTGGTGTTATGGGTAATACGGGTAATTCATTTGGCGCGCATCTGCATTTTGATGTAATGCTCAATGGTTCATATGTTAATCCTATGCCATATTTTAAATAAATAATTCAACTTAATAGGAGGACTCAATGGAATATGATAATAACAGACCTTTTTCTTCGGAAGGGGCCGCACAGGAACGAAAGAGAAAACATGCTTTAGGCAAAGGCGTTATTATTGGTGTTGTGGCAACACTGCTGGTTGTGATACTGGCGTTGTCATGCGTATTCATGGGACTTATAAGAAGTGGTAATCTTCATATTGGAATTGACGGACGTATATATGTTCAGGATGTTGGAACAAGTGATAATGAAGGAATCGGAACTAAGGTTGAAGGTAAGCTGAATGCTCTTGATTCGCTGCTTGGAGATGGATTCTACTTTGATGATGTAGATGATGAAAAGGCTGCAGACAACATTTTTAAGGCATATCTTGCTGCATATGGTGATAAATATACGGTTTATTATACGCCTGAAGAATATAAGTCGATGATGGAGTCAACATCAGGTTCTTTCTATGGAATTGGTGCGGTATGCCAGAAGGCTGATGATGGTTCAATACTTATATCTGAGGCATATGAGGATGCACCGGCATATAAGGCTGGTATCAGAAATGGAGATAAGGTAACAGAGGTTAATGGTGAGGATATTAAAGGAATGGACCTTTCTGTAGCAGTTGCCCTTATTAAGGGCGAGAAGGGTACAGATGTTAACCTTACTGTTATGAGAAATGGCGAGAAGCTGAGTTTCACAGTTACAAGAGACAAGATTGATATTAAGACTGTTTCATCAGAGGTGCTTGAGAATAATATAGGTTATATTTATATTTCACAGTTTGATGATGTTACAACAGAGCAGTTTAAATCGGCTGTTGATGACCTTCAGAAGCAGGGAATTACAGGACTTGTAATTGATATAAGAAATAATCCTGGTGGAGTTCTTAAGACTGTGGCTGATATGCTAGATTATATTCTTCCGAACGGACTTATCGTGTATACAGAGACTAAGTCTGGTAAGAGACAGGAATATTCAGGTTCTGATAATCATGAGCTTAATATTCCGATGGCAGTTTTAGTAAATGGCAATAGTGCAAGTGCATCTGAGATATTTGCCGGTGCAATGCAGGATTATGATAAGGCACAGATAATTGGAACACAGACATTTGGTAAGGGCATTGTGCAGACAATCCGTCCGCTTACTGATGGAAGTGCGGTTAAGTATACAATTGCCAAATATTTCACTCCTAAGGGACAGGATATTCACGGCAAGGGAGTGAAACCTGACAGTATTGTGGAGCTTCCGGATGATGCGACTGAAGATGTGCAGTTGAAGGCAGCAGTAGAGTATCTCAATGGAAAAATGAGTGTCAGCGCGGCAGAATAACGAATATAGAGGTATGGAATAAAGTACAGGACAAATCGAATGTTTGTTCTGTACTTTTTGGCTGTTATATTGTATAATGAGGGAAATGCATTTTCTTTCAGAAAACAAGGAGGGCAAAATCCCTCTCCTCACCAAGGGGTTCGGATTTTGCTTCGCAAAATAGGGAGGGCTTTATGGACAGATTTGTATTACATTCGGATTTTAAGCCGATGGGCGACCAGCCGCAGGCTATTGAAGCACTTACAAAGGGTTTTGAGGAAGGCAATCAGTTTGAGACTCTAGTTGGTGTAACTGGTTCTGGTAAAACATTTACAATGGCGAACATTATACAGAATGTTCAGAAACCTACACTTATTATAAGCCATAATAAGACACTGGCAGCGCAGTTGTATGGGGAGATGAAGGAGTTCTTTCCAGAGAATGCGGTTGAGTACTTTGTCTCCTATTATGATTATTACCAGCCAGAGGCCTATGTACCTCAGAGTGACACTTATATTGCGAAGGATTCATCTATTAATGATGAAATTGATAAATTAAGACATTCGGCAACAGCGGCACTTTCTGAAAGAAATGATGTTATTATCGTTGCTTCGGTTTCATGTATATATGGATTAGGTGCGCCGGTTGATTATAAGAACATGGTTATTTCGCTTCGTCCGGGAATGGAGAAGGACAGGGATGATTGCATAAGAAAGCTTATTGATATCCAGTATGTAAGGAACGACCAGGATTTTAAGCGAGGAACCTTCAGGGTAAGAGGCGATGTTGTTGAAGTGTATCCTTCATCATCATCAGGTGATGCCATAAGAGTTGAATTCTTTGGTGATGAAGTGGACAGAATAAGTGAGATAGATTCCCTTACAGGCGAAGTTAAAGGCGTTCTTGAACATATTGCGATATTCCCTAACTCACATTATGTTGTTGAGAAGGAGAAGATGGACGCTGCGATTGAGAATATTAAGGCAGAGCTTGCCGAGAGAGTGAAGTATTTCAAGAGTGAGGATAAGCTTCTAGAGGCACAGAGAATTGAAGAGAGAACGAATTTTGATATAGAGATGATGCAGGAGACAGGCTTTTGTTCAGGAATAGAGAATTATTCAAGACATCTGGCAGGACTTCCGGCAGGGTGTCCTCCGTATACGCTGATGGATTATTTTCCAGATGATTTTCTTATTATTGTGGATGAGTCGCATATCACTATTCCGCAGATTCGAGGCATGTATGCCGGTGACCAGTCAAGAAAGACTACGCTTGTAGATTATGGCTTCAGACTGCCATCTGCGAAGGACAACAGACCGCTTAATTTCAGCGAGTTTGAGAGCAAGATTTCACAGATGCTTTTCGTATCAGCAACACCAAGCACATACGAGGCAGAGCATGAACTTATGAGAACCGAGCAGGTTATCAGACCTACCGGACTTCTTGACCCGGAGATAACTGTTAAGCCGATTGAAGGACAGATTGATGACCTTATATCAGAGATTAATAAGGAAACTGCCAAGAAGAACAAGGTGCTTGTTACTACACTTACCAAGAGAATGGCGGAGGACCTTACTGATTATCTTAAAGAGGCAGGAATCAGGGTTAAGTATCTTCATGCAGATATTGATACGCTTGAGCGTCAGAAGATTATAAGAGATATGCGTCTTGATGGATTTGATGTTCTTGTTGGAATCAACCTGTTGCGAGAAGGTCTGGATATTCCTGAAATCAGCCTTGTTGCAATACTTGATGCTGATAAGGAAGGCTTCTTAAGAACAGAGACATCGCTTATACAGACGATTGGTCGAGCTGCAAGAAATGCAGAGGGACATGTTATCATGTATGCAGACAAGATTACTGAATCTATGGAAAAGGCTATTTCAGAGACAGAACGAAGAAGAAAGATTCAGCAGGAGTATAATGATGAGCATGGAATTACTCCACAGACAATCAAGAAGGCAGTAAGAGATCTGATAAGTATAAGCAAGGCAGCGGAACCGGGTGATGCTTCCGGAAAGCTTAAGGTTGATTATGAATCTATGAGCATCAAAGAGCTTGAGAAGGTTAAGACGCAGGTTGAGAAGAACATGCGTAAGGCAGCAGCAGAGCTTAACTTTGAGGAGGCTGCACAGCTTCGTGACAAGATGATTGAGATTAATAAATATATTTATGAAGGAAAAAAACATGGCTGATAGTAAGTTAAAGAAAGAGATAGAAAGAGGCAGTTACAAGAACTGCATAAGGATAAAGGGTGCAAGAGAGCATAATCTTAAAGGAATAGATGTTGATATTCCAAGAGACAAGCTTGTTGTGCTTACAGGACTTTCAGGTTCGGGAAAGTCGAGTCTTGCATTTGATACAATATATGCAGAAGGTCAGAGAAGATATATGGAATCACTGTCTTCATATGCAAGACAGTTCTTGGGACAGATGGAAAAGCCGGATGTTGACAGTATTGAAGGACTTTCACCGGCTATATCTATAGACCAGAAGTCAACTAACAGAAATCCGCGTTCTACAGTAGGAACTGTTACAGAAATATATGATTATTTCCGACTTCTCTATGCAAGAATTGGTATTCCGCATTGTCCAAAATGTGGACGCGAAATCAACAAACAGACAGTTGACCAGATGGTTGATGTTATTATGGCACTTCCTGAAAGAACTAAGATTCAGATTCTTGCACCTGTTGTCCGTGGACGAAAGGGTGAACATGTAAAGCTATTTGAACAGGCAAAGAAGAGCGGATTTGTGCGTGTTATTGCTGATGGAAGCATGTACGAGCTGACAGACGATATTAAGCTTGATAAGAATAAGAAGCATAATATTGAGATTGTTGTAGACAGACTTTCTGTAAGAGACGGAATCCAGAAACGACTTACAGATTCTATTGAGACAGCTCTTAAGCTTGCCGAAGGTCTTATGACAGTAGATGTTATTGATGGTGAGACACTTAATTTCAGCCAGAGCTTTTCCTGCCCAGACTGTGGTATAAGTATTGATGAGGTTGAGCCAAGAAGCTTTTCGTTCAACAATCCATTTGGCGCATGCCCGGACTGTTTCGGACTTGGTTATACAATGAAGTTTGATGCAGAGCTGCTTATACCGGATGAGAGTCTCAGCATTGATGAAGGTGCTATTGTCGGAATGGGATGGCAGTCATCTAAGGATGAGGGCAGCTTTAGCAGGGCGATTCTTGATGCACTTGCAGAGGAATATGGATTTTCATTAAAGACACCATTCAAGGATTATCCTGATGATATTAAGGATATTATTATCAATGGTACTAAGGGACATTCTGTAAAGGTTAAATATAAAGGCCAGCGCGGAGAGGGTGTATATGATGTCGCATTTGAAGGTCTTATTAAGAATATGGAGAGAAGATACAGAGAGACATATTCTGATAATACTAAGCAGCAGTATGAGGAATTTATGAGAATAAGACCTTGTTCTGCCTGTCACGGACAGAGACTTAAGCCGTCTTCACTTGCTGTTACTATTGCAGATAAGAACATATATGAGATTACTAACATGTCTATTATAAAGCTTCAGGAATTCCTTGAGAATATGAAGCTTTCAGAGAGACAGCTGTTTATTGGTGCAGAGATTCTTAAGGAAATCAAGGCGAGAATTAAGTTCCTTGTAGATGTAGGACTTGATTATCTGGCACTTTCGCGTGCCACAGGAACTCTGTCAGGCGGTGAAGCGCAGAGAATCAGGCTTGCTACACAGATTGGTTCAGGTCTTGTAGGAGTTGCTTATATTCTTGATGAGCCAAGTATCGGACTTCACCAGAGGGATAATGACAAGCTGCTTGGAACTCTGACACATTTGCGCGATCTTGGTAACTCAGTTATTGTCGTTGAACATGATGAGGATACTATGTTTGCAGCCGATTATATTGTGGATATCGGACCAGGCGCAGGAAGAAATGGTGGAGAAGTTGTCGCAACAGGAACTGCTGCGGACATTATGGCGTGCAAGGATTCACTTACAGGTGCATATCTGTCAGGAAGAATCAAGATACCTGTACCGGCAGAGCGTAGAAAGCCTGCTGGCTGGATTAAGGTAAGAGGCGCAAGGGAGAATAATCTTAAGAATATTGATGTAGATATTCCGCTTGGAGTTGTCACATGCGTAACAGGTGTGTCAGGCTCAGGCAAGAGTTCACTTGTTAATGAGATTCTTTACAAGCACCTTGCAAAGTCGCTTAACAGGGCGAGATGTATTGCAGGCGACCATGATGGAATTGACGGAATAGAGCAGCTTGATAAGGTCATTAATATTGACCAGTCACCAATTGGACGAACACCAAGGTCTAATCCGGCAACCTATACAGGTGTATTTGACATGATAAGAGACCTGTTTGCAACGACTAAGGACGCGAAGGAACGAGGATATACGAAGGGCAGATTCAGCTTTAATGTTAAAGGCGGAAGATGTGAGGCATGCTCAGGCGACGGTATTATCAAGATAGAGATGCATTTCCTGCCGGATGTGTATGTTCCTTGTGAAGTCTGCGAGGGTAAGCGTTACAACAGAGAAACTCTTGAAGTAAAATACAAGGATAAGAGCATATATGATGTTCTTGATATGACTATTGAGGATGCAGTTGATTTCTTTGAAAATGTGCCAAGTATAAGAAGAAAGATTGAGACTCTCAACGAGGTTGGCTTGTCTTACGTCAAGCTTGGACAGCCATCAACTGAGCTTTCAGGTGGTGAGGCACAGAGAATCAAGCTTGCAACAGAGCTTTCAAGAAGAAGCACAGGAAAGACTATATATATTCTTGATGAGCCTACAACCGGACTGCATTTTGCCGATGTCCACAAGCTTGTCAATATCCTTCACAGGCTTGCAGAGGGTGGCAACACTGTAGTTGTTATTGAACATAATCTTGATGTTATTAAGACAGCAGATTATATTATAGATATGGGACCAGAGGGGGGCGACCGCGGCGGAACTGTTATTGCCAAGGGAACGCCTGAGGAGATTGTTAAGGTTAAGAAGTCTTATACCGGACAGTATGTTAAGAAGTATCTGGAAGAGAAGTAAGATTAAGAAGTGAATGAACGTATATCTGGGAAGTGTATGCAAGGGATGTCGGTTTGATATTTTGGGGAGTAGAATGGAGGCAGTTATGATAAAAGGGATTATCTTTGATATGGACGGAGTTATGATTGATACGGAAAATCAGTCTAATCTTGGCTGGCTGTGGGCAGCTTCCCAGAAAAATGTAGAGATGCCATTATGGCTTATCGACAGTTTTAAAGGTGCACCGGCAAAGCTTAGTCAGAGCTTTTTTGATGATTATTATCATGGAGAGCAGGATTACTGGGAAATGCGGACAATGCGCACAGACCATGTTTACAAAATCAGGGAGACAGAGGAAGTTCCGGTTAAGCCGGGGCTTCATATGCTGCTTGATTATATTAAGGATAATGGACTCAAATGTGCTGTTGCAACTTCAACACAGAAATCAAGTGCTGAAAAGAGTCTTCACAGAATAGGAGCATGGGATTATCTTTCTGGTGTTGTATATGGAGATGAGGTTGAGCATGGAAAGCCTGAGCCGGACATATTCTTAAGGGCAGCAGGCTTTATCGGATGTGAACCATCAGAATGTGTAGTCATTGAGGACAGTATTAATGGCATTAAAGCAGGATATGCAGCAGGCATGAAGGTGATTCATATACCTGATACTATTGAGATTAACGATGACATCCGAAGACTGACTTCAGTTGTGTGCCATTCTTTATCTGATGTGCCTGATATTATAGACACATGGAATGAGGGAAAGGTTGCTGATGTTGAAGGTTATTATGAAAATGCCAAGATAAACCGTGTGTATGTTGACAGAGTGCATGTTAAGAAAGCATTTGCAGAATACACAGCAGCTTATAATGCAGATGACCCTAAGATTAAATTAAAAATTGACCACACTTACAGAGTTGCAGCTTTGTGCGAAAGAATTGCAAAGGCAGCTGGAATGTGTGCCTATGATGTTGAGCTGGCATGGTTATCCGGAATGCTTCATGATGTTGGAAGATTTGAACAGATAAAGCGTTATAACACATTTTCAGATGCGGACTCTGTTGACCATGCAAAATTCGGTGCAGACCTGTTGTTCAAAGATGGTCTTATCAGTACTTTTCTTAATGGAATGGTCAAATGTACAGGCTACAAGCCAGGAACATTAGAGGATCGATATAGTTCTGATGGAGTATTTCTGTATGACAGATTGAATAAATCGGACATGGAAATGCTTGAACTTGCAATAAGGTGTCACAATATGTACAGAATTCCGCAGGGACTTAATAGCCGCGAGCAGGCATTCTGCAATGTGCTTCGTGACGCTGATAAGGTTGATATATTTAAGGTTAATATTGATACTCCGCTTGAAGAAATATATAACACTACGACTGAAGAACTGATGAAGAGTGATATTACAGATGAAGTGTTAGAAGCGTTTGATGAGGAACACTGTATACTCAAAGCAATAAGACGCACACCGGCTGATACTGTTATTGGTCATGTATCACTTGCTTATGAGCTTGTGTATGATGAGAGCGTGCGGATTACTGTGGAACAGGGCTATCTTGCAAAGCTTATGCATTTTCATTCTGATAATGAGGAGACCAACAGAAAGATGGCGATGGTCAGAGAGAAGATGGATTCTTATGTGAAGAAGAGAATTGGGAAGAAAGATGCATAGATAAGGATTGTCTGAAGAGAATTAGCAAGATAAGAATTGGGGAGAATTAAGGCTTGTCATAAGTGGCAAGTTTAACTATAATGTATATATAAATACACAAGATTGGAGATTGATCATGGATCAGGAGAAAGTTATTGTCATTGACTTCGGTGGTCAGTACAACCAGCTGGTTGCGCGCCGTGTCCGTGAATGTAATGTATATTGTGAGATCTATTCTTACAAGACAGACCTGGCGCAGATTAAGGCCATGAACCCTAAAGGAATTATCCTTACGGGTGGTCCTAACAGCTGTTATGAAGATGGCGCGCCAACATGTACTAAAGAACTTTTCGAACTTGGTGTACCTGTACTTGGTCTTTGCTATGGCGCACAGCTTATGCAGCATGTGCTTGGCGGCAAGGTTGAGAAGGCACCAGTAAGAGAGTATGGAAAGACAGAAACATTTGTAGATAAGAGCAGCGCTTTATTCTCAGATGTCTCAGAGAAAACTATTGTGTGGATGAGCCATTTTGATTATATCTCACAGATTGCACCAGGATTCAAGATTGTTGCCCACACAGCAGACTGCCCAGTTGCAGCAGCAGAGTGTACAGAGAAGAATCTTTATGCAATCCAGTTCCACCCAGAGGTTCTTCATACTCAGGAAGGAACCAAGATGCTTCACAACTTTGTTCGTGGAGTATGCGGATGTGCCGGAACATGGAAGATGGATGCATTTGTTGAGAATACAATTAAGGAAATCCGAGAGAAGGTTGGCAGTGGCAAGGTTTTACTTGCTCTTTCAGGTGGTGTTGATTCATCTGTTGCAGCCGGACTTCTTTCAAGAGCTATTGGAAAGCAGCTTACATGCGTATTCGTAGATCACGGTCTTCTCCGTAAAGATGAAGGCGATGAAGTTGAGAGCGTATTTGGACCAGAAGGACAGTTCGACCTTAACTTTATAAGAGTTAATGCACAGGAAAGATATTACTCTAAGCTTGCAGGCGTTACAGAGCCAGAAGCTAAGAGAAAGATTATTGGGGAAGAGTTTATCCGTGTATTTGAGGAAGAAGCCAAGAAAATTGGTGCAGTTGACTTCCTTGCACAGGGAACGATATATCCAGACGTTGTAGAGAGCGGACTTGGCGGTGAATCAGCCGTAATCAAGTCTCACCACAATGTAGGAGGACTTCCTGATTTCGTTGATTTCAAGGAAATCATTGAGCCACTACGCAACCTTTTCAAAGATGAGGTTCGTAAGGCTGGTCTTGAGCTTGGAATACCAGAACATCTTGTATTCCGTCAGCCATTCCCAGGTCCGGGACTTGGAATCAGAATTATCGGCGAGGTAACAGCTGATAAGGTTCGTATCGTTCAGGATGCTGACTTTATCTACCGTTCAGAGGTTGACAAGGCCGTAGCTGAGTACAAGAAAGCTAACGGCAAGGCTCCAGCATGGATGCCAAACCAGTATTTCGCAGCCCTCACTAACATGCGTTCCGTTGGTGTTATGGGTGACGAAAGAACTTACGATTATGCGGTTGCACTTCGTGCAGTCAACACAATTGATTTCATGACAGCAGAGAGCGCAGAGATTCCATTTGAGGTTCTCCAGACAGTCATGAGCAGAATTATAAATGAGGTGCGTGGGGTCAACAGAGTATTCTATGATTTGACTAGTAAACCACCTGGAACGATTGAGTTTGAATAATTAAAAATAGAGAGGCCCTTAACTGTTAGTAAAAAGCTGATGGTTAAGGGTTTTTGTGTTTCTGGTTTTATAATTGTTAAAAATCGTGTAAACTTAATAAAGGAAAAATTAGCGTGGTATATGAATTAATAAAAGAGAAATGGTGTAAAATTAATGGTTATGCGGTAGTTTTAAAAATTGCCTAGGAGGGTACCGAAGATGTTAAGAATTAAGCTGATACCTGCAGGGTATGGAGAGAGTATATGGGTATCTGTTGGAGAAACAGAGCGATATAATATACTAATTGATGGCGGTCTTGGAAAGACATATCAGAAATATTTGGAGCCGGAAATAAAACATATAAAAGAAATGAATCAAAAGATCAATTTATTAGTATGTACACATATGGATAATGATCATATAGGTGGACTTATTTCGGTTTTAAAAGAAGCAGATTCAAATCTAATTGAAAATATTTGGTATAACGGTTTTATTCAGATGGTTGACAGCAAATTTAGTTCTCAA
>ERZ1106951.2755-NODE-2755-length-13396-cov-35.936512_pt1 | contig 13396 bp, 10 predicted proteins | sample MGYA00403676_ERZ1106951 | MGnify/ENA primary metagenome ERZ1106951 (study PRJEB35170, sample SAMEA104062398) | human gut metagenome | biome: human gut; feature: human-associated habitat; material: faeces | place: Denmark | collected 2012-04-23 ...
CACATAAAGGTTCCTTACAAGTTTTTCGATATTGTTCAATTTTCAAGGTCCTGTAAGCGCCTCAGCCGTTCGGCTGACAGCTTATTTATTTTACCACTTTCGTGATAACTCGTCAAGCACTTTTTGGAATTATTTTTGAGCTTCTCGTCGAAGCTCATCGATTCTTCACGTTAGGGCGTCCGTTTCGAAGTGTTTCATTCTGTCGGATGTCCGCCTGACAGTAATGTATTTTAGCACGGCACCCGACAAAAAGCAAGCCTTTTCTTTATATTTTTTCAACGAAATCCGTCTTTTGACTTTTTGCCCAGTTTTTTCTTTTGAATCTGGAAAGTATGACGTCTAATCTCCCAGAAGCTGCCGCCGGAGCTGCGATAAGATTTTTCGCTCCCGCCGGGAGATCTGCACCTGCGTCGTATGCAGGAGCTTTGCCGTTTCGCTCTGGGTCTTGTTCCCATAGAAGCGCAGCCGGATCAGCTGCTTATCCTGTTCCGGCAGCGCTTCGATCACTTCCGCCAGGCTGATCTTATCTGCCAATGCTTCTTCGGGCGATTCCACCGGGATGTCCAGCTGCCGGTCATCGTCTTCACCGTTCTCCGGCGTCAGGCTCACTGCAGGCTGCGCCGCCTGGACTGCCAGCGTGATGTTTTCTACCGGTTCATCCAGTTCTTCTGCCAGCTGCGAAAGGGTCGGCTCTGCGCCGCATATCTTCATATGATGCTCCCGTGCCGCCTGCACCCGCATCCCCAGCTCCTTCAAAGAGCGACTCACCTTGACGGTGCCGCCGTCCCGGAACAGCTTTTTGATCTCGCCCAGGATCACCGGCACAGCATAGGTGGAAAAGCAGACGCCGCGTGATGTGTCAAAATTATCACAGGCCTTGACAAGCCCCATGCAGCCTGCGCTGTAGAGGTCGTCGTACTCAATGCCCCTGCCCCGGAACCGCCCGGCGCAGGAATGCACCAGCCCCAGATTCTGTTCAATAAAGCTTTCCCGCCGGGTCTTATCCGATACCATGCTTCTGACCGCCTTTCCTTTTATGTACCCTCCCGCTGGGTCAGGCGTTTGACCAGCAGCACCTTGGTGCCCTTGCCCGGCTTGGAAGTGACCCTGACCTTATCCATAAAGCTCTGCATCACCGCAAAGCCCAGGCCCGAGCGCTCCTCCGGGTTGCCGGTGGTGAACAGCGGCTGCATGGCCTGCTCCACATTGGGGATGCCAATGCCCTTATCCGTCACCGTGATGTGCACCTCGCGGCCGGGATAGACCGCAATGGTCATGGTCACGGTGCCAATGCGGTCCGGGTAGGCGTGGACGATGCAGTTGGTAACGGCTTCCGACACCGCGGTCTTGAGGTCCGCCAGCTGGGGCACGGTGGGGTCGTACCGGGCCAGAAAGGCCGCTGCCGCGCCCCGGGCATAGCTCTCGTTCACACTGAGGGAATCAAACTGGATCTTGGTGGTATTTTCCGCTTTCATGGTTCACTCCTCCTTCTGTCCTGCGTCGGTGCAGGAAATGCCCGCCAGCTGCAGCACCCGGCCCAGCTGCGCCGGTGCGTGCTGGATGCGCAGGGCCGCGCCCACCGTGCGGGCGATGCGCTGACGGCCCAGAATCAGCCCGATGCCGGACGAATCCATAAAGCCTACCCCGCCGAAATCCAGGATCAGCGTCTGCGGGCTGCGGCTGACCAGCGCATCGTCCAGCTGGATGCGCAGGCTCTGGGCCGCGTCGTGGTCGATCTCACCGGCCAGAAAGGCATAAAGGCTCTCGCCAGCCGGGCTGAAGCTCACCGTTGCCATGGTTTGTCCATCTCCTTTGTGCGTTGTAAAAATAAAAAGGACCCGTACACATAGTTCCAGTGTACGGGTCCTTCGCGTTATTTTTTAGAAAAGCGTGTCGCTCAGCTGTTTTCCAGCAGGGCAGCGGCTGCCAGGGCTGCCGCCTCGCTGCCGCAGACCAGCAGGCCGCGGCGGGTGTTGGCATGGGCCAGCTTCACGGCCTCAGCTAGGCTGCCGCACAGCTCAGCATCAAAATGATACTTTGCCTTCTCGGTCAGACGCCGGGTCAGTGCTTCCTCGGTGCCCTCAGGCGTGACGAGATACACCTTATCGAAGGGGTTCTCACTCATGCCGGGCATGGTGGATTTATCCTTTTTCTGTTCCTCGGGCGTCAAGCCGGTCTCCAGCGCCGAGAAGAAGGCCTCTGCGCCCTCCTCCTCGGCCAGACCGATGATGGCGCTCATGTGGCGCACCTTGGCCATGTTGAGCACGCGCAGCAGCGCGGCGGCCTGCTGCGGGGTGCGGCAGGCGTCCAGAATGACCAGCGGGCGCTGGGATACCACCCGGATGCTGGTGCGGTTTTCCACCGCTGCCAGACCTTCCAGAATGGCATCATCGGTGATGTCGAAACCTTTGCGGCAAAGGGCCAGTGCCAGTTCCACAGCCATGGCGGCATTGCCCGCCGCGTGGCGGCCCAAAAAGGCCAGCGGCACGGTGTAGCCGCCGTAGTCCACCTTACTGGCAAACTTTTCCGCTTCCAGGAAGGTGATATCCTCCGGGTCCGGCACCACCAGCTCACAGTCACACTTGCCGGCCGCCACAATCAGCTCACTGAGCACGGCCTTGGGCTGCTCCGGCGCGGTGACGCAGATGCTGCCTTTGCGCATGACGCCGCCTGCCAGCGCGGCCAGGCGTTCCACCGAGCGGCTCACGCCGTCCGGGCCCACCGCCGTGACGGCACACACCGGCATGTTGGGCAGTGCTTCCGCAAGGCCCGCGTCCGGCAGTTCCACCACGGCAAGCTGGCAGCCCGCCGCACCGAAGCAGTTGGCCGCTGCGGCCAGCTCTGCCGCTTCCTGTGGGAGCGGCTCGGCGGCGGCAAGGGCGTCGGCAGTCAAGGCCAGCAGACCTTCGTCCACCGGGGCGTCGTCGATACGGATGCGCTTTGCCAGCGGCTCACAGCCCGCGTGGTACAGACCGGCGTGGATGCCCTGCGCATGCAGGACAGCCGCCAGCAGGCGGGCCACCACGGTCTTGCCCGCCGTGCCCGCCACACCCACGAATGCAACTTTGCCCACCGGCGCAGTCAGCGCGGCGCGCAGCTGTTCGGTGGAGGCAAAGCCGTCCGGCAGGGCGGCGAAATACTGATTTGCCTGTTCGATGGTCATTGGTTACTCCTTATCACGATGATGAAACAGCAGCCTGCACAGCGCCATGAGCACCAGTACAGCCAGAATGCCCGCCAGCACACCGACGGAATCCAGCCACACATCGGTGACCTGGCTGCTGCGCCCGGGGGAATAGAGCTGGATGGTCTCGTCGGTCAGGGCCGTGAGCACGCCGCCCAGCATGGGCACGGTGATGTGGCGCAGCGGATGGCGGCTGTACACCCGCATGCAGAGCATGAGCAGAAAGCCTTCCAGCATATATTCGCAGAAATGCGCCAGCTTGCGCACAAAGTGCATGGTCAGCCGCCGTGCAAGGGCGGGATGGCCCAGACGGCGCAGCGCCACCTGCATCAGCTGCAGCACCCGGCCGCTGGAAGCGCTGGACACCTGCGCCACCGCCATGGAATTGGAAAAGATGAACCAGATGCACCCCGCGAGGGCAAGGGTGAATACCACCCGCCCTACGATGACCCACGGGGACAGCCGTTCGTTCTGCGTTCTCTCGTCCACGATCAGCCCAGGGCCTTGATGCTCTGCTCGATGTTGGCCAGCTTATCCTGGCTCTTGGCGTACTTATTGCGGATGTCTTCCACGAGGGCCGCCGGGGCACGCTCCACGAACTTGGGGTTGTTGAGCTGGTTTGCGAACATGGCCTGTTCCTTCTCGGCCTTGGCCTTTTCCTTGTTCAGGCGGGCCAGCTCCTTGTCACGGTCGATGAGCTCCATCATGGGGATGAAGCCGCGGGCCGCGTGGGTGGACACCTGCACCATGCCGTCGGTGCTGCCCTCGTACTTGGCGGTGAAGGTCACATCGGTGGCGAAGGCGAACTTTGCCAGATAGACCTGTGCGTTCCGGAAGGGGGCGGCATCGGCAGTCTCGATGATCATGCTGGTCTTCTTGGCGGGGTGGACGTTCATCTCGGTGCGCATGGTACGCACAGCCTTGATGTAGTCCATCACCTTCTCGAAGGCTTCCTCCTCGTCGGCCCAGTTGTGGGCTTCATCGACAGTGGGCCAGGCCTGGGTCATGATGGTCTCGGCAGAGCCGGGCAGAGCCTGGTAGAGTTCCTCGGTGATGAAGGGCATGAAGGGATGCAGCAGCTTGAGGGCCTTATCCAGCACATACACCAGCACGCGGCGGGCGGTGTCGGCCTGCTCGGCGTCGCCGGAGTTCAGGCGGGGCTTTGCGATCTCGATGAACCAGTCGCAGTAGACATCCCAGATGAAGCTGTTGATCTTGGCAGCGGCCAGACCCATCTCGTAGTGGTCGAGGTTGTCGGTCATGGCACCGGCCACCTGATTCAGCTTGGTCAGCACCCACTTGTCGCTCATGTCCAGCTTGTCCTCGCTGGGCAGGCCCGGCTCGAAGTCCTCGGGCAGGTTCATCAGCACGAAGCGGGTGGCGTTCCACAGCTTGTTTGCAAAGTTGCGGGCAGCTTCCACCTTCTTCTCGCTGTAGCGCATGTCGTTGCCCGGGGTGGAGCCGTCGATCAGCATGAAGCGAAGGGCGTCGGCACCATACTGGGCAATGACTTCCAGCGGGTCAATACCGTTGCCGAGAGACTTGGACATCTTGCGGCCCTGGCTGTCGCGGACGATGCCGTGGATGCAGACAGTGCTGAAGGGTGCCTTGCCGGTGTAGGCCAGACCGGAGAAGATCATGCGGCTGACCCAGAAGCCGATGATGTCGTAGCCGGTAACAAGGGTGTTGGTGGGGTAGAAATACTTGAGGTCGGCGCTGTCCTCGTTGGGCCAGCCCAGTGTGCTGAAGGGCCACAGAGCGGAGGAGAACCAGGTATCCAGCGTATCGGGGTCCTGGGTCAGCTTTGCGCTGCCGCACTTGGGGCAGGCGCAGGGAGCAGACTTTGCCACCACGGTCTCGCCGCAGTCGTCGCAGTACCATGCCGGGATCTGATGGCCCCACCACAGCTGACGGCTGATGCACCAGTCGCGGGTGTTCTTCATCCAGTTCATATAGTTCTTGGTGAAGCGCTCGGGCACGAACTTGATCTCGCCCTTTTCCACGCTCTCGATGGCGGGCTTTGCCAGCGGCTCCATCTTGACGAACCACTGCTTGGACACCATGGGCTCGATGGTGGAGTGGCAGCGGTAGCAGGTGCCCACCTCATGCTTGAGGGGCTCGATCTCCTTCAGGAAGCCGCCCTCCTTCAGGTCTGCCAGAATGGCCTTGCGGGCCTCGAGGGTGGTCATGCCGGCGTACTTGCCGCAGTCCAGCACTTCGGGCTCATTGATGGTGTTCTTGCCGGCGGCAAACAGAGCATCGGCGGCGGCCTTGTCGGCAGCGCCGGTCATGTGGCCGTCGTAGGTGAACACGCGCACGATGGGCAGGTTATGGCGCAGCCCCACCTCAAAGTCGTTGGGGTCGTGGGCGGGGGTAATCTTGACGACGCCGGTGCCCTTGGTCATGTCGGCGTGCTCGTCGCAGACGATGGGGATCTCCTTGTTCAGCAGGGGCAGCACCACATGGCAGCCGTGCAGATGCGCGTAGCGGGGATCCTCGCCGTTGATGGCAACAGCGGTATCGCCCAGCATGGTCTCAGGACGGGTTGTAGCCAGCTCCAGCATCTCACCGGTCTCCTTGACCGGGTACAGCAGATGCCAGAAATTGCCGTCCTTTTCCTCATACTCCACCTCGGCATCGGAGATGGAGGTGTTGCAGTGGGGGCACCAGTTGACCATACGGTTGCCGCGGTAGATCAGCCCCTTGTCGTACAGGCGCACGAACACTTCCTTCACGGCCTCGGAGCAGCCCTCGTCCATGGTAAAGCGCTCGCGGTCCCAGTCGCAGCTGCTGCCCAGCTTCTTCAGCTGGCTGACGATGCGGTTGCCGTACTTGGTCTTCCAGGCCCAAGCGCGCTCCAGAAAGCCGTCGCGGCCCACCATCTCCTTGGTCAGGCCCTCGGCGCGCATGGCCTCCACGACCTTGGCCTCGGTGGCAATGGATGCGTGGTCGGTGCCGGGCACCCACAGGGCGGCATAGCCCTGCATCCGCTTGGTGCGGATCAGGATATCCTGCATGGTGTTGTCCACGGCGTGGCCCATGTGCAGCTGGCCGGTGACGTTCGGAGGGGGCATAACGATGGTGTAGGGTTTCTTGTCGGGGTCGGCCTTCGTGTGGAAGTAGCCGCCGTCCAGCCAGAACTGGTAGATGCGGTCTTCCACCTGGCTGGGATCGTACTGTTTTGCAAGTTCTTTCATAGGGTCCTCCCAATAAAAATTGATGAGTGGGACGAAAAAAGCCGCCCCACGGAACGTTCCATGGGACGGCTGTGTAAATTTACATACCGCGGTACCACCCAAATTGCGCAGAAAGCTTCTGCGCCCCTTGATGCCCCGGTAACGTGGGGCAGCTCCGAGAGCGGCTCACCGGCTCCCGGCTCACCGCTCCTGCTCCAAAGTGACAGCACACTGCCGGGCCGTACCGGGCTCACAGCAAAGTACCCGGCTCTCTGAACGGCAAAAACAGCGCGCACTCTTTTTCAACGCATTTATAAAAAGAATATAGCGTTTTTTGTGCGGTTTGTCAATTACTTTTTTCCATATCAGAATTTGTTCTGCTGCGTCCTGTGGTTTCGGCCCCATTCGTGAAAAACGCAAATCCGGCAGACCGCAGTCTGCCGGATTTGCTCTATAACAAAACTATTTTTCCGCTAAAGATGGCCAGAGTGCAACAGCGACGACCGCTGCCTGTGGCAGAAACAGGGAGGAACTGTTGGGGCAGCGGCCTGCAAGATGCGAGTGCCGCTCCAAGGCACGAAGCAGACGCAGGGTGCCGCAACCCGTAGGCGGAGGCCATTTTAATCTGCGATTACTTCTTCCTTCAGCCGTGCAATGAGCCGCTCCATCAGGGCCACACGGTTGAAGGGGGTCATCAGGTAGAAGCCGTCGGCATAGGGGGCAGCCGCAAGTGCCGCCTGCACCGAAACTTCCAGCCCCAGTTCTTCGCCCTGGGCACGGTCCAGCCCGGCAAAGCGGTCAATGATGGCCTGTTCCACATGGATGCCGTTGATCTCGTTTTCCATAAAGATGGCGTTGCGCTGGCTCACCACCGGCATGATGCCCGCCAGCAGTTTGGCTTTTTCGCCCAGCGTCTCCCGGGCCTTTTTCAGGTTCTCCACTGCCTGCGCCGACAGCACCGGCTGGGTGAGGAAGCCGCTCATGCCGTTTTCCATCTTTTCCACAGCGCGGCGCAGCTCTATATCAAAGTTGCGGGCGTTCAGGTTCAGTGCGCCGAACACCGTCATGGGGCTGGGCATCTCCCTGCCCTCCCCGGCCAGCGAGACGATGTACTGCGCCAGCTTGCGGGAGTTGAACTGGTACACGTTCTTCACCTCGTCGCGCTCGGCGGTGGGGATGGGGTCGCCGGTGATGGCCAGCACCTCCCGCACGCCCTCGGCGTACAGGCCCAGCAGCAGGGCCTTGGTGGCGTTCAGGTTGCGGTCGCGGCAGGTCATGTGGGGCAGCACGTTCAGCCCCAGCTCCCGGTGCACCCGGCAGGCCACCAGCGAAGAATCCATCCGCGCCCGGGCAATGGGGCAGTCCGCAATGGTCAAAAGGTCCGCCCCGGCGGCCTGCAGGCGGCGGGCACCATCCAGATAGCCGGTCAAGTCGGCATCCTTGGGACTGTCCAGCTCAATGGCAATGACCTTTTTCCCTGCGTTCAGCTTGCGCAGGAAGGCGTCGTCTTTTTCCACTTCCGGCTTCGCAGGGGTGGAAACTTCTGCCACCGGGGCGGCAGGCAGTGCTTCCGGCAAAGCATCCAATGCCGTGCGCAGGGCCGCGATGTGCTCCGGCGTCGTGCCGCAGCAGCCGCCCAGAATGCGCACATCTGCACATTCTGCCGCGATGCAGGCCAGCTCCCGGGCAAAATATTCCGGCCTGCCCTGGTACTGCACCCGGGTGCGGGTGACTACCGGGTAGCCTGCATTGGGCATGACCGAAAGCGGCAGCTTCGTCCCGCCCAGCCGCTGCACCAGCGCGCGCATGGCACCCGGAGCCGACACGCAGTTCAGTCCCACGGCATCCACCACGCCGCTCTCAGTCATACGGCGCACAAGCTCCGCGCAGTGGCGGCCCTCGCGGGTATAGCCGTCCGGCAGCACCGCAAAGGACACCAGAATGAAGGCGTCCGGCACCGTTTTTTTGATGTGCTGTGCTGCTTCAGTCACGCCGGTGTCGGTGCTGAGAGTTTCAAACAGGAAGTTCTTCGCGCCCAGCGCGGCGAACCGGTCCGCCAGCGCGATGTACAGCTGTGCAGCAGGCTGGGCTTCGGTGTCCGGGGCCGGACCGATGTCGGCAAACACCGCCGCGCCGGTCTCGGCGGCAGCCTGCACCGCCAGCTTCCAGCCCTCGTCGGCCAACGCTTCCCACACCGGGTTCTGTGCCGCCGCCATGCGGGGCAGGCCGAAGGTGTTGGTTTTGACGGTATCCGCACCCGCCGCCAGATAGGCGCGGTGCACGGCCAGAATGCCCTCCGGGTCCAGCAGGTTCGCCTGCTCGCACTCCTGACCGGGCGCAGCTTTATAATAGGTGCCCATGCCGCCGTCGAACAGCAGCGGGCGTTTTTTCAGAATTTCGCGCACATCCTTCATGGTGGGGTCTCCTTTTTCCCTAGAAAAGTAGTCGGTTTTAAGTGTAATGCACAAAAGCGGTCCGGTCAAGCATTTTTTCGCCGCTGCGCTTGCAGGAACGCCAAATTTGTGCTATCCTATGCATACTTTATAAATTGGGGAGGTGTGCGCCATGCGCCATACAGGAACGCAGGAGCTGGAAACGAAACGTCTTTTGCTGCGCCGCCTGCTGCCGGAAGATGCCGGGCAGATGTACCAGAACTGGGCATCCGACCCGGAGGTGACCCGCTGGCTGCGGTGGGAACCCCACAAAAACGAGCTGGAAACGGTGGGCCTGCTGGCCGCCTGGGCCACCCTCTACCCGAACCCGGACTACTACCAGTGGGCCATTGTGGAGAAAAGCAGCGGGCAGGTGTTCGGCAGCATCAGCATCTTCAACGCCCTGCTGGGTGACCCGGCACAGAAAGCGCTCTGGCCGCAGCTGGACTGCGCAGACGGCGTGTGGGAAGCAGGCTACTGTCTCGGACGGGCGTGGTGGAACAAAGGCTTTGCCACCGAAGCGCTGCGGGCCGTGGCGGACTACTGGTTCACCCAAACGGACGCTCCCTTCCTCACCTGCTGCCACGCCAAAGCGAACCCCGCCAGCGGCCGGGTGATGGAAAAAGCGGGCTTTGTGTACCACCACGACTCGGTGGACCACAAATTCGACGGCACCCCGGTGGAGTGCAAAAGTTATCTATTAACAAGAGCGCATTATCAAAGAAAGGACTTATTTTGAGCGAACTTTACGATATTTTGGTGGAAACACCCCCGACGAAGGTCATCCTGCTGGCACTGGATCAGGGCCTGTGGGATTGTGACCGCAGCCTGGCAGAGCTCAGCGCCCTGTGCGAGGCCAACCACATGGAGGCCGTGGCACAGGTGACCCAGAAGCGCCAGACCCCGGAGACCGGCATCGTGCTGGGCAGCGGCAAGCTGGAAGAAGCCAGCCTTGCTGCCGAGACCTTGGGTGCCGAGTGCGCCGTGTTTGACGGCGAGCTGACCGGCAGCCAGATCCGCAACATCTCCAATGCACTGGGCGGGCTGGAAGTCATCGACCGCACCATGCTCATTCTGGAAATCTTCCGCAGCCGCGCCGTCACCAATGAGGGCAAGCTGCAGACCGAGCTGGCCCTGCTGCGCTACCGCCTGCCACGCCTGCAGGGCATGGGCGAGGCGCTCAGCCGTCAGGGCGGTGGTGGTGGCGGCGGCGGTGGTGCACGCCGTGGTGCCGGTGAGACCAAGCTGGAGCTGGACCGCCGCCATGTGCACGCCCGCATCGACGCGCTGGCCGAAAAGCTGGCCGAGATGGAAAAGCGCCGGGGCGAGAGCCGCAAAGCCCGCGCCAAGACCGGCATGCCGGTGGTAAGCCTTGTGGGCTACACCAATGTGGGCAAATCCAGCCTGATGAACGCCCTGTGCGGCCCCAGTGTGGCCGAAGCAGACATGCTGTTCGCCACGCTGGACCCCACCAGCCGCAAGCTGGTGCTGCCCAGCGGCATGGCCGTGCTGCTGGTGGACACGGTTGGCTTTGTGTCCCGCCTGCCCCATAACCTTGTGGAAGCGTTCAAATCCACGTTGGAAGAAGCCGCATGGTCGGACGTCATCGTCCGTGTGGCCGATGCGGGCGACGAGCAGCGCGAAGAACAGCTGGCCGTCACCGACGAAGTGCTGGACGGCCTGGACTGCGCCGACATCCCCCGCCTGACCGTGTACAACAAATGCGATAAGTCCAACAGCATGAGCTTCGACCCGGACATCCTGCTCACCAGCGCCAAGACCGGCTACGGCCTGGACAAGCTGCTGGCAAAGCTGGACGAAGTGCTCAGTGACCGGGTGCACACCCTGCGGGTGCTGCTGCCCTACGATAAGCTGGGTCTTGCCGCCCCCATGCGGGAGCGCGGCAGCGTGCAGGTGGAGGAGTACCGGGAGGACGGCCTGTATCTGGAAGGCATCGTAAAAACCGAGGACCTGCACTGCTTTGAAGGATATCTGGTCTGAACCTGAACAAGATTTTGCGAAAATGCCGTGCGCGATTTGTACAAAAACGCCTTTGCATTTTTGGTGCTGTTTCTGATAGAATAAAGCCATAACGAGTGGCAGTAACTGCGTAAATCCAGTTGCTGCCGCTCGTTTTCTTTTTTGCCCAAAAACAAAGGAGGAAATGCTTTTATGCAAACCAGTTCGCAAAATAAAATGGCGGTGCAGCCCATTGCACCACTGATGTTCCGCATCGGCCTGCCCATCGTGCTGTCCATGATTCTGCAGGCCGCCTACAACGTGGTGGACAGCGCCTATCTTGCCCGCATGACCACCGGCGGCGAGGATGCCCTCACCGCCCTGAGCCTTGCCTTCCCGGTACAGCTGTTCATGGTGGCGGTGTCCATCGGCACCGGCGTGGGCACCAACGCCCTGCTGGCAAAACTGCTGGGGCTGGGTGACCGGGGAAGTGCCAACCGCACCGTGGGCAATGCGCAGACGCTGGCCATCATCCTCTCTGCTGTGTTCATGCTGTTCAGCCTGCTGGGCGTGCGGCCCTATGTGTACTCGCAGAGCGCAGGCGGCAGCATCAGCCCGGAAGTGCTGGACATGGCCATTGATTATCTGCACATCTGCTGCGGCATCCCCTTCGGCATCGTGCTGTTCTCGGTGTACGAAAAAGTGCTGCAGGCCACGGGCCGCTCGCTGTATTCCACCATTGCACAGATCGCCGGTGCTGTGGTGAACATCATCCTGGACCCCTTCCTGATCTACGGCTGGTGCGGCCTGCCGGAGCTGGGCGTACGCGGTGCCGCATGGGCCACCGTCATCGGTCAGCTGGTCAGCATGGGGCTGGGCCTTGCATTCCATCTGCACTTAAACGTCGAAATCAAAAACAACTTCTGCTATTTCAAACCCGACCGCCGCACCATTCTGGGCATTTACGCCATCGGCCTGCCTGCCATCATCTCGCAGGCGCTGCTCACCGTCATGACCTACTCGCTCAACCTCATCCTCGGCGGCATCCCGCAGGTGGGCCAGAACGCCGTCACCGTCTACGGCCTGTACTATAAAATTCAGCAGCTCATCATCTTCGCGGCTTTTGGCGTGCGCGACGCCATCACGCCCATCGTCTCCTTCAACTACGGCGCACAGAACCGCCAGCGCGTGAAGGACGGCATCCGCTGGGGCCTGATCTATACGTCCATCCTGATGCTGGCAGGCTGTCTCAGCGTGGAGCTGTTCGCCGCCCCGCTGGCCGGGCTGTTCTCGCTGTCCGAGACGACCTTACCCATGTGCATCGACTGTATGCGCATCGTCTCGCTGGGCTTCGTGTTTGCCGGGCTGTGCATTGCCTTTCAGGGCGTGTTTCAGGCATTGGAATGCGGCATCGAATCGCTGGTGATCTCGCTGTGCCGTCAGGTGCTCTTTGTTCTGCCGCCGGTGTGGCTGCTGAGCCGGATGGTGACCGGGGCTGGGAACGTGCGCATCGTCTGGGTGCCGCTGGCCGTCGGCGAAATGGTCACGCTGTGCATTGCACTGGTGATGTTCCGCCGGGTGAAGAAAAGCAGGGTCGATTCCATTCCGGAATAATTGAGAGCATTCAGAATTGCCTCCGCCTACGGGTTGCGGCACCCTGCGTCTGCTTCGTGTCTTGGAGCGGCACTCGCATCTTGCAGGCCGCTGCCCCAACAGTTCCTCCCTGTTTCTGCCACAGGCAGCGGTCGTCGCTGTTGCACTCTGGCCATGTTTAGCGGAAAATTATTTTTAATTTGAAACCCAGAAACACCTGCGGGCGTTTCTGGGTTTCGTTTTCACCGGGAAGGGGTCGTAGATAGTAACAGCACCTGACTGCGCCGACTCCCTGTGGGAGCATCCGCACAGCCGTTCCCCATGTGCCGCAGCGCACATCATTTTGCAACGCAAAACATCATCTGCGTCAGCAGACATCATGCCGCAGGTGCATCATTCTTCAAAAAATCCCCAACAAACACAAAAACCCGCCTGGCAGCGGGTTTTTGTGTATAGAGGGGTGGGAAAGTATATAAAGTGGTGAATCTCAATTTTTAAGGGGGCAGGCGCTTTTGGTTTGGCGCTGCCTTGCATGATGTATTATACGCCTTTTTCTTTTCTTGTCAAACAAATTTTTCCGTTTTTGCTTTAAATTAAGTCTTTACTTTTCCGGCAAAACTTTATATAATTAACACAAAGCCAAATCCGACCGACCTTTTCTGTTCTTTGTGCTTTTGCCACAACAATAAAACTTTACTTTCAAAAAATTTTATACATTCCAACATATTTTCAAAGGAGAATTCCCATGGACGATCTGGATCGCAAGATTCTCTCCCTTCTGGCCAAAAACGCCCGGATGCCGGTGAAGGAGATCGCCGAGCAGGTGTCGCTCACCAGCCCCGCCGTTTCCAGCCGCATCCACAAGCTGGAGACCGACGGCATCATCAGCGGCTACACCGTCACCCTCAACCGCCCCGCCGACCGCATGTATGTGGATGCCCTCATCAGTCTTTCGGTGGCTCCCTCCAAGCAGGATGCCTTTCTGGAGCTGCTGCAGAGCAGCAAGGAAGTGCTGCAGTGCTACCACGTCACGGGTGCATACACCTTCCTTG
>ERZ1106951.2758-NODE-2758-length-13388-cov-6.067502_pt1 | contig 13388 bp, 8 predicted proteins | sample MGYA00403676_ERZ1106951 | MGnify/ENA primary metagenome ERZ1106951 (study PRJEB35170, sample SAMEA104062398) | human gut metagenome | biome: human gut; feature: human-associated habitat; material: faeces | place: Denmark | collected 2012-04-23 ...
CCCCAGTACTTGCCGAATCCATACGGTACCGTGATTTCTTCATAGCAGAACTGGACGCTACCCAGCTGCGCTTTGGCCGCTGCAATAGCATTGTTGACAGCGCTCTGAGCCTCATCCTGCAATTCCGCAATGGCGGCGTCGCGGGCACTGTTGGCGGCCGCATCGGCAGCCTCCTGCGTGGTGAAAGGACCAACCTGTCCGTTGCGAGTGCCGGAGGTCTTAGTCACCGCATAGTGCAGGCTCCAGCTTGCGGCTGCGTCGCCGCCGTTCTTCTGATAGTTGTCATCGGCGGTATGACCGCTGGTGGTCACAGTTTGCTTTCCGGCAGGACTGATAGACCAGCTACCGCCGTCAATGCTGCCTGATTTGGTGATGGGCTCGATCTCGATGGTCGCGCCGTCCACCTTTTCCTGTGTTTTCAGCTGGATCTTATCCGCGCGGATTCCGTAGGAAAAATCAAAACTGCCGCTGGCAGTCTGGGCAGGTGCCTCCCAGCTGGCATAGTATTCCTGCACAACAGGTTCCGGCTCAGGTTCCTCCTCACCGATCTCAGGACCGATCAGGGCAACGGTCTGCCATCCTGCGCGACCGGGATTATAGATGTAGGTGTAGTAACCGCGGGCGGAGGCGTAGGTTTCCACGCCGTTCAGCAACTCATCGGCAGAGGCAAGATAAATTTCCGCGGCAGTGCTTTCAGGGAAGCTTTCGATAATATACATCTGCACATCGTCATAAATTGACGCGCAGAAATCCAAAAGAGAGATTTCTTCACCCTCGTCAGCGGAAAAAACAGCGGGCAGATCATCTGTATCGCTCAAAGCGAGCTGGTTCAAACCGCCCCAGATGCGTACCTGATTGCCGTAGTGGTCGCCGGGGATGCACTGGTCTGCGCCGACCGTGGAAGTGTTCACATAGGTGTATGTCGGGCATCCCGCAGGCTGTCCGTTGGCACCGTGGGTGCAGCAGTAGGCGGGTTCGCCGTTGAACCAGATCAGCCAAGTGCCGTTGACCTTGGCAACCTTGGTGATCTTGCCGCTGGTCACCGCAGGGGTGGGGCGCTCGGCAAAGGTGGCAATTTCACTGTCGGGGAAAGGATATTCAGCAGTCGCATTGCGGTCAATGGTCACCTGTAAGGTTTTGGTCAGGCAGCTGCCGTCCGGCGCGGTATAAACCAGCTGCGCGGTAAAATCTGCATCTGCCTGCACATACACGCCCAGCACCGCAGCCGAAGTTTCGCTGTACTCATTGTGCAGCAGGCTTTCAGCATCCTCGGCGGGCGCGCCGTAGTAGTCCAGCAGGGTCACGCTGTCCGGCAGAACCAGATCGAGCGTGCTGCCGTTGGCGGGGTACTCCACCTGCGCCATAATGGGAACAATGGCATAGTCTGCGCCGTCCAGCAGGGGCGCGGCCATGGTAAGGCCGTCATTGTCCAGTGCAACGGCAGTCAGATAGCTGCCGCCTTCTTCCAGCTGGCTTTCGGGCCACTCGGAAATGCCGATTTTAGTTTCACCGGTGGCAACCGGCAGACCCTCGCTGCCGATATAGGAGCCGATGGGTGCATCGGGCAAGTCAGTGTACAGTTCCGCGCCGACAACGGCAGCAGAGATTTCTTCTTCAGCGGGCTGCTCTTCTGCCGTTTCCGGGGTGGCTTCGGTTACATCCTTGCCGGGGTCGGGGCTGCTCTCGTCGGTCTGGCCGTTGTCTGTTTCAGACGGCTCGGTCTGCTGCTCCATCTGCACGGTTTCCTCGGTGGGCTGCGGTGTGGGTTCCTCCGCAAACGCTGCACCGGGCAGCATGGAGCAGAGCATTACCGCCGCCGCAAACAGCGCGGTAACGCGATGCTTCAATTTATAATGTGTTTCTTTCATTGTGAAATCCTTTCAAAACAGAGATTTTTTCACGAAAAAAAGCGCCTGCAAAATGCAGACGCTGCGGTTATCTTTCGGGGGTATCCTGGGCGGGCTGGGCTTTGGCTTTTTCAAATTTTCGCACTTGGTTTACAAAACCGTCCAATAGGCAGGTATGCGCTTGTAGGTCAGCGTAGTAACAGGAACGGTCAAATCCACGGCGATCCATATCTTTGATCGTGCGAATGGAATCTGCCCATTCTCTATTTGCGTGAGAAATACGACCATCTCCATCACGGGTTTGAATGGCTGCTGCCAACACATATTTTGTGCGCTCCAAACCATATTCCGCCACTACCTGTTCAACAGCGCCAGCGCCCAGCCGCATACCATCAAAGCGCTGTGCAAGCGCTGCGTCAATCTCGTCCCGACACCTTTCATTCAAGTGGCAAGACGCATGGTACTGCTGCAATTCGCCGTGTTCGCGGGCATAAGTGACGGACTGTCGATATACTTTGGGTGGGTTCTGCTGCTGTTCCTTTTTCAGCAAGTCATCTGCGCGGTCTTCCACGCACTGAGCCACAATGCTCATATAATCGGTTTCCAGCTTGGAAAAATCCTTATACACATCCGCCAGCGGCGCGGGAGATTTCAGCAGCGCCCGCACCTGTGCAGGGGCGAGGTTCATTTCTTCTGTTGCAAGAATAATGTCCTCACGGACGCTGTACTCGTAGGCGTGGTGTAGAATTTCTTCTGGCGGCTGTGCGGTCAGCCATAGGCAATAGGCGCTCTGCTCCACCCGCATTTTTTCGCAGAGCTGCTCCTGCGGGGTCATTCTTTTACCTCGCACACCAAAGAATTGGTTTCCAACACATGACGCCAAAAATCGACCTGCCTGTCATAAGACATATTTTCATAGCAGACATCAATCAGCGTTGCATACAGCTTTTCCTCATCTTCAGGGGAAATGGAAAGAGAAATATTGTTTTGCGAACAATAACACAGGTAATCAACAAGGTCGCCCATAGTATCTGCACCGCTGTTCTCCAACAATTCTTCCCACTCGTGCGGAAAATCGAGATCTTCCAGCACAATATCCACCGTGTCGTCACACATAGGAATGCTTACGGTTACTTCCTCTCCCGGATGAGGGCTGAAACAGTCCAAAACAGGTAAACAGCCAGCGTGTCCGGCTGCATCTGCCAGCGTGTTTGCCAGCAGACTCATCATTTCATCGTGCGTCATAAAATCCTCCGAAGCAGATAAGATTCCACAAAAATTACGACTGCATACTGAATAAATCACTTCGTGTATGCAAATCATTCAACATCTCTCCATTCCAAGGAGTTGTTTTCAAGCATATCTTCCCAAAATACCATCTTGCCGTCCATGTCCATATTTTCATAGCAGATTTTGAGCAATGCAGTAAAAAGAACATCATCAGCACTTGAATCTTCGGATTTGCTTTTGTTCAGATAGTCGGCAATGTCTCCAATCGTTTCAGCACCAATTTTTTTCAGTAACGGTTCGCACTCTTCCGGCCAGATTTCGCTGCCCACCGGCATGATGCGCATAACACCGTCAATAGGATACTCTATGCGAGTTTTATCCTCCTCGCACTGTGAGAAACCGTCTATAACGCTAATACAGCCCTCATACCTTGCCTTTGTAAGCAGGGTCAACGCTAATTCTTCAATAAGTTCGTCATAAATCATGTTTTCCTCCAATAGAAAAAGCGCCCACAAAAGTGAGCGCCCAGATAAAATATTCGGTTATGAGAACACCGGCAAACTTCCGTTTGCTGCATCTGTTTTCAGAATGGTGATCCAGTTGCTTTTGCCGTAGAGAAACCGCACGATATGCACCGTTTGCGTGGCATCGTCCACCGTGTAAAACGCAAGGTAATTCATAACGATGGTGAAGCGGATTCCCCACAAGGAAAGCAGTTTGTCGGAAACGACTTCAAATTTGTGCGGGAATTCTGCCAGTGCTCCGATTTTTTCGTCGGCCACATCCAACAGCTTGTCGGCGGCAGTTGGATTTTTCAGTACAAGGTCGATATAGTCGTAGGCGTTCGCCATATCGCGCTCGGCAGCGTGGGTGACATGAATGTTGTATTTCATCTCCGCTCCCTGCGGTGGCGCAAATCAGCCATAACATCGGCAAAGGGGCGCGTGTTCCCGGCTTCCACGTCGGCAAGGCCCTCTTGCAGCTTGCTGTACAGTTCAATGCGGCCCGCCATTTCCTCGTAGGTTTCCATGCTCATAACGGCAAGGTCGCCCTTACCGTTTTTGGTAATAAAGACAGGCTCGTTGTAGGCATGGCAGTAAGAGGAAATGTCATTGTAGTTGTTTCTCAAATCTGCGCTGGAACGAATGTTCGGCATAGATAGCACCTCTCTTTCATACAGAAATTATATCATAATTTGTGTATGAAAGCAAGTGGGAGTTTTAGTTGAAGGTAACAGTCCAGTAGGTATACTGGCCCTCGGCGGTGGAGCAGAACCAACAGCCGACACCCATGCTCGTAAAGCTGGCGTTGGTGATGTTGGCATAGTGGGCAGGACTGTTCTGCCAATAGCTGCATACGCTGCTGGCCGAGCCGATAGGACCGGCTGCGCAGATTTCGCTGCGGGTGGTCATGCCGCTGTGGTCGAACGCACCGCCCGCGACAAAGCTCTCGCAGCGGGCATCTGCCGCCGCGCTCAGCCCGCCGTCCATTGCCAGCGGGGAAAGTCCCACCGCCGCACGGATGGCGTTGATGTTCTCCTGCACGGCCCAGTATGCGCTGTCGCTGCTGTCGATGCTCCACCATTGCTCCGTACCGGCTGCTAGGTCGAACGGCACCACACCATAACTCATACCAACCTGTGCCGGAGTGGCGGTTACGGTTTCCTCCACCGGGGCTTGCGTGGGTTCTGCGGTGGGGACTGCCGTAGGCTCGGCTGTCGGCGCAGGGGTTGCTGTCTGCGCAGGTTCGGCAGTTGCAGCAGCTTCCACCGACTGCGCAGTTTCTTCGGTGGCCGGTGAGATTTCCACAAGTGCAGCCGGTTCAGCCGCAAGAGTTTCATCCGCTGCCGCTGCACACCCGGACAGCGCCAATACTATGCCCAATGCAACAATAGATTTTTTCATAAAAACTACTCCTTTCATCCTTGGGGTGGTCGCGTATACGATTGGTCTTTCTGTCTTTAATCATAAAATTTATCGTTCCTCCTGTCCACGCTGTCGATTGTCGATCTGACACTGTTGTTCCGGCTCGGTGTCGGTCACAATGTCTTTGTCGTTCATGTTCAGCAGTCCCTCCAGCACCGCAAGGCGCTTACTCTTTTCAGTCAGTTCCGTTGCCTGTGGAAATGGCCGCTTGACTTCTTCCTCGGCGCTGGCAAGCTGCTGTTCCAACTGGATTTGCATATTGCGGGTCTTTTCAATGCTCGGTTCAATACCATTTGCCAAATTGGAAAGGCGTGTCAGATTGCCTAGCACATCAGCTCCCAGCTGAGTGCTATATGTACCAGAGCCAGCCAATCTTGCATGGTACTCGTTGCCAAAAGGAAGATGTTGGATTTGCAGTTCCATACCCTTGAAATGCCCGATAGGTACGGGCTTTTCGCTATTCAGTGCCAAGCCCAGCAGACCTAACAGGGCTTTCCCCGCAGGTTCTTTTTCGTAGTAAACTTTCTTTTCCAACTGGATACAGAAAACATCTTTGCCGTCCGCATCCACTACGGAGTGTTCCTTTACGGTGGCGGCGTCTACCGTGGCATTTTCAATCTGTTCTTTGCATTTTCGGATTTCAGCCGGGAAACCGATGGCAATTTTGTTCTCCAGCTCATAACGCTGGCTGTCATGGGCAGCTTTCAGTGTTTTAAGACGGGTCAACTGCACGTCCAAGTCCATCTTTTCCTTGATAAGCGGATTGCCAGCCGCCAATGCCTTTACCTCGGCGTAGGACAGTGCAGCCTCGTCCATATCATTGCAGCTGCGAGCCGGAGATTTTGAGGTCATAATCTGTCCGATGAATTTTTGCTTATTTTCGATAAGCTGCCATGAGTAGGCATCAAATGTACCTTCGGTGACATAACGGAAAACATAGACCTCCTTATTTTCATTGCCCTGTCGTAATATTCTGCCCTCACGCTGCTCAATATCAGATGGCCGCCACGGTACATCCAGATGGTGCAACGCAATCAACCGCTTTTGGACATTGGTTCCGGCTCCCATTTTGGCCGTGCTGCCCATCAGCACGCGAACTGCACCGCTGCGAACTTTTCCGAAAAGTTCCGTCTTGCGGGCATCGGTGTTCGCTTCATGGATGAAGGCAATTTCTGTTTCGGGGATTCCGCGTTCGATCAGCTTTGCTTTCATGTCATCGTAGACATTGAAAACGCCCGCCTTGGGCGTGGACAGATCGCAGAAAACAAGCTGCGCACTGCGTTGAGGCATGGTATGCTCCCATATCTCAAAAATTTTGCCCACACAGATATTGACCTTGCTGTCAGGATCATCGGGCAAGTCGGGGTCGATCAAGCGCTGATCCAGCGCCAATTTGCGTCCGTCGTTGGTGATTTTCAGCATATTGTCCTCATAGGGCTTTACCATTTTATTGCGGATTTTGTCGGCCCGTTCGCCCAATTCTGTCACCATCTGCTTTTGTATTTCGGAGGGCTTTAGCTGGATGTTGGTCGGCTTGCCGCCCACAAGAGCAGGGACAGGCAGTTTCAGCATATCTGCTGTTTGAATGTCAGCGCATTCCTTGAACATTGCCATAAGTTCTGGCAGATTGAAAAAACGAGCAAAGCGTGTTTTTGTGCGGTAGCCGGTTCCCGCCGGCGCAAGTTCGATGGCTGTGACGGTTTCGCCAAAGGTGGCCGCCCAACTGTCAAAGTTTGCAAGGCCGTTGCGTTCCAAGGTGTACTGCTGCAAATAGCGCTGCATGGTATACAGCTCGGTCATGCTGTTGGAAATGGGGGTGCCCGTGGCAAACGTTACGCCCCGCGCCCCGGTGATTTCATCAAGGTACTGGCACTTCATAAACAGGTCACTGGCCTTTTGGCTCTCGGTGGTGCTGATACCCGCGATGTTGTGCATCTTAGTAACGGTCATGAGGTTCTTGAAATTGTGTGCTTCATCGACCATGAGGGAGTCTGCGCCCAGTTCCTCAAAAGTCACCACATCATCCCGCTTCGGGGCGTCCAGCAAATTTGACAGCTTGGTTTTCAACTGTTTTTTCTTACTTTCCAACTGCTTGACGGTCAAACGGCTGTCGCTGTTGTCCATGCTCTCCAACTGCATCTCCAGTTCGTCAATTTGCTTGCGGATAAACTCGGCTTTTCTGGCATCGGAAAGTGGAATCTTTTCAAACTGGCTGTGACCGATTACCACAATGTCATAGTTGCCGGTGGCGATTTTGGCACAAAACCGTTTACGGTTTGACTTTTCAAAATCGCGCTGCGTTGTCACCAAAATGTTTGCATTGGGGTATAGCTTCAGCGCTTCACTGGCAAATTGGCCTGTTAGATGATTTGGCACGGCGACAAGTGTTTTGCTGCATAATCCCAATCGCTTTTTCTCCATCGCGGCGGCGACCATCTCATAGGTTTTTCCTGCGCCGACAACGTGCGCCAGCAGTGTGTTGTGCCCGTACAAAATATGCGCAATGGCATTGCGCTGGTGGGGCCGCAGCGCGATTTCCGGGTTCATGCCGAAAAACTGGATGTGGCTGCCGTCGTACTCACGGGGGCGGATGCAGTTAAACTTTTCATTGTACAGCGCCACCAAACTTTCCCGGCGCTCACGGTCCTTGAAAATCCAGTCTTTAAAAGCATCTTCTATCATCCGCTGCTTGGCCTGTGCTTCTTCGGTGGCAGGACCATTGAGTTTATGCTGCTCCTTGCCGTTTTCGTCATAGATTGTATCGTAAATTTTGGTGGCCCGCAGGTTGAGTGCGTTCTCCAACAAATGATAGCCGTTGATACGTTTTGTGCCGTAGGTGTTCGTGACGCGGATATTATCGTTGCCCTGGCTCTTGTTGGAAATATACCAGTTATTCAGGTATTCATTGTAACTGACAGCTATTTTCTGTTCGCGGTAGGTTGACTGAAAAAGTTCATCGGCAAACTGCTTGATGATTTCCGGCCCAATCCATGTGACACCCAACCGGACCGTTATCTCGCCCGCCGTCAAGTCCTTGGGCTGCACCTGCTCCAGCGCTTCTACATTGATGCGGAACGCCGGGTCTTGGTCGGCTGCAACATGAGCAATGCGCAGCTTTTCGCGCACATTGCCGGATAAATACTCGTCCGCCATAAGGTAAACAGGGCTGCCGTCCTCCTGTTTGCGGAAAGGCTCTACAAAAATAACGCCCGCCAGTTCCTTGGCAAGCGTCGCTTCATCTTTCCCGGTAAGGTGCATCATGTAGGGCATATCGACCTTGGCACGTTCCCCGATGCTCAGTGCCAGAGCGTCCGATGCCGTGTCGGCGTGGTCGGGTATCTGTGCAGAGCGAATAGTTCTCTTGGTGAACATATCCGACTTGCTGATAAAGTTTCCTTTTTCATCGACATTTTCCAGTGAACACAGCAAATAGTAGCTGCTGTCATCCCGGAAAGACAACTCCGCGCTGCGGCTGTTGATTAGGCCGTGCTTGGCGCGGAAGGCATCATACTGGCGGTTAAGCTGGGCTTGCAGACGGTGGATTTCCTCGTCCGACAAGTCCTGCAACTGCGCATCGATCAATGCGCGGGTGGTGTCGCGCAGTTCCACCAGTTTGCGGATACGCTCGGCAGAGGCTGCGTTGGGATTACATTCCCGCATGACTGCGCCTTCGCGGTAATAGATTTTATCGTCCTTTACCGTGTAGCTGAAATTACGCACAAAGGGATCGGCATCAATGTACTTGGTATCCTCGCCGCTTTCCTCCTGTATGGGAATTTCGGCTTTTGTCAGCGTGGCGGTCAAGTGCTGCATAGCAGTGTCGATTTGCGTTTCCAACAACGGCTTTCCGAAACGGTCCACCGCATCGGGGCCTATCGGCTGACAGGTGGGAGTCGGGCCATACGGACCGGAGACTATCTCCATTTTGCCGCAAATCATTTCAGGGTGCTCCACAAAGTAGCGGTTCATGGTAATGCCGTTGGCATCTTCTGCAAGGTGCAGCCACGGCTCGTCCTGCTGGCGCAGTGTGTCACGCTTTTGCAGGAAAATTACATCCGTCATAATTTTAGTGCCGCTGCCCTTGAACGCATTGTTGGGCAAGCGCACCGCACCGATAAGGTCGCAGCGCTCGGCAATGTACTTGCGGGCGCGGTCATCTTTTTTGTCCAATGTGCCGCTGGAGGTGATGAACGCCATGATGCCGCCGGTGCGCAGCTTGTCGATGCTCTTGGCAAAGAAATAGTCGTGAATGGGAAAATGCAGCCGGTTATACTGCGGGTCATTGACTTGGAAATTGCCGAAAGGGACATTGCCAATAACGCAGTCAAAATAGTTGTCTGGGAGAAGCGCATTTTCATAGCCGGTCACTTGGATATTGGCCTTTTGATATAGCTGCTTGGAGATGCGGCCTGTGATGCTGTCCAATTCTACGCCGTAGAATTTGGCATCACTGCTGCCAAAATGTCCGTGTGCGAGAAATGCGCCTGTGCCCATGCTGGGTTCTAGGATTTTGCCGCCCTTTACACCGAAACGCTCCAGCGCTCGGTAGATGGGGTGGATAACGGTGGCGGGCGTGTAAAAGGCCGTCAGGGTGCTGCTGCGTGCAGCTTCATACTCGGATTCAGACAATGCTGCTTTCAGCTGGCTGTACTCGTTCGACCATGCACTTTTGTTCGGGTCGAACGCATCCGAAAGCCCGCCCCAGCCCGTGTACTGCGCTAAAATTCTCTGTTCATCCTCAAAAGCAGGGCTGCCACCGTTCGCTACGCGCTGCTCAATTTCTTTCAGCTTTTGGATGGCGGCAATGTTGGCTGCAAACTTTTCGCGCGGTGCTGTCGGCAGGTTGTCCAGATAGGGTGCTTCATAGGTAATGGGTTCGCGGTGGTAAGGTTCATCTTCTGCCGAAAGCCGTTCTGCATCCGCCATAACCTGCTCCACAAAGGGGCTGGGTTCTTCGATGACTTCGCCCACGATGGGTTCGGCAGTTTCTTCCGGCTGCTCTTGGCGGCTTGGAACTTCCGGGGCGGATAGTTCTGCATTTTTGGGGTTGGCAGCAAGCAGCCGCGCAAACTCCTCGTGGCTGACGGCACGGCCTACCAGCGGGAAACTTTCATCCCGCAGATGAATGTTTTCTCTGCCGATTTCCTCGACGGTAAAGGGTCTGGCATCTTCCAGATAAACCGTACTGCCGATAGTTACAGGTGATTTTTCGACTTTTCTTGTAGTCGGATGATGCTTTTCAAACTCTGCTTCGGCGGTATTGATAAAATCCGAGAAAGCGCTGTTTTCAATACCCTGCGCGGCAAGCTCGTGGTTATCGTGAAAGTAGTCGATATGGACAATGTTACCGTCAACCTCATAGCGGATTTCGTTCCGCAGAAGATTGGCATACACTTGGATCTCGTGCTCATCGTCCTCGGTGGTAGAGTAAGCAAACTCCACGCGGGTCAAGTCGGAGAAATTCGGCTCGTTTAGCCCCTCATTCTCACAGAAATCCGTGATGGCGTGTTTTGCATGATCGAGGGCGGCATCGTTCGCTGCACGAGCGGCTTGCTGTTCTGCTGCCCATGCCTGATAGGAGGCTTTTTCGGCATCGGTCAGATACTGGTCGTTGTAAACCAAAAGCCGCAGGCGTTGGGCAACCTCTTTCCACTTCAAAACGCGGCGATACTCGCCGTCCTCTGTACGTCGAGTAATTTCAAGATTTTTGCCCATGTGGTCGAGAAAGCCGTGCCCACCATCACGGAAGAACCATGTGCCGCCGCCGATGCCGTATTCTTTTTTCAGCCAGCGGGCTTGATCTTCCTCGATAGGAAGTACCTGTGCAGAGAGATATTGCTGAATGCGAAATTTGCTATCTTCAAACCCGCCGCCTTTGCACAGTGCATCGGTAATGTCCTGCTCCGTAATGTACTTGCCGGATGCGTCAATGATGGGCTTATTCCACTTTTTGGCTTCTGCCGCCAGGTCGATGTTTTTTGCTTGCTGCTCATGGCTCGGCAGCCCTGCCTTTTCAGAATCTTCGGGAGTAAGAGTAAGCTGCTCCATCTGCTGCTGCACGGGTGCTGCTTTGATGGGAACCATCAGACGCCCTTGCTCGATAAGGTCAGCAATCTTTGCGGTAACAGCATCCCATGTCAGATTGACCTGTGCTGTTTTGGTAAGATAGTTGCCCTCCCAAAGTTCAAGGTACATATCATGCCGGATAAAACCCACGGTATGGTCATCCACGAACAAATATGTATAAATTTGCTTGTAACAGTGCTTGCAAAAGGCGCTGCGCTCGGCAAGGTCGGGATGCTCATTGAAATATTCCAGAATAGCCGCATTGTCGGCACGGCTGGAGGATTCTTTCGCAAGCAAGCCTAGAATCAGTTCATCGCTCAGCGGCGGCAAATCAGAAATGGGCACAGAAAAAGCGGAGGGCGTGGTATCGCTCTCCGCTTGGGGTTCTTGTATTACAGGCTGTAAATCTGCTGCATCGCCAGTTCCTCGGCTTGGCTCTGCAAGGCGTTCATCCACTGCGTCCAGCCCATCGGGTCTGTCTGCCGGTTCGGGGCGGTGCTCTGCTGCATCAGCGTCTGCATGGTCTGTTCGATTTGCCGGTGTACTGCGTTGTCCATCTCCACCAGATGCGGGTACAGCGTTCCCTCCAGCATCATCTCGTCGAACATCATCGGGGCGTTCTCCAGCAGGAATTTCCGCCGCAGGCTGCCGTACTTCCCGATTTCCGGCATCGGCGGCTCGTTCAGCGTCAGCGCCGGGATTTGGTAGCCGTTCACCATCATGTACTCCATTGTTGACCTCCTTGGTGTTATTGGTTTCTTCCTGTTTGTCACCATAATAGCGGACTTTTTCGGCGCGTGCAACACTGTCGATTTCTCTCGTGATGCTGCCGATCTGCTGCATGAGAGGCCGTGCCGCCTGTTGGCAAGCGCTGCCCAAACACAGAGTGATGCGGTTTGTATCAAACTGGTTCACGGACTCAAGGGCAGACAGATCCAGCCGCGCAGTATCCACGCCGCACCGCAGCGCGGCCATATACAGACAGCTTTGGGTGATAAGCTGTATAAATAGCTGCCGCTGTTCGTCCGGCTTGGCCCACTGTAAGCTGCTGCCGTCTATGGCTTTTCCCAGTGCGGTTGTGAACATGGCGCTGCGCTGGGCAACGCAGGATGTGGAGAGCATGAGGAGGGCGCTCTGGATGCTGTCAGCGTGATTATCCGCTACGATTTTATCCCAAACAGGCCGCCAGTTCTGGTCTGTAATGACCCACGGCAGCGCGTCGGGGACCTCCGCACGGGGGATGGTATCGGAAATGTCAAACAGATACCGCAGCCGGGAAGAATTTGCCCGCGTGTCAAATACCGCGATACCGTGTGCGCCGCGCTTGACCCAGCGACCCGCATTATTATTCCAGTAAGCTATGTCGGCCACGGCTGTGGCGGTGGGGCTTTGCTCGTGAATCAAAAGCTGGTTTGGGAAACTATAATTATAAGCAATGGCCGCTGTCCGCAAAAATGCTTTCCAACGGTCACTGCTCTCCGTGACGGCTTGCAGTTGCTTTTTGGCAAGCGCACGGATATTTTCGTATTTTGCCATAGGCTGCTCCTTATCGCTCGTGCTGTTCTGCTTTTGACGGTGTGGCATTTTCAAGTTCCGGCAACAAGTTATCTACCTGCTTATACCCAATCGGCTGAACATAAAAAGCGTGTGTCTCGTTATCTTTGTGTGTCACAATAATATCGCTGACAGAGACGGAACGCATAGTTTTGGCGTTTGGACGGTCATCCCGATTATGCCGTGAATAAATGCTGTCCAGCGTTTCCCAACGCTCCATCTGCCCCTTGTACACGAGTTCGTAGTCCTTTGCTCCGGCAGCGAGCCTCGCAGGAGAATACTCCATAAAAACAAGGTCTCGCCTGTTAGTTTGATAGATTTCATAAGGGATTTGCACTCTCTTTTCGCTGCGAAATCCCCACGGAAAATAGGTGTCTGAATCAAATTGGAGTGGCTCATCCAGTTCATCTGAGAATACAACCGGTGTCACTGGCCGCCCACAATCCAAGGAATCCAGAATTTCATCCTTGAATTTTTCCACGCTTGTGTAAGGAACGATTTCACCGATCATCCCGCCTGCACCGAGATATTCGATGTAGCCGACTACTTTATCTGTCTTTTCTTCCATTATCTTTCCAACCTTTCCCAAAAAGATAGTTTGTTCCCGTAGCGTTCATCCTGCGGGCGTACCTTTGCGGCGGGCAGTTCACCGCTTGCCATATCTTCGACTTGCGGTAGAAAAAGTAGACGGCTGTATCGGTCCGCTTGGTCTTTGGACAGGCCAACCACTTTATCGCCATTTAACCCGCAAACGAGAAAGCGTCCG
>ERZ1106951.2771-NODE-2771-length-13328-cov-8.418820_pt1 | contig 13328 bp, 9 predicted proteins | sample MGYA00403676_ERZ1106951 | MGnify/ENA primary metagenome ERZ1106951 (study PRJEB35170, sample SAMEA104062398) | human gut metagenome | biome: human gut; feature: human-associated habitat; material: faeces | place: Denmark | collected 2012-04-23 ...
GTTCATTTGCACATGCAATACTATTCTTTTGCAAACACTATTTTAAAATGTGCGGTATTTCAGTTCTTTACACCTGCCGGGAAACCAACGGTCAATTTTTATTTGAGATTCCCAAGCCGGATATGTTTCTGCAAAATTTCATCGATCACTTCAAAAAGTTCCAGGGATCCGTCTTTTGTTTTCTTCTGTCTTGCATAAACCTGCTTGGCACTGACACCGTGTTCTCTCCAGTCGCCACCGCCATTGCTGTTATTGAGCATCAGAGGCTGCAGATTGTCCATCGCATGTGCAAATCTTGATTCCGGCGTTTCATTTGCCTCAAATTCATCAAACAGTGCGGAAAGCTCTTTTTTCTGATCATCAGGAAGAAGAGAAAAGATCCGTTCTTTTGCGGCTTCCTCCCGGGCTTTCTGTGTTTTGAGTCCTTCGGCATCATACGCATACGTGTCTCCTGCATCAATTTCCACAATATCGTGGATCAGGCACATGATCATTACCCGTTCAATATTTACCCTTTCATTTGCATATTCCCGTAGCAGATATGCCATGATCGCCATATGCCATGCATGTTCCGCATCGTTTTCATTGCGTCCGTGACCGGACAGATGTGTCTGTCGGAAAATATTTTTCTCCTTATCAATTTCCAGTGCAAAATCCAGTTGTTTCTGTAATCTTTCGTCCATGTTTTACCTCCTCAGATATATGAAATATTTTTGGCGTATTCATACCATTTTTGACTTTTGTTCCATGCTGCCTGTTCTATTTTTCTTACAAACCCATCGTTATTTCAAATGTCGTTCCGCCCTGTTCATTTCCATGAACTTCGATCGTTCCGTCATGCACCCGGACAATCTCACGTACCAGTGCAAGCCCGAGACCTACACCGCCAAGTTCCCGGCTTCTTGATTTGTCTATCCGGAAGAAGGGTTCGAAGATCTGTTCCCGGAACGATTCCTCAATTCCGTTTCCCGTATCTGCGACAGTAAGAACAACGGTATTCTTCATGCGGACTGCTGATACGGTAACATTTCCATTGGTGTGATTATATTTGATCGCATTCTCCACAAGATTATAAAGCATCCGGTAGATCAGGATATCACTTCCTGTCAGGATCAGATCAGCAGTTTTGTTTTCTGCTTTTTCATCCCTCAGGTTCTGGGTTTTTTGGATCAGTTCAACGTTTTTTTCCTGTGCCAGAGGTTCCAGATCAGTCAGTACTTCCTCAATCAGACTGTGAAGTTCGATCTTGTCATTACGTGCCACGCTCTGCAGCTCGCTCATGTCAAGAAGTGTCCGGACCAGCCTGGTAAGACGCTCGTTCTGTTCTGTTACCATCTGGATCGTCTCTTGTGCTGCAGCGTCACACTCAGGATGGCTTGTTGTGTGATAGAGATCTAGCTGTGCCTGGATTAATGCCAGAGGAGTCCGCAGCTCATGTGCTGCATTTCCGGTGAACTGACGCTGCGTCTCGAATGATTCCGAAAGCCGCAGAAGCATTTTATTATAAGAACTGCGGAGTCTGTCCAGTTCTGTAATCTTATTTTCTCCGATCGTACAATCCGTCAGATTCTGTGCCTGAACTTTTTCTACGGTTTCTGAGAATTCTCTGAGCGGCTTCAGTGCCCGGCCGCTGACAAAATACGTCACGGCTCCGCCAAACAGTGCTACAAGAGCAGTGATCAAAAGGCTTTGATTTCTGTAAGCGGATTTTGAATGATAGACTTTCATGGAAAACTGTGCTGCAAAATCATCCCATTCATCATCCGGAATATCAATGTAGATCGCATCGGGTGTCCCGTTCTGATCCGTCACGGTTTCCTGAAGCGTGTTAAAATAATAAACTCCGTTCTTATACAGGAAAAACGTAAGACATCCGCACAATACCGTGATCAGCACTGTAGTAAGGATCGTCAGTCTCCACTGGAGTGATATTTTTCTCATGTTTTGTCATTTCCTCCTATTTTATAACCCTCTCCGATCTTATTTACGACCGGATCGTAACCAAGTTCTGCCTTCAGCTTTTTCCGGAGAGAAGACATATGGACCCGGATCGAACCACTGAAACTGTCCACAGAAGAATCCCAGACATGTTCGATCAGTTCTTCCTGACTGACCGGCCGCCCCTGGTTCAGAAGAAGATATTCCAGGATCCCATTCTCTTTTCTTGTCAGTGCAACAGGGGTCTCTTTTGCATACGCTGTTCGTTCTCTTGTGTTGAAACGAAGAGCACCGCATTCCAGACAGACATTTTTCTGTACAAATTTTCTTCTGGTCAGACTTCTGACACGAGCTTCCAGTTCTAGCAGATGAAATGGTTTTTCCATATAGTCATTTGCTCCGGCATCCAGCCCTTCAACTTTATCTGCGATCTGACTTCTTGCAGAAAGGATCAGTACCTTTGTCTCTTCATTTTCTTTGCGAAGTTCTCTGAGGATATCCATTCCGTCCATTCCCGGAAGGTTAAGGTCAAGTACGATCAGATCGTACATTTCCGCACAGATCATCTCAAGTGCCTCTTCTCCGTCATTGCACGTATCCACTTCATAACCGGCCTGATGCAGGCTTTTTGCAATCATATCACATAATTTCTTTTCATCTTCAACAACTAATAATCTCAATTTTTTCTCTCTTTTCTTAACAGGAATTTTACACCTGTTATTGTATAATGCAATCATCGAAAGGTCAATAAAAGGACTGTAAATAAGGAAAGGAGTGTCTTGATGAAATCAGAAAAAGCAACACAGATTCTTTTGCTTGCAGCAGGTATGCTGTTTTTTCTTGCCGGAATTTTCCGCGGGGAATCTGCAGTTGTACTTAGTAAGGCAATAAAAATATGTATGGAGTGTGTCGGAATTGGATAAAAAAATAAAATCAGCCAAAAACATTCCAGCCCGCTTCCGCGGATGGATCCAGGCAGCTGCAGTGCTGCTTACAAACATTCACATCCCGAATCTGTTTAAAGGGAAAATTTATCAGGGAAAAGCAAAGACAATGTGTGTGCCGGGACTGAACTGTTACTCTTGTCCGGCCGCCACAGGTGCCTGTCCGATCGGAGCTTTTCAGGCTGTAGTCGGTTCTTCAAAGTTTAAGTTCACCTATTACATCACAGGCTTTTTTATCTTGCTGGGAGTTCTGCTGGGACGGTTTATCTGTGGCTTTCTCTGCCCGTTCGGATGGTTTCAGGATCTGCTGCATAAGATTCCGGGCAAAAAGTTTTCCACTGCAAAGATGAAACCTCTGCGGTATCTGAAATACGTGATCCTGGTTGTCTTTGTTATACTGCTTCCGGCATTTGTAACAAATTCACTTGGCATGGGAGATCCGTTTTTCTGTAAGTACATATGCCCGCAGGGCGTCCTTGAAGGTGCACTTCCGCTCGCCCTTGCAAATTCAGGAATCCGTTCTGCACTTGGACACCTTTTTACATTCAAGTTTACGATCCTTGTGCTTTTCATTGTCCTGAGTATTCTGTTTTACCGTCCATTCTGTAAATGGATCTGTCCGCTTGGTGCCATCTACTCTCTGTTCAACAGAGTATCCTTTCTTAAAATCCAGGTGGACCACGAAAAATGCATAGGCTGCCGGAAATGCATCCGGGCCTGCAAAATGGACGTCAAAGTAACAGAAACACCGAACCATCCGGAGTGTATCCGCTGCGGAGAATGTATGAAAGCCTGTCCGGTGGATGCAGTATGCTATCATTACGGATTTTCAAAGAAAAAACAGGCTGACGATCAACAAGAAAAATCAAATAGAAAAGGAGATTTAAAATCATGAAAAACAAATTCAAAAAAGTAATCGCTGCATCACTTGCAGTATCCGTACTTCTTGCTTTTACAGGCTGTGGCAGCAATCAGGCTCCGTCAGCAGACAATAAAAAACAGGAATCTGCTTCCACGGCAGATACCGCAGGCATGGATGAACAAAGCAAAAAAAGAGATGACCTTTATCAGCAGGAAAATCAGATTTTTGCTGACCACAAAGATGCCTGGGACAAGGTATTTGGTCTTATGAACAAGAACAGTGCCGGTGAGAGCCTGAGTGAAAACTATGCAGATGTCCTTGCAGGCATCGTTGAATCTAATAAAGATTCTTTCACGGAAGAAGAATATGATACGCTGTGCAAAGACATTGAGACGATCCGCGGCATTGAAGAAGAGATTGCAGCAATTGAAAAAGAGATTGCAGAAGCGGATTCTGCCAATGGTGGATCCTCAGAATCAGATGAATCTATCAGCTTATTCCAGGATTTCACGGGAAAAGATCTGGATGGAAAGGATGTCGATGAAAGCGTTTTCAAGAATAACAAGGTCACCGTTGTAAACTTCTGGTTCAGCGGTTGTAAGCCATGCGTTGAAGAACTTTCCAAACTGAATGAATTAAATGAAACACTTAAGACAATGGGCGGAGAAGTTGTCGGCATCAATACAGACACGTTAGATAACAATGAGGACGGGATCAAAGAAGCACAGGAAATTTTAAAAGCACAGGGTGCTTCCTACAAAAACCTGACGGTTGCTTCAGATTCAGCAATTGGAAAATATGCCAGCAGCATTATGGCATTTCCTACAACAGTTCTTGTAGATAAAGACGGAAATATCGTAGGCGAGCCTCTGATGGGAGGAATCGATGATCAGGCAAATTACGATCAGCTGATGGAACAGATCCAGGCTGTCATCAATCAGTAAACGTCAAGGGGGGGGGGAGACCCCCCTTTTTTTTTGCGTTCGCATACGTTTTGGAACATGAAAAACAGAAAACAATTTTGTACAAAATATATAAGAATTTAAAACAAAAAATAAAAAAATAGTGGTAAATCGTATAAAATTACATAGAAAAAATAAATCAAACATGGTAAAATGTATAAACATTGAGAACGAAAATCAGACAGAAAGGCACTGTCGAGTACAAAAGTGAGAAGGAGGGAAGAGAAAAGAATTGCCTGTGGAAAGCATGAACCTGATTGAATCCAGAAGGAGCGAAATTCTGGCAGAAGGGAGAGAAATCATATGAAGATGAGATTTAGAAAGATTATGGCAGCCATTCTTTCGACAGCAATGGTTGCTGCAGCGATACCGGCAGCCGGTATTCTGAATGTACAGGCGAAATCGCCGCAGGAGCATATTGATCTGTCCAGACAGGTGGCAGGTGAAGGTATGGTTCTGATGGAAAATGATGGTGCACTGCCATTGGCACAGGGCGAAAAAGTTGCCATGTTTGGGCGTGCAATGATTGATTATGTACGAGGCGGCGGAGGAAGCGGTGCAACGAACGTGGATTATACGCACAACATTCTCCAGGGGATGCAGATCAAGGAAGAAGAAGGAAAGGTCACCCTCTATCAGCCGCTGGTAGATTTTTATACGAAACAGGTCAGTGAAAAAGGCATTAAAAACGATGCAAATATTACGGTTACCGATGATATGTTAAATGCTGCGGCAGAAAATGCAGACACCGCAATTGTGACGATCGGACGTTATTCTTCGGAGGGAAGCGACCGCAGTGCATCAAAAGGTGACTACTATCTGTCAGATGCAGAGACAGAGCTTCTGACACGAGTGGCAGCGAAATTTAAAAAGACCGTTGTTGTATTGAATGTCGGTGCCGTTCTGGATACGGAATGGATCAAAGACATTCCGGGTATCGATTCTGTGCTGATGGCATGGCAGGCAGGTATGGAAGGTGGACTTGCCACAGCAGACGTGCTGGTTGGAGATGTAAACCCATCCGGTAAATTTGTGGATACATTTGCGAAAGATTATAAGGATTATCCAAGTTCCAATACATTTTATGAATCAAATTCTTATGTAAATTATGAAGAAGATGTGTTTGTCGGATATCGTTTTTTTGAAACTTTTGATCCAGAGTATACGAAAGTGAATTACGATTTTGGATATGGATTATCCTACACAACTTTTAAAACAGACAATGTAAACGTCAAAGTAGACGGAGAAAATATGGTTACGACAGCGACTGTTACGAATACCGGAAAGGTAGCCGGCAAACAGGTCGTGCAGGTTTATTTCTCAGCCCCGCAGGGAGAGCTGGGCAAACCTGGAAAAGAGCTGGCAGCGTTTGCAAAGACAAAACTGCTGCAGCCGGGCGAATCACAGGAGCTGACAATGACGTATGCGATCAGTGATATGTCAAGTTACGATGACACCGGAAAAGTTCAGAAATCCGCATACATTATGGAAGCCGGAGATTACAAGATCTACGTCGGCAATTCTATCAAAGATGCCGGAGAACATGGCGTACGTTATACCTATAAAGTAGAAGATACTGAAGTTACCGAGCAGCTTTCACAGCAGTGTGCACCGGTTCAGCTGAAGAAGAGACTTCTGGCAAACGGCACATACGAAGATCTCAAGACGAATTCAGATGAAATGAATCCGCATTACACGGTTCCGGCAGAAGGAACGACAAAAGTAGAAGCAGAGAACTTCCTGAATTCTTCCGGAAACCTGAGTATGGAAACATTTTATGATGATAATCTGCAGATGAAAAAATGCCTGGCATATTTAAATGAAGCAGGCAGATACATGGAATATGAGCTGACCGCAGAAGAGGCCGGCAAATATGAAGTGATCATGTGTATGGCAAATGGCTATCCAGAGATCCAAAACTGTTTTACCGTTGCAGTAAACGGTCAGCAGCAGCCGGGTATTTCATTTAATGCACAGCAGACCGGTGATGGAAATGGTGCTTCCGAGTGGTATAATTTTGAAGAATGTGAACCATTTTACATCAATCTTGACAAGGGCGTGAACCTGGTTCGTTTCACGGCAAATAAAAATAATCCAAACTATGATTATATACTGTTCAGACGTGTTGGCGATCAGGAGGAACTGTACAATAAAGTCATCAAAGCAGAAGGTGCGAACAAGATTGAGGCAGAAAAATACGATGCAGCCGGTACGACAGGCAACAACGCAGTACGCACCGAAAACTTTACAAAAGATGATTACACAGGGACTTGCCTGGCTTATATGAATTATGCCGGAAACTATGTGAGCTACTATCTGAATGTTGAAGAAGCCGGAGATTATAATGTGATATTAAATGTGGCAAATGGCCGTGCGGCATTCGATTTTGATCCAGGTATGGAAGTAGACGGAACGAAATTCCCGGCAACGATCAATGCAAAACAGACAGGTGACGGAAGCGGCAAGAGCGAATGGTACAATTTCGAAAATTTGGAACCGGTTACCGTAACCCTTCCGAAAGGACACAGCATTCTCACACTGAGGGCATCCGAAAAGGATAAATACCCGAATATCGATTATATTCTGGTAGAAAAGAAACAGACAGCAACACAGAGCCTGAAGAGTGCGGCAGCAAAAAAAGTCCGTACAGCCGAAGATACACCAGCTTCTGAACCGGCAGACAGCGGCAAGATCATGCTGGTGGATGTTTATAATAATCCGGAACTTATGGATGATTTCCTGGCACAGTTAAGTGATGACCAGCTCTGCGAACTGATGGGTGGTCAGACAAATACCGGTGTTGCAAATACCGGCGGTATGGGAAATCTGATGGAATACGGTATTCCAAATGCGATGACAGCAGACGGTCCGCAGGGTATCCGTATCGGTACAACCTGTACTGCATGGCCGATCTCCACACTTCTTGCAAGTACCTGGGATGTAGATCTGGTGAAGCAGGTAGGAAAAGCGGCAGCAGTGGAAGCACACAACAATGGTATTGATATCTGGCTTGCACCTGGTATGAATATCCACAGAGATCCGCTTTGCGGACGTAACTTTGAGTACTATTCCGAAGATCCTCTGATTACCGGAAAAATGGCTGCTGCGATCACAGAAGGCTGCCAGTCAAAAGGCGTTTCCATTACACTGAAGCATTTTACAACAAACAACAAAGAGACAAACCGAAACAGCAGCGATTCCAGAGTCAGTGAACGTGCACTGCGTGAAATCTACCTGAAAGGTTTTGAAATTGCAGTCAAAGAAGCAAAGCCTTGGAGCATTATGACTTCTTATAACTTCTTAAACGGAATCGAAACATCTGAAAATAAAGATCTCCTGACAAACATCACCCGCGGTGAATGGGGATATGAAGGAATCTTTATGACAGACTGGGGCAACAACTCCAATCATGCAAGAGAAGTCCTGGCAGGAAATGATGTCAAAATGCCAAGCGGTTCTCCGGCAACTTTAAAAGCGGCCCTGAAGAAAGGCATCCTGAAACGTTCTGATCTGGAAGACTGTGCAGAACGTCTTGTGAAGATGATCATGAAAGTGAACATCTTTAAAGAAAAGATCCTCAATCCGGTGACAGTAGACATCGGTGATGACACATACTTTAAAGCAGCAGAAAATATTCTCTGGTCACAGACGGCAAGGGGCGAAAATACATCTGACGAAGATGGCGGAAAAGACCTCGGTTACTGTGATGCAGGAGCATGGACACAGTATCAGATCAACGTTGCCAAGAGCGGAACTTACAGCCTGTCTGCACGTTCTGCATCCAATGCAGGCGGCGGAGCATTTGATATTCTGGCAGACGGCACAAAGATTGCAAGTTTCAAGGCAGTCAACACCGGCGGATGGCAGAAATGGACCACACTGGAAGCACAGCAGATCAAACTGGAAGCAGGAGTTCATACACTCCGTATCGAGTTCACAGAGAGCGGTTCCAACCTGAACTGGCTGCATTTTGTAAGACAGTCTGAATACATTGAAAATCTGGAAAAACTGTACAAGGCATGGGCAAGTCAGGATCTTTCTGAATACACAGCAGAAAGTGCAGAAACCATGAGAACAGCCCTTGCAGCAGCAAAAGCAGTTCTGGATAAAGAAAATGCAACGGATTCTGAGATCCAGGCAGCCATCATTCAGATGACACAGGCGATCAATGCTATGGAATACGGCACAAACAAGGTACATCTGGAAGCGATCATTGAAGTAGCAGAAAAGACTCTGGCAAATCCGGGAGATTATGCAGATGTTTCCGCACTGGAAGCAGCAGTAAAAGCCGGAAAAGAAATTCTGGCAAAAGCAGATGCAACTCAGGAAGAAGCAAATGCAGCAGCAAATGCGATCGCAGACAGCATGCAGGCACTGATGGAAAGAGCAGATATCCGTTCCTTAAGAGAACTGACAGATGCAGCAAACGAGCTTCTGGAAAAGAACAGCGGCAAGTATACCGATGACACTGCAAAAGCATTGCAGGATGCAGTTGCCCATGCAGAAGAAATCCTGGGTAAAGACGGAAAATCCGATGCAGAGATCAATGAAGCTTACAATCAGATCATGGATGCCATTATCGGACTTAAGATGAAAGGCAACAAGGCAGCTCTGGAAGCAATGATCAAAAAAGCAGAAAGCATTCTGGCGGAAAACAGCAGATATGTAGCGGCTACGATCGAAGGTCTGGATGAAGAACTTGCAGCAGCAAAAGCAGTTTATGAAAACAATCAGGCACTGCAGAGTGAAGTCAATGAAGCTGTTAAGAGCCTCACTTTCAAGATTGCAGAAGCAAGACTTCTGGGTGATGTAGACGGTGACGGTCAGATCACAACAAATGATACCGTGGAAATCCTGCGTGCGGCAGCTGAGATTGCCACACTTTCTGCAGAAGATGCAGCAAGTGCAGATGTAAACGGTGATGGTGTGGCAGATACCGCTGATGCAGTACTGGTTCTTCAGTACGCATCCGAAGCAGTCAGTGGATTCTGATTTTTTGAACGCAGAGAAGCATTCCCCCGCTTCAAGTGTGCAGAGCACTAAGCGGTGGGTGAGGGGGATGCTTATGTCAGTGGGAGTTGAAAGCTCCCACTGACAGGTCGCGAAGCGACTGCGTTCATGAGCAAGTAGCGAAGCGGATTGCGAATGTCCGCTTTACGCAATGAGCGATTCTGAAAATAAAAAAGCAGCGGGAGTCTGATAAACTCCCGCTGTTTTTGTTTGACTGCCAAAAAATCAGAGCGTATAATGAAAAAGTAACTAGGTCGATGGATACCATATTCTAAAGGAGAAGAACGATTATGAAAAATGCAGCAAAAACCCCGGGCAAATTGCTTGCAGGTTTGTGTCTGATACTGTTTTTCTGTCTGATGCCGGTCCGGTCTTATGCAGCAGAGCAGCAGCTTTCTGAGATCACAAAACTGTATGTAACGGGAATTTATGGCAGCGAAACATTGCCGCAGCAGAAAGTCAACTGGCAGTATGCAGATAAGGGTTATTATCTGTGTATGCCTTCCGGAGCAGATTTAAGCAATGTACAGCTTCATTTTACAGAAAACAGTGACGGAAATGAAAATGCCGACAGTTATGTTATGATCGGCGGACAAAAAATAAACTGCGGAGATTCTACAAATCTCTCAGGAACAAGCAAATTGCAGATCTCACTCGCCGGAGGCAAAAGTGTTACCGTAAATATTGTAAAATCGGCAGAGATTCCGGCAATGTTTATCCAGACAGCATCCGGTACGCTCGATAAAGTTCATGCAAGCAAAGACAATAAAGAAAAAGGTACAATGGCACTTGTCAAAGCAGACCGCAGCGTAGATTTTGACGGAAACTTAAAGCAGATCAAAGGTCGTGGAAATTCCACCTGGGGATTTGCGAAAAAACCATATAATATCAAACTGGAAAATTCGTCAGATCTGCTTGGAATGGGCAAAGGTAAAGGCTGGTGTCTGCTTGCCAATTATACGGATCGTTCTCTTCTTCGAAATCGGATCGTATACAATCTGGCAGAAGAGACCGGGATTCCATTCACCATGGACAGCCGAAACATTGATCTTTATATCAATGGCGATTATATGGGATCTTATCTTATCACAGAAAAAATCGAAATCGGAAAAACGAGAGTCAACATTACGGATCTGGAAGATGCCACAAGTAAGGCAAATGATAATGCAGATCTGGGAACCTATGAGCAGAAAGGAACAAATGATTATAAAGCAGGCACACAGAAATGGGTAGATATTCCAAATGATCCGGAAGATATCACGGGTGGATATCTGCTTGAACTTGAGCTTGGAGAGCGTTACAAAGATGAAACAAGTGGTTTTGTGACAACGGGCGGACAGGCAGTCACTATGAAATGCCCGGAATGTGTATCGGAAAATCAGATCAAATACATCAGTGAATTTTATCAGAATATGGAAAATGCTCTTTATTCCAAAGATGGCTATACAACGGACAGCAAAGGGGAGCGTCATGCTCTTTCTGATTATATTGATATCGAATCACTGGCACGTATGTACCTGCTCCAGGAATTTTCTATGAACCTGGATTCCGGTATCACAAGCTTTTATCTCTATAAAGACTCTGATCTGACCGGTGATGGAAAGCTTCATGCCGCACCGGTATGGGATTTTGATGTGGCACTTGGAAATTACACCTCCCGAAATGGCACAGACTTTACTGACCCGACACAGTGGTGGGCAAAAATTTCCAGAATGTACGACAACAGCAGTAAATATAATGTCATGGCACAGGCTGTGCAGCACGAAGAAGTGTGGAATAAAGTAAAAGAATTATGGCAGAGTGAATTCATGCCGGCGATCAAGTACATACTGGGAGAGTCCACCGCCTACACAGCAACAAAGATAAAAACACTGAATGCATACAAAGCAGAAGTAAGTGCATCCGCAGCGATGAACTTTATCCAGTGGCGTGACCTGATGGAGAATCCATGGAATCACAGCAGTGAAAGTTTTGTAAATACCGGTCTTACTTATGATGATAATATTGAATACCTGAGAAATTTTATGACGAAAAGATGCGATTTCCTGAACCGTAACCTGGGCGGGGAAAGTACAGGAACAGATCCGGATACATCGCAGAAAGTAACCGTCATAGAAGATGATACCAGATTTTATGCAGCAAAAAATATTTTAAATTCCTCCGGAGATGTCAGGGCAGAAGATACATCAGATGAAGGCGGAGGAGAGAACCTTGGCTATTGCAACCAGGGCAGTTTAACAGAATATAAAATCAATGTAACGACAGCCGGTACTTATAACGTTACGGCACGTGTTGCTTCGAATGACGGAACAGGAGCATTCAGCATTTATGTCGATAATCAGAAAATTGCAACATACCGTGCAGTCAATACAGACGGATGGCAGGTTTGGACAACTACAGATGCCCAGGAGATCACACTGGAAGCCGGAGAACATTCATTTGCCATCTACTTTGAAGAAAGCGGCATGAATCTGAACTGGCTGCAGTTCACACGGGAAACGGGTACCGATCCGAAACCAGACCCGAAACCAGACCCGAAACCAGATCCAGACCCGGATCCAACGCCGACTCCAACACCGGACCCGGACCCAAACCCGAAACCAGATCCAAATCCGACTCCAACGCCGACTCCAGATCCGACCCCAACACCGGATCAGACCCCGAATCCAACACCAAGTCCGAAACCGGATTCGAGCAAAGATCAAAATACGGTAACGCTGACAAAGGGCAGTATCTGTCAGGACGCAAAAGGTATCCTGAAATATCGAATCACAAAAATGGCAGCCAAAAACGGCACCGCAGAAGTGATCGGAATTCAGAAAAAATCAGGAAAAGTAACAATTCCGTCCACAATTACGGTTCAGGGCATTACCTTTAAAGTAACAGCGATCGCAGAGAAAGCTTTTCGAAATGACAAAAATCTGAAAAGTGTTGTCATCGGATCCAATGTGAAAAAAATCGGAAAACAGGCATTTGAAAAATGTAAAAAACTTTCTTCTGTCACATTCAAAGGAAAGAAAGCACCGACCATTGGAAAAGCAGCCTTTAAAGGGATCAAGAAAAAAGCAAATGTTCAGGTTGCGGGCAGTATGAAAAAAAGTCAGGTGAAAAAATTACAGAATCGCATGAAAACAGCAGCACCTTCTGTAAAGATCACTTACAAGAAAAAAATAACCGTTCGTTTTTAGCGGAACACAGTAAAAAGCATGCCATAGCATACAGAAAAACAGTTTCTGAATGTTATGGCTGTTTTTCTTTTGTGAAAAGTATGATAGTATAGTGATGAAACAGGCAGATAAATTACAGGAGGAACCGACAATGAAATTATGGACAATCCAGCTCTGACATCTGTTAATCCATTGTTGATCGATCTCAACGATTTTCAGTTCCTTATGCCGCCGATTCAGTATTTTCCGTCGTATACAGAAAAATCGGTAGACCGCATATGTACGGATCTGGAAAAAGGACAGATCCGCCAGTCTGAATTTCCAAGCTATGTAATTCAGGCACATATTCCATATATTGCACCGGGGGATCTGGTAAACGTGTATCCGTTGTTTGAAATAAGGCTACCGCAATCCCACTGGCTTTAGACGGTGGGTTAAGGTAGCC
>ERZ1106951.2775-NODE-2775-length-13307-cov-3.745020_pt1 | contig 13307 bp, 7 predicted proteins | sample MGYA00403676_ERZ1106951 | MGnify/ENA primary metagenome ERZ1106951 (study PRJEB35170, sample SAMEA104062398) | human gut metagenome | biome: human gut; feature: human-associated habitat; material: faeces | place: Denmark | collected 2012-04-23 ...
AAGATTTCTGTGCTTCCGTCTGTGCGATACCGCCCACATTACGCATTTTTGTATAAAGATAAAGGTTCTTGTAATAATGGCTTTCATCAACAAAAAGCCTGTCTACACCAAGTTCCTCAAAGGTTACAACATCATCTTTTTTCGTCTGGTCATTGAGTTTATCAAGTTTCTGCCTGATAGATTTCTTTGACTTTTCAAGCTGCTTTATGGAGAAGTTTTCCCCTCGGTTTCGCTTGAGTTCCGCAATTCCTCCGGTTATCTCCTCAAGCTGCTGTTCTAAGATTGCCCTCTGTCTTTCAATGGACATCGGGATTTTTTCAAACTGTGAATGTCCGATGATAACTGCGTCATAATCTCCGGTTGCAATCCTGCCGCAGAACTTTTTACGGTTCTTGGTTTCAAAATCTTTCTTTGTTGCGACAAGAATATTGGCCGCCGGATAAAGTTGGAGATATTCCGACGCCCACTGTTCTGTTAAATGATTAGGCACAACAAAAAGAGATTTGTTGCAAAGTCCGAGCCTTTTGCTTTCTTGTGCAGCTGCAACCATTTCAAATGTTTTGCCTGCACCTACAGTATGAGCAAGAAGTGTATTACCACCATACATTATGTGTGCTATTGCATTTATTTGATGAGGTCTTAATTTGATTTCGGGATTCATACCGTAAAAATTGATATGTGAACCGTCATACTCACGAGGACGAATAGAATTAAATCTTTCGTTATATATCTTACAAAGTTCTTCTCTGCGTTCAGGTGATTTCCATATCCATTCTTCAAAAGCTTGTTCAATTAACTTCTGTTTCGCCTGTGCAACAGAAGTTTCCTTTTTGTTGAGTACAGCCTTTCTTTTACCGTCTTCTTCAAAATAGTCAAAAACCTTAACGGTTTTCTGATTAAGTGTGCTTTCAATTATATTATAGGCATTTGCTCTTACAGAGCCGTATGTGTTTTTCGCTTTAACATTACCTTTATCATAACTTTTACCCTCTATGTTCCATTCACCTGTGTATTCAAAATAATGCACCTTGATAAGAGGTCTTGTATATTGCGACGTCTCAAGTAATTCAAACACAAATTCTTGTATATATTCGCTTGGTATCCAAGTAGCACCAAGGCGAACGGAAATTTCACTTGCTGTTAAATCTTTAGGTTGTACCTTTTCAAGATATTTAACATTAACAGTATAAAGTTCAGGATAAATTTCGGCATTTTCTTTTGCAGTGTGCAATTTTTCTCGCACATTGCCGGAAAGATACTCATCTGCAGGCAGATATTTAGGCTCGCTGCTGTTTGGAGAATATACGGGATTGAGAAATATAACGCCTTGCAAATCTGAATATATTTCATCTTCGCTTTTGCCGGTAAGCAATTTCATATATTCAATGTCAACACTTGCTTTCTCACCAATTGATACCGCAAGTGCTTCACTTGATGTATCAACCGAAGTGATTTCCTTATGAGGTTTGATAGTTCTTTTAGTGAACATATCGGCTTTTCTTTCAAGACTACCGTTTTCATCAAGTATTTCAAGTGCAGATAAAAGCGAATATGAACTGTCTTGTGAAAAAGCAGATTTATTACCTCTGCTTGAAATCAAGCCGTAATCTTTTATGAATTTATCATAAAGACTGTTTAAGCGTAATTGTTCTGATTTAATTTCTTCCTCGGAATAATCTTGTTCCTGCATAGTGATAAGACTGCGAACGATATCCCGCAAGGCAATCATACCTCGTATACGATTCTCGGCAGTAGCAGATACATCAACAGGTGTCATTCTTGAATTCTCTCTAAAATATATCTTACCGTCTACAAGAGTATATGAAAAATTTCTTACTGTCGGGTCGGCAGGAATAGAGTTATCAATATCCACCTCATCGATAATATCATAATCAACAATCTCGCCTTTAATATTATCTACAGCTTTATCAAGCAATGTTTCAAAGTCGGAATCTTCATAAGCCTTGCAAGCAGTTTCAATACCGAATCTCCCTGTTTGCTTGACCATTTCGCCAATAATCATTTCGGGATGGGCAACAAAATACGAATTCATTTTAATACCGTTTTCATCGGTATCAAGATAAATCCAATCGCTTTCAATATCAACTATTCTGTCTCGCTTTTGGAGTATGAGAATATCAGAAGTGACTTCGGTTCCGGCATTACCTTTAAAAGTATTATCGGGCAGTCTTATTGCACCGAGAAGTTCAGCCCTTGCGGCAATATATTTTCTGACCGAAGGATTTTCTTTATCCATTGTACCTTTTGAAGTTATAAGGCACATAACCCCACCGGCTCTTAATTTATCAAGCGATTTCGCAAAGAAATAGTCGTGGATTAAAAAATTATTTTTATCATACCTTTTATCAACGACTTTAAAATCACCGAAAGGAACATTACCGACTACTGCGTCAAAAAAACTATCGGTCAAATCTGTTTCTTCATACGGTTTTGCAGTAACATAAGCATTTTGATAAAGCTGTTGTGCTATGCTTGCCGATATTTTATCAAGCTCAACGCCATAAAATTTTGAGCCTTGCATATCCTTAGGAAGCATACCGATAAAGTTGCCCACACCACAAGACGGCTCTAATATATTGCCTTGCTTGAAGCCGAGATTTTCGGCAATATCATAGCAAGCCTTAACTACTTCTTGAGGAGTATAGAAAGCAGTCAATGTACTTTCTCTTGCTACCTTGTATTCTTCGGGCGATAAGGCAGATATGAGTTTCTCGTATTCATTTGCCCAAGACGAGTTGTTTTCATCAAACGCTTCGGGAATACCGCCCCAACCGACATATTTTGAAAGGACGATTTGTTCATCGGGTGTTGCAAAACGATTATCGGCTTCACATTCTTTTAAAACCTTGATAGCTTCCATATTCCTGCGAAAGCGTTCCTTTTTGCCCAAAATCTCAACAGGATGTGCGGCAAAATCAAAATCGTGCCTTTGCTCAACAGGAATTTCGGGATGAATATCCCACTGACTATGTTCAGTATGCTGTTTTGTGTTTTGAGTGGGAATAATCTGTTCTTTTTCTGTCGGTAAATATTGCCTTACAAATTCAACGGTCTCTTTGCGAAAGATAGGAAAGCCTGAACCATTGGCAAAGGTTTGGTCAGCCATAGATACATAACCGTTGCTGACAGAATCAACAACAAAGTGTCTGCCGTCAATATCTATTTCTTCACCGATTAAATCCAAACCATCATCAACTTCCGACGCAACAGGCTTGATTTCTGCATCAACCTTTTCTTTTTCTGCCGGTTTAGTAAACTTGCTCGGTTGTTTTACTTTTGGTGCAAGGTTGGGATAATCATATAGTTTGAATGTGCCGTTTTTGTAAGCGATAAAGTCATCATAGATTTGCTTACGGTACTGATACATTCTGTCCTCTTTATCCATAAGAGCCAAGGCATTTGACATCATATTTTCAATGTCATCAAGTGCCTGTGGGTTATCAAGTTGAGCCTTGATAACTCTTGAAACCTTGTATGGCTCAATATCATTCGGATAAGGCTTTGCGTCATTTTCGGATAAACCTTCAAAGAATGATTCCAAATCTCTTGATATTTCGTTTTTGTATATATCGGGTATAGCGTCAATATCCTCTTGCGTTACAAATTTGTTTTGCTTGATAAGGGCATCAATTCTTTTTGCAACATCGCTCCATTTAATAAGAACTTTTGCATAAGGCTCCATGACCGAGCCGTGGCTGAATTCAATACCTTTTATTGTTTTATTAACGCTGTCATTACCGCCTAAATATCCGCTTTGATTGTCCTTGCCTACATATTTAATTCTGTCTGTTTTATCAGGGTGATTAACAAAATAGGTGTAAGTTTCAAGCCTGTATGCGTGATTGTTTTTGCCGTTTATGATAATCTTGTCTATCTCGTCTTGCGAGATAAACATTTCTCTGTCAGGAAGATAACCCGATTCAGCTTTAAAGCGGATAGGCTCTCGTTTCATACCCTCAATAATTTCTGCAATATATGGTATAGAATATTGAGCTGCATAATTAAAGCGAATGATTTTCATACCGGCATTGTAGTCATCCATCAGACTGCCGTACTCTTTGAAAATTTGAGCACGCTTTTCATCATCCTTGAGCATATCGGTAATTTTTTCAACCATATCGGGATAACCGAAAACACCGTCAATTTCTTTTTGTATTGATTGCAGACAATTATCTTTATTGGGATAATCGTCACTCAAATCTCGGATAAATTCAGTAAGTCTGTCGGCAACTTTATTGAGTTCGTGATCATCAACCTTATCAAGTTCATACTGTGGCATATATCTGCCGACATCAAGAAGTTCACGAATACGAACAGCCGCTTGCTCCCAAGTGAGATGTGTTGCCGTACTTGTTTTAGCCGATGTACCTTTAGCAATACTTATACCGTTTTCATCATACCAAAAGGAAACCTTTTCACCGTTAAAGACAAAGCCTGCACCGTTAGTGCCGTAAAGAAATTTAAGCATTCTTGCGTTATACTCAATACCTCTGTCCCGTCTGAAGTGCATAGCAATTTGTACTCTGCTGTTTTTATCATTAAAGCCACAGCAAAGTGCTTCATCAATAATCTGTTGTGATATGCCAAAATCGGTAAAAAGTGATGTTTGAGGTATTTCATCATATACAGGCTCGTTATCATAAGAAAAGCTGAACAAATCAAGCTGTGTTTTTTCTTCCTTTTCCGTATCAAGATACTTGTCGTCATTGATAAGTTCTTTAATGATACTGACAATAATATCCCACGAAAAAACGGACTCCTTTGTTCGGGTTTTGTAGTTACCCTCATACATAAGAAGTCCGTTATCAGCTAATGTAAAGCCAAAGTGCTTATTGAATTTATCGTACTCGTCAAACCGTCTTGGATACAGCGTTTTGGTATAGTTTATGAGTTTATTATCCTTTTTGGTGGTTTGGTAAGCCTTGATGATTGCAGGTTTTCTTTGCACCAAATCATCATCGGGATTGCTGAGCATATACTTGATAGCCTGTTCGTCAACAAACGGCGGCAGTTCATCGGTTACATCGTGTAAATCAGTTCGTTCAAGACTGTTTCTCTCGCCGAGTTTTTGATGTTGTTCATCATTCCCACCCAAGTCATCATATCCGTTTGCTTGAGTTTCTCTGTCACTCCTTGTGCTTTTGCCATCTGAGTTATGATTTGTTCTTCCATCTGCTGTGCCTGTTCCTGAATCGACATCAGGTGTTCCGTCAGCTTGCAGGTTGTCAATAAAGTTGTGAATGTCGCTTTCTTGTGATTTTTGAGATATTCCTGTCTTTTCTGTGCGTAATATCCCATTTGTTCCGTCTTTGTCGGCATAATCAGGTTCGGATAAAGTTGCTCTCCGACTTGTGTGTATGTTATCTTCATTTGAATTGCTCCTTTCGTTTTTGTTTTCATCTTTATTGTAGGGACTTGTTGAAGTTTTTTCAAATATGCGATTTTCTTTTTCAAGTGCAAATACGGTTTTTGATATTTCAAGAAGTGCTGTTTTTGAAATATTGTTTGTTGCTTCACCGAGGGCATTAAAAGTATTCGGTGTATTGAAATTAACAACATCCTCAAAATCTTCCGTATCAAGCATTAAATCAGCGTCAACACCAAGCCTTGAGAGAACCGTATACGAAACGCTGTTTGAAACCAATTTGCGAAACTTTGATGAAATAATATCGTCGGAGAAATCTTCAAGAAAACTGTCTTGTTTTGCACTGCAAAGCTCAAAAAGATAATCGGACAAATTGTCGCTTACAGCATTTTCACAAGCAGATATGACGGCACTGCTTAAATCGGATTTATCATCAACTGCACCGAAAACATTTTCAAGTGTCTTAATAACATTATCGGTGTAATCGTCTTTCATATGCCAAATAGGAACTTCTTTTGCCTGCTCGCCCTCGTGGGTATCGCTGACATCAAACACATATTTAAGCCTTGGATAATTTTGATTTGACACATCAAAAAGTGCAATGCCTTTAGCACCTTTATTTACCCATCTGCCAAACTTTCTATTCCAGCTTGCCATAGGTAAAACTGCAACAGCGTCAGGCTTTTGAGCATAAACAAGAAGTTGCTCACTAAAAGGCAATCCGTAGTTATTGCAAGAACTTTTCAAAAATTCCTGCCAATTACTCGGCGAACGGATAACATCCTTTGAAACATCATCATAAAGAGCAGAAATGAGTTCAAACCTTATAGCCATAGTCATCACCTTTCATCTTGTTTACCTCCGAGATATGAATAAAGCGTGTGCTTTTTCACAGCTTCTTTAATGGCACATATAACCTTAATTTCTTTAATAGAAACATTAGGCAAATCGAGCATTTCTTCCGTTTTCATATTCAAAATATCTGCCTCACTGCATTTGCCTGCCTTAAAAAGTTTTAAAAGCACTTTCATTTTTGTTTGGAAATCTATATCCATTTTTACCTCCGTATATATTAAGGGCGGCAACCGAAGTCACCGCCCAAATAAGCTTAATTATCGTTTTTTTTGTTTCTGACTTGGAGAAATACAAGCCCTGCAACAATAAAGACAACAAGTGCAATAGACACAATCGTTTTAACTGGCATTATCTTTTACCTCCTTTTATTATCGCTCATCTCGTTCTCGGTTATGCCGTTGTCTTTCATTTTTAAAACAGCGATACATTTCAGCCTTGTTGGCAACTCTTTGACCAAAGTCTTTTAACGCATCAAATTTGTTTTCAATATAATGACCGTAATAATATGAGCCGTCATTACATTCCCAAGTGACATATTGCTTTTCTTTATTTGCAGTAGTCCTTTCACCGAGTACGATTTCACCTTTACCGACGGTTATGGCATTGATAATGGTGTAGCCTGCATTAGTTCTGTCACTCATTATCTGTGCCTCCTTTTTTCTTTCTCTTGATAAAGAAATATACACAGCCTGCGATACCGACAAGAGAAGCACCAGCAATACCTAAAATACGATTGATATTCCTATCATCTCCCGTTTTCGGATTATGAGGAATATACGGCTTAATCGTCACAGTCTGTCCGTCATCGTTGATGTCAGCGTGAGCGGTTAATTCAACACCGTCACGATACAATGTCTCAAAGACTACAAGTTCGGTATCCTTTTTAATAGCCGAACCGTCAAAAGTAAAGGTAACTTCAACTTTGCCATCAGCCTTATCAGGTACAAACTTAACTGTTGAAGTGATTTCTTTACCTTTCACCATAAACGGCTTGCCTGTGGATTTATCCATCAATGTGCCTTTGATAACATATTCGGTATTAGGTACTAAATGTTTGTACTCAACAGCATCTTTTATGGTTATATCACCTTTTGCAACTGCTTCCTTTTTGCCATTGACGGTTGCCGTTGTTTTTAATTCTGGCACTTTATCATTGATTGCAGTAAGTTTAACCACTTGCTTGTTATCTTTGATTATTACAGTAAATACATCTTCATTATCAAGATAGCCGTCGGCAGGTTTGATTTCTTTGATAAGGTATTCACCGTAAGGAATGTTATTGAAAACAAATACGCCGTTTTCATCGGTAACAGCAGTTAAGATTGCTTTATCTTCTGAAAATTCGGTAGTGTCTGATTTAAACAAACCAAAGGTTGCTCCCTTGATTACTTCCTGCGTTTCTCTATCGACTTTTAAGCCTTTAACAGAACCATAAATGAGATTGTTTTCGATAGCTTTATCGTTATTGATTTTAATATCAATAACCTTTATGTCCTGACCTTGATATTCGGTATCAAACTCATATTTTGTATCGGATAAGATATAGTGCTCATCGGTTGCGATTTCTTTTACATACCACTTAAAGCCTACGGGCAAGTCACAGTCAAAGACAATGCTTCCATTTTTATCGCAATTTGCAAAAGTGATAAGAGCATCTTTTGGAATAATATCTCCGTTACTTGCTTTAATGTCTTCGTTTGCGTAAATGCCAAACTGAACGAATGAGATTTCATTATTTTTACCAAGGTTGAAAGTCTTATCTTCATCCATTTCTTTTTTTAGTGCTACAGCGACCTTTTGTCTTTCGTTATATACAGATAATTCAGTGCTTGTTACGGAAACATTCTGTCCTGCATAGGTGAGTTCAGCATCATACTTGGCGGCATTATGAACATATCCGTTTGGTGCAGTCTTTTCAATAACTGTATATTTACCGAGATAAAGTTCTTTTGATTTAGCCACACCGTCATCGTCGGTTGTGATAGTATCAACCAAAGTGCCTTGCTCATATCTTACCGTACCGTCGAGAGTGGTTATATCTTCGGCAGCATAGATTTCAAAAATTGCTCCTTTAAGATTACTTATACTGTATTTCGGAGTATATACACCATTATTTTCTTCAACAGATGAAAAAATCTCACCTGTTTTAGTGATATTGATTACACCTTTTTGTGCAACATCTCGTGCCTTAACTTTAACTACGGTAACACCTGTATCGGTTGATGAATTTTCTTGACTGATAGAAAACGGAATCGGTGTATCGTCAAGAATATATCCATACGGTGCTTGTACTTCTTTAAGAGTGTAATATCCATAAGGAAGTCTTTCAGGCGTAATCAAATATCCCTCCTTGTTTGTGTAAAAGGTATGAATTGATGTCACTTGAGGGTAGGTATACTGCATTGTAATTCTATGATTGTTGCTATCGTAGATTTCAAAAGCAGCACCTTCGTATGGGATTCGTTTACCCGTTTCCTTATCAAGTTTAACTACCTTAAGATACGATTCAAAATTCTTGTTATTAATAAGGAATTTGTATGTTTTACCATCGGTATTGATAAACACATCAAAATCGGTTATTTTTTCTCTGCCATCCCATCCCTTTGTTTGATGTACTGTGTAAACACCATAAGGAAGTAGTTTTGTACTTGCAAAACCGTCTTCGTCACAAACAATGGTATCTCGTTCGTCTTTATCTGCATTTACAAAAGAAACTGCCGATTTAAGATAAACTTGAAACTCTGCACCTTTTTCGGGTGTTTCAATTTGGGTTTCACCGTTATCTGTATGCTTGATAATACTGATTTTGCCTTTAATAACTTGTTCCATAACTGTCATATCGGGAGCGTTATTGTATTCAACTGTATAATCTTTCGGGTCTGCACCTACTTTATACACCGTATCATTTAAAAGATAACCTTCACTTGGACTGATTTCTCTAACAGTCCAATCAGTACCACATACATAATAGTCTGTTGTAAAAGAGCCGTTACTGTCAGTTGTATATTGAGCTACAAGGTCATTACCTTTAAACAAACCATAAACAGCACCGCCTAATTTTGCATCACCTTGTGCGTGACCTTTTTCGTAGTCTTGTTTTGTGACGGTTACTCTGAATTTTTTGAGTATGTTATAGAAGCTGACCGATGATGTTTTACCGCTTGAAACAGTTATAGTTTGCGATTGATTAGGTACATATCTGTCAATGTTTTCTTCCGTAATCGTATATGTTCCGGGAGCTAAATTAGAAATATCAATTTCGCCATTTGCATTTGTTGTGACGGTTTTTGAAAACCCCTTAGCACCTGTGACAGTAAAGTTAATACCAGCTACAATGCCGTCCTCCGAAGTCTTAACAAGTTTCATATCACCGAGTGGAGTAATCGAACCCGAAAATGCCATTGAAACAGGGTCATAATATGCCGAATAGATAAGTTTTTGATATGATTCACTGCCATAGGGATAGTAAAGCAAAAGTTCATCGTCATCGCCTGTACCATCTTTGTAATATTCACCGTTAGCAAGTTTAAAGCTTGATGCAGTACAAGACTTATCAACCTTAATTGTTAATGAATTTGAATTTTTGCTGTGGGTAATGCTCCAACCGCTTCCGTTTTTTGTGAATGCAGGATAATCGGAAAGCACCTTGTTTGTATCGGTAACGGTAAGGCTGTTTCCTGCAACGATTGTTCCGACATTGGTGTTATTGAATGACGGCTTTTTATTTAGGTTGTCCATTCTGTCCTGTGCCTTGTCACACCACGCTTTGTATCCGCCGTCGCTGAAATCCCAGCTTGTATCAGAACCGAAGATAGACCACACTTTTTTCTGACAGTAAGCCATATCCTGCCAATCTATCGAGTTGCCGTGTTCAAGGTAATATCCTGCAAATATCCACTTTGCAGCTTTAATTGCCGTGTCACTTGCCATAGCTTTTTTGCCTTTAAGATATGACGAACTCGGCGATGTTGTGCCGTATTCAATACAGAAAAGCGGATAAGTTGTACCGCCTTTTTTCGTAGTATGAAGTTCGTGTCCGTAATGCTTTGAAACACTTACATCAAGTTTCTTCATACCCGATACTGCACCGAGGTTTTCCGTTGCCGCAAAAGCACTTAACGGAAACATTATTGTAACTGTTAATACCGACAAAAGAAGTGCAACAATTCTTTTGCCTAAACTTTTGAATTTATCTTTCATAACTTTTCCTTTCTGCCTGTTTTTAGGCATAAAAAAAGAGAAGATTGTTACATCTTCTCAGCTTAAATTTATGATATTGTTTATTTGAAATTGCCTGTCCATTTACCGCAGTAACCGCAGCTCCAGCATTCATAGCCTTGTGGGCAGTTAGCAAAATATTCATCATCGGATATTTCTCCGCTTTCCCATTTATCTGCCCAAGATTTCATTACTGAATCAACATATGCTTTAACATCCGATTTGCTGTCAAACCATCTTCCCATATTACCGCATTTCATTGAGTGATTATTGTTATTACTGCATTGACTTGCTTTTTGGGTTGTTGGTTGTTTTGATGTAGTCGTTGCTTTTTTTGTATGCTGTGTTGTAGATTTTGTTGTTTGAACAGTTTTTGATGTTGTAGACACAACCTTTCTTTTGGTGGTTGTTTTGCTCAACTCAATCTTGTTTGAAGTTGCGCTCGTTATTTTTTCATTTGCAGTTGGAGCAGTAGTTGTTGTATCGGCTTTCGTATCATTTTCAGCAGTCGAAATAGGCAGTGTTATTTTTTTACTTGCAGAAAAAGAACTTGTTTCTGCATTTTCATTTACTTCGCTATTTTCAAACGAACAACCTACAAATACGCTGATTAGCACAACTGCAACCATACACAAAATCGCTGACTTTTTCATTAAGCATTCCTCCTTTGCTTTCACTCAAAATTTAACAGATTTTGGAAATTCAAGCAAAGGTGCGTTTACTAAATCATACACATCATTCCTTTATTTGATTTATAAGGCTCTTTCTTTTCTGCAAGTTTGTATGTTAAACAAGGGGGTATATTGAAAAGAGGGGGAGATAGAAAAAATATACTCCTACTATCTGCTGTCCCTTTCGGCTCTGCTTTTCAGAAACTTGTTGTAATGCTCCAAAGCCTTGCATACATAATCTTGTCTTTTTTCAGGTGCAACAGATTGCGGAATATACTTTTCAAGCGTCTTATGTGGAATTATGAGCCTTTCCTGTTGGTTTGGTTTCAATTCACACATAACCTCAAGAATAGTATCGCTGTTTAGTTCTCCGTCATTAAACATCTTGTGCATACGAATAGCCTGTGCATGAGACGGAGTACAACATTCGCTTTCTATTGCTTCCAACAAATCTTGCTGACATTCTTTATCAAGAAATGATATTTCAACAGCCGGCAACATTTTCATTTTACCCTCGTCAACCATTTGCAACAATTCAGGGATAAGATAGGTAAGGCGAATATATCGTCTTATTGTTTCTCTGCTTTCTCCTACTTCTTCTGCAAATTTTTCATTGCTTCTTAACTTCGGCACAACTTGTGTCGAAGTTAAATCGTTTCTTTTACCTTGTCTATTCATCGCATCCAATTTCATTTTGTATGCAAATGCCTTTTCACTCGGTAAAATGTTTTCTCTTTGGATATTGCTGTCGACCATAATGACGGTTGCGGCGTCATCATCCAAATTTGAAACGATACAACGCAATGTGTTTTTACCGGCAATCTCACTTGCAAATTTTCGTCTGTGTCCTGAGATAATTTCATATTCACCGTTATCTTTCTCACGAACAATGGCAGGAACCAACACTCCGTTTTCAGAAACACTTTCAACAAGCTTATTCATTTCTTCATCGTCACGCACTTTAAATGGATGATTCGGAAACGGTACAAGTTTTTCAAGCGGAATATCTTTTATAGTCGGAGTAAGTCCGTTTTCTCGTTCGCTTTGTGATGTAAATAAATCATCGAGCCTGTTCAGACTGAAGTCTGTTTTTCTCTTTTCGCTCAAGTTTCAACACCTCCTTCGTAAAGTCCGCATACGCTTTGGCAACCTTACTGTTTTTATCATAAGCAAATATTGATTTGCCGCTTATTGCAGTTTCAGCCGCTTTAATGCCCATAGGTATCTGCGTATCAAATATTTTAAGATATTTGCCGTAGTCATTTACGATAGCTTCCTTTGTACTTTTGGAGAGGTTAGTCCTGCCATCAACGAGGGTCAGCAAAACACCGTCAATTTTAAGTGACGGGTTAATTTGTCTTTTAACTTTACTTATAGTTTTAACAAGTTGTGTCATACCTTTAGCCGCAAGAAATTGCGACTGCACAGGAATGATAACCGAATCGGCAGCAACCAATGCATTAACCGTAAGCACGCTCAAAGACGGCATACAGTCAATAACCACATAATCATACGCAGTTTTGATTGAATTTACATAACCTTTCAGCACGGTTTCACGGCTCATTGTGTTTACCAAACTAAGTTCAAGTGCCGACAAATCAAGGTTAGCCGGAAGTAAATCGATATTCTCTTTATGATGAAGAATACCGTTTGCAGGGTTCTTGTTTCTTTCTTCGATATACTCGACGAGTTTGTCTGCAAGAGTAACCGAAAGTTCATCTGTATCTCGCCAACCCAAAGCTGTTGTCAAATCACCTTGTGGGTCACAGTCGATAAGCAAAACTTTCTTACCCTCATTTGCAAGACCGACTCCAAAATTTAAGGCGGTTGTAGTTTTACCTACACCGCCTTTTTGATTGCATATTGCAATTACTTTTGTTTGTTTCGTTAAAAACACCTCCGTTTTAGTTCTATATATACAAAAAAGCCTGCCGATTTTAACCGACAGGCTTTTAACTATATACAGATGTTTGGTTGGTAATAAAGATTGATTTGAAATTATTACAACCTTGGTAAAGGAAAATCAATGAGAAAAGCTTATGTTTTCAAATTAACATAATTCATGTTCAGATGAATATGAATTAATAAAAAACAATTGACAAATATGATATTGAAAATGTTTCATTATAAAGAATAACTATGATTCCTATTGGCTCAATAAATTATTTAAAAAGTAT
>ERZ1106951.2780-NODE-2780-length-13287-cov-2.748791_pt1 | contig 13287 bp, 14 predicted proteins | sample MGYA00403676_ERZ1106951 | MGnify/ENA primary metagenome ERZ1106951 (study PRJEB35170, sample SAMEA104062398) | human gut metagenome | biome: human gut; feature: human-associated habitat; material: faeces | place: Denmark | collected 2012-04-23 ...
TGTATTCATAGTATACCTCTATGAGTATATTTAAACACATATTATCACATTTGACAACTTATTCAGTTACTTAAAGTTTTCTCCTTACAGTTTGAGTGTGCTTTTTTAGGGTTCAGAAAGCACATCAGGATGTTCTTTCCTAGTATACCACACATTTTTCCGGGGGAATATATGGATTTTAAGAAAAGGTCATGAAAAGATATAGACTTTAGATATGGACTTTCAGACTTTAATATGTTAAAATTATACAGACGTAAAAAATTGTATTATTTTTAAAACGACCGTCCGGGGGCGGTAACGTATATAAGGAGCAAAAATCATGAATAAGAAGATCAAAACAGAAGCCGTAGATCATTTATTTGACGCGATCCTCACGCTGAAAGATCCGGAAGAGTGCTACAAGTTCTTTGAGGACGTATGCACCATCAATGAGCTGCTGTCACTGTCACAGCGATACGAAGTGGCAAAAATGCTCAGGGAAGGAAAGACCTATCTTGAGATCGCGGAAAAGACAGGAGCATCTACAGCTACTATCAGCCGTGTGAACCGTTCACTGAATTATGGAAGTGACGGATATGATATGGTATTTGAGCGGCTTCTTGGAGAAGAGAAAAAAGAAGAGCAGTAAAAAGAAAATGTATTGGGGATGAAAAGAGCCTTGCAGGCTATGTATGCTGCAGGGCTCTTTTTAAATGGGCAAAAAGATAGGCAAAAAGTTTTTGGTAAAAGGTTTACAAAAAGTTATGTGAGTGTTATTCTAATAGTACGTTATTTATAGAAAATAATAACGGGAGGTTACATAAAAATATGAAATTAATTAAAACAGTAGACGCAGAGGGAGCGGTCCTCTGCCATGATATTACCCAGATCATCAAAGGTGTGACCAAGGATGCAGTTTTTAGAAAAGGCCACATTGTTACAAAAGAAGATATCCCGGTACTTTTAAGCGTGGGAAAGGACCAGCTTTATGTATGGGAAAAGGAAGAGGGCATGCTTCATGAAAATGACGCTGCAGAAGTCCTTTGTGCCATGTGCAAAGGGGAACACATGGAGCGTTCCCAGGCAAAAGAAGGAAAGATCGAGCTTTCTGCAGCCTGCGATGGTTTATTAAAGATCAATAACAATGGCTTAAAGGCAGTCAATGGCTTCGGTCAGATGATGATCGCTACCCGCCACGGAAATTTTGCCGTTAAAAAAGGTGATAAATTAGCGGGAACCCGTATTATCCCACTTGTCATTGAAGAAGAAAAGATGACAAAGGCAAAAGAAGCAGCTATGGCGGCAACAGGAAACAAGCCCATCTTAAACCTGCTTCCATTTAAACATAAAAAAGTAGGTATCGTTACCACTGGAAACGAAGTTTTCTATGGAAGGATCAAAGATACCTTTACACCTGTTATTGAAGGGAAAATGGCAGAATTTGATACAGAGATCATCGACCATGTGACCTGGAACGATGATGATACAAAGGTAACAGCATCTATCCTTGATATGATCAAAAAAGGCGCGGATATCGTAGTCTGTACCGGCGGCATGAGTGTGGACCCGGATGATAAGACCCCTCTTGCCATCAAAAATACCGGGGCTGATATTGTATCTTACGGCGCACCGGTACTTCCGGGAGCTATGTTCATGTTAGCTTATTATCAGGTAACAGAGGGAGAAAATCCAAGAACTGTAGCTATTATGGGACTTCCTGGCTGCGTTATGTATGCAAAGAGGACTATTTTTGATCTGGTCCTTCCAAGAGTTATGGCAGACGATCAGGTAACAGCAGAAGAACTGGCTGCTTTGGGCCAGGGCGGCTTATGTCTGAACTGTCCAGTCTGTACCTTCCCTAACTGTGGTTTTGGAAAGGGAGTGTAATAGAAATGGAATTTACACATTTTGATGAAAATGGCAATGCCCTTATGGTGGACGTAAGTGAAAAAGCAGAGACAAAGCGGGAAGCTACTGCCAGAGGAAGCATTTATATGAGCCCTGAGTGCTTAAAGAAAGTAAAAGAAGGGACTATGGCAAAGGGAGATGTATTAGGAGTTGCCAGAGTAGCCGGTATCATGGGTGCTAAGAAGACATCTGAACTGATCCCGCTGTGCCATTTGTTAAATCTTACCAAGCTGACGGTGGATTTTACCATAAAAGAAGAAACAAACGAGATCGAAGCAGCCTGTACCGCCCGTACTACCGGAAAGACAGGTGTGGAAATGGAAGCACTGACCGGTGTAAATATTGCCCTTCTTACCATTTACGATATGTGTAAGGCAGTGGACAAATCCATGGAAATGGGAAATATTTACCTGGAACATAAATCCGGCGGAAAAAGCGGCGAGTTTGTTAATCCCAGAAAGCAGGGCATCTGATGAAAGACAGAATGGGAAGAGAGATCGACTACATGCGGTTTTCCATTACAGACCGGTGTAACCTGCGGTGTAAATACTGCATGCCGGAGGGCATTGACTGCATGCCACGCTGGGATGTGTTATCTCTGGAAGAATTTGAAGCCATTGCCATTGCAGCAGCATCTTTAGGGATCAAAAAGATCAAAGTTACCGGTGGAGAGCCACTGGCAAGAAAAAGCTGTCCCCAGTTAGTAAAGATGCTTAAAAATATCCCAGGCATTGAAAAAGTCACCCTGACTACCAACGGAGTCCAGTTAGATCAGTATCTGGATCAGCTGCTGGATGCAGGACTGGATGCTATTAATGTAAGCCTGGATACCGTAGACCCGGTACTTTATGAGAAGATAACCGGCCGGGATAAGTTAGCCGATGTTATGAGGTTCATTGAAAAAGCAGAAAGCTTACCAATCCCTGTTAAGATCAATGCAGTTTCCATTGATTTCAGACAGTTGCAGGAGAATGGAAAAGCTACAGAACTTTCCCCTCAGGAAAACTGGCAGCAGATGGCAGAACTTGCAAAGCATTATCCGGTGGATGTGCGTTTTATAGAAATGATGCCCATCGGCTATGGAAAGCAGTTTAAGACCATTGATCATAACTGGCTTCTTGAAAATATGAAAAAGACATATCCGGATCTGGCAGAAGATAGCACAGTCCATGGCTTTGGGCCGGCTGTATATTATAAGGCTTCCGGATTTAAGGGAAGCATTGGCCTGATCAGCGCTATTCATGGGAAATTCTGTTCTTCCTGCAACAGAGTCCGTTTAACATCCCAGGGACATGTAAAATCCTGTCTCTGCTATGATGAGGGAACAGATCTTAGAAGTATTTTAAGAGAAGGGCAGGAAAGACCGGATAAGGATACCCATTATATCTGGCCAGAAGGCAGAGATGTAAGGGATGAAAAGCTGCAGGAAAAGCTGCGGGAAGCACTTGCAAAGGCGATCTACGAAAAGCCAGCGGCACATTGCTTTGAAAAGCCAGGTGAGATCACCGAGGCACATAACATGATTTCAATTGGAGGATAAGATAAAATGGAAATAACTGGAAAAAGAGGACCGGAAGGTGTTGTAAAAGCGGTCTGTACCAGTGAAAAAAAAGGTGTTGAAAAACATTCTGTTCCGGAAGGACATTTCTTGAAAGATTTTGGTATCGAGGGAGATGCACACGCTGGTAAATGGCATCGTCAGGTAAGTCTTTTGTCTTATGATAAAGTAAAAGAATTTAATGAGCGTGGCGCTCAGGTAGAAGATGGTGCTTTTGGAGAAAATCTGGTGGTAGAAGGGATTGATTTCCGTTCTCTGCCAGTAGGAATGATGATCTATATCGGGGATGTGGTTTTACGCATGACCCAGATCGGCAAAGAATGTCACAGCCATTGCGCGATTTATAAAAGAATGGGCGAATGCATCATGCCAAGAGAGGGCGTGTTTGCAGAGGTCTTACAGGAAGGAACCATTCATCCGGGAGATACTGTTATTACCTGTTATCCAGATGAGAACCGGCCTTTTCAGGCAGCTGTTATCACTTTAAGTGATAAAGGTGCCAAAGGAGAAAGAGTAGACGAAAGCGGTCCTGCAGCAAAGGAAATGCTGGAGCAGGCGGGATACGAAGTAGTAGAGATGCTGATCCTTCCGGATGAACCGGCTATGTTAAAGACACAGTTAATGCGTCTGGCAGACGGCAGACAGTTAGATCTGGTGCTTACAAGCGGCGGAACCGGTTTTTCCATGAGAGACCAGACTCCGGAAGCAACCATGGCAGTGGCAGACCGGAATGCTCCTGGAATTGCAGAAGCCATTCGTTATAAATCCATGGCAGTGACAGACAGAGCCATGTTAAGCAGAGGTGTCAGTGTGATCCGAAAGAAAACACTGATCGTAAACCTGCCGGGAAGCCCAAAGGCAGTAAAAGAAAGCTTGGGATTTATTTTAGACAGTTTGGATCACGGCTTAAAGATCCTTCGCGGCAGTGCTTCTGAGTGTGCCAGAAGAGATTAAGAAAAGGAAAACGGAAAGTTTTAAAAATCGCATATAGACAGTATCTTTGTACCGCCTGCAGCGGGAGGAAGAATACCGTGCAGGCGGTGTTCTCCTTATGATCGCTATAGTCAAACGAGTATAACGATACTGCTATAAATAAATCAATTTTTATTTAAAGGAGAAATGAGATTATGAAGAAACAGATTTGCCTTGTAATGGCAGCTATGATGGCAGCAGGAATGTTAGCTGGATGCTCCGGCAGCGCAAAGGAAACCACAGCAGCAGCTACTGAAGCAGCAACAACCGCAGAAGAAACAAAAGCAGAGGAGACAACTGCAGAAGAAACTACAGCAGCTTCCGGCGAAGAGACTGAGATCTTAGTTGCAGCAGCAGCAAGCTTAAAGAACGCTTACGAAGATAAGCTGATCCCAATGTTCGAAGAAGCAAACCCAGGCGTAACTGTAAAGGGAACCTATGACAGCTCAGGCAAACTGCAGACACAGATCGAGGAAGGTCTGGAAGCAGACGTATTCATGTCCGCAGCTAAGAAGCAGATGACAGCTCTGGATGAGGAAGGCATGATCGCTTCCGATACCATTACTGATCTGTTAGAGAACAAGATCGTTCTGATCGTTCCAACTGGAAATGAGAAGAAGCTGGAGAAGTTTGAGGACATCGAAAATGCAGACAGCATTGCATTAGGCGATCCTGCAAGTGTTCCAGCTGGACAGTATGCACAGGAGGCTTTAACTAACCTGGGTATCTGGGATAAGATCCAGGATAAGGTAAGTTTCGGAACCAACGTAACTGAGGTATTAAACCAGGTAGCAGCAGCAAGTGCTGACGCTGGTATCGTATACGCTACTGATGCAGCAAGCATGGCTGATCAGGTAGAAGTTGTTGCAGAAGCTCCAGAAGGAAGCCTTGCAAAGAAGGTTATCTATCCTGTAGCTGTTGTTAAGGGTACTGCTCATGAGGAAGTTGCAAAGGAATTTGTTGCTTTCTTACAGACTGATAAGGCAATAACAGTATTTGAAGAGTATGGATTTTCCAGTGCGCAGTAGTCAGTAACTATAAAACCGGGATGTTGTAAAGTAAGTTACAGTATCCCGGTTTTAATCAATTTCCCATATAAATCTCATAAGAAAAGAGGTTCTAAATGGACTGGTCCCCAATTTTGATTTCCATGAAGACAGCCAGTCTGTCTATTTTCATCACATTTTTTATCGGGCTGTTTGCAGCCTGGGCAGTGGTAAGCCTGAAAAATGAAACATTAAAGGTTATCTGTGATGGTATCCTGACACTGCCTTTAGTCCTGCCGCCTACAGTAGCAGGCTTTTTTCTGTTATATCTTTTTGGTGTAAAACATCCTATTGGACAGTTTTTTATTGAGTATTTCAGCGTTAAGATCGCTTTTTCATGGACCGCAACTGTACTGGCAGCTGTTACTATGTCATTTCCGTTGATGTACCGCTCTGCCAGAGGCGCTTTTGAACAGGTAGACCGGAATCTGGTGGCTGCAGCCAGAACGCTGGGAATGAGTGAATGGGCTATATTCTGGAAGGTACTTTTTGCAAATGCCACACCAGGTATCTTAAGTGGCGGCGTCCTGGCTTTTGCCAGAGGCTTAGGTGAGTTTGGAGCTACTGCCATGATCGCAGGAAACATTGCAGGAAAGACCAGAACACTGCCGATGGCTGTTTATTCAGAAGTAGCTGCAGGAAATATGGATGCAGCTTATTCTTACGTAGCTATTATTGTTGTCATTGCATTTATTTCTGTTGTACTTATGAACTGGGGCGCACTGGTCCGTTCACGGAAGTTTTAATGTTTTCTTAGAATTGAGGTAAAAATAATGGCTGTTCAAACCGAACATTCTCTCCGGCTTGGAGTTGAAATAAAGAAAAAATTAAAAGAATTTGACCTGGACATTTCATTCAGCGCAGGAAAAGGGTGTCTGGGTATTTTAGGTCCTTCCGGCTGTGGAAAGAGTATGACTCTTAAATCCATTGCAGGTATCGTTACCCCGGACAGCGGCCGTATTGCCTTACAATATGCAAAAGGGGAAGCTGCCGGGGGAAGAGTTCTCTATGACTCGGCTTTAAAGATCAATGAAAAACCACAGATGCGCCGTGTAGGCTATCTGTTCCAGAATTATGCCCTTTTCCCAAACATGTCTGTTGAGGAAAATATTGCAGCCGGTCTTAAAGGAATGGAAAAGAAAAAGGCAAAAGTAGGAGAAATGATCGAACGTTTCCGCCTGACAGGTCTTGAAAAACGTTATCCGGGACAGCTTTCCGGCGGTCAGCAGCAGAGAGTTGCGTTAGCCCGTATTTTAGCTTATGAGCCGGAAGCACTGCTCCTTGATGAGCCGTTTTCTGCTATGGATACATACTTAAGAGAGGGTCTGCGTCTGGAACTTTCTAAAGTATTAGCTGACTATGACGGTGTTTCTGTTATGGTAACCCACGACAGGGATGAGGCATTCCAGCTTTGCAAAAATATTATGCTGTTAGACAAGGGACATGTGCTGATCGCCGGAAATTCCAGAAAGATCTTCCAGGATCCTGTTACCTGTAAGGCAGCAAGACTGACCGGATGTAAGAATATTTCAAAGATCGAACGGATCGGCGAATACCGTGTCCGCGCTCTTGACTGGGACAATCTGGAATTTGTTACAGACCGGACCGTTGGAGATGATATAACTGCCATCGGTATCCGTGCCCATGATTTTGAGCCTTTGGCAGGAGAAGAGGTAAAGGCCAAAAAAGAGGCTGGAGAGGAAAATCTTATCCCTGTTGTAGATCCAAGTATTTCCGAAATGCCATTTGAGTGGTATATTACTCTTAGCAATGGTCTTTGGTGGAAAAAGGAAAAGACCATCCATACTCATGATGCAGCGGGAGTAGTACCGGAATATCTCCGGGCAGATCCGTCAGCGATCCTGCTTTTAAAGGGAGAACTGTAGAACAGACATAAGAAAGGAAATGGGAAACATGGAGTTAGAAACTGGAAAAAAACTTCGCACAGGAGCAGTTATTGTGGCAGCAGGACATAAAAGTAAAAATTCTGTTTTTAAACCCTTGCTTCCGGTGGGCGACAGTACGGCGATCCGCCGCATCATCATTACCTTAAAGCGGGCGGGAGTTTCCCCTATCGTAGTAGTAACAGGGGATAAGGCAGATGAGCTGGAAAAACATATTTCCAATCTCCAGGTGATCTGCCTTAGGAATGAGCAGTATGCTGTGACCCAGATGTTTTCCAGTATCTGTATGGGGCTTAACTATATAGAAGATCTTTGCGACCGCGTGTTTGTGCTCCCGGCGAAGTTCCCGGTTTTCTTACGGGAAACTGTGCAACGTCTGATGCAGTCAGATGCAGATGTGGTCCGTGCCACAGAGGTCATCCTGTTCTTATTTCTTCTTCTGTACTTCCCTCTATTGTATCTTATCAGGGAAGTGATGGTTTAAGAGGAGCCCTTCGTCAGGCAGCAGAAACCTTTCAAGAAGAAAATATTCCCGTTGAGGACAAGGGGATCATTCAGGCTATAGAAACAGAGGGAGACAGCAGCGTTGATTTTATCCGGAAACAGCAGATCCAGGTCCATCCAAGGATCCAGCTTGGCTTAGAACGGGATGATATATTTTTTAATGCCCAGACAGCCCATTTCTTACAGCTTACTTCCCATACAGGTTCCATGCAGACAGCCTGTAAGCAGATGCATATGTCATACACAAAAGGCTGGAAGATCTTAAGAGAAGCAGAAAAACAGTTAGGCTTCCCGCTTTTGTTTTCACGGTCCGGAGGCAGTGACGGGGGGGCTTCCAAACTGACCCCTAAGGGAGAAGAATTTTTAAAACGGTATGTAAAAATGGAAGAAGACCTGAAAAAAGAGGGAGAACGGTTGTTTGAACTTTATTTCGGGAGAGAAGTATAAAAACAGAGTAAACTAAAAACAGGATGATTGCAGGTATGAGCTTGCAATGGTACTGTTTTCGGTAAGTACCTTCCAGGCAAGGAACATACCGGTAGTTGTAAAAAGAAGGGAATGGAACTGATCATCCAGGATCAGCTGGTTCATCTGTTCTAAGCATTCAGAAGCATTCTGCCATGAAAAATGGGGGATCACAGACATTTCCAGACTTTGTCTGAGAAAGTGTTCCTGGGATACACGGGCTATGGAGATGGGGGAAACCAGGGTTTCACGTTTGGGGTACCTTTGAAGAGGATGTTCCTTCCCAGGAAGTTGCAGAAGAAACCAGAAAAGAAGATTAAACTAAAAATGTTTGCATAATTGCAAAAAAATGTTATACTTAAGTAAGTAACACAAAAAGCAGTTTGGAGCTTTATGCAAGCAGTATGCAGGAACTGTCCGGTGATCCGGGAGAAAAACTGTGAAAAGCCGGTACGGCCATTGCTCCGGGATGAAGATCCCTGAAATGGCCCGCCGGTTTTTTTGCCATAGCGTTGTATTTAATTAAGAATAACGGAGGAAACTATATGGGGGAAAGCAGGCTTCACTACGGAATGTCGCTGAGGCTGTATTTTGAGGAAAAAGCTTTTGGACCGGGAATGGTCATGCTCCTTCGGGAGGTGGAGCGTACCGGTTCGCTGCAAAAAGCAGCAAAGGCTATGAATATGGCTTACAGCAAAGCCTGGAAGATGTTAAAAGGGGCAGAAAAAGAATGGGGATTTGCCCTTACAGACCGTGAGACCGGAGGAAAAGACGGCGGCGGTTCTACACTGACACCACAGGCAGAACGGCTGATCGAGGCATACGAAGGCTTTAAAAAGGATGCAGTAGATCATCTGGATCAGCTGTTTGCACAGTATTTTTCAGAGGAAAAGGTAGAAAAGATAAAAGGAATGGAGTGATATTATGGAGCCACAGGAGATCGTATTCTGTAAAGGAGGCGGCTGTACTGCCAAGCTGGGACCGGGAATACTGGCAAGAGTGTTAAATAACCTGCCAAAGACCTATGATCCCAACCTGCTTATCGGCTTTGACGGTTCTGATGATGCAGCGGTGTACAAGCTTACCGATGACCTGGCTATTGTACAGACACTGGATTTCTTCCCGCCTATGGTGGAAGATCCCTATATTTTCGGTCAGATCGCAGCAGCAAATGCCTTAAGTGACATTTACGCTATGGGCGGTGATGTAAAAACAGCTTTAAATATTGTATGTTTCCCGGAAGCAATGGATTTAAACATCCTGGGAAAGATCATGTTAGGAGGCAGTGAAAAGGTAAGAGAAGCAGGCGGCGTCCTTGCAGGGGGACATTCCATTGCAGACAGCGATGTAAAATATGGCCTGTCTGTAACAGGGGTGATCCATCCGGATAAAGTGTTTGCCAACAGCGGCTGTAAAGTGGGAGATGCGCTGATCCTTACAAAGCCACTTGGCGTCGGGATCGTATGTACGGCATCACGTATGAAAGCAGCTTCCAAAGAGGCCTATGACCTGGCAGTGAAATCCATGACTACATTAAATAAGTATGCGTCTGAGATCCTGCGTAAATACCGTTTACACGGCTGTACCGATGTGACAGGCTTTGGATTTTTAGGCCATCTTTGTGAAATGGTCACAGACCAGGCTACAGCAAGGATCTATAAGGAAAAAGTGCCTTATATCCCGGAATGTGAGGATTATGTAGAAGAATTTTACCTGACAGCTGCTGCCCAGAGAAACAGAAACCATGTGCAGGATAAGGTGGAGTTTAAAAACTGTTCCTTTGCAACAGAAGAGATTTTATACGATCCACAGACTTCAGGAGGACTGCTGGCATCTGTAGATAAAGAAGATGTTCCTGCAATTATGGAAGAGCTTGAAAAACTGGGACTTCCCTGCGGTGTAGTAGGCGATATCGAGCGGTTGCTCCAAGAAGGCGTCCATCACGTCACTAAAGGTATCCGCCTTAGAAAGACGCTCCAGGGCTTTCGGTTGTGCTATGGCGCGCTTACGCTTCATCGCGTCTTGCCACTCCATAAGGCGCTTTTCTTGCTCGGCACGCGCTCTCTCCCGCGCGCCATCAGAGATCGCACGGTCGATGTCTTCTTGCCCGTTAACGAGATCCTGCATCAAGTCCGCCTCGTGGCGCTCATCGCGCCCTTGCTCCCACACAGAGACGGCTTTCTCGAAGACGTTCATCTCTTCCCAGTCCTTGGGTTCGCGCGCAACGAGTGGACCATAGAGCGGGTCACTCGTGAACGCCTTAAACCCGGGTAACCCGCCAAAGCGTTCGGCGTCCTGATTAAGGCTCTGTTGCACGAGCTCGTCGCGGAAGTAGGGGACAGTTCAGTGTGTACGGGAATCGTGCGCCGGCCGGGGAGCGGTCCCGGCCCTTCTCTCACATCAAAGAAGCCTGTGGATTCTGTGTCAACGCCGAATTCACTCCGACGGGGCGCCCCCGTCGGGGAGCGCGTCCGGTTCAATCGCCTCGATCGCGCCCGCGCGGATCGTCACCAGGCGGGTGCAGACCCTCTTCAGGAAGCCTGGGTCATGGGAGACGACGATCTTGGCCTCGGGAAGTCCGTTCAGAAGCGAGATGAGGCGGTCGCGGGCAAGCGCGTCGAGGCCCGTCGTCGGTTCGTCAAGAAGTAGCACCGCGGGCTCCATCGCGAGAACGGAGGCGATCGCAACGAGACGCTTCTGCCCGCCCGAGAGGTCCAGGCTCTCGGAATACGCGAGGTCCTCGGCCTTCAGGGCCCTCAAGGCCTTCCACGCGGCGGCCTGTGCCTCCTCGTCGGTGGCGCCGAGGTTCTTCGGGCCGAACATCACGTCGTCGAAGACCTCCGGGAAGAAGAGCTGGTTCTCGGCGTTCTGGAGCACGAAGCCCACGCGGCGCCGGAGCGCCCGGAAGTCCTCGGGCGTCTCCACGGGACGCCCTTCAAGGAGGATGCGGCCCGAGGCCTTCACTTCGAGTCCCGTCACCAGTCTCAGAAGCGTCGTCTTCCCGCTGCCGTTTTCCGACCAGAGGCCGATTATCTCGCCCGGGTGAAGCGAGAGCGAGGCGTCGGTGAAGACCGGGGCGTCCGCCTTGTAGGAAAAGGCGAGGTGTTCAAGGGCGAGGAGCGGCGTTTGGTTGTCGTTCATGAGAGGGCTCCGGAAAGGAAGACGGCGGCCGACGGGGCGTGGCCGAAGAAGGCGGTCGCATCGCAGAGGGCGACCAGCACGGCGACGGCGGCCGAGACCGTCGTGAAGGCGATGTCGGAGGCGGAGAGCCGGTGGAAGTGCACCGCGGGCCACGTGCCGTTGAATCCACGGAGTTCAAGGGCCTCGGACAAAACGCGGCTCTTCCTGTAGGCGCGGATCATGAGGATCCTGACGAAGGCCGCGACGGTGCGGTACGTGTGCATGGAAAAGCGCAGCTCGAAGCCGCGCAGCCTCGCGGACTCCTCGAGGGCGTCCTTGATGCGCTTCAACCCGTCGATCTGACGGGCGGTCAATAAAAGGAGCGTCGTGAGCTTGGCCAGGCACCCGAGCCCCATCAGCCCTCTTGCGAGGTCGGTCGGACTCATCCGCGAGAGGAAGGCGTCGAAGGCGAGGAAGACGGCGTTGCACTTCAACGTGAGGAGCGCCATGAGGAGGACCCCTTCATGAGTGAAGGTAAACCAGCCCCAGCGCCACCACGTTTCGCCCGGCGTCGTCCACGGGGTGACGAGCCAGAGGAGCGCGACGAAGAGATTCACCGAGGCGAGTCTCGAGGCGAACCCCTTCCCGAAGGGCTGCGTCGACCGCCAGACAAGGGCGGTGACGAGAGCAAGGAGCGCCGCGTCCACGCGCGTCAGGAGCGCGAAGACGAAGACGACCGCGAGGCACGAGAGAAGCCTCGCCCTCGGGTCGACGGCGGCGAGCCCCCTGAGGCCGGGCGCCTGCATCAGGCCTCCTTCTTCCCGGCGTCCTCACGGCCGCGGCGGCGGTTCGAGAAGATGGCCGCCACGCCGAAGAGGCCGAAGATCCAACCGATGCCGCCGACGACGTCGCTCACCTTGATCGACGGGTCGAGCGCCTCGGCGAGCGTGCGCTTCATCGGATTGAGCTGGCGCTGGAGCGCCTTGTCGACGATCTCCTCGACCTCGGCGCGGGTGAGCGCACCGGCCGGAGCCGCTGCAGCAGCGGTCTGGGCAGCCGGAGCGGCCGAGGCCACAGCAGGAGCAGCGGGAGCGTTCGCGGCTTCCGCGGCGGCGGAGGCGTCCGCCGAGATTTCATCGGGCTGGACGGTCCACGTGTTTCGATGGCCCTCGCCCGCGCTGATCTCGACGACGAGGCCGTGGCCCGTCTTCGCGAAGCCCTCCGGCAGGCGGAAGGAATACTCGCCCTTGTCGTTGGTGGTGCCCTGGTTGACGACGGCGCCCGTCTTCTCATCCTTGACGGTGATGCCGCCCGAGCGCACGAGGGTGCCGCCCGAGAACTTGCTCTCGGTGTGGACCTCGTCGCCGTCGACCCAGGCGAACACGTTGACGCGGTGGGCCATGGCCGCTGTGGTGGTCATGAGCGAGGCCGCGACGAGCGTGCCCATGACTAAATTCTTGATCTTCATCATTCCCTTTTGGTTCCTTGTTCGGGAGGTCGGCCGGACGGGAAAGGCCCGCCGTGGCCCTGGCCGCGGCGGGGTTCCCCACCAACCGGGAGGAGAGGCTCCTCCGTGTTCAATGCAAGCCCTGGAGCACGAGCGGATTGCCCGAGCGCCTCAGGTAGCGCACGACGAGCACCGTCAGGACGCCCTCGGCGGCCATGATCGGCAGGTGCGCCGTGAAGAGCGCGGCGGCCGCGACGGCGAAGCCCTCGCTCGTGAAGGCGAGCGCGAGCGCCGTGAGGAACGCCGAGATCAGCACCCCGGAGAACCCCGCGATGAACGCCGCGGCGTCGTTCCTCAGGACGGCCGCGTCGGAGCGCCGGGCGA
>ERZ1106951.2788-NODE-2788-length-13257-cov-8.682094_pt1 | contig 13257 bp, 6 predicted proteins | sample MGYA00403676_ERZ1106951 | MGnify/ENA primary metagenome ERZ1106951 (study PRJEB35170, sample SAMEA104062398) | human gut metagenome | biome: human gut; feature: human-associated habitat; material: faeces | place: Denmark | collected 2012-04-23 ...
ACAAGCCCCGGGAGGACACCGCCCCGGAGAAGCGGGTGGAGCTGCACCTGCACACGAAGATGTCCAACATGGACGCCCTGACCGACACCGCCTCCGTCATCAGGCAGGCCATCTCCTGGGGCCACCCGGCCATTGCCATCACCGACCACGGCGTGGCCCAGTCCTTCCCCGACGCCTGGCACACCGCCAAGGGCAAAATTAAAATTCTCTACGGCGTAGAGGGCTATTTCATCAACAATCTGGACGACCGCATCGCCGTCCACGGCCCCCAGGACCAGGACTTTTCCGACGAGATCGTCTGCTTCGATATTGAGACCACCGGCCTGAAGGTGGACCGGGAGGCCATCACCGAGATCGGTGCCGTGGTGCTGAAAAACGGCCAGGTCACCGACCGGTTCCAGACCTTCGTGAACCCCGGCCGCCGCCTGACGCCGGAGATCATCGGCCTCACCGGCATCACCGACGCCATGCTGGCGGATGCCCCCTCCCCCAAGGAGGCCCTGACGGCCTTTCTGTCCTTTGTGAACGGCCGCCCCCTGGCGGCCCACAACGCCGAATTTGACATCAGCTTCATCCGGGCCGGCTGCCGCCGGGAGGGCATCCCCTTTGACCCCACCTATGTGGACTCCCTGATCCTGGCCCAGAACCTGCTGCCCCAGCTTCACAAGTTCAAGCTGGACATTGTGGCCGAATACCTGGACCTGCCCGCCTTCAATCACCACCGGGCCTCCGATGACGCGGCCATGGTGGCCTACATGCTGATCCCGTTTTTCCAGAAGATGGAAAAGGAGCTGGGCATCCGCCGTCTCCAGGACATCAACCCCCAGATGCTGAAGCTGCGGCCCCAGGGCAGCAAGTCCAGCCGCTTCCCCAAGCACATCATCATTCTGGCCAAGAACAAAATGGGCCTCAAGCACCTGTACCAGCTGATCTCCGCCTCCAACCTGCAATACTTCAAGCGGGTGCCCATCATCCCCAAAACCGAGCTGATGGCCCATCGGGAGGGGCTCATCATCGGCTCGGCCTGCGAGGCCGGCGAGCTGTTCCAGGCGGTGAAGGACCACAAGGACTGGGCCGAGCTCAAGCGCATCGCCTCCTTCTATGACTATCTGGAGATCCAGCCCATCTGCAACAACCTGTTCATGCTCCGCAACGGCGACGTCCGGTCCGAGGAGGAGCTGCGGGAGTTCAACCGCACCATCGTCCGCCTGGGCCGGGAGCTGGGAAAGCCCGTCTGCGCCACCGGCGACGTCCACTTCCAGGAGCCGGAGGACGAGACGTACCGCCGTATTCTCCTGGCCAGCAAGAAGTTCCCCGATGCCGACGCGCCCCTGCCCATCTACTTCAAGACCACCACCGAGATGCTGGAGGAGTTTTCCTATCTGGGCCAGGACCTGGCCCATCAGGTGGTCATCGACAATCCCCGCCGCATCGCCGATCTGGTGGAGGAAATTGAGCTGCTGCCTCCGGGCCAGCTGTTCCCGCCCCGCCTGGAAAACTCCCAGGAGGACCTGAACCGCCTGGTGTGGGACAAGTGTCACGCCCTGTACGGCGACCAGCCCCCCCAGCTGGTGGTGGACCGGCTGAATGTGGAGCTGGGCAGCATCCTGGGCAAATACGACGTGGTGTATATGTCCGCCCAGAAGCTGGTGCAGCGCAGCCTGGAAAACGGCTACCTGGTGGGCTCCCGGGGCTCCGTTGGCTCGTCCCTGGTGGCCTATATGTCCGGCATCACCGAGGTGAACTCCCTGCCGCCCCACTACCGCTGCCCCCAATGCCGCCATGTGGAATTCATCACCGACGGCAGCTACGGCTGCGGTGCGGACATGCCGGACAAATGCTGCCCGGAGTGCGGCACGAAATACGTCAAGGACGGCTTCGACATCCCCTTTGAGACGTTCCTGGGCTACGGCGGCGGCAAGGTGCCGGATATCGACCTGAACTTCTCCGGCGAGTACCAGGCCCGGGCCCACCGCCACGCCATCGAGATGTTCGGCCAGACCCAGGTGTTCCGGGCCGGCACCATCGGAACCCTGGCGGAGAAAACCGCCTTCGGCTTCGTCCGCAAATACCTGGACGAGCGGGGCCTCACTGCCGGCAGCGCCGAGGTGAACCGCCTGACCCAGGGCTGCGTTGGGGTCCGCCGCACCACCGGCCAGCACCCCGGCGGCCTGGTGGTGGTCCCCGACGACATGGATGTGGAGGATTTCACCGCCGTGCAGCACCCCGCCGACGCCGAGGACGCCGACACCATCACCACCCATTTTGAATACCACTGCATGGAGGATAACCTGCTGAAGCTGGACATGCTGGGCCACGATGACCCCACCATGATCCGCATGCTGGAGGACCTTACCGGGGTCAACGCCCGGACCATCCCCCTGGACGACCCGGACACCATGAGCATCTTCACCTCCTCCAAGGTCCTTGGCTTTGAAAACGACGAGCTGTTAGGCCCCACCGGAGCCGTGGCCATTCCGGAGTTCAACACCCGGTTCACCCGGGGCATGCTGGTGGATACCCAGCCCAAGGATTTCAATACCCTGGTGCGCCTGTCCGGCTTCTCCCACGGCACCGACGTGTGGCTGGGCAATGCCCGGGACCTGATCGTCAGCGGCACTGCCTCCGTTCTGGAGACCGTGGGCTGCCGGGACGACATCATGCTCTATCTCATCCATATGGGTCTGGACCCCAAAATGAGCTTCAAGATCATGGAGGCCGTCCGGAAGGGCAAGGTGAAAAAGGGCGGCTTCCAGGACGGGTGGGAGGATGCCATGCGGGCCCATGAGGTGCCCGACTGGTACATTGACTCCCTGGCCAAGATCGGCTATCTGTTCCCCAAGGCCCACGCCGTGGCCTATGTGATGATGGCCTTCCGCATCGCCTGGTTCAAGGTCCACCAGCCCCTGGCGTTCTACGCCACCTTCTTCACCGTCCGGGCCAAGGCCTTCGACGCGGAATACTGCTGCGCCGGCATTGACGCCGTGAAGCGGAAGATCCGTGAGATCGAGAACAACAAGGATGCCACCGCCGTGGAGCAGAGCCTGATGGTCACCCTGGAGGTGTGCTACGAGTTCTATCTCCGTGGCTTCCACTTTGACACCATCAGCATCTACGACTCCCAGGCCACCGCCTTCAAGATCACGGAGAACGGCCTGCTGCCCCCCTTCATCTCCGTCCGGGGCCTGGGCGAGACCGCCGCCCTGGACACCGTGGAAAAGCGGAAGGGAAAGACCTTCATCTCCGTGGAGGAGTTCGCCGCCTGCTGCAGCAAGCTGTCCAAAACCCACATCGAGCAGCTGAAGGCCCTGGGGGCCTTTGCCGGCATGGCGGACACCAGCCAGATCACGTTTTTCTGATATGGAGTGGCGCTTTGTCTGGTCCCGCGGCGACGAGCATGAGACAGGCCGTGCCCTGTCCCGGGAAATGCTGCGCTTGTATCGGGACAAAGCCCGGGAAAAGCGGGACGTCCCGCCGGATATCTGGACAGTTTTTATAGGAAATAACGGCAAACCGATGACAAATGGCTGCTATTTCAATATCAGCCACAGCCACGGTCTGGTGGCCTGCGCCGTGGCGGAGGTCCCGGTGGGCATCGACGTGGAGAAGATCCGCCCGGTATCGCCCCGGCTTTTACGCATTTTATCGCCTGCTGAACGCGAATCTGTGCGGTGTGACGAGGATTTCTTCCGCCTTTGGACCCTGAAGGAGGCCCTCATCAAGTGTCAGGGAGGTGTACTGGGCCAGGTCCGGCACGTTCATTTCCGGATCGACGGGGATTCCGTCACCTGCACCGTCCCCGGCTACGCCTTCTCCGTTCTCCCGGCCCCGGCAGGCTACGCCGCCGCCCTGTGCTGGGAAAAACTGGAAGAAAACCGGCATGAAACGCGCAAAAAATGACAGGTTTTTCAAAGGACCTGCATAAAAAATACCGGAACCGGCAGAAATTTTGCCGGTTCCGGTATTTTTTATGTGAGTAATCCGTATTTTTCCTTGATGCGGTCCAGCTTTTCCAGCATGGGCTCCGCGGCCACCCACAGGAAGAATACCGTGGCTGCCGCGTGGACGCAGTCCACCGGGAAGCCGGTGACGTAGTACGTCAGCAGCGTTTTCCAGGTGAGGCTTTCCGCCCCGGCCCACATCAGTACCGACGCCGGATTCATGATGCCGCCGTAGATCACGATGGCGCAGAAGGCGCCAAAGGTACACATGCTCCCCAGAGTTCGGCGCAAAAGCCCCTTTCGGAACAGGACTCCGGCCAAAAATCCGATAATTCCCATGCTAAACATCTGCCACGGCGTCCAAACACCCTGGGAGAACAGCATGTTGGACACCAGCATGGACAGCGCGCCCACCAGAAAGCCGCTCTCGCCCCCCAGCGCTACGCCGGAGATGATGGTCATGGCCATGACGGGCTTGAACTGAGGCAGCATGAAAAATGCCGCCCGGCCCGCCACGGAGATGGCGCACAGCACCGCAATGACCACCAGCTCCCGGGCCTGGGGCCTGCGCCCCTCGAACACCAGGAAGAACGGGGCCATGCACTCCAGCAGCACCAGCACCGACATGAGGCCATACTGCCTGTTGTCCAGGTAATAGACCCCCACAAACAGGGTCACGGGGATCAGCAGCAGGATAGACACCGCCGCCGCTGCCGTCCGGCGGGACAGCCTGCGCTTTTCCGCCGGAACCTGCACCAGGTCAAGGGGCTTGGTCCGGCGGCCGATGGACAGGGCCAGCACCAGCAGCAGCCCGCAGAACACCAGATACAGCCGCAGCTGCTGCCAGCCCAGAGCCGTCAGGCCGCCCTTGCCCACGGCGGCGGACAGGTCCGTGACTCCGGTGGCATACAGGAATATGGCCAGGGCCCCCGCCCCGGACACGGCGGCCAGGGCCTTGCGCCACAGGGGCAGCTTTTTGGGCTTCCAGTCCGGCGTTTCCTCCCGGGGCTCCGGCAGAGGGGGAATGTCCTCCGGCAGGGCCGGCTCCGCAGGAACCGTGCCGCCGCAGACAGCCATGACGTCCTCCGCCGTCACCGCCTGGGGCTCCAGGCTCCGGGCCATGCGGTTGGCGGCGGTGGTGTAGAAGCTGTTGCCGGAGAAGAAGGCGCGGGGAGACGCCTCCGTTACCACGCTGCCGTCAAAAAACAGGGCGCAGCGGTGGGCATAGCGGGCGCAGAACTCCACGTCGTGGCTGACCATCAGCAGCGACACCCTGCGGGCCAGCAGCGTCCGCAGAATCAGGGCGAAGGCCTGCTTGAACTCCGCATCCAGGCCCTTGGTGGGCTCGTCCAGCAGCAGGATCTCCGGCTCCAGCAGCAGCACCTTGGCCAGGGCCGCCCGCTGCTGCTCGCCGCCGGACAGGTCGTAGGGGTGCCGGTCCAGCAGGTCCTCCAGGCGGCACAGAGCCACCATCCGGGCCACCCGCTCCTCCTGCTGGGGGCGGGGCGTTTTTGTGCCGGAAAATATCTCGAACAGGTCCTCCCGGACCGTTTTTTTCACAAATAAGGTCTGGGGATTCTGGGGCAGCATGCCCAGGGTCCCCTTTACGGAAATGTCGCCCCGCTGGGGCTTTTTCATGCCGGACAGCAGCTTCAGCGTGGTGCTCTTGCCCGCGCCGTTGCCGCCCAGCAGGGCCAGAAACTCCCCACGGCCCAGGGTCAGGTCCAGCCCCTTGATGACGTCGGGGCTGTCCGGCTCATACCGGAACCACGCGCCCTGCACCGTCAGCACCGGCTGGCGCCGGGGGTACGTCTGCTCCCGGGGCAGCGGAACCAGCGGATGCTCCGCCGCATAGCTCCGCAGAAAATCCCGGCCCTCCCGCACGGTGACGGGACAGGGGGCCTCCGTTTCCACCGAGGCCCAGACGCGCATGGCGGCGGGCATGGCCAGAAACATCCGGTGGCCCAGGGTCTTTAGCCGGCGGCCCACGTCGTAGGGCGTGCCGGTGCACAGCAGCTGCCCCCGGTCCATTACCGCCACGGCGGTGGCCAGGGGAAAGGCCTCCTCCAGCCGGTGCTCCGTCAGCACCACGGCGGTGCCCAGCTCCCGGTTGATCTTTCCCAGCACCGCCAGGAAATCCGAGGCGGCGATGGGGTCCAGCTGGCTGGTGGGTTCGTCCAGAATCAGCACGTCCGGCTGCATGGCCATGACGGAGGCCAGGTTCAGCAGCTGCTTCTGGCCTCCGGACAGCTGGGAAACGTCCCGGTAAAACCAGTCCTCGATGCCGAAGAATGCCGCCATCTCCGCCACCCGGCGGCGGATGGTGGGGGTGTCCACCCCCAGGCTCTCCAGCCCGAAGGCCAGCTCGTGCCAGACCTTGTCGGTGACGATCTGGTTTTCCGGCGACTGCTGGACAAAGCCGATGCGGGCCGCCAGCGTCCGCTGGTCCACCTGGTCCAGCGGCGTATCCCGGAACAGAATGCGGCCCTGCCGGGTCCCGTGAGGGGCCAGGGCGGGCTTCAGCTGCCGCAGCAGCGTGGACTTGCCGCAGCCCGAGGGACCGCACAGCACCAGGAACGCACCCTCCGGCACCGTCAGCGACAGGCTGTCAATGGCCCGGGCGGTCTGCCCCGGATAGGAAAAGGTCAGATTTTCGACGGTGAACAGCGCCATACCCGCGCCTCCTTTCGGTCTATGATCACCGGCGTCAGGCACAGGGCCAGATACGCCAGGTAAAAGCTGATAGAAAACGGCTGGGTCATGGCTCCCTGGAGCATGGGGAAATACCACCATTTCAGGCCCCCGGCAAGACTTCCGCACAGCAGATACATGCCGCAGAAGCCCAGCCAGCCCAGGGCGTATTTGTCCCGGTCCTCCATGCGGTAAATGGAAAACGCCGTCCGGCCCCGGAGGCCGTAGCCCCGGCTTTTCATGCTGTCGGCGGTTTCGATGGCGTTCTCCAGAGCCCAGGTCACCATGATGGAAAAGATGGTGACGGCCCTTCTGGCCCGCTGCCATGCGCTGCCGGTGGAGGCGTCCCGCCCGATGCAGAACTGCGCCTGGCGCACGGTTTCCAGCTGGCGGCGGAACAGGGGCACAAACCGCAGGGTCATGCTCAGCACCAGGGACAGGGCCGGGATCACCCGGCCAAACAGATACACAAATTTGTCCGACGTGATGACCCGGTTGAAGCACAAGAACCACAGCACCACGGCGCACAGCATGGTCCCCGCCGCCAGACCATACAGAATACTCTCCAGCGTCAGGGGGTTGCCGGAGGGCAGATAGATGAGAATGGTGACACCCGCGTGGTTGAAGGCGGGATTCACCAGGGCCGCCAGCAACAGCACCGGCAGGGCCACCCGCAGGTGCCTTGCCAGGGCCCGGCGGCCCTCCAGCTGCCCGGCATACAGCAGCGCCCCCAGCAGGGACACCGCCAGGCAAACCGGGTGCATCAGCACCATGGAATAGGCCAGCACCAGGGCGAAAAACAGGAAGTTCACCAGGGGGTGATAGCGGGAAAAGGCGTCGCCCACGGCTCCGGCCTCCTTTCACAGAATCGTTTTGGGGACAGGCTCAGCCGCCCATGAAGCCGCCTCCTACATCATACCCCAGGTCGCAGGTATACACCCAGCAGATCACGTCCCCCTGCTGCACCTGATACCGGGAGCAGCCATAGTTGGGGAACCAGTCGTTGACCTTGTACATCCAGCCGGAGCCGTCGCCGACGTCGAACTCGTACAGGTTGTAGATCCCCTCGATATAGGCGGAGTTGTACATCGGCGTCCAGCTGAACTCCATGGGGATCTTCCTTTCCTTGCACACCCGCTGCAAAACGTCAAACACGCTCTCTCCCTGGGAAAACGTCACCGTAACGGCAGGCAGAATCACCCCGTCGGCGGGCACCAGCCCCCGCTTGGACTCGTCGCACTTGTCCATATTGTTGAGGATGGTGGCGCAGGAGATGGAGATGGTGCAGGTGTCCTGGTGGGACGTATCCGGCTGAGACGTTTCCGGCTCCACGGGCTTGGGCTTGCCGTCCGGCACCGGGTCCGTCTGGTAGCGGTCCTTGCCGCCGGTGGAGGAGTCGTCCGTCCCGGGCTCCTGGGGGGCGTCGGGCGTCTCCGGCGTATTCGTATTCCCGGGTTCCTCCGGCGTATCGGGGGTATTCTGATCGCCGGTCTGCTCCACGCCGGGAGGAATGGGTGCTTCCGGACCAGTGCCGACCATCAGGTCGCAGCCGGAAAGGGACAGGGCCAGCAGCAGCGTCAGCAGCAGGGTCAACAGGACTTTGGGGAATCGATTCATCATCGAAAAACACCTCCTATCAGAGCACCGCGCGCAGGGACGTTGTGACAACGTCCCTGCGCCGGTGTATTTCCTTGGGGTTACGCGGGTCTGATGCGGGGCTTATGCCCGCTTTTTCTTTCTCTGCATCAGCAGCACAGCGGCGCCGGACAGGGCGGCAGCACCCATCCACAGCACCAGCAGGCTCTCGTCTCCGGTGCGGGGGGTATCGGGCTTTTCGGGCTTTTCGGGCGTCACGGGCTGGTCGGGGGTCACGGTGACGGTGACATCGCTCATGTCGTACAGGCTGGTCTTCTGGGCCAGCAGGCGATAGTAGGCCGCCAGGGCATAGTAGCCCTGCTCGGTGGCCATGCCGTCCACGGTCTTGTCGGCCATCAGGTGGCGGAAGCCGCCGCCGGTGACATAGAAGCCGCACAGCGCGTCCACGACGCTGACGCCGCTCTTTACGAACCGGCTGTCGGCGGTGGGATCAATGCCCAGGGCCGTCAGGGCCACGATGACCTGGGCCGTGGACTCGGCGGAGGCATCGGTGCCGGGGATCTCGCTGAAGGTAGCGTCGTCGTTCTGCACGCCGGCCAGGAAGGTCAGGGCCGCGTCCACAGCCGCCTTCACCTGAGCATTTTCATAGTAGGGGGCCAGGGCCTGCACGGCCATGGCGGTCATGTCCACATCGGGGACCTGGGAGGAGGCGATGACAGGCCAGCTGCCATCCTCGCGCTGGGTATCCAGAATGGCGCGGACCAGCTTCTCCCGGGTCACGTCGCCGGAGGTGGGATAGCCGTGGCTGTCCAGCGCCAGCAGCGCCCAAACGGGACCGTTGACGCTCTGCTTGGTGATGAACGCCATGGAATCCAGACCGTCCAGCAGGCTGCGGCCGGCCACATGGGTCACGTCCTTGCCGATGGCGGTCAGGGCCAGGATCAGACGGGAATTCTCGGTGGAGCGGGAGCGGTTCAGACGGCCGTTCTCGTCCATGGCCTTTTGCACATACTCCACCACGGAGGCGTAATACGCGTCCGCACCGGGGACGTCCCGGCCGGAACGGGCCAGGCCCAGAACCGCCCACTCGCCGCCGATGGAGCCGGTGACGGGGGCGCCCTTGGAAACGATGAAGTCGCCGGTAGTCTTATAGATGTCCTGAGCGTTCAGCTCCGCCAGGCGGGCCTCGGCGGCCAGCAGCACATCGTAGTTGCCCACGCGCTCCTGGAGCTTCTGGCCCAGGGCGTCGTAGGCGGCCCGGGCAGCCTCCACAGCGGCACGGGACGCGGGGATCACGGGCTGGCCGATGGCGTCGATCAGCTCCTCCACATGGGCAACCGCCTCATCCTGGAGCTGGGCCAGCTTCTTCTCGGCAGCCAGCAGCACATCGTAGTTGCTGACCTGGGCCTTGCGCTGGTCGCTCAGGGCGTCATAGGCGGCGCGGGCGGCCTGGATGGCCTCCTCGGAGTCCAGGGTCACGGTGCCGATGGCGGCGATCTTCTGCTCCACGTTGTGGACGTACCAGCCGGTCAGAGGCAGCACCAGCTCAGGCAGACGGGTCAGGACTGCGGCGGTGGTGGAACCGTACTGGCGGTCCATGCCGGAGCGGTAGGACACGCCGCGGTGGGTGGGAATGCCGCCGAAGCCGCCCACCCGGATGGTACCGGTCAGGTCATAGCTATAGCCTTCGGCGGTCTCGGGGATGGTGACGCTCAGCAGCTGGCGAACGGGGTTGCCGCTGAAATCATACTGGCCGAAGGGGGTGCCGGGGTTGGTCTGATACTTGTTGCCCTGGGCATCCAGGTACACCAGGGAGAAATTGAAGTTGTAAACGCCGGAGATCTTCTCCTTGGGGCTTACCAGGTCGTGGAACTGGACCTTTACGGCCTGGCCGGGGACCAGCTCAGCATCCTGGGGCAGGACCTTGCCGTCGGCGTCGATGAGGTCATAGCTGACGCCCCGGGCGGTGATGACCTGGTAGGCGGCCATGCCGTCCTTCTCAATGCGGAGAATGTGGCGGCCGGTGGTCAGGCCCGTAACGGTGACCTGGCCGTTTTCATCCACGGAAACGCCCTGGCTGGTGAAGCCGTTGAAGGTCATCTTATCGGTGACGGTGGAGCGGGCCACGGTAACGGTGCAGCCCTCCTGGGGAGTGAAGCTGTAGCTGGCGCCCTGGGTACCCACATAGAACAGGATGTCGTGCTCGGCATCCAGATACTTCTGCTCGTCCTTGGTGATGTTCACGGTGGGACGGTCGATGAAGGTGTTGGTCTGGATAGAGGAGCCGTCGGCACCCACGGACACCACAAACACGCCGGTGAACTCCGGCCAGATGGCGCTGAAGTCCTTGCCGCCCATACCCTGAACGAAGGTCATGGCGTCATAGGTCACCTGGACGATGGCGGTGCCCGGGTGGTTGGCGGTCATGGTGGCCAGGCAGGAATTGTTGGCGTCGGGGGTGATGGTCACCACGTCGCTGTCGCCGCCGTCCAGGCTCAGCACCTGATAGTGCGCGTCGGGCAGGGCGATCTGGCTGTTCATGAAGCTCTCGATGGCCTGCCAGCTGCGCAGCACGTCCAGCTCGCAGCTCTGGCCCACCTCCAGGTTCTTATAGCCCTGGCGGTTGATGTTCAGATAGATGTTGCCCAGGTCGTACACGTTCTTGTCGAAGCGGTACACGGTATCGCTGCTGAACGCGTCGTCCATGTGCAGGTCGTCCCGGGTCACAGCCAGCTCCTGGCCGCCGGTGAATTTGCCGAAGGTCCAGTAGGTGACGCCGTCGGGATTCTGGGCCCGCAGGAACTGCTGACTGCCGGTCTCCGGCAGGCGGAAGGAGGCGGTCATGGTGTCGCCCTTGGTCTCCTGGGAAACGGGCTCCAGGAAGGTATAGCTATAGTAGCTGCCGAAGGTGCCCATCCGCAGGGTAGAGCCGGCGGGGGCGGTGACGGTGACGTCCAGGGCCTTGGGAATGCTCAGAGAGAAGCTCTTGGCACCGCAGCCCACGGTCTGCTTGTTGGTCATGGCGGTGCTGACAGGCAGATAGCCCGCCGCCTTGTCGCCGATGGGGGTCAGGGTGATCTTCAGGCTGCCGCCCTCCACAAACAGGCAGGCGGTGTGGGTGCTGCCATAGGTGGTGGAGACGCCGGTCTTGGCCTGGAGGTCCGTGCCGTCGGGGCCGGTAACGGTGACGTCGATGGTGTAATCCTTGCCTTCCACCCAGCTGCTGCTGTCGTTGGTGGCATAGATGGCGTAGGCCCGGACCAGGGTAAACACGTTCTCCTGATTGGCCTTCACGGTAAGCACCAGGGTGCCGTTGAGCTGACCCTCGGTGTTGTAGCCCTCCACCAGATAGTCGCCCACAGGCAGCTTGGTGTTGTACATCAGACCGTAGCCGTCGGGCTCGATATCCACATTGGCCAGCAGGTTCTTTTCACCCTTCACGCCGTCGGCATAGGTATACACCTTGATGTCGGCCAGCTGTGCATTGTGCAGGCCCTTGAAGGAGACGTCCATGTCGCCCTGAGGCGCGTCACCCTCCTGGGACACGGTGACGGTGTAGGTGGTGGGGGTGATGGCGGGGGACCACTCGGTGGCCGCCGCCTTGTCGCCGCAGCGGATGGTCAGGACGGTGCCGTTATGGACGGGCACGGTCTCCACCCGGCGGTAGTCGGTGCCGTCGGCGGTGAGATACACCTGGTTGTTCTTGTTGGAGGCGGTGGCCGTCATCCGGATGCCGGTGACGCCCTGGGGCAGGGTCAGGGTGTAGGCGGTCTTGTCTGAGGCGAAGTCGGGAGTCAGGACGCCCGCGCTGAAGGACAGGGCCGCCAGACTGGTGTCGCTCTGGGTGTTCCAGTCGCCGCCGATGTCCGCGCCGTAGCCGTTGGTGGTGTACATCACGCGGATGATATCCCCGGCGAACAGCTTGTCCCCGGCCTTGATGTCCTTGAACCCAACGTTGGTGAACCAATCGTTCAGGGTTCCCATCCAGCCGGAGGCTTCGCCGCCGTCACCGGCGGACAGGCCGTTGATCTCGCTGATGTAGCCGGACTCCGCGCCGGTCTGGGAATAGGTACCCAGGGCGCTGACGATGCAGTCCATCATGGAGGACCCGGGGGCCAGGTCCACCCACTTGTCCACCAGCGTGCCATCCCAGGCAGCGCCGTTGGCCTTTGCGTAGGTCGTGTTTTCCACAACGACCCGAACCTGGCCGTCGTGGTTCTCTGCTGCCCAGACAGTGGCGGGTACCAGGCTCAGTACCATCACCAATGCCAGCAGCAGAGAAACGATGCGTTTCTTCATATGCATTTTCCTCCTGTGAAAAATTTATGCCCAGCCGTTTCCGGCGAGTCAACGGAGTGTGCCTGCGGCGGAGGAAAAGCAGATACACGCCCGCTGCAAAAACCGCCGGTACATCCCCTGAAAAAGGAGACACCGGCGGCGCATGGATCCTGTCTGCGCCCAACGAAGATAACGCCCGCCGCGCTGAATGCCCTCCGCTGTGCAATTCTCCTGCCTCGCGCCGTGGAGCCGATGGCTCCTCGTTTGCATCCTACCTTCTCAGGGGACTGCCCCCAATGGCGGACTTTCGTCCCGGCGGCCAAGGCCGCTTCGGTGCATTCTTGCGCCCACAGTGCCGTTCGCGTGGGGTTCTTTCGCCCCGTTTCTTTCAGGCTGGCACCTGGCCGTTTTCCGGCCTTTGCGGTACCCGCCGCACAGCATCCTCGGACATGATTCGATTATCCGGCTCTGCGTTCTCGCAGAGTCATTCTTATCATACAGCATCCGGCAGGAAAAGTCAACGGTCCGCCCCATGCAAAACGGCTGTGTATTGCAGGACTGCAATATTTATTACACCACGGACCGGGAGCACCTCTCCTATTTGCTGAACCAGCAGCGGCAGCTGCTGATCGGCGGAGAGGATACGGAGCAGCAGGAAAAATAAAACCGGCAGAAATGCCGCCGGCGCAGGGTTTGCCGCGCCGGCGGCATTTTTTTGCAGGGTAAACACATGGCCGCACCTGTAGGTGCG
>ERZ1106951.2816-NODE-2816-length-13149-cov-10.233618_pt1 | contig 13149 bp, 8 predicted proteins | sample MGYA00403676_ERZ1106951 | MGnify/ENA primary metagenome ERZ1106951 (study PRJEB35170, sample SAMEA104062398) | human gut metagenome | biome: human gut; feature: human-associated habitat; material: faeces | place: Denmark | collected 2012-04-23 ...
AGTCATTCTTTTGCCTCAGCGCTTGGCGCTCAAGTATAATACCACACACCGGGCCATTTGGCAACCCCTTTTTGCAAGTTTTTTTGACTTTTTTCTTCTTTGGGCCTTTTGCCCAGTTTTTTGCATCAAACTCCACCGGCGTTTGACATCTTCCCGCCCGTGTATCCCCTGCCTCCCGCCGGACTCCTTTCTCCCCTATTATAAGGTAATATAATAAAGGGGATCCTATATGGGAACCGTATAGAGGACAGCGGATATTACCCTGCGGAAAGGTCCTACTTTTCTTGTGCGGTTTGTCAAGGGTCTTTGACCGAGATTTTGCTCTGAAAATCTTCCCGCAAATTTGTTCAATGCTACAAAACACAAAATGTAGTGGTTCTTCCATTGACATATCACTAAATAGTGATATGATAGTATCAACATCTACCATGCATTCCGCGGGCGCCTCTTGCCAAAAGGGACGCCCGCTCAAATTGCGGCTGTATCGTCAGGAGGAAAATGAATGAAGATCATCAAGCGCAACGGCGCAGAGGTGCCCTTTGATATCACCAAGATCATCACGGCAGTGACCAAGGCCAGCGATTCCGTGGGCGGCAAAAGCCGTCTGACCCGGGAGCAGATCACTCAGATCGCATCGGACGTGACCGACCAGTGCCACGCTCTCAACCGCGCCGTCAGCGTGGAGGAGATCCAGGACATGGTGGAGAACAAGCTGATGGACATCCGTGCCCATGACATTGCCCGCCACTATATCACCTACCGCTATGTACAGAGCCTCAAGCGCCAGACCAATACTACGGATGAGCGCATTCTGAGCCTGATCGAGTGCCAGAACGAAGAAGTCAAGCAGGAGAACGCCAACAAGAACCCCACCGTGAACAGTGTCCAGCGCGACTACATGGCCGGTGAGATCTCCAAGGACCTGACCGCCCGCCTGCTGCTGGACCCGGAGATCGTCAAAGCCCATCAGGAGGGCCTGATCCATTTCCACGATTCAGACTACTTTGCCCAGCACATGCACAACTGCGACCTGGTCAACCTGGAAGACATGCTGCAGAACGGCACCGTCATCTCCGGCACCTATATTGAAAAGCCTCACAGCTTTTCCACCGCCTGCAACATTGCCACCCAGATCATTGCACAGGTGGCCTCCAACCAGTACGGCGGCCAGAGTATCAGCCTGACTCATCTGGCTCCGTTCGTGGATGTTTCCCGCAAGAAGATCGCCGCCGAGGTCGAGGCCGAGATGGAGGGCCTGGATGTTTCCGCCGAGCGGAAAAAAGAGATCGTGGAGCGCCGCCTGCGCAACGAGATCAACCGCGGCGTCCAGACCATCCAGTATCAGGTCGTCACCCTGATGACCACCAACGGTCAGGCTCCGTTCATCACCGTCTTCATGTATCTGGGCGAGGCCCGCAACCCGCAGGAAAAGGCAGACCTGGCCATCATCATCGAAGAGACCATCCGCCAGCGGTATCAGGGCGTCAAGAACGAGGCCGGTGTCTGGATCACTCCCGCGTTCCCCAAACTGATCTATGTGCTGGAGGAAGACAACATCCGCCCCGGCGCCCCTTATTACTATCTGACGGAGCTGGCCGCCAAGTGCACCGCCAAGCGGATGGTGCCCGACTACATCTCCGAGAAGAAGATGCTGGAGATGAAAGTGGACAAAAACGGCGAGGGCCACTGCTACACCTGCATGGGCTGCCGCAGCTTCCTGACCCCCTATGTGGACCCCGAGACGGGCAAGCCCAAATATTATGGCCGCTTCAATCAGGGCGTCGTCACCATCAACCTGGTGGATGTAGCCCTCTCTTCCGGCGGCAACTTTGATAAGTTCTGGAAGATCTTCGACGAGCGTCTGGCCCTCTGCCACCGTGCACTGCAGGCCCGCCACCAGCGTCTGCTGGGCACCCCCAGCGATGCCGCGCCCATCCTGTGGCAGTACGGCGCACTGGCCCGCCTGAAGAAGGGCGAAAAGATCGACAAACTGCTGTTCGGCGGCTACTCCACCATCAGCCTGGGCTATGCCGGCCTGTATGAGTGTGTGAAGTATATGACCGGCAAGAGCCACACCGACGCCGGTGCCAAGCCCTTTGCCCTGAGCGTGATGCAGCACATGAACGACAAGTGCAACGAGTGGAAGAAGGCCGAGAACATGGACTACTCCCTCTATGGCACCCCGCTGGAATCCACCACCTACAAATTCGCCAAGTGCCTGCAGAAGCGGTTCGGCATCGTGCCCGGCATCACCGACAAGAACTATATCACCAACAGCTATCACGTCCACGTCTCGGAGCAGATCGACGCCTTTACCAAGCTGAAATTTGAGAGTGAATTCCAGAAGCTCTCTCCGGGCGGTGCCATCAGCTATGTGGAAGTGCCCAACATGCAGGATAATCTGGAAGCCGTCATGAGCGTGCTGCAGTTCATCTACGACAACATCATGTACGCCGAGTTGAACACCAAGTCCGATTACTGCCAGTGCTGCGGTTACGACGGCGAGATCAAGATCGTGGAGGACGACGGCAAGCTGGTGTGGGAGTGCCCCAAGTGCGGCAACCGTGACCAGAACAAGCTGAATGTTGCCCGCCGCACCTGCGGTTATATCGGCACCCAGTTCTGGAACCAGGGCCGCACCCAGGAGATCAAGGATCGGGTGCTGCACCTGTAAACCTCTCAGTCACGCTTCGCGTGCCAGCCACTCCCCTTTCGGCACTTTCGTGCCACCTCCCCCGACCGGGGGAGTCTTTCCTAGCAGGGGAGCCCTTGGCAAGCTCCCAAAAGCACAACAAATTGTAAAGCAAAGCAGCGTGCCTTGCTTTCAGGTTTGATATATCATGAATTTTGCTACAATTAAGTATTACGACATTGCCAACGGGCCCGGCGTGCGCACCAGTGTGTTCGTCTCGGGCTGCCGGCACCACTGTCCCGGCTGCTTCAATGAGGTGGCATGGGATTTCGGTTACGGCAAGCCCTTTGATAAGGCCACCCGCAACGAAGTTTTCGCCTCCTGCCAGCCGGACTATATCGCCGGCATCTCCCTGCTGGGCGGCGAGCCCATGGAGCCGGAGAACCAGCGGGAGCTTCTTCCCTTTGTCCGCAACTTCAGGGCCCTCTACCCCAAAAAGACGGTCTGGTGCTACTCCGGCTACACCTGGGAGCAGCTGACCGGGACGGCCCCCTGTCACGCCCGGTGCGAAGTCACCGACGAGCTGCTGGGCCTGCTGGATGTGCTGGTGGACGGCCGCTTTGTGCAGGCCGAGCACGACATCTCCCTCCGCTTCCGGGGCAGCCGGAACCAGCGGCTGCTGGATGTGCCCAAGTCCCTTGCCGCCGGAGAGCCTGTCTGGTGGCAGGACGAGCAGGTCTTTTCCACCCATACGATGTAATCCTCTTATAAAAAAGAAAAACGTTCCGTTTTCCACATCCGATGCAGGAATCGTGGAAAACGGAACGTTTTATTTTTAGCGGCTTCTGACGGCCTCCTCGATGGCGGCGAGGAAGATCGTGCCGTAACGGGCAGCTTTCTTCTCGCCCACGCCGGTGATGTTGAGCAGCTCGTCGGTGCTGAACGGCTTTTTCTGTACCATCTCCCGGAGGGTGGCATCGCTGAACACGAGATAGGCCGGGATCTTCTGCTTGCTGGCCAGCCGCTTGCGCAGGGCGTAGAGGTCGGCCAGCAGCTTTTCGTCCTCGGCGCTGAGCTCCACGTCCGCCGGGCGGCGGCGGGGCTTTTCAGCCAGACGGCGGGCGCTGGCGGCGGCCCGCTGCTTGGCCTCGGCGGCACGCTGTTCCATCTGCCGGGCAGCCTCCTCTGCCATGAGGCAGTTGGAACAGTTGCCGCACTTGGCCGGGGCCGCCTCCCCAAAATATTGGAGCATGAATCCCCGCAGGCAGCGGGGCGTGGTGGAGTAAAAGGTCATGTACTTGAGCCGTTCCTCCGCCTTGCGGGCGGCTTCGGCTTTTACATCAGCGGGCAGACCGTTGTCCGCTTCCCTCTCTTTGTCAATGAAAAAGCGGATGGTCCGCACATCGGTGCCGGAGTAGAGCAGGATGCAGCGGGCCGGTTCGCCGTCCCGCCCGGCACGGCCCGCCTCCTGATAGTAACTTTCCAAGTCCTTGGGCATGTTGTAGTGGATGACAAACCGGACGTTGGGCTTATCAATGCCCATGCCAAAGGCGTTGGTGGCCACCATGATCTGGACGCGGTCATAGAGGAAATCGTCCTGGTTCTTCCGGCGGACCTCCGCGTCCAGCTTGGCGTGGTAGGCTGCCGCCCGGATGCCCCGGCTCTGGAGCAGGCGGGCCGTCTCGTCCACCTGTTTGGTGGTGCTGCAATAGACGATGCCCGCATGGTCGCCCTCCCGCAGGACATAATCCAGCAGGACACGGGGCTTTTCGCTGGGCAGGGCACGGCGGGACTCAAAATAGAGGTTGGGGCGGTCAAAGCCTGTCGTCACCTCATAGGGATCTTTCAGGGCCAGATGGGTGCGGATGTCATCCCGGACGTGGGCCGTGGCGGTGGCCGTGAACGCCCCCACCACCGGGCGGCTGGGCAGGCTGTCCACAAAGGCTTTGATGCGCAGGTAGCTGGGGCGGAAATCCTGCCCCCACTGGCTGATGCAGTGGGCCTCGTCCACCGTGACCATGCTGATGAGTTTTTCCTGCGCAAACCGCTGGAAGCCCGGCATCTCCAGCCGCTCCGGGGCCACATAGATGATCTTATACCACCCCTCCCGGGCCCGGTGGAGCATCAGGGCTTTCTGGTTGTCGGTGAGGCTGTTGTTCAAAAAGGCGGCGGCCACGCCTGCCTGCACCAGGGCCCCCACCTGGTCTTTCATCAGGCTGACCAGCGGCGATACCACAAGGGTGATGCCCGGCAGCAGCAGGGCCGGCACCTGATAACAGATGGACTTGCCCGCGCCCGTGGGCATCACGGCCAGCACATCCTGCCCGCCCAGCAGCCGCTTCACGATCTCCTCCTGGCCGGGGCGGAAACTGTCGTAGCCGAAAACTTTCTTTAAAATCAAGCGCTGGTCTTCCATCAAACTGTCTCCTTTGTTTCAACACTGAGCTTCAGTATACCACAAAACCGCCCTGAGTTGCGAATTTTCGGTGGGATTTTGTGGTTTTGATAGCTTTTCGTGCGCCAAAATGCTATAATAAGAATACATATCTCCATCTAAAGATTCTTAGCCGCAGCCCGCGTGCTCCGGCTTCCGTGATTAAAAGGAGTACACTATGCAAAAACTCATCAGCTTTGCCGTCCCGTGCTACAACTCGGCGGCCTATATGCGCCACTGCATCGAGACGCTGCTCTCCGCCGGAGAGCAGGCCGAGATCATCCTGGTGGACGATGGTTCCACCAAGGACGACACCCCCGCCATCTGCGACGAGTACGCCGCCAAATATCCCACCATCGTCAAGGCCGTCCATCAGGAGAACGGCGGCCACGGCGAAGGCGTCAACCAGGGCATCCGCAATGCCACCGGCCTGTACTATAAAGTCGTGGACAGCGACGACTGGCTGGACACCGACGCCCTGAAAAAGGTCCTGCACCGCCTGCAGACCCTCGTGGCCCGCGGCACCGCCCCGGACCTGATGATCTGCAACTATGTGTATGAGCATGTGGAGGATGGCACCAGCCATACCGTCCGGTACACCAACGTCTTCCCGAAAGACCGCCTGTTCGACTGGGTGCATGTGGGCCATTTCCGCCCGGACCAGAACCTGCTGATGCACTCGGTCATGTACCGCACCGAGGTGCTGCGTCAGTGCGGCATGGTGCTGCCCAAGCACACGTTCTATGTAGACAACATCTTTGTCTACCAGCCTCTGCCCTATGTCAAGAGCATGTACTATATGGACCTTGACCTCTACCGCTACTTCATCGGCCGGGCCGACCAGAGTGTCAACGAGAGCGTTATGGTCAAGCGGGTAGATCAGCAGCTGCGGGTCACCAAGCACATGATCGACTGCCAGGACCTGGACGCCCTGAAAAACCAGAAGCGTCTGCGGTCCTACATGCTCCACTACCTCTCCATCATGATGGCCATTAGCGACATCTTCCTTCTGCTGGACGGCAGTGCCGAGGCCAAGGAGAAAAAGACCCAGCTCTGGCAGTACCTCAAGGAGCACACCAGCCCCAGCGTGTACCGCGCTGTCCGCCTGAGCCTGGGCGGCATCACCAACCTGCACTTCCCCAAGAGCGATACCGTCATTGTCGGCGGCTACCGCATCGCCCGGAAGATCTTTAAATTCAACTAAACTTCACAGGACAAAAGAGACGGTCCTCTTCCCACTGGAAGAAAACCGTCTCTTTTCTTTTTGCGTTTATTTCAGCACCACTTCGCCGTCCGCGTCGGCGTCCACGGTAAGGGCGGAGCCGGAGGCCAGCGTGCCGTCAATGAGGCGCTCGGCGGCGGGGTCTTCCACCGCCTTGCGGATGACGCGGCGGAGGTCGCGGGCACCGAACTTGCCGCCCTGGCTCTTGGTGACCAGCGCCTTGAGGGCTGCCGGGGTATAGCTGTAGGCAATGCCCTTGGCCGCCATGCTGGGCTTGTACTCATCCAGCATGAGGGCTGCAATCCCCTCCAGTGTCTCCTGGCTCAGGGGTTTGAACGCGATGACCTCGTCCACGCGGCCCAGGAATTCCGGCCGCAGGAACTGGGCCAGCGCCTTGCGGGTCTTCTCCTCGCTGCGCTGCTCCTCGCTCTTGTTGAAGCCAAGGCCGCCCGAAGTCTGGTCAGAGCTGCCGGCGTTGGAGGTCATGCAGATCACGGTGTTGGAGAAATCCACGGTCCGGCCCTGGGCATCGTTGATCTTGCCCTCGTCCAGAATCTGCAGCAGGATGTTCATGACATCCGGGTGTGCTTTCTCGATCTCGTCAAACAGCACCACGCTGTAGGGGCGGCGGCGGACTTTCTCGGTCAGCTGGCCGGCCTCCTCGTAGCCCACATAGCCCGGAGGCGAACCGATCATCCGGGAGACAGCGTATTTCTCCATATACTCGCTCATGTCCAGCCGGATCAGGGGGTCCGGGCCGTCAAAGAGCTGGTTTGCCAGCTGCTTGACCAGCTCGGTCTTGCCCACGCCCGTGGGACCCACAAAGATGAAGCTGGCGGGACGGCGGCGGCCCGAGAGGTCGGCGCGGCTCCGCTTGACCGCTTGTGCCACCAGATGGACGGCCTCGTCCTGGCCGATGATCTTTTTCTTGAGCTCTGTTTCGAGGTTTGCCAGCTTGGCGTACTCGGTCTCCTGGATTTTCACCGCCGGGATCCCCGTCCACAGCTCAATAACCTTGGCCACATCGTCCATGGACACCTTGATCTCGCTGGCAGCGGCCTGCTTGGCGGGCAGCTCGCTTTCCAGCTGGGCAATGCGGGTCTTGCGCTCGGCCACCTGCTCATAGTCGATGGGTTCATTGACATCGGCGTTGGCCATATCGGCTTCTTCCTGCTTGAGGGCGTCCAGCTCTTTCCGGGCCTCCAGATACTCGGAGATGACCGGGTGGGCCAGATTGCAGCAGGCGCAGGCCTCGTCCAGCAGGTCGATGGCCTTGTCCGGCAGATAGCGGTCGGTGATATACCGCTCACTGAGGGTGACGGTGGCACTGAGCACATCGGCGGGCACCTGCACATGGTGGTGCTCCTCGTAATAGTGCTTGATGCCGTTCATCACAGCGAGGGTATCGGCCACGCTGGGCTCCTCCACCCGCACGGGCTGAAAGCGGCGCTCCAGCGCCTGATCTTTTTCGATATACTTGCGGTACTCGTTGAACGTCGTGGCACCGATGACCTGAATTTCCCCGCGGGAGAGGGCAGGCTTCAGGATGTTGCCCGCGTTCATGGCACCTTCACTCTCACCGGCCGAGGTGATGGTGTGGATCTCATCAATGAACAGGATGACATTGCCCGCCGCCTTGACCTCGCTCAACAGGCCCTTGACCCGCTGCTCGAACTGGCCGCGGAACTGCGTGCCCGCCACCAGGCTGGTCAGGTCCAGCAGGAAAATCTCCTTGTCTTTCAGGCCCGCCGGCACCTGCCCTTTGGCAATGCGCTCCGCAATGCCCTCGGCAATGGCCGTCTTGCCCACGCCCGCCTCACCGATGAGGCAGGGGTTATTCTTCTGGCGGCGGCTCAGGATCTGGATGGTGCGGTAAATTTCGCGGTCACGGCCGATGATATCATCCAGCTTGCCTTCCCGGGCCTTGCGGGTCAGGTTCTCGCAGTAGGTGTCCAAAAACTTGCGGCGGGGCGGCTTCTTGCCGTTTTTATTTCCAGCTTTCTTGTCCCCCTGCTGCTCGTTCTGGCCGTCCTTGACCCCCAGCGGGAACGTGGCGCTGGAGCCGGGCATCAGGTCTTCGTCGCCCTCGTTCTCCGGCTGGCCCATGTTCATCATCATGGAGAACGGGTTGGTCTCGCCGCCCATCTCCTCCATCATGCTCTCCATCCGGTTTTCCATATTGTCCATGTCTTCGTCCGACATGCCGAACTGCTTCATCAGGTCTTCCACCGGCTTGATGTGCAGCTCCCGGGCACAGTGCAGGCAGTACCCCTCATTTTTCATCTGGCCATTCTCCATCCGCTGGACGAAGATGATGGCCGGACGTTTCTGGCATCGATTACAGACCATTGTTCCTCCTATCCAATCCAACCCTTACAGGAACGGGTTGAACACATTGAAAACTTTATAGTAAAGGCTGCTGCTCATAACGGTATCGTTGAGCATCGTCAGGTTGCCGCCCGTGATGACAATGAGTGCCCAGAGCACACACAGCACCAGATAAATGTCCAGCAGGCTGGCAATGCCGCCCGCCGTCCAGCCCAGCCAGCGGTTGACCGTGCCCACCACCGGCAGCTTGTTCACCAGCCCCAGCACCGTGACCAGCAGGCTGACCAGCATCCGCAGCAGGGCGAATGCCACAAAGAACAGCACCAGCGAGATCACCGGCGTCAGCAGCGGGGCCAGCACCTTTTGGACGATGACATCGGCCAGCACCACGGCGTTGTCGCTGAGCACGGCGGAAACGGAGCGCTCGCAGGCCTCCACGATGGAAGCCCGGAAGCTTTCCGGCAGAAAGCCCGCATACCGCTGGGCAATGCCGGAAAGGTCTACCACGCCCCCGGCCGCGATGCTGGCGGCGATCTGGTCGCGGAAGCTGCCCGCGAAGAAGTTCTGGAACACCTGCCCGGCTGCCCAGCCGGAAAAGGCCCGGGCTCCGGTCAGGCTGAGCAGGCTCCCCGCCAGCTGCACCACCGAGGCCAGAAAGCCTTTGCGGGCGTAGCGGACGGCCAGCAGCAGCCAAACCACCGTGCATATAATATCAAAAAGAAATGACGGATTCTTGAACATAGAGTATTTTCCCTGTTACTTTCTGCCGCAGAGTGCTAATTTCAGGAATGATTCTCTCCTTTTCCTCAACTTGCCTGAGAGGGTTCCGGTGCCGTTACCTGCTGCACCGTGTTGCCGCAGAAGACCAGTGTCTGCTTGGCATCCGCCAGCAAAGCCTGCGGCCGGGCCGTCAGGCTCTGGCTCCACTGGTACTCCCCCGCAGAAGTCAGGCTCTCCACGGTGCTGTCGGTGAGCAGATAGACAAGCTCGCCCCGCCGCACCACCTTGTTGGAGGTGGTCACATTGCCGCTGTACTGGACATTGAGCTCCTTATCCAGCGTCACCAGCTGGCAGACCTGCCCGGAGGCCAGCAGCAGCGCCACATTGCCCGCGCTGTCCACCGAGACATCCCGCAGGGTGCCGCCGCCAAACTCATAGCGGGCACGCTCTCCGCCTGCCGCGTTGTACAGGATGGCCCGGCTGTCGTACACGGCCAGCAGGGTGGTACCGGAAAGCCAGCCCACCCACTGGGGAACACCGCTCTGGCTCCCCACATTGACCGGGTCGCCCTGGGCCAGGGTGACAACATAAAGGTTTGTCTGCATCTGCCCGCCGCCGGCCGTGACGGCAGCAGCCGCCAATCGGCGGCTGTCCGGCGAGAACGCCATCCGCAGCGGGGTGCCGTCGTTGGAGGTCATGTTCCAGCGGAGCTGCTGCTCCATGGTGGGAGAATACACCAGCAGCTCCGCCATGCTGCTCACATCGTCGGTGACAACGGCCAGCGTGCCGTTATCGGACATGGCGCAGAGGAAGATCTTGTTTTCCAGTTTTTTGGTGTAAAGGTTCTGGGTGCGGCTCTCCACCCGCAGCTCGTTGCCGGAGCGGTTGTAGAGCACAAAACGGGTCTTGCCCGCTGCCAGCGCCGGACGACCATAGCCGCTCTGGATGCTGTTGAGCCGGGTGCCCGTGCGGGAGTACACCACGCAGCTGTCGCCGCCCAGCTCCACAAAGCCGCCCGTCATGGGCAGCACCTGGGTGGGCTCCATCACGCCGGTCTGCTGGGGCCAGCCGGGGCCCGGCATCAGGGCAATGCGGGTGGTGTCCACACAGTCCTTGACCAGCGCCACCGAGCTGCCCACCAGCCCGGTGGTAAACAGCACCACAGCCGTCAGCACCGCCACGATGAGCGCCGTGCGCCGCAGCCGCCGTGCCCGCACCCGGGCGCGGGCCTGCTCCAGATATTCGACCCGGCCGGCCGAAAGCGGCTCGTCACTCTCGGGGCGTTGGCCGCGATGGTTCTTTCTCATTTGGTTGTTCTCCTTGTCCTAAATGGCTTGCCCTCTCCATCATTGCGATCGCAATGCCACCTCTCCCAAAGTGAGAGGCCTTGGCAATCCACGCAAACTTCATCTCTTTGCCAAGGGCTCCCCCTTTGGGGGAGCTGCCGAACAGCGTGAGGCTGAGAGGGCTAGCCACCTCTCAATCATACTCCACACTCTTCAAAAACAGTCCCTTGGCGGGCAGGGTGGGGCCCGCCTTGTGCCGGTCACGGCTGGCAAGGATGCCCGGGATGGCCTCGGGCTGCATCCGCCCGGCCCCTACTTCGCAGAGGGTCCCGGCCAGGATGCGCACCATGTTGTAGAGGTATCCATCCGCGGTGACGGTGATCTCTACTTCGTCCCCTTTGCGCTCCACTCCGCAGGCCGTGATGGTCCGCACCGTGTCACCGTGGGCGGCAGCGGAAGACCCCGCCGCGCACAGGGCCAGGAAATCGTGTTTGCCCACAAACCGCCGGGCTGCCGTGTTCATTTTGGCCGTGTCCAGCCGCCGGGGCACCCGGGTATAATACTTCTCGTCAAACGGCGAGTCGATGGGGCTGTTGTGGATGCGGTAGAGATACGTTTTGGTGTGGGCCGCGTACCGGGCATGGAAATCCTCCGGCACCACCCGCGCCGCCAGCACCCGGATATCCGGCGGCAGGTGCTGGTTGAGGGCCAGCGGCAGCTTTTCCACCGGGATGCGGGTGTCGGCGTGGAAATTGAGCATAAAGCCCAGCGCGTGGACGCCCGCGTCGGTGCGGCTGCACCCCTTGATATCCGGGCGGCAGCCCAGCACGGCCTCCAGCCCATCCTGAAAGGTCTGGGCCACGCTCCGCCCGTTGGGCTGCACCTGAAAGCCGCAGTAGTTGGTGCCGTCGTAGGCAAGGGTCAGTAAATAGTTCTGCATGGAACTCCTTCCGTCACGGCTTTGCCGTGCCACCTCCCTCAAAGAGGGAGGCTATAAGGCCCCCTCCTTGAGGGGGCTGTCGCCGCAGGCGACTGGGGGAGTTTTAATAATTCGGGAACACCAGCCGGGACGACAGGATGATCACAAAGCAGACGATGCAGACCGCCAGATCAATGTAATCCTGTCTGGTGCAGCGGAGCACTTTCAGGCGGGTGCGGCCGTCACCGCCGCGGTAGCAGCGGCACTCCATGGCCATCGCCAGCTCGTCCGCCCGGCGGAACGCCGAGATGAACAGCGGGATGAGGACGGGCACCAGCGCTTTGATGCGCTCGGTCATCTTGCCGGTGTCCAGCTGGGCACCGCGGGCTTTCTGGGCGTTCATGATCTTGTCCGTCTCCTCGATGAGGGTGGGGATGAAGCGGAGCGCAATGCTCATCATCATGGCCAGCTCGTGCACCGGGAAGTGGATCTTGCCCAGCGGCTTGAGCAGCTGCTCAATGGCATCCGTCAGCACGATGGGGCTGGTGGTGTAAGTCAGCAGGCTGGTGCCCGCGATCAGGGCCATGACGCGCACCGCCATCAGGATGGCGTACTTGACGCCCTCGGCGTAAACGGTCAGGAATCCAATGTGCACCAGCGGCTCCCCCTCACCCGAGACGAAGAAGAGGTTGAGCACTGCCGTAAAGACGACAATGGGTAAAATCGGTTTCAGGCTCTTGAGGATGAGCTTGAACGGGATCTTTGCCACAGCGTACATCCCCACCAGGAACAGGATGGACAATGCCAGTCCCAGCGGGTTGGAAGCCGCGAACAGCAGGATAATATAAGCAATGGTGAGCACCAGCTTGAGCCGGGGATCAAATTTGTGCACAAGGCTGTTGCCCGGGAAGTGCTGGCCAATGGTGATATCTCTCAGCATCCGGACACGCCCCCTTTCCCGTTCTCAGCATCCCGGGGCAATACAAGAGACTCCCCGGCGTCCCGCCGCGCCTTGGCGGCCAGAATGGTCTTGACCGCATAGGGGATGGTGTACACGTCCGCCGGGACGTCCACCCCCATCTCCCGCAGCTTGAGGAAAATTTTTGTCACCTGGGGCACGCTCAGGCCCAGCTCCAGCAGCTCCGGAGCCCGGGCAAACACGTTCTCCACCGTATCGTACATGGCGATCTTCTTGTTGGACATCACCAGCACCCGGTTGGCGTACTTGGCAATGTCCTCCATGCTGTGGGAGACCAGCAGGACAGTGGTGCCCGTCTTTTTGTGGTACTCTTTCACCTCGCTCAGGATCTCATCCCGGCCCTCGGGGTCCAGGCCCGCGGCGGGCTCGTCCAGCACGAGGATGCGGGGCTTCATGGCCATGACGCCTGCCACGGCCACCCGGCGCTTCTGGCCGCCGGACAGCTCAAAGGGGCTGCGTTCCAAAAGGGCCTCGTCCAGGCCGACAAAGGCGGCTGCTTCGTGCACCCGCTTGTCGATCTCGGCCTCGTCCAGGCCCATGTTCTTGGGGCCAAAGGCGATATCTTTATAGCAGTTCTCCTCAAACAGCTGGTACTCCGGGTACTGGAACACCAGACCGGTGAGGAAACG
>ERZ1106951.2819-NODE-2819-length-13141-cov-2.898441_pt1 | contig 13141 bp, 9 predicted proteins | sample MGYA00403676_ERZ1106951 | MGnify/ENA primary metagenome ERZ1106951 (study PRJEB35170, sample SAMEA104062398) | human gut metagenome | biome: human gut; feature: human-associated habitat; material: faeces | place: Denmark | collected 2012-04-23 ...
GTTTCTGCAAAGTCAAACATACTGGAAAAATATCCGTTGTCTCCAATAAAATCAGGAATCTCCTCCGGTTTCTCATTAAAAACTTCGCCTACTGAAAAAGCATCATATTTTTTGAAGGTGCGGTCACGCATCTCTCCCAGAAATTCCCCGATTCCCTGCGCTTCAGCCAGCATATTATGGATACTGCTCAGACCATCCTCACGGTCCGGCTCATAATCATGGAGTGGAAGGGCTTTCTTAATATTAATAATAGCATCAATGCGGAAACCGCCAAGACCCTTGTCCAGCCACCAGTTAATATTTTTATATACTTCCTCACGGAGCTCTGGATTTTCCCAGTTCAGGTCAGGCTGCTTTTTATGAAAAACATGAAGGTACTGTTTGTTGGTGCCAGGCAGATCCTCCCATACCGAACCTCCGAAATAGGAGCGCCAGTTAGTAGGAAGCTTACCATCTTCTTTGTCTCTTAAATAGAAGAAACGGCCGTATTTTCCATCCGGATCTTTACAGGCTTTTTTAAACCATTCGTGCTCATCAGAGCAGTGGTTTACAACCAGATCCATGACAATATACATGTCCCGCTTCTTTGCTTCTGCGATAAGGCGGTCCATATCCTCCATAGTTCCGAATCGCGGGTCAATGTCGTAATAATCGGAAATATCGTATCCCTGGTCGGCAAGAGGGGAGCGATAGCAGGGGGAAAGCCAGACAATGTCAACCCCCAGCTCCTTTAAATAATCCAGTTTCTCGATAATTCCAGGGAGATCTCCGATTCCATCTCCGTTAGTATCTAAAAAACTCTTCGGATAAATCTGATATGCAGTCCGATTCTGCCACCACTGTTTTTCCATTAATTGCTGCCTCCTCATTTATAAGTTATTCTATCTGTGTTATGAATTTGTGCGAAACTATCGCACTTTTTCTAACGATTTCCGTATTTTTTCACACACACTGTATTCACTATATCAAAATTTCCGTGAAAAAAAAAGACCCAAACGCAAGTCCTAAAAATACAAAAAAGGAGGCGCACTAACATACGTCTCCCCGTTCAAAGATAAACTCAGCGATTACCATACAGCCGGTCTCGATACATTTCTCATCAAAAATATTCTCACCGTTATGGATACCCTTTCTGCTCTTCGGATTCTCACTGGTCAATGTGTGTAGGGCAATAGATCCGTCAATGGAAATATCATCCATGATTCCTTCTTTTATCATCTTTCTTCCACCACCACTTATCCACACGATTTCCTCCTGTACCACAATCTCATATTGTACTTGTATGGTATATGATATAAGCACAAAAGCCAATGCACACAAAGGTATCCTTTATTTGCTACACCTTTGTATGCACTGGCTTTTCTTTATTTTTAATTTCATTCAGTATAATATTTTTGATTTTTCCTGTCAAGTTCCGATATTCACTGTGATCAATTTATGCTTTAAAGGTGTAAATTGATAACATAGTAACACTGTAGGAATTCATTGTCAACAAAATTTTCCTTTCTGCTCCCATTTCACTCCCCTCACTTCCACCAGATTCGTATGCTGTGCATTCCCCCGCGCATAGGGCGTTGGGTGCAGTGACGTCAGCACGTTCACAGACCCGGCCTGGTCGATCCCATTTTGGTTCGGGCGGTACCAGGCACCCTGGGACATGGCTACGACACCGGCAGCGATGCGGTCTGTTATGTAGACCGGGATCTCCACTTTTCCACGGTCATTCCACACCAGAACTGTCTCACCCTCTTTTAAATTCCGGGCGGCGGCATCCTCCGGATTCATCCACAGGTGCTGGGGATCGATCTTGTGCATGGCTTCGTTGCTGTCGTGAATGCTGTGGCAGCGACGCTTGGTATGCCAGCCAATCAGCTGGAGCGGATATTTTTCTGCCAGCACATCATCCGGGCCTTCCGGCGGCTTCACATAGCGTGGGATGGCAGGGAAAAATTCCTTATAGTTTGTCCGGTATACCGTCTCAGAAAAGATCTCGATTTTTCCGCTCCTGGTCGGGAATGGATTTGCCTCCGGATCTTGACACTGTTTTTCAAAGGCCGGAATGATGGGCCGTTCCTGATATCGGAACAGTGCATCCTTTTTAAATATCTCATAATCCGGCAGTTCCGTTTCTGTCTCCCTCAGTTTCTCGTAACAGTCCTGCAGCCACTGTCCTGCGGTGCGTCCTAAGGAAAATTCTGCTTTCAGCCCCAGCCGGTCTGCTACCTCCACCAGCCAGTCGTATTCAAACCGTCCCTCAAAGAGCGGTTCTATCACCTGGTTGTTAAATCCCAGAAAATCACCATACTGCCACGGCATCGTAATATTTTCACACTCAAACATCGACACGCCCGGCAATAAAATATCTGCAAATTTCGCGCTGGCAGTCATAAACAGATCGCTGCATACGATAAATTCGCACTTTGATGGATCTTTCAGGATTTTTATGGTCCGGTTGATGTCCCCATGCTGGTTCACCAGGCTGTTGCCTGCCAGATTGAAGATCATCTTGATATTGGCATCCAGATGCATCTTCTCATTTAGCTTCATTTCCCGGCCAATGGGCTTGACGCCGTCCAGTTCCGTCATTTCCGTCCCGTGATCCACTGCATCAGTCCAGCAGTAGACCGGAATCATTTTCCCATAGGGATTGGGAATACTTGGAATCGATGGATTTTTGTGCTGCTTAAAATCTGCCACGCCGCTGGCCCATCCTCCGGAAATCCCCACATTGCCCGTCATACAGGCAAGCAGGATACCTCCTCTGGCGCTCTGTTCACCATAAGCATGCCGCTGGGCTCCGTATCCCTGGATCAAAGCCGCCGGTTTCGCCGTGGCATAGCGGATCGCCAGGCTCCGGATCGTTTCTTCCGGGACCCCAGTAATCTTCGATGCCCATGCAGGAGTCTTGGGAATCCCATCTTTTTCCCCTGTCAAATACGAAAGATAACATTCTGACGGATCAATCCCCTCCGGCATATGCTCCTTATCAAATCCCACACAACAACGGTCTAAAAATTCCCGGTCCTCCAGACCTGCTTCCACGATCGCATAGGCCATACCGTCCATCAGGGCGCTGTCAGTAGCTGGTTTTAGCGGAATCCACTCCGCTCCCAGCTTCAGGACTGTATCGCTCTTTCTCGGATCGATCACAACGATGGGAATTCCCTTCTTTTTCGCCTCCAGAAGTGTATACATGGTCACACTGTCAAATTTCGTTTCATCTGGATTGTGGCCCCAGAGGATGATCAGGTGGGCATTCACCCAGTCCCTTGGATCGTGGCCGCTGCAGGAAGTCCCATACATCAGGCTGGTGGCCTGGCGGATGCAGGCGGTACTGTAAGAATTGTAATAATCCAGGAATCCGCCATCCAGGTTCAATAGGCGCTTCGCCATGGTATTGCCCCGCAAAAGCCCGCTGATTCCGGTAGCATAGTTGACATAACGGGAACCCGGACCGTAAGTATCCCGGATCCGGATCCATTCCTTCGCAATGATATCCACCGCTTCTTCCCAGGTGATCCGTTCAAATTTTCCTTCGCCACGCTCTCCCACTCGCTTCATGGGGTATTTCAACCGCTTTCCCTCATCCAGAAATGTCTTATGGTAGTTCATCCCCCGTACACAGGCACATAAAGGTACTGCATTTCCGGCCTCGGCCTGGGTTTCCGTCGTCAATCGTTCGATCTTGCCGTCTTTCATGTGAACATGGATCAGGCAGCGGCCACCGCAGTTATTTCTTCCGGTGGTGTTAATGATGCTTTCATGGGAATCCCGGTTCTGGCTGTCTGGCCTGTCTGACGTTTCCCGGTGACTCTGACCGTTTTGTAGATAATTCTGATTCCGTTTCTGTTCCATTGCGCTTTCCTTTCTATATATTCCATAGAAAATGGTTTGATCAGTCCGTAAACATGGATTTCGAGTTTTTCTTCGAGTGGATTTATTTAAATAACTCGAATAACTACATTATACCCCTCTTTGTTTATAAGGATTTTTGCTTCACAAAGTTTCATTCGAGTTTTTATTCGAGTTTTTCCAAAAATAACTCGAATAAAAACTCGAAACATTATAATTTCTCATAATAAGATTTTTTACCATGATTGTGAATCTTTAATAATCCTTCACCTCTCATTTTATCTATTACTCCTCTTGCCTGCTGCTTTGTGAATCCACACATTTCCTGAATTTTGGCAGACGTTATTCTGCTATTACTTTTATTACTTTGCAAATACTCTAAAATCATGTTTTTAGCTTTAATATATTGAATCGTCTTATCTCTGGTATATTCGACATCCGATTTCAGTGCTTCATACACTTTTGCCGTCAGCATATACTCTTTGCCAACAATCTCTATTAATCCATCATTAATTAATTCATTACATGATCTTTTTGTCTCATCTAACGATTTCTGAATCGTACCCGCCAACATGGATAATGGCTCTTTCCGGTTATCCATCAAATCTCTCAATATCATCATTTCTGCCAGTGGCATAATCCTGCTATTTTTTTCCTGAACCTCTGTAATAAATTTAATAAACTCTGTATGATCAATTGCACTAAATATGGTTAAAGAAACTGCATCGTTGAAAGATTTATATTTCGGATATGGCTTACCCATCGAAATCATTTCTTTAAATATAATATCTACTCCTTGTCCTGTTCTCTGAACATATTTTAGATTCTGTAAAGTTTCTGCGATCAATTTATTTCTGGGAACAGATGGGTGAGTAATAATATTATTCTCCGTAATACCATCTAAAAAACCACCTGGATTTTCTATAACAATTCTGTCTGGATATTGTTTCACATATACTGCCGCATTACTTTGATAATCCCGGTGCGACAGGGCATTAAGCAGTGCTTCCTGAAATACTTTTTCCGGGAAATCCTCTACTTCCAGTCTAAATAATCCCACCTGAATATTCTCAATCTTACTGTAAGCACGAATTCTCTCTGTCAACTTATCAATAACATTGATCAATGGCAGCTTCATGTCCAGTCTTGCATCATACTCCTCCAAATTATCTGCTGAATAATGCAAATAAATAACCTCTGCCTGCGGTAATAATCTCTGAATGGACTTTTCCTTTCCCACAAACAGCAAACCTGCAACAGTCAGTCGTTCTACATCTCCATCATATTTTGTCAGTTGTAAATCTCTCAAAAAATCATTATCTTCTAAATCTGGCAATGTTGACCTGGAATCTCGTACTTTTAATTTTTCTTTTAAACTGTAAACTTCAAGCTTATTTACATCATCAAGCGTACTTTCATTTATAATTCGTCCGGAAAAATCAGGATTCTGATTCGATGAATACACATTACTTAGTTCATCTGGATACAGTGGTTTTGAATTCCTTCCCAGCCTTTTTAAGCATCTGCCATCCGTGGTTGTATACGTTTTCCCATCTGCTTTCACAGAAATCGCAATAACCAGTTTTCCCTCATATTCAAAATCATATATCTCCGTAAATAATGATGGTCTCGTCTTATCATAGATCCCTTCTATAATCCGCTGACTATCATAATCCCTACTGCACCCTGTTACTTCAATTGGTTGATCTTCAACACCGAAATATACCGTTCCACCTTTATGATTTGCAAATGCTATTAACTCGTCAACAGCCAATGATATAATTTCCTTTTGACTTCTTGCTTTCACCCATGACTTAAATTCAACAGTATCCGTTTCGCCTTTATCTAAAATTTTCTTAAATTCCTCCGTCGTCATTGTTCTGTCACCTTCTCTCAATCAATGCATTATACTGGATTTACAACTGTTCTGTTCCCATTATTCTAACACAAAAGCGGCCGGTACGAAACCAGCCGCTTTGATTTTTCATTCAATGTTCTGTCTTCTTAGCAGAGCGCCGTTTCACCGGCTCCACCTTCCGCACTGCCAGCCACACCAGTACCACTGCCAGCCCGATCTGCGTCACAGTTCCAAAAAGCATCCAATGCTCGCTGACAAAGCTGACCGGGCCCTGTTCCAGCCAGGGGAAAAAGTCGGCGATCTCATTGCCTGCACCGATCTGGCTGCTTAAGACGCTCCGGAAAGTAGCTCCGGGATTGAAAAGCATCAGGTAGAAGAAGCCGCTGCTGCCGTTGGAACCGCTGCCATGGCCTAATACGCCGGATAACTCATAGGCAGCCACAGTTCCCAGAGATAACAGGACCGTGATGCAATAGCTGGCTACGGTGGCGATGGTGGATTTGCGGAAGTAGGCGGAGCAGAATACACCGATACTTCCGGTGAGAAATGCTGTGGTCACGTAGCATAGAAGCAGAAGCGCCGCATCCAGGATCGTAATCCCTCCATAGATAAACACCAAAGCCAGAATCGGAAAGCTGGATACGATCAGAAGCAGGATCGTGGATAAATTGGCTGCCAATTTACCGATGACCACGTCGCCCGCCGTCATCTGGGTAGTCAAAAGCAGGTTCAGGGTTCTTCTCTCTCGCTCACCGCTGATACTTCCTGCAGTCATGGCGGGAACCAGGAACAATAGCATCACAAATTCTACCGATGCAGCAAATACATATAGGCTTAAAAAGCTGGAATACTGGATCTCTGCCGTCTGGCGTACCTGATTGATCATGGAATACATATCTAAAAGCGCCACCAGTGCCAGAATACTATTGAATATCAGGATCACCAGTGGAAGCTTAAAGGATCTGGATCCAGCTGTCGTTTCCTGTCTATATACCGGATTCATCTTCATGGATCAGCACCATCCTTTCCTCTTCGTGTCCCGTGATCTGCATAAATACACTTTCTAAACTGCCGCGCTCTCTGGCAAAACCGTAAACCATGACCTCCGCATCCACCAGCTGCTGCAGCAGCATGATCTCATCCTGGCGGTTGCCGGTAAATCCCACTACCATATCCTCCTGGCGGATGGTGATGGTCTCCACACATGGATGGCTTCTTAAGATCTTAAGGGCTGTGGTCTGGTCGCCACTGACGGAGATCACCAGCTGTCTGCTGATATTGATCTGATTTAAGATATCGTCAATGGGTGCCTCCAGAACTACTTTTCCCTCATCAATGATTCCAATATCCGTACATACCTCCGACAGCTCTGACAGAATATGGGAGCTGATAAATACAGTCTTTTTCTGATCCTTTAAATCCTTTAAAATCTCTTTAAATTCTACCCTGGTCCTTGGGTCCAGTCCCGCTGTCGGCTCATCCATGATCAAAATAGATGGATTATGTACCAATGCCCTTGCCAGGCACAACCGCTGTTTCATGCCTTTTGAGAGACTGTCCACATAGAAATCGGATTTGCCCTCCAGTCCCACCTGGTCTAAAAGGGTCATGCTCCGTTTTCTGGCACTCAGACCGGTAATTCCATAGCAGGAGGCAAAAAACTCCATATATTCTAAAACCTTCAGATTATCATATACGCCGAAATCGTCCGGGATGTAGCCAATCTGGCTTAACGCCTTCTTCGGCTCCTTCTCCATATCAATTCCATTGATCAGGAGCTTTCCGCCATCCGCTGCCAAAAGTCCCATCATGCAGCGGATCGTTGTAGTCTTTCCTGCACCATTCGGTCCCACAAATCCGTACATGGCTCCATCTCTGACATGCATCGACACCTCATCCAGGGCGATGGATTGTCCAAATCTCTTTTTTAATCCCTCAATCTCGATCATCGATTGTCCTCCCCATGACGTTCAGCACCGGAAGCAGTACATCCCAGTTGTACTCTGAATTGTTTTCATACACATATTTTACAGTAATGGTATTGCCCGGTGACAGATACGGCGCCAGATCTGCCGAATCATAGTCCCGTTTCGCCGGTTCCTGCTTATCAAAGCTGCCGGTACTGTGATTGTAGAAATATATATTTCCACTGAATTTCAGTAAGGTTCCGCTTCCATTCTGCAAAAATTCATCGGACACGAAATCCATGGTCAGACGCTGGATCCAGATATCGCTTCCCAGGGAATACTCCAGAGTCACCGGGTCCATGCCAAATAAAGCGTTGGAATTTTCATCATAATTGCCGCTGATGACCTTTGGCTGCCGCTGGGTGGCCTGGCGATACAGGATCTCGTCTTCGCTGGAATACACATCCACGTTGGAGGATGCTACCGTCCGGCCTTCCACATCTCCGGCCCGGATCAGACCGCTATGACTGCCGGAATTTGTCTTGATTCCAACCACTCTCGCCGCGGATAAATAGGACGGCATATAATAATCCAGATAGAAGGACAAAAGATTGGTTTTTTCTACTGCCTCCACATATGCGTCATCTTCAATATCCGCCTGGTCAAATGCATTCTGGCCAGAAAGATACGATGCCACATCAAAAGAATGGTTTTTGGGATATTCTAGAACCGGATAATTGCCAACCTCCACCGTCTGCCCCGGTTCCACATCTCCCAGATAAATCAGTTTGTCGTTAAAAAATACCGTACAGTTTTCCATCTTTTCTTTAAACTGACTGGTGATCTCTCCGCTGATCTTGCCATGGTCAATCTCCAAAGACCCATAAAATCCGATCTGATCCTCATTTTTCACGGTTTTATCCATCTGAAAATACCGCGGTTCAAAAGCAGGTACATCATGAAGCGTCACTCTGGTCGCGTCCTCCAGATGAGAGATATCCACTTTACATGCTTCATCCCCGGTAAACCGCACCTGGCTGTCATTTCCATAATAATAAGCGCCTGTCACCGGCTTTACTGTGTAACCCTCCTGCAGTTCTACCTGATATGGACGGCTGTAAGGCGCCCTCATGTTCATGTAGACATTCTCACTGACCGAATCCCAGGAAACCTCCTGAAACTGTGCATAGGTGTAAAATACATCCCGAAAACGGGTCCGGTTGCCCATGAGATAAATGATCACAGTAAATATCAGAGATAAAACCACAACCGATGACCGATATAGCTGGCTCAAATCCCGCTGGCGAAGGAAAATATATAAGCCAAGACCTGCTAAAATAATATAAATGATGATCTCCATGGCATACAGCGCCATATTGGGAAGCCGTCTGACATTTCCCGTGTTGATCACATTCCGCACCGACCAGTATTGACCGGAATCACCGCTGTATACCTCTTCTGCCAGCCGGTTTAACCGCGTTTCCCCGATGATCTGGGTCAATACATGATCCATAAATGATGGATTCTGGATACAGAAGCCTTCAATATCCGTCAGGTCATAGGCTGCTACGGCAATGATCCCCTGGGAATACGGTACCGTGGCAAAAAGTGTCCGGCTTTCATCCGACTGGATCACCGTACCGCCGGATAGGAGAAATTCTACACACGGAATCTCTAAGTCCGCATCTGACGGTCCTTCCTGATCATACTCCGCACCCATGGAGATCTGCTCCACCTGCGGCGCATCATAGGACTGCTCCAGGAGCTCCGGAGCAAACCGACCTAAGGTATCATCCACACGCATACCAGTCCCCAGGACCATAATGCCGCCGTTCCGCACCCACTCTACCAGGGTACGGCTCTGATCCTCTGACAGATCCCGGATCCGGTAATTGCTGATGATCAGCATATCCACCATATCCAGGCCCATGCGGTTATCCGGAAAATTCTCTGTGGTAAATGTCATAGTCCGGGTCATCATCATGCTGTAATCCACACCGATTCCATCCCAGCAGGACAGCTTCTCCGGTGTATCACTTAAAATTCCCACAAACAGCTCCGGCGTATCCGTCCCAAATTCCAACTTGACCCGTTTGCGGGCAAGCTGGCTGCCATTACCATCTACATAGGAAACAAAAATCTGATCCGAGCGGTTGCCTACCGGCAAAAACAGGTGCTTTTCTACCCTTTCTCCCGCCGGCACCTCCACCAGATAATCGTGCTGGTAAATGTCATTATTCGATTCCAGCGTTTTGATCTGGATCTGTCCTGCGCTGTCTGTCTCCTGCCCATTGGTCAGAATCACCTGGACCGGAAGATACCTCCCCCCTTTTACGTGTCCGTCATAGCCGCACACCACATCCATGCTGATTTCATTTTCTGTATAATCCCCGCCTGCTGCTGATGCTCCATAAGCAGTTCCAAACCAGACACATAACAGAACAGAAAGGGCCAGCAATAACTTCCGCGGCCCTGTAAAAAATTTCTTATATTGCTTCATGATAGTCCTCCAGACTTCCGAAGTTTTCCCGATTGATGTCAAAATCTACCTTCAGTTTTACCGTGAATACCGTACCATTTAAGTCACTGGTAACACCAATGGTCCCGCCATGCATATCCACAATGTTTTTTGCAATCGCAAGTCCCAGACCGGTCCCCCCTGTATTGACAGAACGGGACTGCTCCACCCGGTAAAATTTCTCAAACAGCAGCGGAAGCTCTTCCTTCGGGATCACATAACCGAAGTTGGTAACAGACACCGTCACAACCGTATCCGTGGCATCTACCTTTACGATGATTTTCTTGCCCTCCGAACCGTATTTAATGGCATTATTGATCAGGTTATCAAACAGACGGGCCAGCAAATTGCCGTCCGCCGTGATCACCTTGGCAGTTACATTGCTCTGCAGCTCGTAGGCCAGGTTTTTCTCCATAAAATTCGGATAAAATTCCTCTAACATCTGGCTTAACAGCTTGACGATATCCACTTTAGATACCTTCATGGAGATCTTGCCGTAATTTAACTTGGTAAAACCAAACAGATCCTCAATCAGCTTCTGGAGACGCTTGGACTTCTTATAGGTGATATCCAGATACTTCTTCTGCATCTCCTCATTCAGCTTTACCGGACCAGACAACAGCTCCAGATATCCGATGATGGAGGTCAGCGGAGTACGCAGATCATGCGCTACATTGGTGATCAGCTCATTCTTCGTCCGCTCAGATTCACGCTCCCTGTCCATCAGCTGACGCAGCTCTTCCACCATGTTGTTTAAATTCTCCGCCATATCCGCAAATTCATCGTCGCCCTCCACGTCCAGGGTGATATTCAGATCTCCTTCCGCGATCTCGCGCATAGCAGAGGAAATCCTGGAAATGTAACGCATGGAACGGCTCTGGAGCAGCAGAAAACTGACGGAAAAAACTCCGATCCCTAAAAGCACATACAGCAGCACGATCATGGTGCCAGGACGGTAAAACAGGAGAACCAGACTGTTCTCCATGCCACGCTCTGCGGCATACTGCCCGATCATGGATAAATTGGTCACCAGAAATACCATCACCATGCAGGCAACCACCGTACTGTATATGATATTGACCACGACCCTGGTATGGTAACGGCCATTCAGACTATTTTTCAATCTTGTATCCTACTCCCCACACTGTGGTAATGATCTTATTTTCTCTGGTGTCTTCTTTCATCTTGCCACGCAGGCGGCGAATATGTACCATGACCGTATTATTGGCCTCATAAACCTTTTCATTCCAGACCTTTTCGAAAATCTCATCGGTGCTGAACACCTTTCCCGGATTCGAAGCTAACAGGTACAAAATATCAAATTCGATCGGAGTCAGCTTGATCTCCTCATCATAAACCGTAACCTTATGGTTATCCTTGTTGATCACAAGTCCCTTGATCGCGATCTCATTCTTTGCTGCGTCGCTGCGGCTTCCGCTGTTTGGATTTAACTGGGTGTAACGGCGAAGCTGGGATTTGACTCTGGCTGTCAGCTCCAATGGGTTAAATGGCTTCACCACATAGTCATCGGCTCCCGTTCCAAGCCCTAAGATCTTATCCAGATCTGTGGACTTGGCGCTTAACATGATGATCGGGATGTTGTTCGTCTCCCTGATCCTCCGGCACATCTCCAGACCATCCATCCCCGGCATCATGATATCGAGAAGCACCAGATGAATCGTCTCCTTCTCCAGAATCTCCAATCCCTCTAACGCATTGGATGCCTTATATACTTTATAACCATCACTGACCAGATAAATCTCCACCAGATCGGCAATCTCTTTCTCATCATCCACCACCAGAACGTGTATTTCAGACATAAAAAAACCTCCCTCATATGTAATGCAGGTTCCCGGTATCTCTATGCGAAATACCAGACGAATATACCTGTTTCCAGTTTACCATATGGGGAGGATTTATGCTTTAAAAATTTATTACATTTTTGGAGAATTTTGCTTATCTGCGAACTGCAATTTCTTTATTGTTCCAGCGGAATAAACACCCTCATCGCCGCCGGATCCTGCTTTTTTCCAGCTTCCTTCGCCGCCTGTACTGCCTCCGCACAGAAGGTATCCTGCGCGCAGACCGGCTCTTTGCCGCGGCGGTTGCGTTTAGCGTAGGTTCCGTCCGGTCTCAGGTACTGCGCCTTGACATTGTCGGCAAGCTGTACCTCTAAGATGTGACAGATGCGTGCTTTCAGCTTCTCATCCTCAACCGGGAAGAGAATCTCCACACGACGGTCGAGGTTTCGCGGCATCCAGTCGGCACTTCCCATGAAAATCTGCGGTTCACCGTCGTTCTCGAAGTAGAAAATACGGCTGTGCTCAAGGAAATTTCCAACGATCGAGCAGACCGTTATATTCTCGCTTAATCCCGGAATCCCGGCGCGCAGACAGCAGATGCCGCGGACGATGAGTTGTATTTTTACCCCCGCATTGGACGCCTCGTAAAGACTCGCAATGATCTCACGGTCGCACAGGGAGTTCATCTTTGCCACGATCCGCGCTGGAATTCCTTCGCGGGCGTTGCGCGTTTCCCGCTGGATCAGGCGCAGAAAACGTCCGCGCAGCCACAGCGGCGCCAGCGACAGCTTGTTCCAGCCAAGCGGCTCCGAATAACCCGACAGCATGTTAAAGACTGCAGTCGCATCCTCACCGATCAGCGGATCACAGGTTAAAAGACCGCAGTCGGTGTAGAGTTTTGCCGTCGAATCGTTGTAATTTCCAGTTCCCAGATGGACGTAGCGGCGGATGCCCTCTTCCTCGCGGCGCACCACCAGCGTGATCTTACTGTGTGTTTTCAGCCCCAGCAGACCGTAGATAACGTGGCAGCCGGCTTTTTCCAGCATCTTCGCCCAGAGAATATTGTTTTCCTCGTCAAAACGGGCTTTCAGCTCAACCAGAACCGACACCTGTTTTCCATTGTCCGCCGCTTCGGCGAGCGCCGCGATAATCGGGGAGTTGCCGCTGACACGGTAGAGTGTCTGCTTGATCGCCAGCACCTCCG
>ERZ1106951.2830-NODE-2830-length-13082-cov-2.308129_pt1 | contig 13082 bp, 10 predicted proteins | sample MGYA00403676_ERZ1106951 | MGnify/ENA primary metagenome ERZ1106951 (study PRJEB35170, sample SAMEA104062398) | human gut metagenome | biome: human gut; feature: human-associated habitat; material: faeces | place: Denmark | collected 2012-04-23 ...
TCAATGTTAACACAGAGTGCCAGTTATCTTTCGCAGATGCTACACGTAAATATATTGAAGCTGGTAAAGACCTTGAAGGTAAAGGATTCGATCCTCGTAAATTATTAGCTCCAGGTACAGATGCAATCAAAGCAACTGTAAAAGAGAAAATGGAATTATTTGGTTCTGTTGGAAAAGCTGAATAAGATAAGAATGCGAAGAGAGTGCTTCTGTTTTGGAGGCACTCTTTTTTTCTTTACAAAAAAACTTCGGACGATAAACTGCCCGAAGTTTTTGCGTGTATGAAAAAAGTAAATGGCTGTAAGCACCAGATCAGGGTTGTGGCAATATGGCATGCCACATATTAATATACAGGATTTTCTACATTGACTTTATCAACTTCCTGATAAGGAGCAAGTGTAGAAACCATTTTGATTGGTTTGTCATATGCATTTTTTACATAGTGAACTTCGCCAGGCTCGATATGGATAAAATCGCCTTCTGTTAAGGTATGGCATACGTTATCGACAACGATATCAACTTTTCCCTCTAAGATATAGAAGTTCTCTTCCATCACATTATGATAATGTGCCTGAAAATCCTGGCCAGGCTGGAACTGTACAAGTGCATAATTCATACGAGGTCCTTTCATTAAATATTTTGGACCACTGTCTCCAAAACGATATTCAAAATCTTTCTCATTAACTACAAACATATTTTTTTCCTTCCTTTTCTTAAGTTTTCTTCATGATTGAATTTTATAAACCTGGTGCAATCCACATATTTTTGGTAAGCTTACGGTCACACAAATCGAGATTGGCTTTGTAGACCTCTCTCCAGACTGGATACATTTCATCATATACTTTTTTGTTCTCTAAATTAGGTGTGTAAGTTTTATCTACTTTAGCACAGATTGCAGCACCCTCAGCGATGGATGGGTAAATGCCAACACCATATCCGGCAATGATCGCAGCGCCCAGTGCAGTTGCTTCTTTTACAACAGGAGTTACGACAGGTTTTCCGGTTACATCAGCAAGAATCTGTGACCATAAATCACTGACAGATGCGCCACCTGCAAAAATAAGCTTATCCGGTTCATTTCCGGTTGCTTCTTTTACAAGTTCAATATGTCCTTTGACTAACATAGCTGTATTTTCCAAAATGGAACGATAGAAAGTATATTTATTAAACTTTTCCGGTAACAGCTCAAAGTTTGTGAAGGTAGGTGCTGCATGTTTCCAGTTAATGAAGTTCATGATATCGCTGAAGGCACATACCATACCGTAGCTTCCAGCCGGAATCTTTTCAGCTTCTTTGTTCATCAGGTTGTAAGGATCTGTTCCTTCTGCGGCGGCTTTTTCTTTTTCGTACTGACAGAAACCATCGCGAAACCATCTCATAACAAGACCAGGTTTGAATGCAAGTGCCTCATACTGCCATACACCAGGTACTGCGTGACAGTTTACACGGACACGACACTGTGGATCTGTTGCTCCACTGGCGGTATTGAATTCATACTGCCAGAAGCTTCCGCCAAATACAGCAGCCTGATTTGGCTCGGTAGCACCGACACCGATGGTGCCAAGCTGGCAGTCACCGCCGCCTACAACAACAGGGGTGCCTTCCTTCAGCCCGGTATCGGCAGCGCCTTTTGCGCTGACTTTTGCAATGATGGTTCCTGGTTCAGCTACCGGTGGGAAAATATCTCCGCGAAGACCGCATTTTTCAGCGATACTCGGATCCCACTTGCGGCTCTGAAGATCAAAGATACCAGTGGTAGATCCATTACTTGGTTCAATTGCTTCAACACCAGTCAGTTTGCGGATTAGCCAATCATTAAACATGCCGATTTCTGCAGTTTTCTCATATACTTCAGGCATCTTGTCTTTTACCCAGAGAAGACGGGGAAGTGCACCAAGTGCATAAGTCTGCCCACTTTTCTGATAGATCTCTTCCTCCAGACCTGGATACATATGAATCAGACGACCTACTTCATCATCGCTTCGTGCATCTACATTGGCACAGGCCCAGATTTCATTGCCGTCTTTGTCATAAAGGACGATACCTTCTCGCATGCAGGTGGTGGATACGGCAGCGATCTGTTCTGGAGCAATACTGGTCTCTTTTAAAACACCCTGTACACATTCTCTTGCAAGATCCCAGTTGTGCGCCCAGTCAAAATCCATACTCCCAGGATAACGTGGATCTTCTTTGTGTTCCCATTCTCGCTGCACACAACCGGTCTGCTCGCCGTCCAGAGAGAAGATTACGGCGCGGACACTGCCGGTTCCGGCATCGATAGCCATTAAATACTGTTGTGACATAATAACCCTCCTTAATATATATGAAACTTTTACTCTTGATTTTTCAGTCGCAGCACGTTTGATGCAGTGGTTTCATCAGTGATCAGGACATCCAGATATTTTCCTTTTAATGCAGCGAGAATTGCTTCAGCTTTGGTGTTGCCGCCTGCAACTCCGATGGAATTGTTCATCTCTTTTAACTGTTCCAGAGATGTACTCATAAGACGACGTTCCAGCGAAGACTGAATCACATTTCCGTCTTTATCTATAAAGTGACACAGCATATCGCCCACAGCTCCCTGCATGGAGAGCAGCAGCACGTCGCTGTGATTCAAGGTTCCATTGGTAAGAAGTGTTGCATTGGAGTCTACGCCTCCGATACCAACAATAGACATCTGAGCCAGTGTTGCCATATGACGAATCTGTTTGACGCTGGGTTCCTGTTCCATGGCTTTTACAATATCCTCAGATGCCATGAGCAGCGGTGCCGGTGTCAGATACAGCTTTGCATTGAAAATACTGGATCTGGTATTTGGCAGGTAATAATTAACGCCGCCAGTCAAAGATACGACATTGACCGGAAATTCACAGATATTTGCCAGGTGGTTCAGAATCCGGCTGGAAGTATCTCCATATCCCATGTTAATATAACCGGTTTTTTCCAGGCGCTCATGAATATACATGGCAGCAGCCTGTGCAACACTTTCATTAATATCCTGCTCATTAATAGGAGAAGGAACAACAAATGCATCCTTCAGACCAAACTGTGTGATCAGCTCTCGCTCTACGATCATCCGTTTGGAATCACCTTCTCTTACGGAAAACTGAATAATACCAGCCTTGCGGGCCTTGTCAAGTAGCCGGTTTACACGCAATCTGGGAATGCTCAGGTATTCACCGATCTCCTGCTGTGTATATCCTTCTATATAATAGTACCAGGCGACCTTGGTCAGAAGTTTGTCTTCATATGAAAATTCATTATCCAGAGCAATTCCCTCCCTTTAAATAAACAAATGTTAAAAAATAAATCAAAAGTTCTTATCACAGTGAAAGTGTATCACGAATAAAGAACGGTGTCAATAACATTCCGGAAACTGACAAATTCTTTAATATTGTTTGCAGTTTAATTATTCAGATAAATCAAAATATACAAAATTCAAAATAAAAAAATGATTGGGATGTACCAAATAAACAGCATTAGGTGTTGACAAACATACCAAAGGAGCGTATATTATAGTCAAACATAATTTTGACTGTTGAACATTTGTTATTTGTTAAATGGTTTTGAAGGGAGGAAGTTACTTGCCGGAACAGTTGTTACTGGACATTAGAAATATTCACAAATCATTCGGCATGAACGCGGTCCTGAAAGGCATCAGCTTAAAGCTTGGTGAAGGAGAGGTATTAGCTCTTATCGGTGGAAACGGAGCCGGAAAGAGTACCCTGATGAAGATTATCATGGGAATTTACCATCAGGACAGTGGAGAGATTTATGTCAGAGGGGAGAAAGTTACTTCTAATAAAACGAGTGCAGCTCTTGCAAACGGTATTTACATGGTACCGCAGGAGCCATTACTTTTTCCGAATATGACGGTAGAAGAGAATATCGTTATTGGATTTGACAAAAAAGCATCAGAACTTCACAAAGAGCTTCTTGAAGTAATGAAAGAAGTTGGCTGGAATCTGGATCTGACCAGAAAGGCAAACAGCCTTTCTATTGCAGAACAGCAGATGGTTGAGATCTTAAGAGGACTGCTTCGTCATGCAAGCATCCTGATTCTGGATGAGCCGACCAGTGCGTTGGCATTTGACGAGACGGAGAGTCTCTTTAAATGTGTAGAAGATCTGAAAAGCAAAGGAATTGGCATTATCTATATCACTCACCGTATGGCAGAGGTATTCCAGATCGCAACAGATGTTGCAATTATGAGAGATGGAATCGTTCCTATTATAGGTAAGGTTACAGAGTTTACCAGAGAGATGCTTGTAAAGGGTCTGCTCCCACCGGGAAGCCAGAATCAGCAGACAGCAACAGAGACCACTCAGAAAGCAATTGACTATGAGAATTCGAAACCGGTATTTGAACTGCAGAATTACAGCGGATACGGTTTCAGCAACATTTCTTTAAAAGTATATCCGGGTGAGATCTTAGGACTGGCAGGCGTGATCGGAGCAGGAAGAACTGAGATTGCAACTACCGTATTCGGAAGAGATAAAGTTCTTGGTGGTAAAGCAATCCTGGATGGCAAAGATGTGACCGGACTGTCAACGAAAAAAGTTCTGGAAGCAGGTATCAACTATGTACCGGAGGACAGACATCTGCATGGTCTGTTTAAGATCAGTGATGTGGCAGCAAATACCACTAGTGCAATGCTGGGAGACAAGTCTATGGGTTCTTTCTTCCTTAATAAAAAAGAAGAATATCGCATGACTCAGAAATATGTAGATGATTTCCGTACCAAGGTAACTGGACAGACTCAGCTCACAGGAAGTCTATCCGGAGGAAATCAACAGAAAGTTGTTATCGGACGAAGCCTTTCCACTTCACCGAAACTGGTGATCCTGGATGAGCCGACCCGTGGAATCGATGCAGGTGCCCGTGGAGATGTATATTCCATTATCCACCAGCTTCGTAATCAGGGTGTATCGGTACTGCTTATTTCATCCGATATGGAGGAAATCGTAGAGCTTTCCGACCGTGTCATGACAGTATGTCAGGGACGTATCAACGGAGAATTCACAGGTGAGGACATCAATCAGGATAACCTGATGGCAGCTTCCTTCGGTATCACAAAAAATACGGAGGTGGAAGCATGAAAAAGATAGTTAAAGCCAGAGAATTCAGCAGTTTCATTTTCCTGATTGCTCTGTTTGCAATCGTAGGAATTATCAATCCGGCATTCCTGTCTGCAGATAATATCATCGCCTGCTTTAATGAAAGTGTTGTTTATATTATCATATCCGCAGGAATGGCATTCGCGATATTTATTGGTGAGATCGATGTATCCGTAGGTGCGAACCTTGGATTTGTTGCAACAGTAGTGTCCAGTATGCTCCGTGATGGACAGAACTGGGCGGTAGCATTTATCACTGGTATTGTGATCGGTGCTCTGATTGGTCTGTTTAATGGCTGGGGTGTTGCGGTGATGGGCGTTCCGTCCCTGATCTTTACACTCGGTACCAACGGTGTTATGAGAGGTATGATGTATGTTTATACAGGCGGTGCCTGGGTAGAGAACCTGCCACCTGCATTCAGCCATATGTATACTGCAACACTGGTTGGATCTTTAAGTATCTGCTTTGCAGTAACAGCCGTATGTATCATCATCATTCATCTGATCCTGAAACATACGAAACATGGTAAATATTTTATCGCAGTCGGTGATAACCCATCCGGAGCAACTCTGGTAGGTATTCCGGCACTGCAGACCAAGATCGCTGCATACGTGATCTGTGGTATCTGCGCAGCTATCGCAGGAATCGTATTCTCATCCCGTATCGGATTCGTAACAGCCACTTCCGGTAACGGATATGAGATGAAAGCAGTAGCAGCCTGTGTACTTGGTGGTATCAGCCTTTCTGGTGGTGTGGGAAGTGTGATCGGATCTTCCGTCGGTGCAATTATCATGGCAAGTATCAGTCGTCTGCTTGTATTCATGGGATTTGGTTCTACTTATGATAATGCGATCACAGGTATCATGCTGATCGTGATCGTAGTTGCTGATGCACTGATGCAGCGCAGATCAGCTGAAATGAACCGTCGTCAGAGACTTGCAGCAAGAACAGCAGGAACTGCAAATGAGAAAGGAGGAGCTGAATCATGAATCAATCCTTCTCTCAGAAATTAAAAGGCTTCCTGAAGAGCTGGGAAATGGTACTGATCTGCATTTTGGTTGCAGAGTTTGTAATCTTCGGAGCGGCGAATGATAAATTCCTTCGTCCGGCAATGCTCTTCAACAGTATGAACGACTTTATGTCCATCTGTATTATCTCTCTGTTTGTAACATTTGTTATGATCACAGGCGGAATTGATATTCAGGCGGGCTCCATTGTAGGACTTACTTCTATTATTATTGGTGTTACCTGGCAGGATTTCGGATTCAATATCTGGGCTGCAGCAGGATTTGCACTTCTGATCGCAGTGATCTGTGGTGCATTGTCCGGATTCTTCGTAGCATATTGTGGCGTGCAGGCCATGGTCGTTACGTTGGGCGGCAGCTTCCTTTATTCAGGAATCGCACTTCTTGTATCCAATATGGCTTCTACAGAAAGCTATCAGGGTATCAGCGGTTTCCCGGATAACTTCAAGATCCTGTCCAAATACAAACTGTTTGGACTGATCCCCAGTCAGTTGCTGATCTTCATTGCACTGGTCATTATTGCGTATCTGTTGCTTCACAGATCAAAATACGGAAGAAGAATCTTCCTGGTTGGTGTCAATCAGCAGGCAGCTGAGTATTCAGGAATCAACAGCAGACTGGTCATCATGAGTACATATATGCTTTCCGCAGCAAGTGCAGCAATCGCAGGTATCGTCCTGACTGCTTATCTTGGAAGTGCAAAATGCGACCTTGGTTCTAACTTTACATTGAATATCATCACCGCAGTTGTACTTGGTGGTACATTAAGTACCGGTGGTAAAGGAAATGTGATCGGAACCGCACTTGCTTCTTTGGTAATCGGACTTCTTCGTTTTGGCCTTCCGCTCTGCTTCAAGATCGGAACCCAGTACCTGGATATTCCGGTAGGTATCCTGCTTCTGGCAGTAGTCGTAGGAAGAGCAATGGCAGCAAATCCGGCAATGGCTGGTTTCTTCGCAAAACTGAAGAAAAAAGAAGCATAAAATATTTATTATTTCATATGTGATGTTTAGGGCGGAAGGGATCCGCCCTGAATATAAATCAAAGCTGATCAAAAAAAGGAGGAAAGATTTATGAAAAGAAAGGCTTTGGCTGTTTTATTAGCAGCTACCATGGTAATGGGACTGGCAGGTTGTGGATCCAGCAAGGATGCAGCAGCTACCACAGATACTGCAGCAACTGAGGATGCAGCAACTGAGGATACTGCAGATGCAGCTGATGATGCAGCAACTACAGATGCAGCAGGAAATTCCATCGAAGGAATGACCGTAGCATTCATCCCGAAGGTTACCGGTAATGCATTCTTCGAGTCCGCTAATGACGGTGCTCAGGAATATGCAAAACAGTGGGGAATCAACGTTGAGTACATGGGAAATGCTACTGCAGGTGCAGCTGAGCAGGTTGAGGTTATCAACCAGGCTGTTAACTCTGGTGTAGATGCAATCTGTATCTCTACTGTAGATGCTGCTGGTGTATCTGATGCACTGAAGAGCGCACAGGATGCTGGTATCACTGTTTGTACTTGGGACTCTGACGCAAACGTTGAAGACCGTGCGCTGATGGTATCTCAGGGAACTCCGGAGACTCTTGGTAAAATGCTGGTTGACATGGGTGTAGACGGACTCGAGAAGAGAGGCAAAGACCCGGCAACTGACGAGATCAAATACTGCTGGCACTATTCACAGGCAACTGTAACTGACCAGAACTCCTGGCAGGTAGCTGGTGAAGCTTACATCAAAGAGAACTATCCGAACTGGGTTAACGTAGCTACAGACAACTACTACAGCGAGCAGGATGCTGAGAAAGCTGTTACCGTAGGTGCTTCCGTACTTGCAAACCACAGCGACATCGATCTGATCATCTGCAACGACTCTACCGCACTTCCGGGACAGTTGAAAGCAGCTCAGAACGCTGGCCTGACCAAAGACGATATCACCATCACTGGTTTCGCTTCCCCGAACTCCATCAAAGAGTACTGCAAAGCAGGCGTTCTGTATGAGTGGGGTCTGTGGGATTGCCAGATTCAGGGTGCTATGGGCTGCTATGTAGCTGCATACCTGGCTGCTGGAAACGATGTTAAAGTTGGTGATACTATCTCCATCCCGGGCATCGGTGATGTAACTGTTGAGCCGAACGACAGCATCGCTGAAGGTGCAACCACTGGCGATATCAACAACGGTGTTGTACTTCTTCCGGAGAGAGCAGTATTCGACGAGAGCAACATGGACAACTACAACTTCTAAGTTGTATCAAATTTAAGTAATGAAAAATGTCCGGCCTGCGGTTAACCGCATACCGACACTGCAATGACGCAGGGCGGGGTGATCTACTCCGCCTTGCGTTGGTGAGAGGCGGGCCTACCGCCGGCCGGCAAATGCCGGATGATTAACAGGAAGAGAGGACAACAAAAATGGCAGATAAAGACGGATTCAAAGTAGCAAAAGACTACCATGTAGGAGTTCCTTTTGCAAATCAGGAAGGATTTTATGTAAAAGGTGCTAACAGCCTGGATTGGGGTATGAAAAAACACCTTTCCAATATTTTCAATACCAAGAGCGGAAATTCTGTAATGTTCGCTTTTGACCATGGATATTTCATGGGATCTACTGCAGGACTGGAGAGACTGGATCTGCTGCTTCCGAAACTGGCACCGTACGTAGACGTATTTATGGGAACCAGAGGAGCAATCAGAACCTGTGTACCGCCTGAAATTACAAAAGGAATCGCACTTCGTGTAAGTTCCGGTTCTTCTATGCTGAACGATGACCTTTCTCATGAGGTTGTTGCAGTTGATATCGAAGATGCAATCCGTATGAATGCAGACTGTATGGCAGTTCAGACATTTATCGGAGCTGATGGACAGCTGAGCAGTATCGATAACCTTTCCAAGACCATTAATGCAGGTATGCGTTACAGCATCCCGACCATGGGTGTTGTTGCTGTTGGTAAACAAATGGAAAGAACAGATCGTTTCTTCAAACTGGCTACCCGTATTGTTGCTGAGATGGGTGTACAGCTTGTTAAAACTTACAACTGCGAGAACTTCGAAGAGATCGTTGCAGCTTGCCCGGTACCGATCGTTGTAGCTGGTGGTAAGAAACTTCCGGAAGATGAAGCTCTGACGCTTGCTTATGAAGTAATCTCCAAAGGTGCTCGTGGAGTTGATATGGGTAGAAATATCTTCCAGAGCCAGCATCCGGTAGAGATGGCACAGGCAGTTGCCAAAGTTGTACATGAAGGATTTACTGATAAAGAGGCTTACGAATTCTATCAGGATATGATCCACTAATTCTCATAAAGGAATAAACTAAATGGAACTTGATGTGATCCGTATGGTGCTTCCGGTACTGGTGATGATCGGAATTGGTTATTTCTGTAACCGGAAGCAGATCTTTGATATGAACGGCCTGAAAGGTTTGAAAGCATTACTGGGAGATATTATGCTCCCTGTAATGCTTTTCAACGCTTTTTTCACGGCCGCTTATTCTGTTCGGGTGGTTGTCGTATTCCTGGTCGTATTTATAGGATATGGCATTGCGATTGCCCTTGGTTATGTTTTGAGACCTGCAGTGAAACCTTATGGAAAATACCTTCCATTCCTGCTTGCCAGCGCGGAAGGCGGAATGTTAGGGTATGCACTGTATGGTCTGATCGTAGGCAGCCAGTCCGGATTTGCAGCGGTGGATCTGGGACAGACCGTATTCGCTTACACGGTCTGGCTTGGATGCCTGACTTCTGTAGATGGAGAAAAAGTAGATGCAAAAGCATTGTTGAAAAATATGTTTTCCAATAAATGCTTCCTTGGTATGGCACTTGGTATTGTGCTCGGTGCCACCGGTATAGGAAGTCTGGTGATGAATTCTGCAGCAGGAGGTATCGTCAGCCAGCTGATCAGCACCATTACAGCACCGATCAGCGCTGTTGTTCTTCTGATGGTAGGCTACGAGCTGAACTTGAAAAAAGAACTGCTGGGACCGGTGCTTAAGACGATTGTTCTGCGACTGATCATTATGGCAGGACTGTTGGTTCTGGCAAATATGATCATTTTCCACCTGTTCCCGTTCGACAGAGAACTGGAAATCGCATTGATGGTTCTCTATGCACTTCCGGCACCGTTCATTATTCCGATTTTTTCTGATGTGGGAAAAGACGGAGAGTATGTGTCCACCAGTCTTTCTGCACATACATTAGTGACAGTAATTCTTTATGCTGTAATCGTTGTTTATGGTATGAGCACTGTATAATTTAAGAAAAGTTAAGTCGCCTACCCCTTGACAAAGCCTTTGTTTCCATCTAAACTTAGTACCGTATATGGGAAAAGCGAGGAAGAAGAGGAGTATGCAGGCACCGACCTCAGAGAGAGTCATCCACGGGCTGGAAGATGGCTTGGTAACGGACAGGCAGAAGGTAGCTTCGGAGCTGAGATGATGAGAAAGCCGGAAGAGATTCCAGAATGTAGTCATTTCCGCCTGGCCCTGCGTTATGGGAAATGAGGTATGTGAACACATACGAACAAAGGTGGTACCGCGATGATTCGCCCTTTGCACAGATCTGTGCAGAGGGCTTTTTTATTCTTACCACAGGAAAAGGAACAAAATATGAAAAAAAAATATGCAGGCGCGATCCTGATTTTGTTGTTGCTGATCACGGTGTCAATAGGTGTCCTTCGATTGTGGGTAGAGCAGCCGGAAGTGCGGTTTTCAGAAAAGGACGCATTTCAGACAGAAGCCTTTGATCTGAAGCTGTCCACCAGAATTCCGGGGACGAAGATCTATTACACATTGAATGGCGATGAGCCCACGCTGGATTCGGATGTCTATACCGAACCGATCCATGTGGAAGAGGGACTGCCGGAGAAGGTGACGGTTGTGAGGGCGGCCGTGCTGGAAGGCGGCGGTCTTGGGAAGACTTACACACAGACCTATTTTGTAGGTGCTGATGTGGAAAATCTGTTTGATGTGATGCTGGTATCCTTAAGTGCGGATCAGTCAGCGCTTTACGATCCGGAGACTGGAATTCTTTGTAATTATGAAGAGGTTGGAGAGAACGGAGAGTGGACCAGACCGGCCTATATTGAATTTTATGATTCAGACGGGGCACTGATGCTGAAACAGGGAACCGGGATCACAGTATCCGGGCATGGTTCCAGAATTTATGACCAGAAGAGTATTAAACTGACCTCTTCCTCACAGTATGACAGTGAGCATCCGACGTTTGAGTATGATTTCTTTGAAACTGATATGGCGGGAAATGCCACAGGGCAGACCTACAATCGTCTGGTTCTCAGAAATGGTGGCTCCGATCATGAAGGGACCATGATAAAGTGGAATGTGGTCAGCCGACTGGCGAAGGAAGCAGGCATCATCTGTGCAGGAGCAAGACCAGGAATTCTGTTCCTGAACGGAGAGTATTACGGAATTATTCAGCTTCAGGAAAAATACACCCGGTACAACGTGGCATCTACCATTGGAGCACAGAAGAGTGACATTGAAAAATATGAGCCTAACGAGGTGAATAGTTCCCGGTTTGGAGAATATTACAATCGACTACATGCGGATCTTAATGATCCCGAACGGCAGGCGAAGCTGGAAGAATCGGTGGATATGCCGGATATGCTGCGGCATTATGCAGTTAATATCATTATGAATAATGTAGACTGGCCATTCCATAATTTTCTGTCATGGAAATGTGCAGAGACCAGCAGCAGTGCTTATGGGGATGGAAGAGTGCGGTTTTTCCTCTATGATCTGGATGCAGTCTATCAGGACACAACAGATCTGGAGACAAAGAACATATTTGATTACCTCATGGATGAGCCTATTGAAGATATGACGGATACACTGACGCTCTTGATGCAGTCAGATAAATATCGGACAGAATTTGTCAACATGGTCTGCGATCTGACCGGTACGGTTTTTGCAGCTGACAATGTACTGGAAGTGATCGATGAGGAAAATGCGAAGATCGCTCATTCCATGGAGCTCTATTATAGTGATGCGGATCGTACCAGACAACAGGCAGCTGTGGAAGAGATGAAGGAAGCCGCAGCGGAGAGCTGTGTGGAAGTCCATGCAGGTCTGCAGCAGCATCTGGGGGCAGCCGATCCTTACGAGCTGACGGTGGAAGCACCGGAACAGGGGCAGATCGCATTCAGCCGGATCCGACTGGATGTTGGTGAGAGCTACAGCGGCATGTACTATCACAATTATCCGCTGACTCTTACGGTACAGCCGGGGAACGATGGAAAAGTGCCGGAACAGTACTACTGGTTGGTGAATGGTACCCGGGTAGACACAGAAGAACTTTTGCTGAATGACAGCTATACAGAGGATACGCTGGATATACAGCTGGTTATAGAATAGAAAGGAAACAAGGAGAAAGATTATGAAAGAACTTGCAAAGACTTATGATCCATCCAGCATTGAGGATCGGACCTATGCCAAATGGATGGGAAGAAAATATTTTCACACAGAAGTAGACAGAAGCAAAAAACCGTTTACTATCGTGATGCCGCCGCCAAATATTACCGGTAAGCTGCACATGGGACATGCACTGGACAATACTCTTCAAGATATTCTGATCCGTTACAAGAGAATGCAGGGTTATGCAGCACTGTGGGTTCCGGGAACTGACCATGCCAGTATTTCCACTGAGGTAAAGGTGATCAACAAGCTGAAAGAGGAAGGCATCGACAAGAATGAACTGGGCCGTGAAGGGTTCCTGAAGAGAACCTGGGAGTGGCGTGAAGAGTATGGCCGCACCATCGTAGAGCAGTTAAAGAAGATTGGTTCCTCCTGTGACTGGGACAGAGAGCGTTTTACCATGGATGAAGGATGCTCTGAGGCAGTTCTGGAAGTATTTACCCGTCTCTATGAGAAAGGATACATCTACAAAGGTTCCAGAATCATCAACTGGTGTCCTGTATGCCAGACTTCCATCT
>ERZ1106951.2831-NODE-2831-length-13077-cov-8.065658_pt1 | contig 13077 bp, 14 predicted proteins | sample MGYA00403676_ERZ1106951 | MGnify/ENA primary metagenome ERZ1106951 (study PRJEB35170, sample SAMEA104062398) | human gut metagenome | biome: human gut; feature: human-associated habitat; material: faeces | place: Denmark | collected 2012-04-23 ...
CTGCGAAAGACGGGATCCTGAGTTTGATGCAAAAATGCATGATGTCCTTGTTATCTACAAGCAGATTGAAATGCGGTTTGACAAGGATGGAAAACTGATTCCTTGTGAGAAAGATGCCGTACATACGCTGTCTTATGATGAAAAGCCAGGAATTCAGGCAATTGCCACCACGGGTGAAGACCGTCCACCGATTCCGAATACAGATAAAAGCAGTGGCTATCAGCGAGATTATGAGTATGTCAGGCTGGGAATCCTCTCTCTGCTTGCAGCGATTGATTTGCTCTCAGGAGAAGCAATTCCATTAGTAAGTGAAACTCATAAAAGTTCTGACTTTGTGACTTTTCTAAAGAAACTTGATGAAAAATATCCAAAGGGCGATATCATTCGGATTATTCTGGATAATCACTCTGCACATACATCCAAAGAAACCCAGGAATATCTGAATACGGTTTCTGGACGTTTTGAGTTTGTATTTACACCCAAACATGGTTCCTGGTTAAACATGATTGAAGGTTTTTTCAGTAAAATGACAAAGCAGATGCTGGGTGGAATCCGTGTGGAAAGCAAGAAAGAACTCGAGGATAGAATCTACAGATACTTTGATGAAATCAACAAAGAACCTGTGCCCTACAAATGGACATATAAAATGGATACCATCGATCTTTCTAAAGAAGATATTGATTCCATAGTGTATGAGGTTGTAAATGCAAAAGCTGCTTCAGCAGAAAACAAAAACAAAAAAGCACCAAAACCAATTTCACGAAAGAAAAAGTCTATCCAGAATTAGCATAAAATGCTAATTTGAAACAGGCTTCTAATTTGCGTGGATTATACTAGTAGGATCAATATTTCTGAAACGAGTATCGAAAACTACTGCATTATGTGCAATAGCATTTCGTAAATCTTTTAATGTATAGATGTATTTGTATATCAACTGTCTATCTGTATCACAAGACACATTGAGAGATAAACGCTTTGAAATATCATCTCTAACATCATATGTAAGGCATGATAATAAATATCCCAAATCACCCATTGTCATTATTTCGAATAAAGCCCATACCGGAACATCTGAATATCCAATATTATTATAGAAATGCGTTATCTTTGGATTATTCTTTTTATAGGCATACGCAAGGCTAGACTGAATAGAATTCTGCAAATTCAGCTTATTCTGTTGCAATTTCCTTTTCTGCTCTATAGTTGCTGATGCCGGTGCGTTGTTGTATCCGCTAACAACCTTATCATACATATCCTGAATAGATTCCGAATTAGCATTTACAAGTATGCTTTCCAACGCAATATTTTTTACTGCTGTTTCAATAAACATCATTTTTCCATACAACAACGCCTTCAAATCAGAATCGTATTGAATAGTAGCATAGACTTCATCATATGACGTAAATGGCAATCGTCTATGCGCATTTCCAAAAAAACGATATCCCTTGTATCCATGAAAATATCCTGTATTAATAAGTTGACGCTTCTGTTTGGGTCCCTGTATTGAAATTCCACTATCTCGTAAATGTCTCATCAGAGCATCTGTTTTTTTATAACTCATAGACGCCTCCCGAAATTAATTTTAATACAATTATAATGCGATTTAATATCAAAAACAAGACAGTTAAAAAAATGTAGAGCCTATTCTACGCCTCCAAATCACCAGACATAACATCTACTGTCTCTAATAACGTTTTAGCATAATCAAATGCATTCCTCTTTACTGTCTTTTGAGAAACAATCGAACAAAACAGAATGCTCCAAACAACCAACACTAACAACATTGTATACTTTGGAACCGGATTTCGAAATATATCCGCAATACCAAATTTATCTACCATTAGTATTTCACGAATAGTCAAAATAGCATATATCGATAAAGGTCTTTTTTATGCTTGTTTTACCATGCCATAACAGTTTTCCTCGTAAAACTTTCGTTTTGCCTTGCCAGACAAAACGATAAGATTCGGATTGATAGCAAGCATGCGATCATTGAGCTGCTTAATAATCTTATAGCCTTGTGCTCGGCTGACTCCCCAATCATCACAGACTTCTGTAACGTCTACATACATCTTTTTATTCATAGGCTGATTCCCCCTTTCTTCACTTCAATGTCTTATGAAAACATTTGCGATTATTCAATGCGTACATTTTTATACTTGTGTGATTATAGTATAATATCTTTTTGTTTTGTCAAGTACTTTTTTGTACTTTTATTCTATTTGATATTAACTTTTCTGTTCACTTTTTTATTTGTTCGTGGTACAATAATGCTATTAAGCAATAAATCACTTATCGTAAAGGAGATTTTTATATGACTCTTGGAGATAAAATAAGAAAATATCGAACACTAAAAGGTCTGACACAGGCACAACTTGGCTCCATGGTCAAATTGACCGGAGACCGCATACGTCAATATGAAAATGATGTAAGAAAACCAAAGGATGGAAAACTGTTTGAGATTGCAGATGCACTGGACATAAATCCTTCTACGCTTGCTGAGCCGGATTTCGATGATCCCACAAGTGTAATGCATGTACTTTTTGAATTAGAAGATATCTATGGATTGCATTTTGAAAAAGTTGGTGAGAATTATCAATTAGCCTTTTCAAATGGAGAATATTCGAGTGCTAACTGGATTATTGAGGGACTTTCAGCATGGGTTAAAAAAAGAGACGAATTACAACCGGATATCAATGACTCAAATAGTACCATTGCGGATAAGAAAAACGATTATATCCGTTGGAAGGCAAGATATCCATATAATTTTGCCGAAGAGATTACCAACAATTTTGCACTAGTGCAAAAGTTTAATGAAGATGCCTCTTCTCTGCTATCTTCTGACAGGCACCCGATTACTCGTTTTTCAGAATTTTATCGCAGCTTGCTTGCGTTGGAAGATGCCGAAGTCAAATTCACTATATCCGTAGATGAAATTATGAGCAAACGAAGTGCCACTTTTTATATTGAATTAGATTACATTATGAACAGCTCAAATGAAATTAAGAAACTATATATGGAATTTAGACAATGCTGGTATGATATGAAAGAAATTGGAATTGAAATACACGAATCACCAGTTCCTGTAAATGGCAATATGAATATAGCACTATATTCCGATAACATACAGCTTATAACATTGTTCCATGCACATATGCGCCACTTAGAAGAAAAGAATTCACCTATGTATTACGAGGAAATGTACAAGGCTGAGATTGAGGAAACACTGCGGATATTCAATGTTCCTGTAAAAGAATACATTTAAGAAATCATATTAATAAAAAGGAGTAACACCAATGGCAAAAAAAGAAGCTAACTTTGATTTATATATACACGATTTGCTTGTTGAAGCTGGCATACATGCTGATACGCAAGGTAGTAATATTATTGAAATTAATAATGCCCTAAAATCTGCTTCAAAACATAAAACAGGCAATGTAGGATTTCCAGAATATTGTGCAGTTGTCAATGATTTTGTTCTTGTCATGGAAGATAAATCTGATAGAGGAAACTTGTGTGCCTTTGAGGATGATGGCACTACTATTTCCTTGACAATGCAAGCCACAACAAATTATGCCGTAAATGGTGCTTTGCATTATGCCAAACATATTTTACAAAACACTACATATAATAAAGTATTTGCGTTTGGTAATGCCGGAAACCGCAAACATCATATCATTCAACCATTATTTGTTGACAACAACGGCTATACATGGCTACCTGAAGTAGAGACTTTTGAAAATTTTTCTGCAAACCATATTTTAGAATACTACAAAAGAATTGTATTAAAGGAAACCCCGCCAGAAGACATAGAACTTGCAGACATTCTTAAGAAAGCAAAAGAACTCCATGAATATCTACGTAATTATGGAGGTTTGGGCGAAGACGAAAAACCTCTTGTTGTATCCGCAATTCTTCTTGCATTACGTGAACAGAAATATAATTTTCGCCTTGATATGTTAAAAGGGGACTCTTTAGAAAGTAACACTGATGGAGCAATTTTATACCAATACTTAGAAATGAATCTACAACGTGCAAAGGTTTCTCCTGAAGTAAAAAAAGCTCGGGTACTTAACCAATTTACTTTGATAAAAGACAGACCTCAATTAAACACTAAGCGAGATGACTTAGGCAATAAGACCCCATTAAGATTTTTTGCTGAATACATTAATGAAAACATATTCAAAGCTTTGACATCAAACTCAAAAGAAGATTATTTAGGACGATTCTATGGAGAATTTGTTTCATACTCTGGTGGTGATGGTCAATCTCTTGGAGTAGTCCTTACCCCTAGCCATATTACTGACTTATTTTGTGAATTAGTAGATTTAAAACCTACCGATATTATTTTTGATCCCTGTTGTGGCACTGGTGGTTTTTTAATTTCTGGAATGCATAAAATGTTAAAGCAAGCAAAAAATCTTTCTGATCGATTGCATATAAAGCAACATCAAATACATGGTATCGAAATTCGTGATGATATGTTTTCCATTGCCACCACCAACATGATTCTACGTGGTGATGGTCAAAGTAATTTAATCTGTGAAGATTTCCTTGCCCAAGATCCAGGGGAACTCCAGTTAAGTGGAGGTGGGATAACCGTTGGTTTTATGAATCCTCCTTATTCACAAGCCAAAAATAAAGACACTGCAAATTTGTCTGAATTATGCTTTATTCGTCATCTATTAAATTCTATAACAGAAGGTGGTCGTGCTGCAGTCATTGTTCCTGTGTCTGCAATGATTGGAAAAACCAAGGAGGACAAAGCAATTAAAAAAGAAATATTAAAGAATCATACTTTGGAAGGCGTTATCAGTTTGAATAAAGATACATTTTACCGAGTGGGAACAGTCCCTTGTATTGCAGTATTTACTACAGGAATACCACATTCAGCTGAAAAAAAATCGAAATTTATTAATTTTGAAGATGATGGATATGAAGTAAAGAAACATTTAGGTCTTGTGGAAACTGAGCGTGCGAAAGATAAACGGCAATATTTACTTGATTGCTGGCATGGAAAAATCAAAGATTTTCCATCAAGCTTTATGGTTGAAACAACTGTTGAAGATACAGATGAGTGGTTACATTCATTTTATTACTATAATGATGAAATACCAACCGAAGAAGACTTTTTGAATAGCATTGGAGATTATTTGACTTTTGAATTTAACATGATTTCTCATGATAAAGGCTATCTATTTGAACAAAGAGGTGATGATGAAAATGCTTAATTTACATGATAGAGCTTGGAAAGAATTTTATATTAAAGATATTTTTTCCATCAGTCCGGGTAAGCGCTTAACTAAAAGTGATATGATTGTTGGAAATAAACCTTTTATTGGTGCAACAGATTCAAACAACGGAGTAACTGCTTTTGTATCAAATACTAATATATCAGAAGATAGAAATATTTTAGGTGTCAATTATAATGGAAGCGTAGTAGAAAGCTTTTATCACCCATATTTGTGCTTATTTTCTGATGATGTTAAGCGTTTTAAACTAAAAGATATATCAGCAACAAAATATCACTATTTATTTTTCAAAACTATAATTTTACAGCAAAAATGTAAATATGCTTATGGTTATAAATTTAATGAGCAAAGGATGCAAAAACAAATAATATTGTTACCTGCTACCGATAGTGGCACGCCTGATTATGATTTTATGGAACGATATATTAAAGAACGTGAACAAAAACTTACGCAAAACTACATATCTACTACTTATAATAATTTACACAAGGAAAAAACACCTCTTTCTCTAGAGCAAAAAAAATGGGGCACATTCTTTGTTGGCGACTTATTTACTGTAAGAAGACCTAAAGCTCGTTCTGAAAAGCAATACAAATTTGGTCCAATTCCATTTATTGCGTCTGGTAATACAAACAATGGTCTTACTAAGTGTTGTATGCCTAAAAAAGAAGAAGTTCTAGATGAAGGAAACTGTATTACAATCAGCCCGATTGATGGTAGTGCTTTTTATCAAGGAACTGCTTTTCTTGGCAGAGGTGGCGCTGGTTCTTCTATTCTGATATTATACAATTCTAGTATGAATAAATATTCAGGTTTATTTATAGCCAGAATGCTAACGCAAACTTGTTCAAAATATTCTTATGGAAAAATGGGAAATCAAGAAAGTATAAAACGAGAAAAAATAATGCTTCCAATCGACGGCAATGATAATCCCGATTATTACTTTATGGAGCAATATATAAAATATATATCATTTAAACTAAAAACAAAATACCTTAAAGAGAAAAATATATAAACAAGTTTCCAATGCACACGCAAAAAAATAAATACTTATGGAGAATAACTATGATAAATAATTTTATATATAACGATATTTCTAATGCGATATTAAATACGACTACAGCTCTTAACGAGATTATCTCATCTATCTCTAGCACTACAGCAAAACCATATTTTATTTATGCCTACTCTTTATTTGAAAGTACTATTACAGAAATTATCAGATATTATATAAAAGCTTTTCCGTATAAGATTGACAAGACCATTTCTGTTAATAAGGATCTATTTCTTACATCCCCAAGAGCAAGCAATATAATTGATGCCATAATAGATCAAAACATACGAAAATACTCGAGCCAAACCCTTTATGCGTATATACAATTTTTTATATCCATACAAGATTTAGATTTATCTCTAAATGAACATAAAATCAAGGATATCTCTGATTTACGTAATTCTATTGTTCATGATGACATAAAAAATTCATTAATATATAAGCATACAAACAATACTAAAAGCTATAATCAAAATCCACCCATATCATTATATGAAAACCACATTTGCTATTTTATTGAAATCCTTGATTTATACAACACATGCATGGAAAAAAATACTATGAATATACTCTTGATAAGTTAGCACGTGCAATTTGGGAATATACCTTTTCAACACCAGTACTTCCTTTTGATGCCGTTTGGGAATATCATTCTGAAGGTTATTTAACAATTAAGGATATTGACGATTTAAAATCAAGAGCAACTTCTCTTTCCAAAAGTGAACATTTATTCCTCGCAATTTTTCTTCAGCAATATAATAACGATTTAAATAATTATATTCATGACTTCAATAAGATACCTTCACTTGTAAGTATAGATAAATATAACAAAGCAAAGCTTGTAGAACTTATTGATTTCTTTGATTCTTTTCCTTTACTTTTCAATGGTGAAAGAATTAAACCAACATAATTAAAAACTGCAAGCATTTTGCAAGCACAGAAAACGGGAAGCCGCATAAATACTGGTTTCCCGCTGTTTTCACATCACTCAAACTCAATCGTTCCCGGTGGTTTACTCGTCAGATCATAGAATACTCTATTCACCCCACGCACCTCATTGATAATTCTGCTCATAACCGTCTGAAGTACTGCAAACGGAATCTCTGCAGACTCGGCTGTCATGAAATCAACCGTATTGACTGCACGCAGTGCAACTGCGTAGTCGTAAGTTCTCTCATCACCCATAACACCAACGGAACGCATGTTGGTAAGGGCTGCAAAGTACTGGTTTGGCATCCAGGATGGATTTTTGCCGTGCTCTTTTTTGTAGGCGGCAACTGCTTTGTCCACCTCATCGCGGTAGATGTAATCGGCATCCTGTACAATGCGGACTTTGTCTGCATTCACTTCACCGATGATACGGATTCCAAGTCCAGGACCCGGGAATGGCTGACGGAAAACAAGATTCTCCGGAATGCCAAGTTCAAGACCTGCTTTGCGGACTTCGTCCTTGAATAAGTTACGGAGTGGCTCGATAATCTCTTTGAAATCAACGAAATCTGGTAGTCCTCCTACGTTGTGGTGGGATTTGATCACTGCGGATTCACCGCCAAGACCACTTTCCACTACGTCCGGATAGATGGTTCCCTGTGCAAGGAAATCAACAGCTCCGATCTTCTTTGCTTCCTCTTCGAATACTCGGATGAATTCCTCTCCGATGATTTTACGTTTCTGCTCAGGCTCTGTAACGCCTGCAAGTTTGCTATAGTATCTCTCCTGTGCATTGACACGGATGAAGTTTAAGTCAAACTGACCGTTTGGTCCGAATACGCTCTCAACTTCATCTCCCTCATTTTTGCGGAGAAGACCATGGTCAACGAATACGCAGGTGAGCTGCTTTCCAATGGCTCTGGATAAAAGTCCCGCTGCAACGGAAGAATCTACACCACCGGATAATGCAAGAAGTACTTTTCCATCACCGACTTTTTCTCGGATATCCTTGATTGTACTCTCAACGAAAGAATCCATTCTCCATGTTCCGGCACATCCACACACGCCTCTTACGAAGTTGTGGAGCATTTTGCTTCCCTCTTCGGTATGCAGTACTTCCGGGTGGAACTGGATCGCATATAAATTTTTTTCTCTGTTTTCTGCTGCTGCAACCGGGCAGTCTGCCGTGTGTGCAACAATGTTAAAACCTGGTGCTGGTTTTGAAATATAATCAAAGTGGCTCATCCAGCAGATGGTCGTCGGTGCCACATTTCCAAATAATGGAGATCCTGTATCCACCATTACCTCTGTTTTACCATATTCACGCACCGGTGCCTTCTCTACTTTGCCTCCTAACACGTGCATCATTAACTGTGCACCATAGCAAAGTCCCAAAACCGGAATGCCAAGTTCAAATAATTCTTTGGTATAGGTTGGTGAATCCGGCTCGTAGCAGCTGTTTGGTCCTCCGGTCAAAATGATTCCCTTTGGATTCATGGCTTTGATCTGCTCGATGTCTGTTCGATAGGAATAGATTTCACAGTAAACGTTACATTCTCTGACACGTCTTGCAACCAGCTGGTTGTACTGACCGCCGAAGTCGATGACGATTACTTTTTCCTGGGAAAAAATATTTTCCATAGTCAGCCCTTTGTCCTCCTGTATTTTCATTTCTGTAGTGTCCTGATTTGTGTCAGAACAGCATTTCTGATAGTTCCATTTTATCTGAATCTGCAAATGAAATTATCGCTCGTTTCATTGTAGCATAGTTTTGCTTAATTGGCACGCAAATTTTTAAGTTGATTGTAACCTCTACAGCTGTATCCAGTAACGCTGTACCGTCTCACCTTCTACGTTTATCTCATTTTCCAGAACTCCTCCGTTGTTCTGGATACTTTTTGCTGAACCGGTATTTTCCTGATTACATACCATAAGTACCTTTTCGATTCCCAGCTTTCTGCACTCATCTAATGCTAAAGCGATCATTTCTGTGGCGTATCCTTTTCTTCGTTCCGAAGGACGCACGCCGTCTCCGATATGACCTCCATCTAACAATAGTGCTTCGTTAAGGAAATGTCTGATATCGACTGCTCCAACCAGAATATCTCGTTCCCTGTCATATGCGAAAAAAGTGGATGCAGGTACATATCCCTCTTTTGGCTCTGATTCTTCCAAACTTTTCAGATAAGCATCAAAATCATGATAATCTACTTTCCGGATTGCCCATGGAATAATGGTTTCCCCGGTTTTCGTCCATTCGTCCATCATATCAAAAAGCTGTGATTTGTATTTTTCACTCATTTTCACTAATTGTAAATCCATTCTTTCTCCCTCCTGATATCTCACAAAGTATCTTCCAAAATCTGTTTTTATTCAACAAAATATTTGCAAACGTGCATTGTATTATTTAAAATTTTCTGAAAATTATTGTTTTTTATCATACGCTGATCTGTTTTCTCTGTCAATCATTTTTGCTCCTGATCTCCACTTCTGGTTTTCACTTTCGATTTCTATTTCTCATTTTCGTTTTTGATTTCTACTTCCGCTTTCTACTTTTCATCTCCGTTTTTCACTTGAGATTTCCATTTCTGATTCATTTTCCTTATTTCTATTTTAGCAAATGTCAGGTGTGCCATCTTATTCATTTCACATTTCTCTTATTACTCCATACATAATTTTCTTTTCCGGCAGCATACTTATTCCATGAAAAAGCAAAAACACCTTCCGGATTTTACCAGACTCTGCAAACCGGAGCAGAATACAATACAAAATATTCTCTCACTTATGATTTTTTTCTTTTTCACAGGCTCTGTCTGCGGTTATGTGTGGGAGGTTCTGATTTTCCTTGTAAAAGAAGGAACATTTCGAAACCGTGGTTTTCTCTACGGTCCGTGGCTGCCTGTTTATGGGATTGGCGCAGTTTTATTTTCGGTTATATTATCCCCTCGTGAATTATTGCCAGATTCTTCAGGAAAACATAAGAAAAACCACCCTGTCACTATCTTTTTCCTCTCTGCCCTTTCAGGCTCCGGTTTAGAACTTGCGATCGGATGGTTTCTTGATTTCTTGTGGAATTTGCGTTACTGGGATTACAGCGGATATTTTCTTAATTTCCGTGGGTATATCTGTCTGGTTTCTGCGTTAGGTTTTGGCATTGCAGGCGTTCTATGGGTTTGCATTTTTTCAAAAATATTGCAAAAATGGTGGTATCATATTTCGCTTGATTTCCGAAAAAAATGGAATATGTTTTGGGTTTGCATTTTTGTTACTGACTGCGCTGCCGCACTTATTTTTCCAAATACCGGACATAGTATTACCTTTTAAGGATTATCTTGCTTCTCCGCCCTCCAAGTATTCCGCTTCTTCTTTCATGACCTGCGGTTCTTTTTCCTTAAAAATCATTCCGAATACAGCACGGACAAGCGGTCCTGCAAAAAAGATCTGCCAGAAAAATGCCATCGGAAAGTTCAAAGCAGTTGTCTGAAACCAGACCGCAATAAATTCTTTTCCTGCACTCTTAAATAATAAAGTAGCAAAAAAGCTCATGGTTGGACACATCAGACATACGGTGATGGATGAAATTGCTAAAATAAGCATGATTGGCTTATCCACGCCCGGTGTCACAATGCGGAATGCAAGTTTTTTTGAAAGACTTCCATATAAAAAGAAATCTAAAATAAATGCGATCGGTCCCATGATCACTAATTCATGAAATGCATTTAAGAATACGATGTTGCTCATTCCTCCCATATTCAGTGCAATGTTGTAACAGATCATGGCGTAAACCATGACAAATACCATCAAAATGGTAAAAACAACTTCCTGTAATTTTGTTTTTGGCATAATTTTATTCTCCTCTTTTCCTTTATTTTTCACAGACAAAAATGCAGCCGGACAACAATCTCTGCGATCGCTGTTCGGCTGCACGTCGTGTGATTATAATAGCATATTCTTTTTCTTCGTATAATAGTTTAAATTTCACGAATTTTTTGTTCAATTCAAGCATTTCTTTGTATACATTTTGAGATATTCCAGAACATCGAAATTTCTCTGCAACTGTTTAACAAAACCTAATCAATCAGATCATTCTGAAATCTTGACAAGTGTTCATATGGAAGAATCAATCTTCCCCGATACAACCCACATCCATCATTGATCAGACTGTTATTTACCGCTGCAAACATATTAACATCAAGATTTTTGAGTTCCAACTGCTGCAATTGCATTCCGCGTTCATACGCTTCGTCAAAATAGATGCACTCACCTTTCGGAACCGCGTCTCTTCTTCTGCGTTCACTCTCCTGCTTTTTCTCATAACCTAGATGATTTGCCGGACGAATTTCTGCGATATCATCCATTTGTTTTGTCCGAAGCTGCATCTCCATATAACATTTTGCACTGTTATCAAAAAAAGTAATATGAAGCGAACGATAACCATCCGGGTCCACGTTTGTTATATAATCACGATAATAAGGACGGACTTCCTCTCTTAACAATTCAGATGTGCTTTTCTTTACTCCACCAGCGGGTTCTGCTGTAAAACCACGTTCTTCCAGAAAATCTTTTAATACATTTGCAATCTCGTACAAATATTTGATTTCCTGATTTTCCCGCTCTTTTTTGTCCTTCACATGACATTTTGGCATGGAAATAACAATCCGGTACGCAATGAGATCCCGAAAACAATTCAGTTTTTCTCCTAATTCTACGACAGATGGATACGTCGCATGTTTTTCATAATAGTCATAAATATATTCCACCACATATCCATTGAACTTTGCTTCCGCACGGATTAATGATTTGATCCGCCCCTTAAATGCAAAAGAAAGATACGGGTATTCTTTCGCCATATATTTATAAAATTCTCTGATTTTCTGTGACTGTGCGGTCAGGAAATCATTATGCTCGAGCAAATCCATAATCTGCATTAAAAACCTGCAATGTATCAGATCCACTTCATTCTGATTTGAGACTGCCGACTCCTGTAAATCATGTGCATACTTTTTTAATATTTTAAAAACTGTATCACCGGAATATAGATAATCATTTAATGTAATCATACGTGTACCCTGCATCTGCTCATTTTTTCCTGTGTCATCAAAGATATTTCATCAATGAAAAGGTTACGGAACGTCATGGTTCCACCTCCGCATGCATCTGTTTTTTCCGCTGCAAGTTCTCCTGCAATTCCAACAAACACACAGCAGGCCGCTGCACTCTGCACCGAAGGCTCTGTTCCCAGAAAAGCCCCGAGCATAACCGAAGACATACATCCGCTGCCTGTGATCTTTGCCATTTTCGCATCCCCATTTTCACAAATATAAATGGCGGTTCCATCTGTGATAATATCTTTTTCCCCGGAAGCGATCATGATCAGATGATATTGTTCTGCATACTGCTTCATTGCCTCTATGTCCAGTTTTTTATCGCCGGAATCCACACCTGTCGCCGTGCTGCAATGCTCCATCAGTGCCCGGATTTCTGAATAGTTTCCACGGATACAGGTTGGATGGATGTTTTCGATCAGCATCTGGCACTTTTCTCTCCGATAACTCGAACCGGATACCCCGACAGGATCAATGACAATGGCATGTCCTAATTCGCCAGCCACTCTCCCTGCCTTTTCCATTGCCTCGTAATCAGCGATTGCGCCAAAATTACAGACAAGTGCCTTCGTACCTGCGGTGATCTCTTCCACCTCAAGCGGATGATGTGCCATTGTTGGCGACGCGCCCGCTGCCAGTAAAATATTGGCGCAGTCATTCACTGTCACGGCATTGGTAATGCAATGGATGATCGGTCGCTCTTCCTGTATTTTGTTATAAAGCTCTGCTATATATT